>Ga0208462_1000266_pt1 | contig 63922 bp, 61 predicted proteins | sample AD_SCU001_MetaG_FD_184452 | JGI IMG/M metagenome (GOLD analysis project Ga0208462, IMG submission 184452) | Active sludge microbial communities of municipal wastewater-treating anaerobic digesters from China - AD_SCU001_MetaG (SPAdes) (version 2) | ecosystem: Engineered > Bioreactor > Anaerobic...
AGGCGGATAGATTAATCGCTGTGGTCGTTTTACCGACGCCGCCTTTTTGGTTTGCTATACATATAATATTACTCATTTTTATACAGAATATCTTCTGAGAAAATCTTTTGAAAAAACTACCGCACTCTTGATTTCCTAGCACATAAAACGTATTTTTAGAAGGCTTTTCTGCCTTATTTTCTCTTTTCCCCGATAATAATTTTCCGCGTAATATCAGAGGCTTCCTGATTTACATCATATTGAAATAATTGACCAAAACCGTGTTGGGCGGCAATCGCCTCGGCTTGGGAAAATTCGGCGGCCATATCCCTGCCTTTCAAGGCGATTAACCTCCCGGAAGGCTTTAAAAAAAAAGCCCCCCAGGGCAGCATTTCCGGCAGTTTAAAAGCGGCCCGCGAAATAAGAACGTCAAAGAATTCCTTCCACCTGGCGTCTTGGAGCAGGTTTTCGACCCGCTCATGCAAAACGACGGTGTCCGTAAGATTGAGCAGACGGACAATATGCTTTAAAAAAGAGACCTTTTTGCGATTTGTTTCCACCAGATACAGCTGCAAAGTTTTGCAGGCGATTTTCAGGGGGATGCCGGGGAATCCTGCGCCGCTGCCGATATCAATTATCCGACTGTTTTCCGAGCCGATGAATTGCAGAGCGGTCAGGGAATCCAGAAAATGCCGGCTTTCAATTTCCCCGGCCGATTTGTCCGATATCAAATTCGTTTTTTCATTCCATTGGAGCAATTCCCGTCGGTAAACCTCAAACTGCCCCCTCCACGGGGTCAGGTCTATTTTCTTAACATCATCCATTTATTCCTCATTATCCGGCTGATCGACGAAAAGTGCATGCCGAGATGATCGGCCACTTCTTTCTGCCGGTAGCCGTACCGATAGACGGCCTCGGTAATCTTTTCATCCCGTTTCAGGATGTCGCCCCGAACATCTTCTGTAAATATGCTCTGCAGATCAGGCCTGTCCAAATACCGCTGGCTGCGCGGAATATCGACAATATACTTCTGCCCTTTGATGTAATCTGCAAAATCTTCCGGAAAATCGTCTCCGCCCAGTATGCTCCGTGCTTTTACCTTATTCCAGATGGATTCCTTATCCATACCTGCATTAACAAAATCGCGGTATTCCTGCTCTGCTACGGGCAGCAAGGAGCCGAATTGCAGGAGAATCCATTCTCTTGTCAGGCACTTATGCGGCTGATCCATGCCGGCCGTGGCCTGATAACTGCTCCATCGCCATTGTTGCGGGTTGGCAACCGCTTTCGCCCGCACCGGATTGAGGGCTACATACCTGCATACCTCAAGAAGGTGACTATCTTTCTGGATTAAAATTGCTTTGAATCTTCCCTGAAAAAGATGTCCTGCGCGTGTGTGGCGCCTGTTGAATGCCTGTGTGTAAACGCCGTTAAGCTGCCGCATGCCCAGCGAAAGATTGCCGTCGGGAGTTTCGACAACGATATGGTAGTGATTGTCCATCAGGCAGTAAGCATGACATGTCCAGTTATACCGGTCATTTACTTTACAAAGTATGTTCAGAAAAGATTCCCGGTCGACATTGTCCCGGAAAATCTCCTTTTTTTCATTCCCGCGGCTTGTTATGTGATAAACAGCGCCTGGATATTCAATGCGTAGTGGTCGTGCCATGCTTGATCATTACTATTTTTGATGGTCGATGTCAAGAAAATAGACCTGACCCCAAAAAGGGGTAAAAATTTCTTGATAGATAAAACTGTATTTCCTATTCTCGGCTTTGACGGAACTTTTGGGGGGGCTCAGAGGCGTGATGGGCAGTGGAGGCCGGATTTTCATCGGCTCTTTCCCCTCGGAAATTCGGCCGGAGTATATCAGCAGGGAAACACTTAATATTGTTTTGAAATACGCCGACAACGACAACCTGGTGATCGACGCCCAATCGATAAGTCAAAGGATGCTCGATCTTTACCGTCGGGGGCATAACGTTGAGGATATCTTGCGGGGCGTCCGTTTGGCGCTGGAGACAGGGTTGAAGGCGAACGTCGATTTTAATCTTCGGCTTGCCGGGAGAAACGCTATAGGAAAAACCATTCAGGCCATCGGCGGAAAATGGCCGGGAATAGTTTATGGTAACTGGCAAGGCAAAGGGAAATGGCAAACAAGATTGCACGCTACTTAAGAGAGGGGATTCTGTAACTCCTCTTAAAGAAAGGAAAACATATTGAAAGCCAAAACTAAAAACGTCAGCATCGTTTTATACAGACCAAAATATGCCGGCAACGTCGGCTCCGTGGCGCGGGTGGCCAAGAATATGGGCATCGGCCAGATCATCGTTGTGGGCGGCGCTGATTTGGACCGCACGGAAATGGAAAGAAGATCAACCCATCTGGCGCTCGATGTGCTGGATCAAATAGAATATTATGATGATATCGGCGAGGCCCTGGCGGGTTTTCAATACATTGTGGGAACGACGGCACGATTGGGCAAGGCCCGCGGTCCGTTCAACACACCGCGCAAGATTGCGGAAAACATCGTCAGCATTTCCCGGAAAAATAGAGTGGCGCTGCTTTTCGGCCCGGAAGACAGGGGACTGACCAACGATGAATTGCGCTACTGCCAGGCCACGGTCACCATTCCTTCCTCCCGCGACTTCAAATCCCTTAATCTTTCCCATGCGGTGATGATTCTCTGTTATGAAGTCTACACGGCGTCGCTGCCGGCTGCGGAAGAAATCCCTCCCAAATGGGCAAGTTCGAGCGAACTAGAAGGCATGTACAGCCAGATCAAAACAGTGCTGAGCGATATCGGCTTCTTGAATCCGGAAAATCCCGACTACTGGATGATGCATCTGCGCCGCTTTTTTGCCCGTTCGGGATTGCTCGCCCGGGAAGTAAAGATAATCCGCGGCATCTGCCGGCAGCTGGAATGGTCATTTCACCATAAAAAACCTTGACTTTACAGGACAATTCTCATAGGGATGGCTTAATCAATATCTCAGACAGGTATGAAAATCAGTGGAGGTTGTTAAAATGAGACAGGTATTTTCTTTTACCGGGGCGAAAAAGATCGTTTTCGGTAATAAGTCATCCCACGCTTTAGTCAGCCATATTCAAGAGTTAAACGCAAAAAATCCTTTAGTGGTGATGGATAAAAATCTGGCGAAAGCCGGTTTTCAGGAGGCGGTGGCCAATCTTCTTATTCCGGAAGGAATGAAATACACGCTTTATGACAAAGTGGAGCCGGAGCCCAGAATTGAGCTGGCCGATGAAGGCGCCGCTCTGGCCATCAAAAATAAATGTGACATTGTCGTCGGCATCGGCGGCGGCAGCGCGATGGACGTAGCCAAGGCGATAGCCGTGCTGGCCACCAATAAAGGCGACGCGGTGGATTATCTGGGGTTGAACAAAGTTACCAAGCCCGGCCTGCCGAAAATTATGATTCCCACCACCGCCGGCACCGGCAGCGAAGTAACCTTTACCGCTGTTTTTATCCGGAAGAATCTGAAAAAGAAGGAAGGAATGAACAGCCCCTATCTTTATCCGGAACTGGCGCTCCTTGATCCGGAACTGACCCTCAGCCTTCCTCCCCGCCCCACGGCCGAAACAGGCATCGACGCTTTGTGCCATGCCATTGAATCTTATACTTCCGTGATTGCCTCACCCATGAGCGAGCTCTTTTCCTTGCAGGCGATTGCTTTGATCGCCGAAAATTTACGCACCTGCGTCCACGACGGCAAAAACTTGCAGGCGCGGGAAAATATGCTGCTGGCAAGCCTCTACGCGGGTTTGGGACTGGCCAATGCCGGGGTAACGGCGGTACATTCCCTTTCCTATCCGCTGGGCGGCAAATATGGGATCGGGCACGGCATGGCCAACACCCTGATGCTGCCGGCGACCATGGCGTTTAATCTGCCCGCCGCCCTCGATAAATTTGCCGATGTCGCGGAAGCAATGGGCGAAGTGACCGATGATTTGCCGGTGCGCGAAGCCGCCTACCTGGCCCTGGAGGCCGTGGAATCGTTGATTGAAGATTGCGGAATCAGCTCATCGCTGGCGGAATTCGGCATCAAGGAAAAAGATTTTCCGGCTCTGGCTGATGTCGCCCTGACAGTGGCCCGGCCGCTCGAAAATAATCCCCGTAAGATTACCAAAGAGGATGCCATCGAGATATACAGCGACGCTTTTTAATAGATAAAATTCAATCAAAGCAGGGTGTCGTAACCAAAAAAAGATCTAAATTAAGAGCCGCATTTGAGTTCATCAAGTGCGGCTCTTTTGTCGGAGCGCGTAATATTGGAATGGAAGCACGAGTCTATTCCTTGTAATCATATAATTATGAGGAATCACACTCTTTATAATTGACAAAGTTGATAAAATCTTTGCCGCTAAAAAAAACAGAAAGGTACAACATTTTTATCTTTTGTTCGCAAAGTATTACTTGCGTGTTTAATTAGAACACAATAGAATACAATAAGGAGGTGAAAATTATATGTCCAAAACAGTTACTTTGCGTCTTAATGACAAAAATTATAACCTTTTTAAAATTTATGCAGAAAGAGATCATAGAACTTTGTCCAATTTCATCGAAACATCGGCGCTGCGTTTTATTGAAAACGAATTATATTGCGATGATATAGAAATGGAAGAAATAAAAAATGACGGTGAATTAAACGAAAGCCTGAAAAAAGGTCACGAAGATTTTCTGGCAGGGCGAGGCTCCTTCGTTGAATAAATACAAAGTGTTTGAAACCGATAACTTTAAAAAACAGATCGCTGGTCTTGATAAACATCAAGCTGAACAATTGTACCCCAAAATAAAAAGTATTATTTATCCACAACTGCGCCGGGAACCCCATTATGGTCCGAATATTAAAAAGTTAAAGGGTTACAATCCGGAGATATGGCGCTATCGCATAGGAAATTACCGCATCTTTTTTGTAATTGATCATATGGAAAATGTTGTTGCCATTATTGCATTTAAGTTAGGGAAAGATGCGTATTAAGAAATTATGCAGCGGGTTTTTATCTTATTATGGTCTAACAGAAGAAGTAAAAATTGCAGCGGAGAACCCTTGACTCTTCTTTTACATTGGTCTAAATAGTGACCAATATAAAATTCTAAATAAAGGTCTATAATATGAAAACAATTTCCATAAAAAACGATATAGTTCCTATGGCTGAATTTAAAGCCGGCATCGCGAAGTGGTTTAAAAGTATTCAGAACACGGGTCATCCCCTGATTATCACCCAGAATGGTAAACCGACGGGCGTGCTTTTGTCACCGGCCGACTACGATGATCTGATTTATAATAAAACATTTCTGGATTCCGTCGGCCGGGGCATAGCGGATGCGAATGATGGAAAGACATTCAGCACAAAAGAACTTAAAGAAGCATTATTTACCCGTCATCATGGGGAATAAAAGCGGATGAAATTGATTTGGACTCAGGAGGCTATCGAACGCTTATTCGAAATTGAGGATTTTATCTATGTCCACAGCCCTGGACGAGCGAACGAATTTGTGGAGGAGATTATTGAACATGCAGAAACGATCTTGCCTGATACACCTTCTGCGGGAAGAATGGTGCCGGAAATCAAAAACGCAGGCATTAGAGAATTGATCTTCAAAAAATATCGTATCGTTTATCGGGTAAATGAAAAAAATATCGAAATTCTAACTGTTTTTGAAGGACACAAGTTGATGAGAACTGAAGAATTAAAAGAATCGGAGAGAAAATGAAAAGAGACGTTGTTTGCATTATCCCATCACGTTATGAATCCAGCCGTTTTCCGGGAAAGCCGCTGGCCGATCTTTGCGGTAAACCAATGATTCAGCATGTGTACGAGCGGGTTGCCCGGGCCAAAACCATTCCTTACGTTGCCGTGGCCACGGATGATGAGCGTATTTTCAACGCGGTGAAGAAGTTCGGCGGCAATGCCGTGATGACGGCGGCTTCGCACCGCTCCGGCACGGACAGGATTGCCGAGGTCGTGGCGTCTTTGAAGCTTGCACCGGCGGCGATTGTCGTCAATATTCAGGGCGACCAGCCGATTTTTGAACCGGTGCAGGTGGATGAGGTGATCGCGCCGCTGCAGGCCGACCCCGCCATCAACATGTCCACCCTGATTTACAAGATCATCCGGGAGGAAGAAATCACCCATCCCCACGCGGTGAAAGTTGTTCTCGACGCCCAGAATTTTGCTCTCTATTTTTCCCGGGCGACGATTCCTTATGTGCGCAGCAGCACAATGAAGGCCGATTACTATAAACACCATGGAATTTATGCCTACCGCCGTGATTTTCTGGATATCTTCACCAAATTGCCGGAAGGAAAACTGGAAAAGCTCGAAGCCCTGGAACAGCTGCGCGCCCTGGAATACGGCTACAAAATCAAGGCGGTCATTACTCCCTATGATTCTGTGGAAGTGGATAATGAAGAGGAACTGGAGCGGGTGCGGCAGATTTTGGCGGGCTCTGTCAAGAGTGGAGAAACTGTGGCGTAATAGCAATTATTGCCATTTCATGTCCTCCGCCGGTGGGAGGTGTCACGCAGTGACGGAGGTGGATTGTGAATTATCGCCATATAACTGATAACTGATTAAAATTAATATTAACTCGGAAAAAACCACCCCCTGCACCCCCGCCAGCGGGGGACATCTTACGAAAAAAGGCAAGCAATATCTTTCATGGCGGCACGATCACGAGTTCATGGGGGCGCACACAAATAAAAAAGGCAGAGCCGTTTCCGACCCTGCCTTGGAGTAATGAACTGCTTATGTACTTCGTTACTTCTTCAACTTTCTTCCAACTCCGGCCAGACCAACCAGCCCAAGGCCCAGAAGGAGCATGGAGAAGGGTTCGGGAACGGCCTTGTTGGCAGAAACTTGAAGGTGTGAAATCGCTGGTTGCTCTCCGCCAGGATTTATTAGGTGCTCAGTGCTCCAAGTCCCAGAAGATTCATAGGGATATACAAAATAGAGGGCAAAGTTATTAGCTGCCTTAACACCATAAAAACCAATTTCATAAGATTCTGAAAGGACCCACGTACCTGTTTGTCCGTTCGGATCGAGTGTTACTGCCAGAGACCCCTCTGTCCAAGAATTTTCTTTTTCCGCCTTCCAAAAGGCCTCTTCCACGACTGAGTAACCTAAATAAGCGCTGGCTAGCTTCTCAAACAGAGTTTCATCTACATTCTTAGCTTCAATGGTTCCCAAGTAGTAACCAGAATAATTGCTACCACTATAGCCCATGTACGTATTGTTCCACACGTTACCCGTCACAGATTGATCAAGCACGGTATACCCATCAACTGTTGTGCCAATTAGCTTGATGTAATTAGCATTTGCAGGCGATATGAGACCCAACAATAAAAAGCTCGCAATAAAGAACCCTAAAAATTCTTTACATAACTTTTTCATAATACACCCCCTTGATATATGTAAGAAAACCTACCTATTCCCCAGTATTTTAGTTTAATAAAAAAGCAATATTAATGCCAAACAATAAGTTGTTGATTATATGACGTTTTGCCTTTATAAGGCCTATGGGAAGAATAGTTTTGTAAAGATTTTCGACAATGCTCCAAAGAAAAACAAATGATAGCATTATCCCTAGAAGCAGCAGGTCAGTTGTGACAGGACTATCGCATTATTGGTGCTTGCATTCCCTTGTTGTATGATTTAACATCGCTTTCAGTTTCAAGGATGACTTCTGCGAAAAAGGTCGCAGCGGTCACGGCAAACCCTTCATGTTACTCAGGACAGGCTCCGTGCAGTAATCTTTATTTAACAAGAACAAGGGGTTGCAACCCCTTGTTCTTCAACCGATTTTCTTTGTCTAAAGCCTGGGAATAACATTGCGGCGCAACTCCGGCGGAGGTCAGGCAAAGGCAGTCTTTTGTATTACGGCAGGGTCTCGAAGATGCCGGCGACTGTCTTTAAAAGGTTGCTATCAGGCATAATTTGTGCAATCATTAAAAACCAAATTTTTGCATGTAATGAGAATTTCATGAAAAAAGACAGCATCATATGTTTTCGTGTCAGTAAGGAGTTGCACGAATCCCTTGCCCATATTGCACATGCGGACCGGCGTTCTTTATCGTCAATGATTGAAATGATTTTAAGCACTTACCTGATCGGCAAGAAAACGGTCCCCGGTCTGGAGATGCGCCGGTATCCGCGAAAACCTGTTGAAATTCCAACTGTTATCAGCCGGGAGGAATTTGAGCAGAGCGGCCGAGGCTCTATTGCGGATATTTCCCTGGGCGGGGTTAGAATTTTAATTCCCAAGGATTTGGCGCAGAACGTCGCTGTTGATTCTAAGGGCTCAAAATTTAACATTATTTTTGACTTGCCTCGGGAGCATGACCCTGTAAAGATAACCTGCGAATCGACGCGGGTGGATGACGACGGAGACAACATTGTTGTCGGCGCCTCCTTTATCGATGCTGAATTTAAAAGCTACCAGTCACTCCAGACCTACCTCATGTGACGGCCTCGTAAAAAGGCCGGATATCAAGTGTTAATGTTGCGACTCGAACTAACGGCGGTGACGGGATTTTTTACATGGCCACATCAGATCAATTGTCATACAATATCAACCATTTATCTTTTTGTGAATCAAAAAAGCGGGCATTAAAGCGTTGTTTTCAGCCTTTATCTGTCGTGTTTTTTTACAACTTCACTATTCCGCGTTGCCGTTGATCGTTTGCGCCGGAGTAATTCAAGATTAAAATTCTTATTGAAATTAACATGATCGTCAGCTCCGCCGCGCTGCACAGAAGGAATGTTATCCGCGGCACATGATATGCATAACAATGTTATACAAAACGAGTATCGTCGGAAGATCAAAGAAAACGATTAATTGCCGGCTGTAAAGTACGGTTTAATTTGAGGTGAAGAAAAATGAAAATATTAATTCACAACGAACGAGCGGATGTCCTGGGTTTTCTTCGTGAGCACATAATCAATCATGGCTACAGGGCGGGCATTGCCGAAAATCCCTCTGAAATCATTGATATGTTGTCGAACGGTCAATACAATGTCGTACTAACCAACGGCGGAATGAAAGAGCTCAATTCCGAGCAGCGCTCCTGGATAAAAGCTTCTTCCACCTTTGTTATTGGCATTACAGCTAAAAAGAAGTTTGATGAAAGCCAGGCGTGCAACATAGATATGTATCTGCAAAGCCCTTTTGAGTCATCAAAACTCTGGCAGGCCCTTAAGTCTGCCGAGGCAACGCAGAATTGAGCTTCAATTGTAAGCTTGTGTGAAAGTACAGTGTGCGGATGATCTGAGAACGCTTTTGGGGAGAGAACGCAATGAAAAAATTAATTCGATTACTGGTTATAGCAGTGTTTCTGGCGATTCCGCTTTACGCCAAGGCCAATATTATCAAGGATGTTAATTTGACATTGGACGCCAGCGCGCCGACCGGCTACATTAAAACAGGAAGTACCCAATATAATGTTTATCTTGACTATGATGTAAAGTTGGGGGGCGAGACTGCTTGGCGGGAAGCTTTTTGTGTGGAAGATGCAAATGCCGTCGACGGTTCGACATACAAATATACGCTGCTGAAGGTGGACTCGGGGCTTGGCGCATTCGGCCTTGATGTCAGCAAATATCTTCAGGCTACGGCAATCGCTCAATACTATTGGAATAATTATGAAGGTAAAGGTAACGAAGAAACAATGAAAGCAGCCACACAGCTTGTGATCTGGGAGCTAATGTTTGAAACGGAACCGACTTTCAATCTGAGCACTGGTTCTTTTGTTGCTAACTTATATTCTGGCAGTGGACAGGATCTTAATCAATATGATGACGAGGCTACGGCTCTCTGGCTTGTATTACAGAATGCAAATCTACCCCCGTCAACAAGCGAATGGGTGCTTGCCGTCAATCCGACGATTACAGCAGGACAACCAATCCAGGTAAAGAACTATCAAAATTATCTTGTTCGCTATCATGTTCCCGAACCTGCTGCATTAATGCTTCTCGGTTTGGGGCTTGCAGGACTGGCCGGAATCGGCCGCAAAAGAAAGAAATAAGGCAAAAATTGTCTCATTAAAGGTATAATCAAGGCAGGGTCGCGTTGGATGACCCTGTCTTTTGTTTTATTGCCGCTGGCACGTCTTCAGGAATCGATTCACCGCAAAAGGTTGGATGATTTGCCGGATGAACAAGGTTGATACTCTTCTTTAAATTTGTTTTGACAGCGCTCTGTTTTTCTCCTATAGTTTAAAAAAGGTATAAGTTCCTAATATATTCGAAGGAATTACCCTGACCAAACAGGAGTGATCGGCGCTTATATGAATAAAAGATCGAAGCACATACTTGTTGTCGATGATGAAGAAAGCATTCGGGAGCTTTTGTCGGAATATCTTAATAATTGCGGTTATGAGGTAACTTGCGCCGCCGGCGGTCAGGAAGCGCTGAAGTACTACAAGGCGCACCATTTTGACGTTGTCGTCTCCGATTTGATCATGAGCCCTATTGACGGCATGGAACTGCTGGGCGAAATAAAAAAAATCGATCCTGATGTTTTATTTATCATGATTACAGGCTACCCTTCCATAGAAACCGCTCTGGAGGCGGTCCAGCGAGGCGCTAAGGATTACATCACCAAACCTTTTAATATCGACGACATCCGGCTGAAGATCGAGAGGGTGGTTTTAGAAAGATCCCTTAGAGGAAAGCTGAAAAACGTTCAGGGACTGGTCTGGGCCCTCGTCATTTCCATTCCTATCTGGCTCGTTTTAGGCATCGTCCTGGCGAAAATGTTGAAGTAGCACTCCACCACGGCGGTTCCCGGGAGACAGACAATCAGACAACGGCTGGTGGCAACACCGCCGGTAATAAGATGTCCCAAGTCTGCATATCCAACCTTATTCCTCTCCCTTCGGGGGCTGTGTCGCGATGTTATTTTCAGGCTTTAACGGAAGAACTTCCGGTGTATAGAACAAGGGGTCGCAACCCCTTGTTCTGAGTTTGGATTCGTCGGATAACTTTCAGTGCGGCGAGAAATCCATGCGCTGAAAGTTATAATCTATTGAAGAAATGAATGCTGCAAATAGAACCTTATAAGTGCAATGTTCTGCTCGGCGTACGTATTCCTTTGTTCATGATCCACCCTGGTGTACCTGTAGGATGCCTCCATATAGATGTCCTTGGTGAAGTCGTAGCGCAAGCCCACGCTGCCGGTCGCGGTTCTGTCGTCGACTTCCTGCCGGGAATACTGTCCGGCATCCGACTGGTTCCAATAGTAGCCGCCCTGCAGAAACCCTGAAAGCTCCTGAGTGAAGCGCCGCCGGAAATTAAGCATCGCCGCCGTCCGATCAGTTGAACCGTCGCGGTTGCGGCTGCTGGCCGGGAGAATATCCTTGGACACGGTGAGGCTGCCGGTATTGTAATTGTCTTTATAGGTGATCGCCAGTAATCCGGTAAATCCCCAATCTTCGGTGAAAGTTGTTTTGGTAAAATTTGCGCCCGCATCGCACAGGATGTTCCACCTTGGGCTGATATCCCTGCTGAAGCCCAAGGTTCCCTTATAACTGTCGACGGTGTTGTCGGTGTAGTGATAATTTGAGTAGCCGAAGTTCATGCGCCCTTTTGTTGTTTCCGACAATTGACGGGTGAGGCCGAGGCCCGCCGTCTGTCCCCAGTAATCATTGTATTCCTGATCGTCATAGCGAGTCTTGTCGTAATCGTAGGAGAGCGCCGCCGTAGTCAGGCTTCCCAGGCGATAATCGACGGAAGCTCCGGCATTGGTCCTGTCCCGCCTGCCGGACGGCTGGACCAGACCGGTGGTTTCTATCTCGCTATCCTCAGAATAAAGTATGGAGTATCCTGCCCGAGCTCCCAGTCCCAGTCGGTCTGTGGCCTGATAGCGGATGTTCCCGTTGTAAAAATGATCCCATTTATTGCGATGGTCATATTTTGCGTAATAGTTGCCGTCGAGGCGTCCCGAGAGGGTTGCATCGAGGCGCTCGGTGCGGGTTCCCAGCAACAGACCGGGAGTAATAGTGGTGATCCAGTCCCGCTGCGGGTTCTCCGACTTTTCTGCAAGTCCGATGTTGTCGTTATACCTTTCCGCAATTGCCAGCGATGGAATCACCCGGAACTCATTTGCCCATCCGGGCCGGAAAGAAAAAATGGTCGATGCAATTACGAACAAGCAGATAATTACAAAATAATGCGAAACTTTTTTAACCGGATAGTAATCCATAGAAAGACGCCTGCCCCTCTCTTAATTTTATTTCTGCTGGAAACGTTTGCCTGTAAGGCAGTTTATTTCAGTTCCTTCAGCGCCGTCCGGGCTTTATCAGCCTCAGGAAAAACAACGCCCATATTCAACGCCTGCGTGAGCTCTTTTTGCGCCATGCTGCGATTGCCGCTTTTATAATAGGCCATGCCCAAATGGTAACGTATCGTCGGGTTTTCCGGAAGTTTCTCGGCTGCCTCCTTCAGATAGGCAACAGCTCTGCCGGGAATATTCTTTTTATAATAGATCCATCCCAGAGTGTCGGAGATGTTCGGGTTGTCGGGAAACTGCTCCTTCGCTTTCTGGGCCATCGTCAGGGCCATATCTATATTTCCCCCGTGCTCGGCATAAATGTAGGCAAGGTTGTTTGCCGCCGGTAAAAAATTCGGATTAATTTTCAGAGCCTTTTCATAATGCTCCTGGGCTTTGGCGTAATTCTTTTCATTTTCATAAATCATCCCCAGGCCCATATGCGCAAGAAGGGCATTGGGATTTTTCGCCAGGATTGCATTGTATTGGCCTTTTGCTTTATCCATGAATTGATGCCGCAGATAGAAATCGGCCAGGGAAGTGTATCCCCCCGGTTGATTGGGGGCAAGATCTATCGCCTTCTTCAGGTTAATTTCAGCATTGACGAGGTCCTTATTTGCTTCATTAAGACGGGCCATCAGCGTATAAATAGCCGGGTTACTCGGCGCGGCGCTCATCTGGCGCTGCACCCTGTCCATGGCTTTGCCCACATCTTTCCTGCCCATATGGACAGCGACAATAAGTTGCAGCGGATCTATATAACCAGGCTGCAGGGCAAGTGCTTTTTCCAGGTGCGCCAGGGCCTCATTTTCTTTTTTCTGTGCCAAAAGAATACGTCCCAGCTGGGTATGTCCAACGGGATTGTTCGGAGCGATTTTAATTATTTCCTCAAAAACGCGTGTCGCCTCAGGGATATTGCGCTTCATTCTATACGCTTCTCCCAGATAAATGCGGGCCTGGATATCATTGGGATTATCTTTTAAATACGTCTTGAGATCGTCGATGGCCTGAATGGCGTTACCTTCCCGCAGTTGTGTTTCCGCCAGAAGAAGCCGGGGCTGTCCCCATCGGGGGCTCAGTTTTATGGCCTCGTTCAGTGCGGCCTTAGCCTGCAGGGTGTTTTTGCCGCCCAGATGAGCCGTGGCGATCAGATACTGGGCGATGGCGGCTTTGGGGTTTTCCTTGGCGTAGGCATTAAAAAGATTCAAAGCCTGATCGAATTCGTTTTTTGACAAGAAAATTCTTCCTTTAAGCAGCATGCCTTCCTGACTCTTCGGATTGATGCTCAGGATGTTTTCCGTCAGCTTCAGGCCTTCGTCAAATTTTCTTTCATTGATGTAAAAATCGGCCAGGCGGGCCAGGGCGCCGATATTTTTCTTATCTTTTTCCACGGCTTCCTTGAAGACAGCTTCCGCTTTGTCTTTTTTGCCCGTTGACAGGTAAAAATTTCCCAAATGAATTCTCAAAGAGGAATTCTGGGGAGCTGTGGCAATACCCTTGAGGAATTGTTTCTCCGCGTCATCCGGCCGTTTGGTGACGGCGTAGTAGTTGCCCAGCGCCATAAATGTTGCGGCGTCGTTCGGTGCGACTTTTGTCGCCTCCTGATATTCCTGTTCCGCCAGCTCCGGTCTTCCTGTGCGCAGGTAGAATTCGGCCAGCGCAAAGCGCGCCCGCAGACTCTTTCCATCGGTCGTGACGGCGGCTTTCAGCATATTTTCCATCTGGGGCAGATCCTTTTTTAAAAGAAAAAGATTGGCCAGATGGAGATAGGCGTCCAGCTTCCGGTCTCCTTCCAGGGCTTTTTTGCCTTCTTCGATGGCCTGGTCAAGATTTCGTTCCACCAGGTGAATATTACTGATAAGCAGGTGGGCGGAAGAATTTTTTGCGTCTTTGGCCAGAATCATATTGGCCTGCTCCAGCGCCTTTTTTCGATCTCCGCTCAGGAAATACAGCTGTCCAAGCTGGTTTCGGGCATCCAGCATCTCCGGCTTCAATTCAACGGATTTGGAAAATTCGGTAAAGGCTTCCCGGAACATTCTGACCTGCAGATAGCTGAGCCCCAGTTTGTAGTGGGCATTAGCGTGCTTTGGATCCAGTTTAATGACATTCTGGTATTCCAGAATTGCTTCCTTCAGCTTGTTTTCGGAGTAATATTTTTCGGCTTTTTTCCAGTGGCGTTCGGTTCTTGCTTCTTTGGAGCATCCGGCCAGAACAATGCAAGAAGTGCAAACCAATAAGGCGATTAACAAAGCAAAAAGTCTTCTTCTGCTCTCCTGTTTACAACCCATAACATCTCTCCTTTCCAGGCCGGTGATTCCGGCTGGTGTGACTGAGCAATGGAATTATGTTTTGCAGCCTGATCCTGTTATTTAACCTTCCGTATTACAATTCTAAGCCTTGCCCTTGTTCAGACGGAAGGTGAATAAATTATGTAGCTGATATCACTTAAATCATTTTTAATTTCTCATCAAGTTAATTTTCTTAACAATTGAGCGATGGAAGTTATTTTTTTCGCCGTCCTGCACAAAAGGAAGTTTCTTGCCAGACCCTGTTGGAATGCAACATTGGCAGGTTGTTTGCGTGGGGGAGTCGCCCGCAGTCAATCCGGATTGCGAAAGATTTTTTGCGAACAATAACCCAACAGGACTTGTGGCGTCGTTAAAGAGATAATCTTGTTGTTTCAGTCACTTGCATGCTCGGGAATGTCTGCGGGGGCGCGCTTTTCCCGCGCATATATATCCAATGGATATAGCAAAATATAGTGGTTGGTATATGGTGCTTTTATAACTAAAAAATGTATTTGTAATACCCATTTTTGGTACGGCCGGATCGTCCCCGGAAACGGTGGCTGGAAGCGGATGTAGTCAGGTATCCAGAACACTGGACTTATCGGCGGGGCGTTACCGCTGCAGCCGACAATGATGTTCAATGCGCCTTTGCGTAACTTAGAGGGCGGAGCTTTATCAGGGGGACGTTCGAAAAGCGGCACATAACTTGATATGTCAATTTTAATATGTTAGCAAAAATGACGATATAATACTGTTCTTGAGGAGAATGAATTTATGAAAAAACAATTGATGGTTGCCTGGCTGGTTGTAACGATCGTTCTCACTGTTGTATTGTCCTTGTCTTATACCCGGGATGCTTTCAGCGCCGATCCGCCTCAAAAGACCCAGAGCGCACTGAAAACAGATGATGACCAATACATCATCGGACCGGAAGATGTTCTTTCCATACATGTGTGGAGAGAAGAATCTCTGACCAAAACGGTGCCCGTCCGCATGGACGGCAAAATTTCCCTGCCCCTCATTGACGACATACAGGCCGCCGGAATGACTCCCCTGCAGCTGAAGGGCGAGCTGAGCAGGAAGCTGAAGGAATATATTGATGATCCAACCGTTACGGTAACCGTTCTGGAGGCAAACAGTTTTAAGGTATACGTCGCCGGCGAGGTCAAGCAGCCCGGCGTTCACATCCTGCGCAGTGAAACAACTCTGGTCAAACTGATCGTCAGGGTCGGCGGTTTTACGCCGTTTGCCAATCAGAGAAAAATAATAATCATAACCAGGGAAAACGATGTTGAGAAGAGGATTACCGCCAATTACAATAAAATTATTGACGGAGATGCACCCGACGTAGTTATCCGGCGGGGCGACACCGTCATTGTCAAATAAAGAATATTTATGATCAACTCAAAAAAATCATACTCTGTTGCAGAGTATCTGGAAATCCTGCTGCGCCGGATCTGGTACGTCGTCATTCCCTTTGTGCTTATCGTTTTCGGAGTGTCCTGTTATTTAATTTTCGCCCCCAGGCAATATAAAGCCAGCACCCTGATAATTGTCAGCCCCCAAAGGGTTCCGGAAGCTTATATCCAGGCCACGGTTACCTCCAGAGTCGAAGAAAGGCTGCACGCAATCGCCGATGAAGTGATGAGCCGCACCCGCCTGGAAAGCATCATCAACGAGTTGCACCTCTATGAGAAGGAGAAAAAAAGACGTTCCAACGAGGAAATTGTGGCGTTGATGAGGGAGAATATCAAGGTTGAACTTCCGACAAAGAAGGAGGAAAAAGGATCATTCGCCATCAGCTTCATCAGCAGCGATGCAAATGTGGCAACAACGGTTACCAATCGGCTTGCTTCCCTGTTTATCGAGGAAAATCTGAAGATTAGAGAGCAGCAGGCTGTCGGAACAACCGAATTCCTGGCCAGCGAAGTGGCCATGGCCAAGGAAAAACTCGATCAGATGGAAAAGGCGGTTGCGGAATACAAGATGCGGTTCATGGGACAATTGCCGCAGCAGCTGGATACAAATCTGAAAATGCTGGAGCAGCTGCAGAATCAATATCAACGCGTCGGGGAGAGTCTGCGGGCGGCTCAGGACAGAAGGCTTTACATTCAAAAACAGTTGAATGATCTCGAGATGCCGGTCTCCGGCGGCGCCAGAGGGGGGGTGTCTTCTAAAACCTCTCTTTTGAGGGAGGAAGAGTCTCCGGGGGTGAGAACCAGCCATGAAACAGAATTGCACGGCCAACTGGAAGATCTGCGGTCAAAGTATAAAGAAAATCATCCGGATGTGGCCGCCACCAAAAAGAAATTAGCCGAACTGGAAAAGAAAAAAGATAAGGACGGCTTCAGTTCCATTATCAAGAGAGACCCGCGCTACCAGGAATTAAAGAGTCAACTGATGATGACTGATTTGGAGATCAGCCGTTTGAAAACGGAAGAAGGCAATGTCGCCGGCCAGATCAGCAGATTACGGGGCAGGATCGACCAGACGCCTGCCCGGGAGCAGGATATGGCGTCGTTGCTGCGGGAATATGAGAGCACCAAGGAGGCATACGAAAAGCTCGCCAAGAAAAATACGGATGCCCAGCAGGCGGAAAACCTGGAAAAACGGCAGAAAGGCGAGCAGTTTCGTGTTGTCGATCCGGCAAAAAAACCCGAGAAGCCGTTTTCACCGGATATCCTGAGAATCTTTTTAATAGGCCTGGGCGCCGGCCTGGGAGGCGGTCTTGCTATCGCCTATTTGAGAGAACAGATGGATCAGTCATTTCACGATATCGGAGATGTGGAGGCTTCCCTCGGACTTAAAGTGTTGGCCGCTATTCCGCATATGGGGGAAGAATTGACCTGATCATGTATAGGAAATTTTTTGGACTTAAGGAAAAACCATTTGAAATAACGCCCGATCCTCAATTTGTCTATCTGAGTGAAAAGCATGAGGAGGCGCTTTCCCACCTCAAATATGCCATCCAGGAGGGGAAGGGGTTCAGCGTCATCACGGGTGAAGCGGGTACGGGGAAGACGACCCTGGTCAATTTGCTGCTCGGCACGCTGGGAGCCCAGGTTCGGACGTCGTATATTTTCAACCCCATTCTCGATCAGCCGGACTTTCTTAATTATATCTGCGACGACTTCGGCATAAAATCGGAGGGCATGAAATCGCGGGGGCAGAGTCTGACGGCGCTGCACAATTTCCTGCTGGATTGCTTTGCGAAAGACGAAAAGGTTTTTCTCATCATCGACGAGGCGCAGAGCCTGAAACCGGGGCTGCTGCAGGAAGTGCGTCTGTTGACGAATCTGGAGACTTCGAAGCAGAAGCTGCTGCACGTCATTCTCCTGGGTCAGCCGGAACTGAATAAAACGCTGGACGAACCCCGGTTTCGTCCATTGAAGCAGCGAATAACCGTGCGGTACCATCTTTCCCCTTTGAACCGGTTGGAAACATTGCGATATATTGCCCATCGGCTGAAAAAAGCCGGCTCCAGAAATATTGCCATTTTTGACAAAGCCGCCATAGATACAATTTACCGTTATTCGAAAGGTATTCCACGCGTTATCAACATAGTTTGCGACAATGCCCTGCTGACGGCATTTGCCCAGGGGACACACCAGGTCGGGAAAAAAATAATCAAGGAAGTCATTGGAGATCTGGAAAACAGCAGGAAAAAATGGAGGTGGGGCATCATCTGGACAATGGTTATTGCAGGACTGCTTCTGGGCGTGGGGTGTCTGTTTATATTTGCCGGAATTATATAGACGATTTGGAGATAATTATTCATGGGTAAAATGTTCGACGCATTGCGCAAAACGGAACTGGAAAAGTCCGCGGAATCAGCAGAGCACGAAGAGGTAATCCGGGAGGCCGCACCGGCGGATGTAGTTTTTGACGACAAGCTCGTTGCCTATTATCAGCGGGCGTCAATGGTTTCCGAACAGTTTCGCCGACTGCGAACATATATCACAAGCCCCAGACTCGACGGCACTTACCCGAAGACCATCCTTGTTACCAGTACTTTGGCCGGAGAAGGCAAAAGTCTGATCGCCGCCAATCTGGCTGTTATGATCGCCGCCGAGCTGCAAAGCTATGCCCTGCTGGTCGATTGTGATCTCCGCAACCCCTCTCTTTCGCAGTTGTTCGGACTGCAGCAAAAAAAAGGCCTTTCCAATTATCTGGCGGGCGATATCAGAATAGAAGACATTATGATGAAAACCCCCGTCGATAAACTAAGCATTATTCCCGGCGGCAGCCTGGAGGAAAATCCCGTGGAACTGATCGGATCGATTAAAATGAAGTCCCTCGTCCAGGATCTCAAATCACGCTACGATGACCGGTTTATTATTTTCGATTCTTCGCCCATTCTGCCCACGACAGAGCCCAGCGTCCTGAATAAAATGGTTGATGGAATTTTGATGGTCATTATGTCGGGAAAAACCCCGCGGGAATCCGTCACGCAGGCCATAAAGGTCCTGGACAAAGAAAAAATCCTGGGCGTGGTGCTGAATAACCTGGAATTTAAAACAAACGCCATGATCCGGAAACATTTCGGCAGCGATCGTTATTATTATAACTACAATTATGACTACGCCGGAAATCGTCCGCAACCCAACATCTGGGGGAAAATTAAGGGTATGGTCGACGATATAAAATTATTCCGGAAATAGATAAATATTCTATCTATTAAGCTTCCATTAAATCTATATTGTAAATTGATGAGAATTAGTCTAACTATTTTCGGCTTTGGGGTATGAATCGAGACCTTTCATGTCCTCGTCTTTAATTACGACACAGTCGCCAGGACACGGAGGGGTAGTTTTTCCAGGGGCTCCGATGAGAATTTTGTTCAACCTTCAATGTCTGATTGTGAAGAACAGCAACAACAATAAATCCTTTCATCAAAGAATCAAAAGTGAACCGATGTATCCACATTATAGCAGCCCTGTGTTGTCTGTCAGCTTGCCGGCAAGGGTAAGCAGGGGAGAATGAAGGAATGTTTCATAACGCAGATGTTTTCCAGCATTTACTAAAATTAGAACGCAAGCGGTCTGAGCGATCGAAGAAATTTTTTCTCCTGATGCTGATCGACCTGTCATCGTTGAAAGCACAAAATGACCTTAAAGCGATCCATCACAAAATCATAGAGGCTCTTACCCTGTCGGTGAGAGAAATTGATATTCGCGGCTGGTATAACGACGGCAAAGTAATCGGCGTGATCTTTACGGAACTGGATTCTTCCTTTGTGCCGAAAATCGAAGAAAGTATCATCAACAAAGTGTATAATCGGCTGCGCAATAACCTCCCCGCTGAATTGATCGGCAAACTCAAAATTTCCTGGCATGTTTTTCCGGAGACGGATAAAACTATGACTCTCCAATATCAGTTTGATCATGTTCTCTATCCTGATCACACAAATCGTTCGATGAAAGAACGATTTCCCATGGCGGTGAAAAGCTTTCTCGACATTACGATAAGTGCGTCCGCTCTCATCGTACTGTCCCCGATTTTTGTTCTGACGGCTGCCGCCGTCAAGGCAACATCCCGGGGACCCGTTTTTTTCCGGCAGAAAAGAATCGGCCTGAACGGCAAAAGCTTTGAGATGCTGAAATTCCGATCCATGTATGTGAACTGTGCTGAAGACAGCCACAAAAAATATATTGCCAAGTACATCCGTGAGCAGGAAAAAGCCGCCGTTGAACCGGGTATTTTCAAACTGACGAACGACAAGCGCATTACCCCCATCGGGCAGTTCCTGCGCCGGTCCAGTCTGGACGAACTTCCCCAATTGATCAATGTGCTGACAGGGAAGATGTCCCTGGTGGGACCGCGTCCTCCGCTGGACTATGAATGTGAGATGTACGACATCTGGCACCGGAGAAGGCTGCTGGCATGCAAACCCGGTATTACGGGGCTTTGGCAGGTTACGGGCAGAAGCCGGACTACTTTTGATGAAATGGTGCGGCTGGACCTGAAGTATATTAAGGAATGGAGTCTTTGGCTTGATCTCAAGATTCTCCTTGAGACGCCCAGAGCGGTGCTGAGCGGAAAAGGAGCTCACTAAGGGAAGACGTCATAACGTTATATTCGCGAATGTCTGTATCCAAAGATATAGTAAAACATAGTTGTCGATATATGGTGTTTTTATAACCATAAATGTATTTGTTGTTGCAATTTGCGGTGTCCCGATTTGCTCAAGGAACAACGGCGGGAAACCGATAAACGTCCGGGTTTCCCGCTTGCTATAAAAAGCATCCCGTAACCGGGGATGAATATATAAATTTCTCTCTCGTGTAACTCAGAGGGCGGAGCTGTATCAGCATGAAGGCTTTAAAAGCTCTCAAACTAATCAAAGTAGGAGATATAACGTATGCTTAAAGTTGGTATTATCGGTTACGGTTACTGGGGCCCCAATATTGTAAGAAATTTCAACTCAGCCAAAGATTCAATGGTTTCGATGGTGTGCGACATGCATAAGCAGAGTATCAGCAAAGTCAAGAAGGCCTATCCCCAGATCAGAGTCACTACCGACTGTGATGAACTGATCAGGGATGCGGAAGTTGATGCGGTAGCCATCGTCACGCCAGTATTTACCCACCATGAACTGGCGAAAAAAGCGCTGGAGGCAGGAAAAAGTGTTTTTGTCGAAAAACCCTTCACCAGCACTATTGCCGAAGCTGAAGACCTTATTGAAATCGCAGAGAAAAAAAATCTGAAGATCATGGTAGATCATACCTTTCTTTACACGGGGGCTGTCCGGAAAATCAAACAATTGCTGGATGAAGGTGTTCTGGGAGACATATATTACTTCGATTCCACCAGAGTTAACCTGGGTCTTTTTCAGCACGACATAAACGTAATGTGGGATCTCGCCCCTCATGATATTTCGATCATGGATTTCCTGATTGGCAAAAAGCCCATCGGCGTTGTCGCCACCGGAGTCGGCCACTTCAACCGGGGTTTGGAAGATATAACGTACCTCACATTTTATTATCCCGACAACATTATCGGCCATATCAATGTCAACTGGCTCTCACCCGTGAAGGTTCGATCCACGCTAATCGGGGGGAGCAAAAAGATGCTGCTCTGGAATGATCTGGAACCGGATGAGAAAATCAAGATCTACGACAAAGGCGTTAAGGTTACCACGACGGAAGGGAAATACAATCTACTCGTCAATTACCGCTCGGGCGACATGTGGGCGCCCAAAATCGAACAGGCGGAGGCTCTGAAAGCGATTGCCGAACAGTTTGTCGACTACGTTAAAAACGGCGGCGCCGTTGTGAACGACGGCGTTGCCGGTCTGAACGTCGTCAAGATGCTGGTTGCTTCTGACCAATCGCTTCATAACAAAGGAGAAATCGTCTATATATGAATTACCTCAGTATATCCGAAGATGTTCAACTCGGAAAAAACGTCAGCTTATCCAAATTCATCAATCTCTATGGCTGCGTCATCGGCGATAATACAAAAATCGGCGCTTGTGTCGAAATTCAGAAAAAAGCCTTTGTCGGGAGCAACTGCAAAATATCAAGCCATACCTTCATCTGTGAGGGAGTTACAATTGAAGACAATGTTTTTGTCGGGCACGGCGTCACTTTTGTAAATGACACCTACCCCCGGGCGACAACTTCAGGCGGCGCCCTGCAGACCGAAGCGGATTGGAAAGTAGAGCCGACCCTTGTCAAGAAGGGAGCGTCCATCGGGTCCGGCTCGACGATACTGGCCAATGTCACGATCGGTGAAAATTCGATCGTCGGCGCCGGCAGCGTCGTGACAAAAGACGTACCTCCGAATGTTATTGTCGCCGGCAATCCGGCAAGGGTGAGAAGACAAATATAAGCTTCAAGGTTAAAGGGGAAAGGGCACAGGATAAAGGTTTAAGAACCGATGCGGTTTGAAGATCTTGAAGTATGGAAACGGGCGATGAATCTTAGTGCTGGCTTATATAAAGATTTGAAGAATCTTAAAGACTATGGATTTAAAGATCAGATTGCCCGTTCCGGCTTGTCCATACCCAGCAATATAGCTGAAGGCTTTGAAAGGGTTTCAAGCAAATAATCCGTAAACTTTCTATCCTACGCCAAAGGTTCGGGCGGCGAGTTGCGAACTCAAATTTACATAGGAATTGATATAGAATACATAAATAAAGAAAAAGGACAAGAATAGCTTAAGGGAGTCGATGAAATATCGGCAATGCTCAGCGGTTTGAGCAAAACGCGCCGTAAATTTGATTAAATTAATGATTTTTTTTTACCATTGACCTTTAACCTTTGCCCCCTGCTCCTCGCTCCTTTTTCCTTGCCACTTTCACCTTTCACCTTTTTCCTTGATCCTTGAACCTATTTTTTTAAAGGAGTTTATATGAACGTACCTTTTTTAGATTTAAAAGCTCAATATAAGGCAATTAAAGATGAAATTTCCTCGGCTATCAACGAAGTCATCGAAAACACCGCCTTTGCCGGCGGTCCTTTCGTTGCTAAATTTGAAAACGAATTTGCCAAATTCTGCGGCGCTCAACACGCCATCGGCGTAGGAAACGGAACAGACGCCCTGTGGGCATCCCTCGTAGCGCTGGGCATCGGCGCCGGTGATGAAGTAATCACCACGCCCAATACTTTTATCGCGACCGCCGAGGCCATTTCACTTTCCGGCGCAACACCGGTTTTTGTGGATATCGACGAACAAACCCACAACATGAATCCCGCGCTGATTGAAGCGGCAATCACCACGAAAACAAAAGCAATAATTCCCGTGCATCTCTTCGGTCAACCCGCCGATATGGATCCGATCATGGCGATTGCGGAAAAACATGGTCTTAAGGTGGTTGAAGACGCCTGTCAGGCTCACGGCGCGGAATACAAGGGAAGGAAAGCAGGCTCCATCGGCGCCGCCGGCTGCTTCAGTTTCTATCCGGGTAAAAATCTGGGCGCCTACGGTGAAGGGGGCGGCATCGTCACCAACGATGAAGCGCTGGCTGCGAAAATACGCATGTTTCGCGATCACGGCCAGGCCAAAAAATATTACCACGACATCATCGGCTGGAATGCAAGACTCGACGGCATCCAGGGGGCGGTGCTCAATGTCAAGTTAAAATATTTAAGCGATTGGAATGAAGCGCGCCGCAGACACGCCCGGGATTACACGGCGGGCCTCTCCGCTGTCAAGGATGTGATCGTTCCGCAGGAAGCTCAATACGCGAAGCACGTCTATCATATTTACGCTCTCCGTGTGCAAGACCGCGACAAGTTTATGGCCTATCTTAATGAAAAAGGCATTGCCTGCGGCATCCACTATCCGATACCGCTGCATCTGCAAAACGCATACGCCTTTATGCAGAAAGGCCCCGGCAGTTTTCCCGTTGCTGAAAAATGCGCAGCGGAATATGTATCGCTGCCGATGTTTGCCGAACTGACCGACGAGCAGGTTGCCTACATCGTCGAACAAATCAAAGAGTACTATGGATGAGCGTACGCTCATCAATCCTGTGGAACAAAAAAACTGGAACAACCTGCTTTTGAACACTCCGGGTTGTTCCTTTTTTCATACTGCCGACTGGGCTGAAGTGCTGAGCCGGTCCTACAACTATCAACCGTTTTATTTTTGTAACAAAAAAGATGATAAGCTGGATTGTCTGCTGCCAATCATGGAAGTGGCGAGCCCGCTCACCGGAACGAGAGGCGCCTGCCTGCCTTTTACCGATTACTGCGAACCGCTGGCCGCAAATTCAGATCAGTTCCAGGAGCTGATCGGCCGGGCGATTGAATTAGGCAGAGAACGTAAGTGGAAATACCTGGAAATTCGCGGGGGCGAGAAGTACCTCACGATAGAAAAGCCGTCGCAGATATTTTGGGGGCACGAACTGGATTTGAGCTGTGGTCACCAGCAATTATTATCCGGCTTGCGGGCGTCCACACGGCGCAATATTAAAAAAGCCCAAAATGAGAAGGTAGCAGTCCAAATTTCCAATTCGCCGAGTGCCCTGAAAGAATTTTGCCGGCTCAACGTTCTGACCCGCAGGGAACACGGTCTGCCGCCACAGCCCTACCAGTTTTTTCAAAACCTTTATGATCGTGTAATCGCACAAAACAAGGGGTTTTTCGCCACCGCTTCTGTTTCCGGTAAAATGATTGCCGCCAATGTCTACCTGCATTTCGACAAAGAAGTTATTTACAAATACGGTGCATCGGACAGGCAGTATCAGCATCTGCGGGCAAACAATCTGGTCATGTGGGAAGCCATTAAATGGAGCGCTGATCAGGGCTTTCAACAAATGACTTTCGGCCGCACCGAACCGGAGCATCAAGGATTAATGCAATTCAAGGCGGGATGGGGTGCAAAGACTTACCGGATCTGCTACTACAAATATGATTTTAAGGGAAAAGAGTTTGTCACCGAATCTGGAAGCATCCACCCTGCGATGAAAAACCTATTCTCCAAACTTCCTCCCGCAGTATTACAAACTTTGGGCAGAATCTTATATCGACACATGGGCTGACACCCGGATGGATGTCAGCAAATTATTGGACAACCATAAAAACCTTCAAATGTCCCCCTTTCGTAAAGGGGGATTAGAGTGATCTAATACATGAATGTTAGTCTTATATGTGCCGATGGCGATACCTGGGCGCTCGGCTTAAGAAGCATCTCATCTACCCTGAAGGCGGCCGGCTGCGAAACAAGATTAGTTTTTACACCTGCAACGTACCAGGAGCTGAGTCCGAAAAACTTAAAAGCAATAAAAGAAGTGACCGGCGATTCCGACCTTATTGGTATCAGCTCAATGTCAAATGGATCGCAACAGGCAAAACGGATTATTGAAACACTTAAACCCAATAATGTGCCTATTGTTTGGGGAGGAATGCACCCGACTCTTTTTCCAGAAGATTGTGTCGGTCATGCCGACTTAATCTGCCGTGGCGAAGGTGAGCAATTCATGCTGGACCTGGTGGATAAATTGAAGCACGGCAGCGTAGGGAATGATATTAAAAATGCCGGTTATATAAGAAATGGTTCGATCATCCTGAACGATATAGGAACACTAATTGAGGATTTGGATGGATTACCCAAATACGATTTTACTTTTAAAAACGAATATCGTTTTGAAAGTGACCGATTGGTTTTATTCAATGATCCTTCGAAAATCTCTGGTCCCATATATTTTAGCGGGGCGCGCGGTTGCGGCTATCATTGCACGTATTGTTCAAATTCGAAACTTAAAAGCCTTTATAAAAATTGCGGACATTTCGTACGCAGGATGTCGATCGCAGCAGTGATCAAAGGAATGGCAGAATGCAAGAATATAATGCCTAACGCAAAAAGATTCTATATTACCGAGGAAGATCTTTTTGCACGCCCTCTAAGTGAAATAGAGAACTTTTCAGATCAGTATTCTAAAAAGGTAGGTCTGCCTTTTGAGTGTATGGCTTCGCCACTGCAAATAACCAAGGAAAAATTGGCTCTATTGGCGAAAGCGGGACTTTGGCGTATAGGAATGGGTATTGAAAGCGGAAGCGACAGGACAAAAAAGCAAATATATTACAGAGCCATGCCCAACAAAAAAGTTTTAGAAGCCGCTTCGATAATAAATAAACACCGGGAAGTTGTTCCTTTATATTTTTTGATTATTGGCAATCCATACGAAGAGAAAGAAGATCTACTGGAAACACTCAAATTGGCCCGAAATCTTCCCTCCCCATTTTTTCTGCGCATATACAATCTGATCTTTTTGCCGGGAACTCTACTTTTCGAAAAGGCTGTCAAAGATCGAATTATTCACGGAATAGAAGATAGCGGGCATGGACTTGACTTTTTAGCCGGCTTTAATATCAAAGATTACTCGTGGAAACGTAAAAATCTCTATTTAAATACACTGATATTTGCGATGACCGGAAAAAGCACAAATAATCGCCTTGGTATTTTACCGAAAATATTAATTCCGTTTTTAATTTATCCAAAAGTAATTAATTTTCACAACAAACATGAGGCGTTAACAGAATTATATATAGGAATAATAAAAATGGGATTAAGGGTGCGTGGCGTAGGAGCGCAGGTAGCAAAAAGTTTGCTGAAGAATCCCCTTGCTGTATACAGGGTAAAATAAATCTCTTTATAATGACGTATAAAGTTAACATTATTAATCCATGTGTTGATCAACGTTGGGATGAATTTGTGAAAAATCATCCTTGGGGCTGGATCGTTCATCTATCTGGATGGAAGAAAGTTCTCGAAAGCACCTTTCCGCATATGCGGGGGCACTACTTTGCCTTGATTGACAAGGAAACTGATACCATTAAAGCTGGCCTGCCTGTTTATGAAGTCCGCAGCTGGCTTACCGGCAATCGCTTAGTCAGTATACCATTTGCCACCCTGTGTGATCCATTGATATCCAATGAAGCGCAAAGTGAAGCACTGATTATGAAAGCCGCAGAACTTTTAGTTCATCTTAAATGTGCCTATATTGAAATCAGAACACACACCAATAATTCATTTTTTTCCAATAAACCTTTTGGTGTTAATGAAGAATATAAACATCACTATCTTGATCTGTCCAGAGGTGAAGAAACCCTTTGGAAAAACACCAGTTATAAATCTATCCGCTACTTGATCAACAAAGCCGTCAAGCACAATCTTCAGATTAAATATGCTCAAAACGATCAGGATCTGTCAGCATTTTACAAACTTTACACCAACACAAGGAAAAAATTAGGGTTGCCGGCGCAACCGTATGCTTTTTTTAAAGGAATCTTTGACGAATTCAAAAGTTCTGAACAAGCAAGAATTCTTCTGGCCTGCATGGATAATAGAATTATTTGCGGGCATCTTCATCTTAACTTTAATGGTCGGACATCAGTCGAAGCTATGGGGGAAGACAGCGCTTTTCGCAATATCGGTGCTAACCAGTTTCTTTACTGGCAGGGCATACGGATGGCGTGTGCCGAAGGTTATAGAGTATTTGATTTCGGAAGAACATCGATTCATAATCCAACATTAATGGATTTCAAAAAAAGATGGGGTACTGTTGAAACTAATCTTAATACCTATTTTTACATTCATGGACAAAAGCAAGTCGTTAAATTCAGCGGAGAAAAGAGCCTGCTTTATAAATTAACACGAAATATGTGCAAGAAATCAACGGATTACTTTTACCTGCTTTTAAGTCGTTTTTGTTATCATCATTTAGGATAACAACTCAGCAACGCTTGGTCTTGCAAAATCATTCATGTGAGATAAAGACTAAGACGGTTGCAGCTAGTGCAAGGGCATTGAAACATTGATCGATATCTCTCAGAATTCGACATACATAAAATTAAACTCCATAGATACGCCTAAAGGCATCCTGACTGCCTGGCATTGTCCGGAACTTGATAATCCTAAATGGGATGCATTTCTTAACACTTCAATATATGGCCATTTTTATCAGACCAGTATGTGGGCTAGGGTTCGAATCATTGATGGCTGGCAGCCGCTCCTTACAATTATCACACTGAATGACCAGCTCATTGGCGGCTTTCAAATCTTAGTGCGTATTAAATCATACGTCGGGAAGATCGGTCTCCTGTTGAAAGGACCGGTTGTTGATTCCAATGATCCAATGACAATAAATTTTGTCATTTCCACGTTAAAGAAAACTGTCAGGTTATATAAAATAAGAGCTTTGATAGGTCAGCCGCCCGATAAGGACAATAACATTCATGTTGTGTTGAAGAAATCTGATTTCTCTCCAAACCATCTCGAAAATGCTATTAAAAATAATACAGTTTCCATTGACTTGCGGGGCAGCGAAGAAGAAATTTTAAAAAAAATCAAACGCCAGAAAAGACAAAATATTAATACTGCCAAGAAAAACAGCGTCACTGTTCGTGAAGGTCAAAAAGACGATTTAAGGACTTTTTTCAATTATATGCTGGAAACCTGCAAGCGCCAGCAAGTCAGTCCCAGCCCGTCAAGCGAAGAATTTCTCCTGAAGATGTGGGATTTATTTGTCCCTTCAGGTCACATGAAATTGTTTATGGCCCAATGTGAAGGCACGGATGTTACAGGTTTGGTTGTCCTCCCGTTTAGCGATACCGCTTATATGTGGAAATTCGGCTGGTCCGGTAACTATGGACATTACCGCCCCAATGAAATGCTGTACTGGGAAATATTCAGGTGGGCAAAAAAACATGGATATCAGTATGCGGATGTTGGCGCAATCAGTGCGGCTCATGAGGAGTCATCGCAACACGGCTCAACTCCTGTTGAAGATTTGTCTAAATCGTATTCCCGGTTTAAAAGTGAGTTTGGCGGCGAGACTGTAGCTCTTTCCAACGGTTTCGTTTATATCCCTAATCCACTCATCCGTTGGGCATATAATCTTCTTATGCCTTATATTAATTCAAGGCCTTCCTTAAAAAAGAGGATACTATTTAGCGGGGATTGAAAAAACTTCAGGCCGAGACTCACAGCTTAGCACAGAGCATCGGCGGCAAATTCCTCTCTTGGATCAAAGACCGGGATTAGGAGATCATAAAATAAAGGTTTGGCATGCATATTAAGTCGGCTAAAGCCTGTCTCCAGCAGGATGAAAAATGTCAAATAATGTCACTATCAGATCTGTCAGAAACTCCTTCATCCTTTCAAATAGCTTGGCAGAGGGTTAAGAATCTCAAGTGGACATTTGGCCGTCGAATTCTCTATTTAAGAAATTGGATAATGGATGTTGCAAGAGAAAAAGAAGGGCGTTTCAAAAATTCCAAGAGTCAGTGCGCACCGTTAGATCTAAAACCCGGCGATTTGGTAAAAGTGAAATCGAAGAAAGAGATTCAAAAGACTCTTAATCGATGGAATAAGTTGAAAGGTTGCGGAATAATGGACGGCATGTGGAAATACTGCGGAACTGAGCAAAGGGTATTAAAAGTAGTAAGGCAATTCCTGGATGAGCGGGACTATCTCATGAAGAAGTGCAAGGGGATTGTAATCCTTGAAGGTGTTATATGTGATGGTACAAAATGGTTTGGGCAGTGTGATCGTTCCTGCTATTACTTCTGGCGAGAGGAATGGATAGAAAAAGTAGAGTAATTAATCATTCCGGGCTAGATTTTTGAATAAAAAGAATAACATTTGCCATCCCAAATAACCAGTAAAACTCTCAGATGAAAAATTTCCAATTTGAAAAATATTACTATTTGCTGAAAAAAATTATACCGCGGAGTACGCAAATTGCGATCCGCAGGAAAATGATTCAGCGAAAAATGCTGCAGTACAGCGCAGTCTGGCCCATAGATGAAAAAGCCGCCAGGCCGCCTGAAAACTGGCAGGGCTGGCCGGAAGGTAAAAAATTCGCCTTTGTCATCACGCACGATGTTGAAACCGCGAGGGGAGTAGACAACTGCGGTGCTTTAATGGATATGGAGGAAAAATACGGATTCCGATCCTCATTTAATTTTGTGGCCGGCGACTATGTTATTCCGCAGAGTTTGCTGAACGAAATGCACCGACGGGGTTTTGAAGCAGGCAGCCACGGGCTGCATCACAGCGGCAATCTTTTCCAGTCGCGAAACGAGTTCAATGAACATGCTATACAAATCAACCAATTTCTGAAAAAACATTCTTTAGTCGGTTTTCGCAGCCCGAGCATGTATCACAATCTCGAATGGACCCACGAGTTGAACATAGAATACGATGCTTCCACCTTTGATACCGACCCCTTTGAACCCCAGCCGGACGGTGTACAAACCATCTTTCCTTTCTGGGTTGCAGGTCCTGACGGAAGACCGGGTTATGTGGAACTCCCCTATAACCTGCCCCAGGATTTTTTGCTGTTCATCCTGCTGCAGCATAAAAACATTGACATCTGGAAAAATAAGATAGATTGGATAGCGGCCAATGGCGGCATGGCGTTGTTTATCAGCCACCCCGACTACATGAGCTTTAACGGTGTCAGTCATTACGAAAAATATCCGGTAAAATATTATGAAGACTTTCTTCAATACGTCAGAACAAAATACGAAGGCCAATACTGGCATGCCCTGCCAAAGGATCTGGCAAGATTTTGGAAGGAAAATTACAGGAATAATAACATGTCTGCTCATGATACACGACGAGACATACTGAAAAAGAACAAACAAAAAGTATGGATTGATCTCGACAACACACCACATATACCGTTTTTCAAACCGATAATCGATGAGCTCAACAGGCGAGGATATGAATGCTTTATGACTGCACGCGATGCTTATCAGGTGCTCGATATCGCAGATCGGTTCGGTTTAAAATACGAAAAAGTCGGCCGCCACTATGGTAAGAATAAAGTTCTCAAAGTCTTAGGCACACTCATTAGAAGTCTGGAATTGCTGCCCTTGATTATTAAACACAAACCGGCGATAGCCGTTTCACACGGTTCGCGGACGCAGCTTGTTGCCTCTACCCTTTTGGGTGTTCCAACATTGATGTTGATCGATTATGAACACGCACAAGGCCTGGTTGTTATCAACCCGACGTACGCCATGGTGCCCGATGTCATCCCCACTGCCTCAGTTAAAATGCCACAGGACAGGGTTTCTCAATATCCGGGCATAAAGGAAGATGTTTACGTCGTCAGTTACACACCCAATCCTTCCATCATTAAAGAACTGAAAATCGACGAGAGTAAGATAGTCATCACCATGCGTCCGCCGGCCACGGAAGCGCATTATTTCTGTCAGGCCAGCGAGGAATTGTTTGAAGCGTCCATGGAATATATTCTACAAAAAGAAGATACGCAAATGATCTTGCTGCCGAGGAATAGTAACCAGGAAGAATTTGTCAGAAAAACCTGGTCATCAGCCGTGCAGTCCGGGAAAATTATCATACCTGCGCACACGGTTAACGGTCTGGATCTGATGTGGTATTCCGATCTGGTCATCAGCGGGGGCGGCACCATGAACCGTGAAGCAACTGCGCTGGGCGTGCCCGTTTACAGTATTTTCCGTGGGACGATCGGTGCGGTGGATCATTACCTCTCCCAAAACGGCCGCCTGATTTTGCTGGAAAAACCATCCGACCTGCCCCGCAAGATTAAATTAATCAAACGCGATAAGAATCGCTCGCTGGAACATGGTGACAAGGCCGCTCTTAATACAATAATGAACAAGATAGAACGAATTCTTGCACAGAGGTCTTGTGGAGTCTAAATCTGATATAGAGCCTTTAATTAAACAGACTACTTCCGCATTGCTGAAATACTGTCAGCAGGACAACTGGTCCGGCTACGATCCATATGACGCCCTCAACAGCGAAATATTCAAGCGGCTGCCTTTTCTGAATTCCAGACTCCCACGCCTTGCTCTTACCCAGATACTGAAAAGGATTCCGTTAAATTTCAGGAAACTGCTGTTGATTCCCAAAACGCAGAACCCCAAGGCGCTAGCTCTGTTTCTCATGGCTTTTGTCAAACTGGATAAGATGGGTTTGTTAGCGAATACAGACATTATCCCGTTAATGGTGCAGACTCTCGTTAATCTCCGATCCGGTGGTAGTCTGACACCCGTCACTCGTCACCCGTCACCCGTTGAACTGGAAACAGCTAACCGCTATTACTGTTGGGGCTATAGCTTTCCCTGGCAGGGAAGGAAGGTTCTTGCGCCCAGAAGTGCTCCAAATCTGGTTTGTACGGTTTTTGTAGCCAACGCCCTGTTGGATGCCTACGAAGCAAACGGGGATGCAGAAAATCTCCGTATGGCAATCAGCTCTGCGGACTATATTCTGAATGAACTTTATTGGACAAAAGGCGATTCCGTTGCCGGCTTCAGCTATCCTGTTCCCTCATTGCAGGTACAAGTGCATAATGCGAACTTCCTGGGGGCTGCTCTTTTTTGCCGAATCTATAAATATTGTAAAGAAGAGAGATTTTTAGAGCCGGCCATGAAGGCGGCTCGGTGCTCCGCGGCTCAGCAGCAAGCCGATGGCTCCTGGGACTATGGTGAACTGTCCACACAACGCTGGATTGATAATTTTCACACCGGCTTTAACCTCTGTGCGCTGAAAACAATAAACAGATCTCTGGATAAAAACGAGTTTGAACCGAATATCCGCCGTGGATTTGAATTCTACCGGAGCAATTTTTTCCGGGATGATGGAGCGCCAAAATATTTTCATGATCGTGTCTATCCCATCGATATTCATAGTGTTGCCCAAAGCATTATCACTCTTTTATCTTTTCGTGATCTTGATGAAAACAATGTCGAGCTTGCACAACGTGTATTTGAATGGGCCATGACCAATATGTGGGATGAACGGGGATATTTTTACTACCAGGTTACGCCCTACTATAAAAACAAGATACCGTACATGCGCTGGTCCCAGGCCTGGATGCTGCTGGCACTGGCAACACAGCTAACGGCTAAAAGTAAATAGAATTAATAAGCATTCCGCCATATTTGAATTCAGCCTATGGACATTAGTAATAAAATGGGCAATAATGATAAAAAATACTGACACAGGAGATGCAGATCTTTATTCAGAAGATTTGCAGCACAGTTAACCATTTATATTACAGAGACTTTTGAAAAACGGCACACATGTAATTGCGAACGAAGTGAAGCAATCTCATGACCTTATGAAAGAGATTGCCACGTCGCTTCGCTCCTCGCAAAGACGCGAGGGGGAGTTTTTCAAAGGTCTCATTACAGTAAATTATTATAGGAGATGATATGCCTGAAATTATCCTGAAGACAGATATGCCGGATAAAGCCGCCAGGATTTTGATTGAGGCTCTAGAAACCGAATCGTTTCGTCTCAAATACAGCGTACAGCTAGCAAAAAAGCGGCTTTCGAAATTTGAAAAGAAATATAAAATTTCTTCAGAAAAATTCATTAATGAATGGAGCGCCGAGGACCTGGATGGCAAAGATTTTGAATATGTTGAATGGGCCGGTGAGTATAAACTCGCAAAACGCCTGAATGAGCGCCTGACTGCTTTGAAGAGTATTCAGCATGTCGCTTCGTAATTACCTTGATTCTTTTCACCAGGCGATAGGCAAAATCGATGACTATGGCTTTGCTGAGGCTATTGATATTAAGGAAGAAATAAGACCAGCAAAACAGGCTATTATAAATGCCAAAATTTATCTGATCGATAGGTCTGTATTGCATATCAGATTATATGTTGATGCTAAGTATAAAATTGAAATAACCAGCTATGCATTCCAATACAATGATATAAATGGTAAGTTGATATTCAGATACGATAATGCGCGTCATAAGCCGGAATTGGAGTTCAAAGATCATAAACACTTGCACGATGGCAGAATAGTTCAAACCACCACACCTGATATAGCTGATGTGGTGGATGAGGTAATTAAATATATATAGCTAATTTATACTTTCATAGATATTGTCCCAATGCCTTTCTCTTTGTCCTTTTGAGACCTTTGAATTTGTCACTTTTTTATATTAGCCTTTTACCCTTGAACCTTTAGCCTTATGCCTTTAACCTACGTCCTAATTACCCCAGCCCGCAACGAAGCGGAATTTATTGAGCGGACGATTCAATCCATGATTGCCCAAACCTGCTTGCCGCTGAAGTGGGTTATTGTCAGCGATGGATCCACTGACGGCACTGATGACATTGTAAAAAAATACCTGTCTAATTATCGGTGGATCGAACTTATTCGGACACCGGAACGCAAAGAACGCCACTTTGCCGGAAAAGTTATGGCATTTAATGCAGGATATGCAAAGGTAAAGAATCTGAATTACGACATCATTGGCAGTTTGGATGCCGATATCTCATTTGATCCCGAATATTTCAGTTTCCTGTTGAGCCAATTTTCAAAATACCCTGAGTTGGGTGTTGCCGGTACTCCTTTTGTTGAAGATGGCAGACACTATGATTTCCGGTTTGCCAGCACGGACCACGTCTCCGGTGCTTGTCAACTTTTCAGAAAAGAGTGTTTTGAGTCAATTGGCGGATATAAGCCTTTGAAAGTTGGCGGTATTGACTTGGTTGCCGTAACTACAGCAAGAATGCATAATTGGGAAACAAAAACTTTTACAGAAAAAAACTCACAGCATCATAAAATAACACAGTCAGACAGAAACACAAATTTAATAGCCGTATTCAAAAGTGGTTATCACGACTATCTTATGGGAAGCAGTCCATTATGGCAAATCTTGCGATCAATATATCAGATGACAAATAAACCTTTTGTATTACGTGGTATCTACTTTTTTATTGGGTATTTCTGGGCGATGTTAAAAAATGCAGAAAGGCCTGTATCTGATGAGTTTATTCAGTTTAGAAGAAAAGAACAAATAATAAGAATCAAAAAATTATTATTCCGGCGTCCCTAATTTCGTCTTTTTACACCTTTAGAATTATACTTTATTTATTGAGCCACTTTGATCGAAGTTATCTTTACAATCGACTATGAAATATATGGGAACGGCGAAGGATCTTTGAAAGAGCATGTCTACAATCCTGCCTGTCTACTACAGAAGATGTTTAATCAGGCCGGAGTAAAACTAGTTTTTTTTGTTGAAGCGGCTGAACTGGAGATGATTGAAAAAGCCAAATCCGATCCGACAATTGGCAGTGTAAAAAAACAAATAAAGGATTTATATGTAGAAGGTCATGAAATAGCTCTGCACTTACATCCGCAATGGTACAACGGAAACTATAAAAACGGCATATGGCAACTGGACAACTTGGAATATAACCTTTGTGTTTTGTCTGAAAAAAGGATTACACAAATTATTGATAAAGCCATCAATTACTTAAGGTCGGTTTTGTCTGATCCGACTTATGCACCCTTTTCATTCCGAGCGGGGAATTGGTTGTTTCAGCCTACACAACCGACAGCTAATATACTCTTTAGCCGGGGCATCAAGATAGATTCCTCGGTTTTCAAAGGCGGTCTGCAGCGTCAAAACAACCTCGATTATCGCCCGGCAGTAAAAAATGGATACTTCTGGAAATTTCGGGAGGATATTAATAAACCCGCAAACTCCAGTGAAATAATGGAAGTACCAATCTATTCGGAAATGGTTCCGCCCTGGCGGATGGTCACCGGGAAGCGCGTTGGCTTGCAGACCACAGCCAAGGAAAATTTTCGGAATAAAATAAACCGTCTTCTGAATTCAGCTCGACCGCTTCAGCCACTAAAGCTGGACTTCTGCCGAATGACCATAAGTGAATTGAAAGCTATGATGATTAACATCATAAAAGATGATCAGAAAGAGCCGCGAACTTATAAACCTATCGTCGCCATAGGGCATACCAAGGATCTTGTCGATTTTGACACTGTTAAAAATTTTCTTTCTTATCTAAAAGAAAAAAATATTAAAATTAAAACATTAAAAGATGCATATAACACTATTCTTTCATAGCAGATGAGGATCACAAATTATCATCTGTAAAATTTAATTGTATTTTGAGGTAATCGTGGAAGCGAAAAAAATTGACATCAACTGGCATCCTCAATTGTCCATATATGCATCCGAGCCTTTTCTGAAAGCTGTCGGAGACGAATATGGCTGGCTTGGCGGTTTTGATGATGCCGGAACGCTTCGATGTATACTTCCTTATACAATCATTAAAAAAGCTGTTTTTCGTATGGTTCGTTTCCGCGTAGAAACCATGCCTCTAGGCGAAGATCTTTCCATTGATCAGGAGAAGACATTCTTAAACAATGTAGTTAAATATTTTCGTACTATTGGCGCGGATATGATCATTCCGGCAACAACCAATACAATTTTCCGCACCTACCCTGACGGTGCTATTGCCGCGCCCTACGGCACATTTATTAATGATTTAACTCAGCCGGAAGAGAAGCTTTTGAGTAACTTCAATGCAACACACCGCAGGAAAGTAAGACAGGCTATAAAACAGGATGTTCAAATTCGTGAAGGCATAGAATTTTTAAAGTCTGCGTATGACCTTGTTCGCAACACATTCAAAAGATCAAATATGGGTTTTATGAATTACCAGGATTTCCAACGCTATGTGGAAAGTCTCGGTGAAAACATTAAAATAATGGTAGCCGAATATCATGGCGTCGTTCAAGGATGCATTGTTGTACCGTTCAGTATGCATACGGCATATTATGTATACGGCGGCAGCATTCCTGTCCCTCATACCGGGGCAACCAATTTACTGCACTGGGAAGCCATGAGACAATTTCGCGACCTTGGCGTGAAACGTTATGATTTTGTAGGCGTTAGAATCAATCCCAAAGAAGGAACAAGGCAGGAAGGTTTATATGCCTATAAACAACGCTTCGGCGGTCAACTGGTTAAAGGATATATGTGGAAATATGCGATCAGACCTTTAAAGTATTTCGTGTACGCCCAGGCTGTTCATCGACTCCGGGGCGGTGATATTGTTGATCAGGAAAAACATAAGCTTGGAAGTAATTAAATCCCAACTAAAAATGAAACAAGAATGGATTGTTAATAAATTAGATCATGTTCTGGTAACTGGTGCAAATGGTTTTATAGGTTCTAAAGTTATTGAAACATTACTTGATTATGGTTTTCAAAATATCCGCTGCCTTGTCCGCACCGGCCGCAATGTTTCAAAATTGCAACAATTAGCATCGGACACGAAAGCTAATCTTGAAATCATACAAGGCAATCTACTCGCCCGTGAAGTTTGCACTCAAATTGTTAAAGGTGTTTCTGTTATCTATCATCTGGCCGCAGGTGTTGGAAAATCATTTCCAGACTGCTTCCTAAATTCTGTAATAACTACTCGAAATCTTCTGGACGCCTCCATCACAGAAACGGCACTTACACGGTTTGTCAATATCAGCTCTATCGCTGTTTATACGAACGAAAATGTACCAAGAGGCGGTGTTCTCGACGAAACCTGTCCAGTCGACTCCAAATTTATGGAACGTTTTGAAGCTTATACTTATGGCAAAGCCAAGCAGGATCAACTTGTTTTAGAATATGCGAAAAATCAGAACCTGCCCTATGTCATTGTTCGGCCAAGTGTTGTATTCGGCCCAGGCAAAGCAAAAATCACCGATAGAATAGGCACCGACACTTTCGGAATCTTCCTTCATTTGGGTTTAGGCAATACAATACCTCTTACCTATGTCGATAATTGTGCGGAAGCCATCGTACTTGCCGGTCTGCGTGCTGGAATCAATGGTGAAGTATTTAATATTACCGATGACGACTTGCCTAAAAGCAGGCAATTCCTCAAGCAATATAAAAAACAGGTTAAGAAAATAACATCCATCGCTGTTCCCTACCCTGTTTGGTATTCATTCAACGCATTGTGGGAAAAATATTCTAAGTGGTCTGGGGGGCAATTGCCACCCGTGTTTAATAGTCGTTCATGCGAAATATATTGGAAGCGTATCCGTTATTCAAACAGGAAAGCCAAAGAACTCCTCGGCTGGCAACCCAAAGTACCAATGCATGACGCATTACAAATATTCTTCTCGTATATGAAAGCGCAATATAGATAAGAAGCCTATAGAACCATTTGGTGGGTTTTCTTCTCAAAACAGAAAAAGGGAAAACGAATGCCAGGAATAACCGGTATAATTACAAAGCATACTATAGGCGACGAAAAAGAAAGAGTTTCTTCAATGCTGGATTGTATGCTCCACGAATCTTTTTATACATATGGTACTTATCTAAATTCCGAGCAAGGATTTTTTATCGGTTATTCGGCAATAAAGGATGCATTTGCTGATTGTATGCCGATATATAACGAAGCAAAAAATATCGTTCTTTTTCTGACCGGTGAATGTTATCATGATCAATCCGAAATAAATGCATTATTAAAACGTGGACATAATTTTAATCCTGAAAATGCATCTTATCTAGTGCACCAATATGAGGAGCAAGGCGAAGAGATTTTTAAGAATCTTAACGGCTGGTTTAATGGCATTCTATTAGATTTACAATATTCTAAAGCTATATTATTTAATGACCGCTATGGAATCCGACGCATTTATTGTTATGAGAATAACAAATTTTTTGCTTTTGCTTCAGAGGCGAAATCCCTTTTAAAAGTGTTTCCGGAACTGCGCGAAATTTCCTTTCAGAGTGTAGGTGAATTTCTAACGTACGATTGCGTTCTGGCGAATCGTACTTATTTCCCAAAGATCAATCTTTTGCCTGCCTGCTCAGCCTGGACATTTAAGAAGGGGCGGGGCACCAAGAAAACATATCTCGACATGGCCGCATTAGAAAACCAGCCCAAGATGCAGCACGACCAATTCTACGAAGAACTTGCAACAACATTTCAGCGTATACTCCCCCGTTATTTCACCGGTGGACCCGTAGGAATAGGTGTTACAGGAGGTTTAGATACCCGCGCAATAATGGCGTGCAGAAATGCTGCACCCGGACAACTTCCCTGCTATACATTTGGCGGTACCTACAGAGATATTTTTGATATGCGCATTGCGCCAAAAGTAGCCGCAGTCTGTGGGCAACCGCACACTGCATTGATACTGGATGATGAAAAATTGTTAAAAGATTATCCGTCACAAGTTGAGAAAGCCACTTACATCTCAGACGGTCTCGAAGGTACAGATAAGGTTGATGTTATAAATTTTAATCGAATGGCCCGTGACATTGCGCCCGTGCGAATGACGGGCAAATACGGCAGCCAGGTTTTAAAAGGTCTTTTCGGATTTGATGCCCGCCCGCCTTATATGAACATTATCAATAAGGACTTTGCGCAGTACTTTGATATGGCCTATAAAACAACCGTTGAAATTAAAAAAGGCAATGAGCTGACATTTCTACTGCAAAGTGCAATACCCTGGTGGTGGAATGCCTTTGTTACATTAGAATCATCACAAATAGAAGTGCGGAGTCCATTTCTGGACAATGACCTTATAAAAGTAGTGTATCGGGCACCATCGCTTCCATCTAATTTCGGCATACAATTCGAACTTGATCTTATTGCCAAAAGTAAGCCGGAGCTGATGCGCGTACCTACAACCGGCACTTATGGCGGAAATGCTTTATGGCCGATTCCAGTATTGGTGAAAAATTTAATCAAGATATTGGGGATCTGTGACAAAGTTTATATCCGAGAAAGACTGCCTTATAATATGACGCATGTTATTGCCAGAATGGATAAACTAATTATAACACCACTGCATCTTGATCGCCTGGTTATGGGTTTTGCTGACTTCCGTCGTTATCGAAGATGGTTCAGGGACGAACTTGCTGATTACCTGAGGGATATATTGTTGAGTGAAAAAACGCTCAACAGACCATATTGGAATAGAAATCAATTAACAAAGATAGTCAATGATCATATTAATGGTAAAGGCACCTATCTGCGGGAAATTCGCAAAGTACTTCAAGTTGAGCTGGCGCATCGCGTTCTTCTGGAGAGTTGGAGAACCAAAATATGATTAAAGTCGGCTTAATCGGCTGTGGAAAAATTGCTGACAACCACGCAACACAGATTAGGCGTATTTCAAATTCCGCAATCCTCGCCGTTTGTGACAATGAACCATTAATGGCCAAACAGATGGCGGAACGTTTCAATATCGGGAAGCATTTTGCTAATGTCCAGGAAATGCTCGCCGGCGAAAAGTTGGACGTTATTCACATAACCACTCCGCCGCAAAGTCACTATTTATTGGCAAAGCAATGCCTACAGGCAGGATGTAATGTTTATGTAGAAAAACCTTTTACATTGTATACATCCGAAGCAGAAGAATTGATAAAGATCGCCGATGAAAAAGACTTAAAATTAACCGCGGGTCATAATGCGCAATTCACTCCGGTGATGATTAAAATGAGGGAATTAGTGAAAAATGATTATCTTGGAGGAAACCCGGTACATATTGAAAGCCACTACTGCTATGATTTTGGTGACGAGAGTTTTGCTAAAGCATTATTGCTTGACAGCGATCACTGGATAAGGACACTTCCCGGCTCCCTTCTTCAAAATATTATCAGTCACGGCATTAGTAAGATTGCAGAGTTTTTATCCGGTGATAGGCCTACCATTATAGCCCACGGGTTTACGAGCAACTTTTTGAAGAATCTTGGCGAGCATGACATCATCGATGAAGTTCGCGTTATTATCAGGGATGAAAATTCCACAACGGCGTACTTTACATTTTCATCGCAGATCAAACCCGTGCCGCATCAATTAAGATTATATGGTAAGAAGAATTCGTTGGTCGTGGATGATGATCATCAAATTCTAATCAAGATAGATGATAAAGATTACAAAAGTTATTTGCGGTATTTTATACCGCCTTTTCAATATGCCAGACAATATGTTGGCAACTTCACAGGCAATTTCAATAAATTCATAAAGAGGGATTTTCATCTGCCCAACGACTCCGCGCTAAAAACATTAATAGAGTCTTTTTATCAGGCAATTGAAGGCAAAATCCCTCTGCCTCTTTCCTATCGTGAAATTCTCTTAACCTCAAAAATTATGGATGCAATATTTGATCAGATCGAAAAAAAGCCTGAAGACCAAGACTTCTGTCTTTAATTTCTGACACCAAACTCTTTATCTTGCAGCTCGACACAGGCTGTCGACGAGCTGCAAACTATGTCGTCCTTAATCAAACCTTTTTAATATGCCTCCAATCTTAGCACTTATATTGTGCACAATTTTTGTTCTGTTCCTTCTTCGCCTGGAACATAAACAATACCCCAATGCATCTGCCGCTTTGTGGATTCCTACAATCTGGTTCTTGCTTGAAACAAGCAAGCCTTTAGGAATCTTGTTTGGTACCGGTGGTGCAACAATGGAAGAAGGCAGCGCCCTTGATCGTGTTGTTTTATCAATTTTATTATGCCTCGGCTTTATTGTCGTTGTTAAGAGAAAATATAATATAGCAGATTCTTTAAAAAAGAATTACTGGGTCACTTTGTTTTTGATCATGTCGCTTTTCAGTGTACTTTGGAGTGACATGCCTTTTGTTTGCTTTAAACGTTGGTTCAGAATGCTTATACCTTTGATTATGGCTTTTGTTATCGCAACGGAGGTCGACCCATTTAAGGCCATACAATCACTTGTCCGCAGGACTATTTATATACACATCCCTTTTTCGTACATTCTCATAAACTATTATCCTTTTTGGGGCAGACAATATGGCAGATGGTCGGGGGCTCTTATGTGGGTCGGTGTCAGTTCACAAAAAAACGGACTCGCATTATTATGCATGTTCGCTATTATTTATTTCAGCTGGACATTTATCAAAAGGCGAGATGGAAGCGAAACCAAAGTTACCGTCTATCAGACCTATGTCGAAATATTTATATTTCTTCTTGCACTGTGGCTTTTTTTAGGCCCAAACCATACTCTGACATACTCCGCAACTTCCGCGGTAGCCCTGATTCTCGGTTTAGCAATACTTTTCTTGTTTAAATGGTTAAGAAAATTTAATGTCATTCCCGGAATCAATGTTCTGACAATTATTATCATTATGATCATTATTTACGGTACAGCGACACCTTTTGTCGGCGGACTCATGGTTTATGATCCATCCAGTACATTGGGACGTGACGAATCCTTAACAGGGCGTACAGAGATTTGGTCATATTTAATTCCCTATGCGTTAAATCGTCCTATATTAGGTCATGGATTCGGGGGTTTTTGGACTGATGCAATGCGCGAAGCGACATCCAGTCATGCACACAATGGTTACCTGGATACGATTCTTAATATCGGATTTATTGGGCTGTTCTTTTTGTCCATGTTTCTGATAGCCAACTGTCAGAAAGCCCGCAATTTAATGACGCAGGATTTTAATTGGGGTATACTCTGGTTTTGCTTTTTAATGATCTCCGTCATTCATAATATTGCTGAATCCTCGGTAACGTCTATTTCGGGACTCATGCCAACAATTTTGCTGTTTATGATGATGTCATTCACAGCCAAACAGGAAGTATCCGATAAGGATGTCGGCTTAACAAGGCCTCTTGACCCCAGCAGTAAGGTGTGACTTTAAGAAGGGAAGAAGATATTTACAAGTGACAAACCACGTTTCTGTATGCATAGCGACCTATAAACGTCTTCAAATGCTAGAACGGCTTTTACGGCAACTGGCAAGACAAAACACAAACAGCAATTTCCATGTATCCATTTTTGTTGTCGATAATGATGCGAAAGGTTCTGCAAGATCAACTGCAGATAAGATAAGAAATGAATGCAATTTAGATTTGGAATACAGTATTGAGCCTATTCGCTCTATTGCCGCAGTTAGAAATCATGCTCTAAAGCGATCCAAAGGCAATTATATTGCCATTATCGACGATGATGAAATACCGCCGGTTGATTGGCTACTCAATTTGTTCAATGCGTTACAAACTTTTGATGTAGATGGCGCATTAGGTCCGGTACATCCTTTTTTTGATTCGCCGCCGCCTGAATGGCTCATAAAAGGTAGATTTTGTGAACGTCCTGTTTTGCGGACTGGTACGCTTTTAAAATGGCATCAAACCCGCACAGGAAACGTTTTATTGAAACGAGAGGTTATTGACAACCATAATCTTTATTTCAATGAAAAATTCAAAACAGGTGGTTCTGATCAGGCATTTTTTAAAAAAGCAATAGAAAAGGGCTATCGGTTCGTTGCCTGTGCAGAAGCCCCAGTTTACGAAGTTGTTCCTGCCGAAAGATGGAAAAAAAGCTACTACATTAATCGTGCATTGGTTAATGGATTTAATGCCCATAAATACTATGATATTTTATCAACATTCTTTGCACTTGTAAAGTCGACCGTTGCATTAATTACTTATGTGTTGTTACTTCCGTTTTCTGTGCTGGTTGGCACACATCGCGTGATGCAATGTCTTGAAAAAGGCAGTTATCACTTCAGTAGGGTCTTGGCAACATTCGGAATTGAAGTGTTGAAAAGAAGAAATTTCTAATATTTTTGATTGTAAAACTTAAGAAATCGATTGGTAATTATTTTCTTCTGTGCTGAAAAAAATCTATAAAAGACTCAGAAATTCATCCTTCGTAAAAAATATGATTATCGTCATGACCGGTACGGCCATTGCCCAGGTCATAGGCTTTATGCTCATGCCGGTTATCAGCCGTTTATTTACGCCTTCAGATTTTGGTATATTTGGTTCATTTAATGCGGTGGTTGGTGTTATTGCCGCGGGCATTACACTGGAGTATGAACAGGCAATCATGTTGCCAAAGGAAAAGAATGACGCATTTCATCTTTTCATCATTTCTTGTATGGCAACATTGATTGTTTCTTTTCTCTGCTTGCTAGCCTGTCTCACTGCACCCGTTTATTTAATGGCGCTTATAAAGGCACCGGGAATATGGGGGCTGGTTCTTCTTGTTTTTTCGGTTTTTATTACAGGTTCTAATATCGTGCTCCAGGCTTGGTGCGTGAGGGCTAAAGCATTCAAATATACATCCGCCTCACAGGTTATTCGCAGCCTTTCATCTAACAGTATGCAGGTAGGCTTTGGATTTTTTAAAATAGGGCCAATCGGTTTAATCATGAGTAACGTTCTAGCCGATCTGATAGCGAGCATTAATCTCTTCAGAGTATTTTACAGAGATGTCATGCAAGCAGCTCCTGAAATCAACTGGATTCGAATCAAACAATTAGCAAAGGAATATCGTGACTTTCCAATATACTCTGCATCTCAAAATGTAATAAATGCAATGTCTTCAGGAATTCCCGTTTTGTTATTGACGCATTTTTTCGGTATTGCTGTTGCAGGTGGTTATGCCTTTGGTATAAGATTGCTTTTTACGCCTATGGGGTTACTAACCAGAGCGTTAAGGCAAGTACTATTTCAAAAAGCAGGTGAAACGCAACACCATGGCGGCAGCCTTTTATCTCTTTATACAAAAGTTACGGTTGGTTTGTTTGCAGTTGGCATTTTCCCAGCCCTGATAATAATAATTTGGTCTCCACAAATATTTTCTTTAATTTTTGGTACACAATGGTATACGGCGGGTGAATACGCACGCAGTTTGATGATTTGGGTGTTATTCGTTTTTTGTAATGTTCCTGCGATTTTATTCGCTAGGTTAATAAGAATTCAGCGCACGGTTTTTTTTTATGATCTAATTTTGCTGATAGCAAGGGTCTCAGTATTAGTAATTTCTGGTTTATATTTAACCGCCCTGCAAAGTATCACACTATTTTCTCTATTGAGTGCGATTATGAATCTGATTTTGATTTTTCTGGTTGGGTACAATGTAATGAAAAAAGAGTGCGATATTACTTGGAAAAATTTTCGTAACACTCTTCTTGCAAATACTACTGAAAACAGCAGGTGTGCGTGAAAGTTGAAAGGGGTCACAATATGAGTACTTTATTTCCTCGAATAGGTAATCGTCTCTTTAGGTTGCTCTATATGCCCATATGCAGGGCATATGCACGTTATGTTTTAGGAGACAAACCTGCTGATTTGATGATGCGCATATTATGTAGTGTACAATTCTATCGCGTTAATGGCATTTGGCCACACTTTATTAATCCACAACTTTTTTCAGAGAAACTTTGGCATAGAATGCTTTATAACCGTAATCCTTTGTTAACACTTATATCAGATAAACTCAATGTACGTGATTATGTCTCACAAAAAATAGGAAAAGATTATTTAATACCTATTATTTGGCATGGTGAAAATCCCGAAAGTATTCCGTTTGACGATTTGCCTGATAAATTTGTTATCAAAACTAACCATGGCTGTAGTTATAACATCATCGTTAATAACAAAGGGATGCTGGATCAAAATAAGACAAAGAAACAATTAAAAAAATGGCTAGAAGTGAATTACTGTACCGATAAATGGATGGGCATAGAATGGGGCTATAAACACGTAAAGCCAACTATTTTAATTGAAACAATGATTGAAGAAAATGGTAACACGCCAGTGGATTATAAGTTCTATTGTTTCTCAGGTGCAGTCGAGTGTGTTACAGTGCATCTTGACAGATTTGTGGAGCATAAAACAAAAACTTTCGACAGAAACTTTTCCCATCACGAATTCAGATACAATTTGCCACAATGGCGTGGTACCTGCGAACGGCCGCTAATTTATGACAGAATGGTTAATGTTGCAGAAATTCTTTCACGTGATTTTCAGTTTCTTCGCGTTGATCTATATTGTATTGGAAATAAAATCTATTTTAGTGAATTAACACCTTATCCTGGTGGGATTTCCCTTCAATTCCTTCCACTTGAACAGGATCGGTTATTTGGTCAAAGATGGCAATGCAGAGGAGATAAAATTTAATGCCGACTGCTATATCCCCGTCTGTCTAACCCTAGGGGCGCAGTCCAAAATGTTTCTTTTTATGATTAATAATAAACAGGATAAAGCTGTTGTATTTCTATATAACCTCGGATATTCACGCATTCGAAACTATCTACTAAAACTTTATCGTCGTCCCGTTACTAGATTTTTAGTATTTCACGATGTGGCGACATCTCATAGAGAGAACTTTGAAAGCAATATGAGTTTTCTGAAGCTGAATACAAATGTGGTGAGTTTAGAGGAATTTTTTGCTGGCATATTGAGTACAGTCAAAATCAATACAGTTATTACTTTTGATGATGGGTATAAAGGTTGGATAGTAAATGCATTACCTGTGTTGAAGAAGTTGTCTTTGCCAGCGACTTTTTTCATTTCGTCCGGGTTTGTAGGTTTAGATAAAATCAAAGAAGAAGTCTTTATAAAAAAAAATCTTTTTACCAAATTGCCACCAAGGGAAATAACAGGCGGATTATCAAATGATGATTTGAAGAAACTCGCTAGTGATGGTTTTACCATTGGTGGCCATACTTTAAACCATTGCGTCCTTGATTCGGCGCTAGATGTAATGAAGATAAAGCATGAAATTGTAGCAGACAAAAATAACCTAGAAATATTAACAGGTAGAAAAGTAAATTACTTTTCTTACCCAACAGGTGCTTATTACAACACACATATAAACCTTACGGAAATATTGATTCAAGCAAATTACAAAGGCGCGGTTACAGTAGTTCCCGGCTTTAATACGTCAGCGACAAATCCATACATGCTTTGTAGGGATATCGTGAGTGCAAGTATGCCCTATAAAATATTCAGAGCTCGTGTGTTAGGCAATTATGATGCGCTGAGATTATTAAAGAATATGTTGTCCTAATATTAGGAATAGCGTTTTAAAAGTGGTTTTGAACAATGCTTGGTTATGAACAGATTCTGAGACTTATCTATTCCAAAGACATTTATTTTTTTATCGAATTTGATATGAACAATCTTAAAACAGATTGGGAGAATCAAAATTCTATAATATTTGATTTATACAGCAACAAAGATTTTGATCTCTTGGATAATACTTTACACAGTATTGTAGAAAAAGAGTTACCTTTTACAATGGAAGAAGTAGCAAGGCGATTGGATATTGGTCACATGTTGTTTATTGCAAAAAAGAATGGCAAAATCATTGGGTTTTTTTGGGTGGCAATAAATTATATTGAAATTCCTTTTTTTCATGCATCCATGCATTTAAGCAAAGAAGATGCTGTTGATTATAATAGCTATATAGTCGAGGAGCATAGGGGAAAAAATATAAACTCGGGTTTAAAATCATATGCTTTTCATAATTTAAAACAGAAAGGCTATAAAAGGGTCTTTGGTTACATTAAAACCACAAACAAAAGTTCAATCAGGGCCAATAAGCATTTTGGCTTCCGTACCATAGGGCAAATACGAACAAAAATAATGTTGACGCTGGAATTTAGATACACTGACCTACCCAAAGACATGATAGTTTTTCATGGTGGAATATTGAGATTGTGGAAAGGTCTCATTAAAAAAGTAAAAGGGAAATTGTTGTCATTAAAGACTACCACTTTGCTTAAAAAAGGCCTGTGTGTCTAAAAAACAACCATAAGTTCATAAATACGGAGTGCAAGCATGTTAGATCGTGTTAAATTCTTCCGCAGAAGACAATTTATCTTAGGGCCAGAATTTATAGATTACGAAGGTTGGCAGCGCTTGCGACTTTTTGACAATTTCATGCTGACTTTACATCCTGATTTGCAAGTAACTTCTATTGAACATGGGGAAAATAAAGCCATACTATTGGGGTATGCCATTGATCCTTATCAGCCCGAATTGGATGATGCAGGTATCATAAGGCGCTTTGTTACAGGCAGGGTCACAGTAAATAAGGTTACTGATCGCCTGGAAAATCTAAGTGGACGTTTCGTTTTAATAATCAATTGCCCACAAGGCAGTTGGCTCTTTCATGATGCGTGCGGGTTACGCCAAGTTAATCATTTCAAAGATAGGCACGGTAATATATGGTGTGCATCCCAGTCTGAAACTTTAGCTGAGTATTTCGGGCTGCCCTATGATGAAGCAATGCTGGATTTTAGAAATGCTCCGGAGTATCGATTAACAACTGAGGATTTTGCCCTCATTAATGATCGTTCACCTTTCAAAAAAATCAAGTACCTACTGGCAAATCATTATCTCGATTTACGGTCAGGAAAAGTAACCCGATTTTGGCCAACACCTGATTGTATCGGCGCACTACCCGCCAACAAAAGTATTGAACTAATTAAGCCAATTTTACAGGATAGCATAAAGGGTGCCGCCAATAGATTCAATTTAAAAATGGGTATATCAGCCGGATGCGATAGCCGGAAATCTTTAGCAGCTGCCAAAGATGTAACAGACAAGATTTACTTTTTTACTCTGCCGCCTCAGGCTGATAGTGAAATAGATTTAGAAATACCGTCACGCCTTTTACCCAAACTTGGTATTGAACATCATAAAATTGATATCGAGCAAATGAGTCAAGAATTCGAAGAGCTTTATCGATGCAGCGCAACTTGGGCACGTGCCAGGCATGGACATATTGCATACACTGCTTTAAATTATTTTGGAACTGGGGCCACAGTTTTAAACAGTAATATTAGTGAATATTCACAAGTATCATACTGGCTACCACAATCACATATTAATGGTGAAGGCTTGGCGATACTAAAAGGTCTAAATCATCCATTAGCGATTAAAGACTATCAGATTTGGCTTGACGGGTCATATCCATCATGCATGGAAGCTAACCTGAATGTCCTTGTGCTTTTCCAACTCGAATTAAGATCTCGCTGGGTGGCTAACACTTTTGCTGAATGTGACATTGCCTATGAATCATTTAACCCATACAATAATCGCCGGCTCTATTGTATCGAACTTTCGGTAAATGAGCGTCTCAGACGTCCTCTTCACCGCTATGATTTTCCTAAAAAGCTCATAAAAAATATGTGGCCGGAAGTATTACAGGAGCCTATTAATCCGGAGAAAAATCTTTCTGCAAAAATAAAAAATTTTATATTGCACAATATAATTTTTAAAACCATATCGCCATGGCTGCCGCTTGTTGAGTTTATTAAATATCTTAGATTAAAAAAAGATTTTAAGAAGCAAGCAATACGTGATGTCATTGACAGCTAACCTGCCTTTATGGCGCTGCTGGAATCTCGCTATCTTTGATGTTTTGATGAAGAAACTTGAATCTCCTTTATTTTCGGAGGTGCTGAAGGAAAAACCATACGTCGAATATTTGTTGTGTTAACTAATGCTTACCACATTGGATATGTTATGCAGTATGGTAACCACTACACTCAAGAGGTGCCTGCTTATGGAAATTACCCTAGTCGTTATATCGATAATCTTTACTTATATTCATTGCTTATAATTGCAAAACAATTTATGGCACATTCATTGCTAATTGCTCGTGACCGAGTCTTGAGAAACTTCTGGCATGAGCCAAGGCATGTGGTATCATTGGAACAAATGTAAATTAATAGTAGCCGCTTTAATTTTTTACGGTGATCATTTTTGTGCGCAATGTATTCACAATACGTAAAGATTATAAAATATTAGATTGATGTTATTAATTACAAATATGTTTCAAATCCTGTTAGCCAGAAAATCATATTAGCATTTCTCGTGACTTAGATTAAAGCTTGGCTAGGATATGCCGAATGATATAGTATGACTATATCTAAAGGTATAGATTAAATCCAGTAAAGTAAGTTGAGAGGTGCAATATGAAAAATAAAAAACAAATTTTCAAAACAACTTTATTACTAATAATTTCAAGCTTGGTTATTCCATCTTGTCTTTGGGCGGTCTGTCACGGTTTCTCCCCAAATCTAACGGCAGCTAGTGCGTCTAGGTCTGATGTGTCAGATTGTTTTGCTATGGCCACCTACGGGGACACGATCAATATTCCCGCCTGTGCCGACGGTGATTGTGTGTGGGATGATGAAATTGCTTTTACAAAGGATGTGAAGATTGTCGGGGCAGGACGTGATGCTACTTACCTTGTCAGCAATTTTGGGGAAACAATAAAGTCGTTCTTTAAGTTTACCCCTGATGCAACTGCGAGGGGGAGGTTGCAGTACCTATCAAGTACAGGAACATTTGAGATCACAGGAATTTCGTTTAAAGGTGCGGACTCTGGAGGGGCGCAATATCATCACGCATTAAATATTATCAATCCCAACACAACGGAGATAAGACGCGTAAAAATACACAATAATCGCGTTACTGGTTTGGCTGGTATGTTTCCTCATAACGCAGCACACGGAAATTTATTTGGGGTTGTTTATGAGAATATAATTGTTAATACCAAAATCATCTATTACGCCGGTTATGACAGGGACTCTTGGGACAACCATTACATTAATTTTGGAAGTGGTGACAATCTATATTTTGAAGATAACGTCTGTACCGATAGCTTTGGTCTTGCCATAGATCATGGTGGAAGATTTGTAGCTAGGTATAATACCGTGACAGGAACGCTGGCGGCGGGAGATACATTTTGGGAAAATCACGGCAATCAACCCGGTGCGCTTTACGGTTCATTAGTTACAGAGGTGTATGGGAATAATATAAATGCAACCGGCCCTGCTGTTGCAGCCGATCTTAGGGGGGGCAAAAATATAATCCATCATAATGTTATTAGGGCGGGAATTTTGGGGGTGCGAGAAGAATACAGTGATGCCGTTTCATCTAGCCCCTATACTAATTCTTGTAGCGAAGATGGCCCGCAATTGTGTGGTATTGGGGGATGCAGATGCCAGAAAATTAATGATACTTACTTTATTAACAATCGTAATGCTGTGACTGGAACATTCCCTTACGTTAAAATTAGGCAAGATGATAAAGATGGTAGGACTGGGACCGATAACAGTCCGGCAGAATTGGTGCTGAACCGCGAATTTTGGGTGGATAGTCGGACTGTTGTTAGAGATATATTCGGCAGTGTGATTCAATCAACGGGTACGTTCGATGGAACTTCTGGTATTGGATGTGGTACTTTAATAAATCGTCCCTCAACCTGCACCACTGGTGTTGCTTATTGGGCAACAAATCAATCATGTTCGGATTTGACAGGTATGGTCGGTGCAAATCCTTCAACTCCTATTTCTGGCACTCTCTATAAGTGTACAAGTACCAACAAATGGGAGCCATACTATACCCCTTACACCTACCCCCACCCGTTGCGTAATTCCACTGCTTCCTATACCGAGAATACCCAGGAGCCTGCTCCGACTACATCAGTACCTCCAACGATAGCAGTATCCCCGACAATAAAGGATTTTGGTACTTTACCAATAAACACCTCCTCACCGGCTCAGAGATTTACAGTGACTACAACCGGCGGGAATCTCAGCGTCGATGCCATAAGTATGACGGGAACTGATGCAACGCAATTCGCTATTCAAAATGATTCTTGCACCGGTAAGATAATCGCTCCGGAAACAGGAAGTTGTACATTTGACGTGAAGTTCTCACCCTCGTCGGTAGGTGCAAAAGCAGCCAATGTTGCCATTGTCGACAACGATTCCAATACGTCGAAACTGATTGCAGTAAACGGAACAGGGACAAGCCAGATTCCTGCTATATCTTTTTCTCCGACATCTTTATCTTTCTCTAACGTGCTTTCCGGTACATTGTCTTCCCCCCAAACGATTAATGTCAGCAACAACAGTACGAACTTTGTTACGATCAGTTCCATCAGTCTGTCAGGAACATATGCAAATCAGTTCTCCATACCTGCTGCGACTGACTATTGTACGGGAGAAACTGTTGCCGCTTCGGGTAAGTGCACTTTCCAAGTTATCTTTTCCCCGACATCAGGAGGAGAAAAGACGGCCAATGTGAATTTAACCGCTTTGTATTATAGCAGTCCGGCCACGCTTCCTCTCTATGGTTCCGCTGTGGTATATCCGGCGCCGAAAATTAAGATTAGTAGGACAAAGTAAAGTAATTAAATGGTGAATAGTAACAGGTTCGAGGATAAAGGTTCAAGGAACAAGGAATACAGATTAGTGAAGAGTAAATAGTGACGGAGGTGACGAGAGGCTAGCATCAGCCTCCGTCACTGCTCACGCCTCCTCCGGCGGACTGTGTCGCAATCTAATATTTTCAAGGGCTTATGAGATTGCTTCGCTCAGAGACTTTTGAAAAACGTTACAGTAACCGGTGAATAGTTAGTAGAATAGTTACGAGTGACGAGAAAGAGGTTCAAGGTCAAAGGATAAAGGTTCGAGGATAAAAGATTAGAGACGAGTAAATAGTAAATGTGAATGAACATGGTGACGAGTTACAGGTGAGGAGAAACAGGTAAAAGGATAAAGGTACAAGGTAAAAGGTTCACGGAACAAAAACAAAGGAAGGCAGTGTATTTGATTTCATAGGTCTTCAACATTCATCGGTGTTGCTTTGCCCTGCAAGATTTCCTCCCGCGCCTGTCGAGCGGCTGCAATAAGCTTGCTCTGGGAATTTCCAAAGGAGTCACTCCACTTGAGTTCGTCTCGGATATCCGCAATATATTGCTGCATATGCTCCAGGGCTCGCTCCTGCACAGGTTCCGGCAGAGATTCAATCATTTTCATCATCGTAATGGCTGCACTTGTTGGCATATTATTATTTTCCTTTCTTTGAATTGTTTTATCGTAAACTTGATCATAAATTATGTCAATGATAAACAGGGCAAGGTAAAGAAGCAGCGACGAGTGAATAGCAGATAGTAGATAGAGAATAGGTTGAAGAGCCCAGTCATTTGTAAATATTCGTAGACACATTGTTTATACTGTGGTAAACTTTCTAAAAAAGAGGAACAATAATAATGTTGGCAAAAACTTTGAAGTGGGGAAATAGCCTGGCATTGAGAATTCCTAAGCCTCTTGCCAGTGAATGTGGGCTTGAGGAAAATACGCCTGTTGATATTCATGTCGAAAATCAAAAATTGATTATCATGCCGGTAAGAAAGCAATATTCTCTGGAAGAACTTCTTGCCGAAGTGACCCCGGAAAATATCCATACAGAAGTAAGCACGGGTCATCCAGTTGGTAAGGAATTGCTGTAATGACATATATTCCAGATCGTGGCGATGTCGTGTGGATAAACCTGAATCCTCAGGCAGGACACGAACAATCCGGTCATCGCCCGGTGTTGGTTATCTCCCCGGCATCTTATAATGGGAAAGTAGGTCTTATGTTGTGCTGCCCTATAACCACCCAGGCAAAAAACTACCCCTTTGAAGTTGCTATCCATGACAACCCCAAGGTAAACGGCGTAGTGCTTGCTGACCAGGTGAAATCACTGGACTGGTCAGCCCGATGTGCAAAAAAGAGAGGAAAAGTGTCTCAGGCGGTACTGGATGAGACCATGAGCAAACTGCAAGTGATCATTGAGGAATAAGGGACAAGGTTCAAGGACAAAGGAGCAAGGATAAAAGATTAGTGACGGGTAAATAGTAGATAGTAAATGGTGAATAGTGAATGGTGACGAGAGGCATGGATTCTTGCGGTAGTGGATGGTTCATAGCGAAATAGTTGATAGTTGATGGCGAAATAGTGGATGGTGGATAGTTGAAAGATTATAAAGAATTGGAAGTTTGGAAAAAGGGGATATTGCTTGTCTTAGAAATATATGAAGCTGCTAAGGCGTTTCCCAAAGAAGAGATTTACGCTTTAACCGACCAAATAAAAAGAGCCGCCGTGTCGATACCGTCCAATATTGCGGAAGGCGCATCAAGGAACACAAAAAAAGAATTCATTCAATTTCTTTATATTGCTTTAGGTTCAGCATCCGAATTAGAAACTCAAATGATTATAGCAGAAAAATTAGGCTATATAAAAAATGGAGCAGCTTTGATTTCTGATATTACTATCATTAGGAAGATGTTAAACGCGTTAATATCATCTTTAAAAAAACTATGAATTTGGATAGTTAAAGGATGTTCCATCCACTATCTACTATAAACCATTCACCATAAACTATTCCCTATAAACCATAAACTATGAACTTTGAACTTTTTTGAGGTGAAAATAAATGACAGGTATTAATAAAGGCATCATTCTGGCTGGTGGGGCGGGGAGCAGACTTTATCCTATTTCGCTGGTGGCCAGCAAACAGCTGCAGCCCGTATACGACAAGCCGATGATCTACTATCCCCTGGCCACGCTCATGATGGCGGGGATTCGGGACATTCTCGTTATTTCCACCCCGCAGGATACGCCCCGCTTTGCCGCTCTGTTGGGCGACGGCAGCCGGTGGGGGATACAGCTGGCTTATAAGGTTCAGCCCGAGCCCAAAGGCATCGCCCAGGCGTTTCTGGTCGGTGAAGAATTTATCGCGGGCGAGGCCGTTTGCCTGATTTTAGGAGACAACATCTTTTACGGCAAGATGGAACTCAACAAAATTGTCCAAGAATTTCAAAGCGGTGCGCTTATCTTCGGTTACTATGTCAATGATCCCGAACGCTACGGCGTTGTGGAATTTGATTCTGCGGGAAAAGCAATCAGCATCGAAGAGAAACCGAAAAAACCCAAATCCAATTACGCCGTACCCGGATTGTATCTCTACGACCGGCAAATAACGGAAATAGCCAAAGCTATGAAGCCGTCCGCCCGCGGAGAGTTGGAAATAACTGATGTCAACATGGAATATCTGCGTCGCGGCGGGCTGCATGTTATTCCTCTGGGGCGCGGCATCGCCTGGCTGGATACCGGAACGCACACCAGCCTTTTGGAAGCCAGTCATTTTATCGGCACCCTGGAGGCGCGGCAGGGATTGAAGATTGCGTGCCTGGAAGAGATCGCTTTTCGACTCGGTTACATTGATGCGAAGAAGATGAAGCAGGTGATCGAAGAAACGCCCAAATCATCCTATCGTGATTACCTGGAAAGGATTTTTAAAGAGAAGTCATACCATGAATATCGTTAAAACCGCCATTCCCGATGTCCTCATCCTGGAACCGCATGTATTCGGCGACGAGCGCGGATTTTTCTATGAAAGCTTCAACCAGAAAGTATGGCAGGAGATAACGGGTTTACGGACAATCTTTGTTCAGGATAATCATTCCCGCTCCGCGCGGAATGTTCTGCGCGGTCTGCATTATCAGCTTCAGCAGCCCCAGGGAAAACTGGTGCGGGTTGTTGCCGGCGAGGTGTTTGATGTGGCCGTAGATATTCGGATTGGCTCGCCTACATTTGGTAAGTGGGTGAGCGCGGAGCTTTCCGCCGAGAACAAGCGCATGCTGTGGATTCCCGAAGGCTTCGCGCACGGGTTTCTTGTGTTGTCCGAGTTCGCCGAAGTTCTCTACAAAACAACGGACTATTGGGCGCCCCAGTATGAGCGCACGATCATCTGGAATGATCCCGATCTGGCCATTGCCTGGCCTTTACACGATCAACCAATACTTTCGGAAAAAGACAGTAAAGGACTGAAGTTAAAAGAGGCAGTCTTCCAAGAGCAGTAAAAAGTGCTTGCAGAAAATACATTTCTCGTGAAATAGTCATTGCATAAAGCACACGCAATGTGTACTTATCGTGGGATAAAGGTCTACACTGATCGCTATCATCCTTCCACGACATACATTTTAAGCGCCAAGAACGTAACTTTTTCTAATAACCGTCATCATCTCCCGTTATATATAGCCGCCAGGCTGAAATAAAAAATTAATAAAAAGTGTTGCTTGCATTTTACGCATGATGTCCCCCGCTGGCGGGGGTGCAGGGGGTGGTTGTGGTGAGAAACAGTTTCAAGGACAAAGGAGCGCGGAACAAAAAATTATTGATGAGTAAATAGTGAGGAGTTACGAGTGACAAGTATCCACCTCCGTCACTGAGTGACACCTCCGCCGGCGGAGGACACAATGGGGATTATTTTGGACAAACCGACCTTATTAATAGAAAGCGAGACTGAATGAAGATTGCACAAGGTGAGAAGCTGAGATACATTATAATTATTGCCGCCGCTTTGATTGCGGGGTACATGGTATATGAACCATTGAGCAGTCTTTTTGCCTCCAAATTATACCGCGACTATCATTCTCTGATCCCTTTCATCCCTTTAATAAGCGTCTATCTTCTGTATCTGAAAAGAAAAGAAATATGGGCAACCCAGCAATACAGCTTCGGACCGGGAGCTGCGGTTGTTATCATCGGTTTGGGAATTTTTGTCCTGGGGATGGTTTACGGCGATACCCTGGATCAAAATGATTACGCGACAGTGCTGACTTCTGCCGCTTTGGTGCTGTTCTGGGGGGCTTTTATATTGGCCTGGGGCAGGAAAGCTTTCGCAGCATCTTTGTTTCCACTTTTGTTTCTGGTCTTCATGATTCCTCTGCCCGAATTTATTATGGAGGAAATGATTGTTTTCCTTCAGAAAGGTTCCACGGAGTTTGCAAATTTACTGTTTCTGGCATCCGGCGTCCCTTTTGTACGGGAAGGATTTGTTTTCCAGCTGCCGACTCAAAGTATTGAGGTGGCCAAAGAATGCAGCGGAATTCGCTCCGGGCTGGCGCTTTTCATCACCGCTCTTTTGGCGGGTCATCTTTTTCTAAATACCTGGTGGAAGAAGCTTCTTTTTGTTTTATGCGCCGTGCCGATGACCATGTTTAAAAATGGTATCCGGATTACCACCCTGACCTTGCTCAGCCACTATGTTGATCCGCGAATCATTGAAAGTCCGCTTCATCGGGAAGGAGGAATTCCTTTTTTTATTGTGGGCTTATTATTGATGGCGGTAATTTTGTTTTTGCTGATAAGAACGGAACGGAAAGTAAAGATTAGAAAGTGATAAACAATAGTCCTTGCCTTCTTCCCAGGAGGAGGTTGAGTCATAATAGAAAATATTACTATTTCATATCCTCCGCTGGCGGAGCTGTCATCCAGCATGCGCCGGGCGTGCTCCGTGATGGAGGTGGATCGAGGACGTTTATCATGGAATTGATTAACGGTACTATTATATATATCAAAGATGACCATTTGCAACTAAAACATCGTTTACACTTTAAACCGGGGACATAATGCGTAAAAACCAGCAAAATTTTTTATTATGGCACAATCTCGGGGGTCTTGTCCCCCTCAGGAGGGGGTGCAGGGGGAGGTATGAAGGCTGATAAAGATAACTTTTGCAGTTACAATAAAAGCCTGCAACCTTATGCCAACGAGCTTCGCAAGGAGCGGAAGCATGTTTATGGAAATATGTTTTACGCGCCGGACAAATGAACGGTTTTAAATTTCGCCGGCAAAGGCCGGCTTTAAATTATATTGCCGATTTTATGTGTAAAGAGCTTCGGTTAATTATAGAGGTTGATGGGATTACTCATGACACTAGATTGGAAAAAGACAAACAAAGATCAGATGAACTCCGGCAAGCCGGTTTTAGTGTTTTCAGGTTTACTGATGAAGAAGTGCTGACAAATATTAAGGGTGTTGCAACAGAGATTGAAAAGATTATTGAGGCAATAACCTCCCCCTGCACCCCCTCCAGAGGGGGACATAAAAGACAGTGAACCTTAGTTTTATTATAGCGGTATTTGCGGCGGTGTTTACTGCGGGGCTTGCTGTTGCGGCCTTTTTGCAGGATCGGCATTCCTTTGTGCACCGGATTTTCGCTGCGGGCATGCTGTTGTTCGCCCTCGATGCGGGGTTGGTCGGCCTCTTTTACCAGGCGCCGTTTACTACACAATTTCTGCTGCGGCAATGGCTGCAGCCGCTTGTCGCCTCATTATTGCCTGCCGTCTGGCTGCTGTTCAGCGTAAGTTTTGGCCGGGCCAACTATAAAGAGCAGATATCTCAATGGAAATGGGTTCTTCTGGCATCGCTGGCGTTGCCGGTTGGTCTGGTGACTTTCTTCAACGGTAATTTTTTTATCTGGTCATCCGTTGCAGAAGGTGGAGCGTTGTCCTTTATCCGGGTCGGTTGGGCCGGTTATGCCTGGCATTTGCTCTGGATTGTCTGCTCTACAATGATTCTCATGAACCTGGAGCGGACTTTCCGTCATGCTACCGGCCACATGAGATGGCAGACGAAGTTCATGTTTCTGGGAATCAGCGCCGTTTTTTGCGCTCATCTGTATACGGACAGCCAGGTTCTTCTCTTTAACGCCATTGACACGGAACTGAACGTACTGGGTCTGGGCGTTCTGCTCATTGCCGATCTCTTCATTCTCCGGGCTCTGTTTCGGGGAAAACCTCTGAATGTTTCCTTTCATCTGTCGCATCAGTTTTTGTATGGCTCTTTCACAATCACCATCGTGGGTATTTTCTTTATCCTGGTGGGTGTTTTTGTCTGGGTTACTCTGCATTTTCAATGGATCCGGAATTTTCATGTCGCTATCTTCCTTATTCTGGCGGCTGTACTGGCGGTTGCGGCTTTTTTCATGTCCGACCGCCTGCGCATGCAGCGAAAACGCTTCATCAGCAGGCACTTCCAGCGTCCCCAGTATGACTATCAGAAAATCTGGGAGAACTTCACCGAACGAACCGCTTCGGTGACACGAATGCCGGATCTTTGCGATGTGATTGTCAAAATGGTTTCGGAAACTCTGGAAATCCTTTCCGTAAGTATCTGGCTGGTGGATGAAAAACAGGAGCGGTTGTCTTTTGGCGGCTCAACGGTTTTTACGCAAAAGGATGCGAATGCTGAAAAACTGAAATTCAGCGAAAAAGGGGACGCGGATTTGATCCGGGCTATGTCCGGTCAAACTATGCCTGTTGATCTGGATGAGCATAAAGACGACTGGGTGGAAGACCTTAAGCTCATCTGCAACTTTGAGGAAACGAAAGAGGCTAGAATAAGGTATTGCGCGCCCCTCAAGGCGGCCGGTCATCTTATCGGAATTATGACTTTGAGCGAAAAGGTGTTTTATCAACCCCTCTCTTTTGAAGAATCGGAGCTCATAAAGACTATCTCTAATCAGGCTGCGGCGGCTATGTTGAATCTCCGGATGGCGGAGCAGATGCGGCAAAAGAAGGAAATGGAAGCTTTTCAGACGATGTCTTCTTTCTTCATGCACGATCTCAAGAACCTGGCTTCCAAACTTTCCCTGGTGACCCAAAACCTGCCGGTGCACATAGACAATCCGGAGTTCCGCGCCGACGCCCTCCGGACAATTACCCAAAGCGTCACCAAGATCAACACCATGAGCAGTCGACTGTCCCTTTTGAGCCGGAAACTCGAACTGACATGTAAGGAAACCGATTTGAATGATCTGGTGGCGGTTGCGGTTTCCGATCTCAAAAGCGTGGTACGAGTTCCTATTTCTCAAAATCTTAGCAAGGTGCCGCCATTGTCCATAGACGGCGAGCAGCTGTACAAAGTTATCGAAAATCTGCTGATCAATGCGAATGACGCCGTGCAACAGGACGGACGGATCAGTATTGCGACCAGCTGCCATGAGAACTGGGCGGAAATCGCCGTGCAGGATAACGGCTATGGCATGTCCAGAGAATTTATTGAGAAAAGTCTGTTCCTGCCCTTCCAGACGACCAAGAAGCAGGGCATGGGCATTGGTCTTTACCACTGCAAGACTATTGTCGAAGCGCACGGCGGCCGGGTCGAAGTGGAAAGCGAAGAAGGCAAGGGAACGACCTTCCATGTGCTGCTGCCGGTTGGAAATAATTAGTGACGAGTAGATAGTAAATAGTGACGAGTTACGAGTGACAAGTATCCACCTCCGTCACTGAGCACGCCCGGCGCATGCTGGGTGACACCTCCGCCAGGAGACTGTGTCATAATGTCATTGCGAGCGAATACATGAACGAAGCAATCTCGTAAGCTCTTGAAAATATTAGATTGCCACCCCCGATCAGGTCGAGGGCAGGCTGTGCCTGAGAGGCGTTTCGCAATGACAATCAGCTGTTGCGACACAGTCTCCAGCGGAGGACATTATAAGGCCTTTAAAAAACTACCCCTCGCGTATTTGCGAGCAACTGACCCCGGTGCAAGCACTGGTGTTATTCATAGAGGAATCATGCTGTCATCGCGAGACGCCTCTCAGGCGTTGTGGCGATCTTTGAGACTGCCGCGTCGGCATTCGGCCTCCTCGCAGTGAAAAAAGGTGATGCTTCTTAGGAGGAGTGAAGCGATGAGTCAATAGAACAAGGGTTTGCAACCCCTTGTTCTGCTATAGATTGCTTTACGGAGCCTGTCCTGAGCAAAACGAAGGGTTCGAAATGACATATGTGCCGTTTTTCAAAAGTCTTTCAATGTCATTGACTTAAGCGCTATACAGCCCCCCTCTTTTCTAAAGAGGGGTTGGGGGAGATTTTACAAAGTGTAATAAGAATCCCTCTGTATCCCCCTTTACAAAAGGGGGATTTGTAAGGTAAATGCATTAAGTTAACGACATTTTTTCCTAAAGAGGTGAATTTTGGTAAAAAAACCTAAACTTTTAATTGTCGACGATGACGAGGATCTGCGTACGCAGATGAAGTGGGCCTTGTCTCAGGAATTTGACGTTGTTCTGGCCGAAGACCGTCCCAGCGCCCTGGCGGCGATGAAAAAAGCGCAGCCGGCGGTGATTACCCTGGATCTGGGCCTTCCACCTCAACCGGCGGGCGTAGACGAAGGTTTTGCTGCACTCGATGAAATTCTGACCGAGAACAGCAAAACAAAGGTGATCATCATTACCGGGCGGGGTGAAAAGGAAAACGCCCTGCGGGCTATCGAAAAAGGGGCCTACGATTTTTTCTACAAACCCATCCAACTGGATGAATTGAAAATAATTCTCGGCAGGGCCTTTTATGTTTCCGGGCTCGAACGGGAACAGCAGACGCTGAAGAAGAAGCTGGACGGCAGCACATTTGAAGGGATGCTGGGAACCAGTGCGAAGATGCAGGAAGTCTACGCAGTTATCCGCAAGGTGTCCGCCACGGATGCACCGGTTTTGATCATGGGAGAAAGCGGCACCGGCAAGGAACTCGTCGCCCGTGCCATTCATCGCCTCAGCCCGAGGCAGGAAAATCCTTTCATTGTCATCAACTGCGGGGCGATTCCGGAAAACCTTCTGGAGAGCGAACTTTTCGGCCATGAAAAAGGCGCCTATACGGGCGCGCATATTCAGCGGAAGGGACGCGTCGAAATGGCCTCCGGCGGCAGCGTTTTCCTGGATGAAATCGGCGAACTTCCCACCTTGCTGCAGGTTAAGCTGCTGCGCTTTCTCCAGGAGCGGGTGATTGAACGGGTCGGCGGACGGGAGCTGATCGATGTGGATGCCCGCGTCATTGCCGCCACCAACCGTGACCTGAAAGAGGCCATGAAGGAAGGCGCCTTCCGGGAGGATCTATACTTTCGCCTTGGCGTCATCACGATTTCGCTGCCGCCCCTGAGAGAGCGGGAAGGGGATATCACCCTGCTGGCCAAAGCCTTTCTTGATCGCTATGCGGATGAAAACGGAAAAAAGATTAAGGGATTCAGCGACCAGGCGCTGGATACCATCATCAATTACAACTGGCCCGGCAATGTACGGGAACTGGAAAATCGAGTCAAGCGGGCCGTAATCATGGCCGAAGGAGTAAAGATTACGCCGGCGGATCTGGATATGGCAGAATTTGCGCCTCCTCCTGAACAGAAATACGAAAACATGGGGCTTAAGGAAGCCCGCGAAAAAATTGAAAAAGAGCTCATTACGAAAGCTCTTGCCCGCAACAGGGGCAACCTTTCCAAAACCGCTGCCGATCTGGGCATCAGCCGCCCGACGCTCTACGACATGATGGCAAAGCTGGGGTTGCTGAAAGATTGATATTTTTATCTTTTATTTGGTTACAAAGAAGGCAGGGTCACAGAACTCTGCCTTCTTGTGTTTTCAGCGATTGTCAATAAGACAATTTGAGAGGAATATATCCACCACCCAAATAATATACCAGCTTTATGAATTCCAGAACGAAGTCGCGAAATCCGCCTTCCTGTATCCACCAGTTATCAAGGTTATATGAATTGAAGCAGGAGGAAGGATAGATTTTAATGCGGTAGGAATTGCCGACATGCTGGTAGACGAGATAGCTCCGGCGTGTATGAAAACCTGATGATAAGAGAATTGCGCTCTTTATATTATCTTGAGAAATGTTTTCCACCACCCCTTTGGCCGAGACTAAAGTTAAGGGAGAATGAACGTGGGTGACAATAATTTTGAAATCTTTTTCTTTTAGTCCCATGGCTTCCATTTCTTTCTTGACCAGGGTCGGATAATCTTCATTCAGAGCAAAGGGCCTGTGCGACGGGGCAATTCTAAACAGGACAACAACCAGGCGTTTGACCTTTCCTGACACCAGCAAATTCTTTCCCGCCAGTACCAGTTTTCTGTCAATGAAATCATTGCCTTCCACAATGGCAACATCAGCAATGTAATCACCCTGGGGAGCCATAAATTGACCGGCGTGCCTGAGGATAGGCTCCCGGAGAAAGAAAATAAGAATCATTGTTAATAAAAGAAAAAGAAAAATTCCTTTCCGGATCAATCTTGGTCTGTTTTTCATATACACAGTTTTTTGTAATTTGCTTTGTCCTTGATATTGCTTCGCAATTAATAATTTATGAGGTGCTACATTACATATTTAGGTGTAATTATAAGAATTGTCATTCCAAATGTGCGTGAACAATCTAAAAATTTCCCACTACGAGAATAAATAAATGCTTCTGTTTATTTCAAGCCCTTGTGTCTTCCCCTTCAGTTTCATTTGTAAAATATTCCGACAAAATACGGGATCGAAAACTGTATGTGGGCACCAATTGTTGATATATTATAAATAATAACAAACGCTTAGATGCAAGTAATGGGTAAGAATAAATCGTAAATTATTCCGACGGCAGTAATTTTTAACAAGGTAATTAAAGCAATAAAAAACCGCAGTTTTAAGCTGCGGTTTTTTGTCGAATTCTTATTGATTCTAGGTTCTATTTCTTTATTTTTCTGGTAATTCCCAAACCAAACAGACCCAAGCCAAGAAGCAATAATGTTAATGGTTCAGGTACAAGTACCAATACATCTTGTGCAGCTGTTCCTGCTGTAAAACCACCGCGAGTAGTTGCCCATGTTAAATTAAGCACAGAAACATAGCGAAGATAATCATCTGTGACAGCTGCTGCCTCATCATACCATAATGTTGTTTGTGGATCTAATGGTCCTACAGTAGGCTGACCTTGAAATTTCCAGATAGCATTTTGTAGGGCATTGGCATCTTTTATGTGTTCAGCGGAATTTGCTGTATAATCGTAGTTCGCCAAGGTACCTGCGGCAAATTTGTAGAATAAGTACGCAGCTCCGTTTGATAAAGCCGTACCATTTAATTGAACTGTTTTCGTTATGCCTACAACATTAAAACCAGCTGCGTTGAAATCCAAATATTCATCTCTTTGCAAGCAGAATGTACGGAAAAGCTCTGTATTTACGTTGGGCAGTTTTGCTACACCAAATTCGCCTCCACCGGTATTGCCTTCGTGATCAAAAAAACGAATTTTTTCACCGACTGAAATGTTATTCGAATAAGCGTTTGGTAGCCATACCAAAGCCATTGCAACTGCGAACAAACATACCATTAACTTTGTTTTCATAGATATCGCCTCCCCTTCATAAATGTTTTAAATTTTTTATTAAGCAACGGTTGTGCCAAAAAAATATTTCGGATCGCATGTTTATTTTTTATCATAAGTCATTAATTATATTGATTTAGTATTTAATAACTATGGCAGCAATATGTGCGGTGTCCATTGATTGAGTTGCAGTGTTTCACGTTTGTAAAGCTTTCCGACACCAGCATTTAAGGTTTGAATCTAACATACCCCAAAGGAGTATGTTCTTAATGGTCTTTTTAGAAATCAAAGGCCATCTGAGAATTTTTCTCAAGGAGGTGTTTAGGTTTCTAATCTGACAAATTTGCCTTTGAAAGGTGTTGAACGCATAAGAACTTAAACAAATGCACGCTATTTCCCCCCGGCCAGTTCCTGCGAGCGTTTGGTCGCCGCTTCCACTGCGGCGATTAGCGTTGCCCGGATTTTTCCTTCTTCCAGCGCCTGGAGTCCGGCTGCGGTCGTTCCTCCCGGCGAGGTTACCATATCTTTCAATTGTGCCGGATGATTGCCTTCCTGGAGACAGAGCGTCGCTGCCCCCAGCATCGTTTGCGCAG
>Ga0208462_1000269_pt1 | contig 63661 bp, 58 predicted proteins | sample AD_SCU001_MetaG_FD_184452 | JGI IMG/M metagenome (GOLD analysis project Ga0208462, IMG submission 184452) | Active sludge microbial communities of municipal wastewater-treating anaerobic digesters from China - AD_SCU001_MetaG (SPAdes) (version 2) | ecosystem: Engineered > Bioreactor > Anaerobic...
TGGCTGGTGGCCATACCCATGGGGCAATACCCGTTCCCATTCCGAACACGGAAGTGAAGCTCATGAAGGCCGATGGTACTGATCGGGAAACTGGTTGGGAGAGTAGGAAGCTGCCAGCCATTTTTTTTTGGTTTTTTACAAAAAATGTAACTTTTTCAATAAAACTCTGTTATATTTACCAGACTTTTCTATAATGAATAGAAAATATATTTTAGTAATGGAGAAGATAAAATGAATAAAAAAAGTTTGGTATTACTTTTGATATGCACGTTTATGTTCATTGCTTCCCCAAGTATCGCGAAGTTTTCAAACCCTGATACTGCTTCCCAACGAGTTATTGACTTTGCTGATCAAGAATGGTTGATTGAATCTTATATGACTGAAAAGTCCTATCCCGGCCCAAACTATTATTCCAACGAAGAAGCTCATGTTTGGGTTGATAATCATGGTTTTTTAAATTTGACCATTCAACAAAACGAATTTGGACAATGGGTTTGTTCTTCTGTTAAATCTCTTGTGCCTGCAAAATATGGTATCCATCGATTTAAAGTTATTGGAAATCTTGAAGATTTAGACAAAAATGTAGTTGTTGGTATGTTTTTCTACCGTGTTGATCCATACAATCCCGAACAACGTGCAGAAGTTGATATTGAGCTTTCCAGTTGGGGCTTCCCTAAAGATACTCCTGATGGCACTATTCAAGCCAGTTCTAATGTGCATTATGTTTTATGGGAACCCTGGACCAATAATACTTCTCCAGTTGTCCAAAGTAGTGAATCTTTCTGGATGGACATGCCCAGAGGAACACATACTACTCATGAATTAAGCTGGCACCCCAAGACTTTATCTTTTATAAGCTATTATGGACACTCACACAACAACCCAAACAAAAAAGTTGCTCGTTACTTTGAACTTTCCAACCACAAATCTGATACCTGGATACTTCCAAAGGAAGAAGAAAAGATGCATCTTTTGATCAATTTTTGGTTGCACGAATCAGATCATCCCTCTTCCCAACAAAAGCAAACAATCAAAATAAATTACGAGTTTGAACCTTACCAGGAGCATTGAAAGCTCCACTAAATCCTGATTAATGATTTTAATTAAAGACCTTAATTTTCACATTGGTGAAAGAAACCTGTTTGACAACATTTCTCTCAATTTACCTGACAAACACCGGATTGCATTGGTAGGAAGAAATGGTGAGGGAAAAACTACCCTGCTACGTCTTATCAATTCTGAATTGCAACCTAGTTCAGGTACTATTAGTTATTCTCCCGACATAAGAATTGCCTGCCTACCTCAAGATTTGGTTCATCTTTCGGATACATCAGTTAGTGAGTTTATTCGCAAAGAATGTCAAATATCTACCACTGAAGAACATATGAGACAAATAGAAGCAGAATTGAAGCATGCATCTACTGATGAGGACCACAAAAAAAAACTGAAACAATATGCGGTCCTGCAACACCAATTTGAAACAATGAATGGATATACCTTTGATAGTCGAATGAAGGAAGTCATCATAGGTTTGGGTTTTTCATCTGAAGACTTGAATAGATCATGTAGTGAGTTTTCAGGTGGATGGAAAATGAGAATTTACCTGGCACAAATCTTATTAAACTCTCCTGATGTCTTATTGCTGGACGAACCCACAAATCACCTTGATACTGAGAGTATGGAATGGTTGGAGTCTTATCTTATTCAGTTTAAGGGATTATTATTGATTATTTCGCATGATCGATACTTTCTTGATCGTTTAGTTGACACAACCATGGAGTTAGATCAAGGAAAAATTTCCGTTTTTCCTGGCACCTATTCACATTATTTGAGTGAAAAAAGCATAAGAAAAACTCTCGCCAGCAAAGAAAATGAAAGAATTGAACGGCAAATCAAACAAACCCAGGTTTTTATTGAAAGATTTCGATACAAAGCCACGAAGTCTACTCAGGTGCAAAGTCGTATTAAAGCCCTTGAAAAGCTAAAAGCTCAAAACCCAATACAAGAAAAACAACGGCGTTCAGTTAAAATCAAGCTAAGTTCATCAGGTAGATCTTATCAGGAAGTTTTTTCTATGGATAGAGTTTTTCATGCCTACGGTGAAAAGGTAGTGTTTAATGATTTAAATATTACAATCCAGCGTGGAGATAGGATAGCATTAGTAGGTAAAAATGGTGCTGGCAAATCGACTTTTTCACGTCTTATTTCTGGAAAAGAAGAACCCTCTCAGGGTAAGATCAAAATTGCTGAAAATACAAGCATTGGTTTTTTTGCTCAAGAAAGCATGCAAAACTTAAATTATGGTAACAATGTTTTACAAGAAGTCTTAGATGTGCAAGGACCACTCAAAGAAGCCCAGATAAGAGATTTACTTGGAGCTTTCCTGTTTTCTGGTGACGACATTTACAAATCAGTTAAAGTTCTTTCTGGTGGAGAAAAATCCAGATTAGCTTTGTGCAAAATTTTAGCACAACCTTTCAAAGTGCTCGTTTTGGATGAACCAACCAACCATTTGGATGAAAATACTAAAGAGGCATTTCATGAAGCTCTTTCAGCTTTCGATGGCACCTTGATTATTGTATCTCACGACCGTTTTTTTCTTGACAGATTAGTCAACCGTGTCATCGAAATAAAAGAAACTAAGGCATATGATTATAAAGGAAACTATTCATCTTTTATTGAACAACGAAAAATAAAGCTTAACGAAATTAACTCACAACAAAGTTTCGAAAAAAATAAATCACTCCTTCCCTCTGACATAAAAATATCCGAAGAAAAAACCAGAAAACGAGCTGAAGCCCAATATCGACAATCTCTTTATCAACTCAAGCAAGAGTGTAGAAAAATTGAAGAAAAAATATCTTCAAGCGAAATCCAAAAGAAGTCTTTTGAAAACGACTTGTGTGACCCAATGATATATCAAGAACCTGATAAGATTAAAATTTTAAAGAACAACATAAAATCCCTTGAACATGAGTTGGAGTCATTGTATCATCAATGGCACCAAAAGATGGAAAAAGTTGAGAATTTTTAGGAGTAAAAATGGATACATGGCAAATAGTTCAGAACAGCGCAGTTTTTAGCTGGATAGTTCTACCACTGCTTATATTTTTGGCCAGAATATGTGATGTTACGATTGGAACAATACGAATTATTATGGTTTCCAAAGGCAACAAGCTAATCTCTCCAATGCTTGGTTTTTTTGAAGTACTTATTTGGCTTATAGCTATCGGTCAAATAATGCAAAATTTAAATAACATTTTTTGTTACATTGCTTATGCTGGTGGATTTGCGGCAGGAAACTATATCGGTATCTTGCTAGAAGAAAAACTAGCGATGGGTACCTTGATGATTAGATTAATTGTTAAAGATCCGAGTGCTGAATTTTTAACTTTACTACGATCTCAAAATTTTGGCTCAACTATCATTGAAGGCCAAGGATCTCAAGGTAAAGTTGATGTCATATATTGTTTAATAAAAAGAGCAGATCTTGAAAAAGTGGTAAACATCATCCACCAATTCCATCCTAAGGCTTTTTATTCGATTGAAGATGTTCGGCTAGTACGAGAAGGAATTTTTCCTCAAGGTATGTCATGGTTTAAAAGCAGGTTTCACCCAACGATTAGTCAAAAAGCAAAGCAAAAATGAGCAAATATTGTAAAATTATACATTTAAGGTACCTTATAGCTATACAGAAAAAGGAGTTGCTCGATGAATGAAATGAGCATCGATTATTATTTTGAAGATTTAACTGCTTGTCCTTGCCATGATTATCTCCCTGATACCTTTTTCCCTTGGGATCTTATGACCCTAAAAAATGAAATGTTCCAGTTTCAAACAAGTGATATCAGGGGCTTTATTGAAGAATCAGTAATCATTAAGGGAATAGTCAAAATAGGAGAAGGTACTTTTATTGATGACAATGTTACAATTCAAGGACCTGTAAGTATTGGACGTAACTGTATCATTCGAAGCGATGCTTTGATCCGTCCCTATTCTGTAATAGGAGATTATGTAGTAATTGGTCATAATACTGAAGTTAAAAACTCGATCATTTTTAATGATGCCAAGCTTGCATCGCACTCAGTAGTAAGTGATAGCATTATTGGCAAAGGAACTCGTATCGGATCCGGCATGATAACTGATAATCGTCGCTTCGATCAAAAAGATATTGTTATCAAACTGGGAGAAAAAGAGTATCAAACTTCATACGACAAATTTGGATTGATCGCTGGAGACTACGTCAGAATTGGTTCTAATTGTTCGACTCTTCCAGGAACAGTCGTTGGAAAATATACCTGGTTTTATAGTAATATGCTTATTTACAGCTTTTACGAAAAAGAGAAGTTTGTTAAACTTAGACAAAGCGTTGAAATCATCGATAAGGAACCCCACGTTCTTAGTCGAGACGATAAGTCTGGCAAACGTTAACAGCTTCGGGAGGACACTATGTTTCAAAAAATTTTTACCTGCTTTGTACTGCTATGTTCATTCTTTTCAATATCCTTTGTATTCGGCGCAGATTGGACTGAACTACAAAAAGATCCAGCACGTGAAGGCTACATTCAAGATCGAATAAACCTCCCTATACAAGAAGATTTCAAGTATTCTGCTGGTGATGCGTTGTCTGGAACTCTTACCATCATAAACAATGAAATTGGTTTCACTACCTTAAATGGCAAAGTTGGCATGATTTCTCTTGTTGATGGAAAAGAAGCATGGACACGAACTTTTTCTGAAAAATTTATTTCGGGAATGGTTGCGTCCGAATCTGAGTTGTTTGTAGTTACTGAATCTGGTACTGTTATGGCTTTAAGTAAAAATAACGGAGCAATCATATGGTCCTTAGCTCTTGGATATACTGTAAAAGCACCTATGGCAAAATATTTCCGTTATTTGTATGTTTTAGGCGAAGAGGGCACTGTCTCATGTTTGAATGCCTTTGATGGAAAGATTTTATGGACAAATACCCTCATGGGTACTCTCTTAACTGCTCCAGCAATGAAGCAAAATAATTTATACATGGTCAGCAAACAAGGCCGTTTGTTTTGCTTAGATGCTTACAATGGAAGAACTCGCTGGGTTTTTGAAATGAACTCCACATCACAGTCTTCTCCAATTCCTTCCACAGAAATTTTAGTCATAGGAGATGATATGGGCTATGTTTATGGCATAGACTATATCAAGGGGACTTCCTATTTTAAACAATCAATCGAACATCCCATTACTACCCCTTTTGCATATGGCTACTTCGATAAACGTATGTTGGTTGCTGGATCTGGATCGAGTTATACAGCGTTTGGAACTTCGAACGGAAGACCTATGTGGTCTTATCAAGTGAATCGAGCTACCATACCCCCTATAGGAGCTGGAGATAAAATTTGGTTTCCAGGCGATAAACATACCCTTATTGCTGCTGATGCTTTTGCTGGCACAAAAGCAGTTGAGATGATGTTAGATTCAAATGTTACTGCGGCTATGGCTATGTCGAATGGTCGAATTGCTGTGGGGACAGAAAAAGGTAGCATATATGTATTTTGCTCTAAAGAAAACGATTTTTCGATTCAGGTAAAACCAGAAATTGGAGTTATGACACCAGGTCAGATATACAGCTTTCAAATCATCGTTACAGCTGACAGTGATTTTAATGATAACATCACTTTTACTGTTGGAGGGTTTCCATGCAGTTGTAAAGGTGTTGGGCGCTATTTTGATCGTACTACCATCAATGGTTCAGGAACAATAAACCTTGTAATCGATACTACAGAAGATGCTTCTCCAGAACGTTTTCGAGTCAATGTAAGTGCTTATTCACAAAGCGGAATAAAACGAGAAGCTTCTTCTCTCCTCGTCATACAGCCATCACTCAACATAAATATCCTTGAATTTGGTAATGTTCAACCAGTTCAAGCAGGTACTGATTTTTCTGTTGACCTTTATATCAAAGATGCTGTCAACATAAGATCAATATTAAGCAAAGTAAAATACCCTTCAAGCGAACTTTTTTTGCATCGAGTTGAAGCAGGTCAATTTTTTGGAAATGAAGCTGGACAGTATTATTTCGATTGGAGCAAGGATGATATCACTGGAACTGTGCTCATTGGATTAACCAAAAAAGATATCGGGGCTCCTGGTTCTGGCACTATTGCTCGCTTTTTCTTTCGGGCTAAAAAACCCGGAGAAATGACCTTATTATTAGAGCAAAGTTCTGTCAGAGACTCTTTTCTTCAAGAAGTCGCTTATCAGGCTAAAGCACTTGAAATTGCAGTGGTTCCCGGAAAACAAAAAATGATGCAGCTTAGTATATCCAAGCCCATAATCCTGATTGATAATGCAGAGTATACCCTGGATGCACCACCATTAATTCAACAGGGACGCACTATTGTTCCGATTCGAAGAATAGCTGAAGAAATGGAAGCTCTCGTTTCATGGGAAGCTATTGATCAAAAAGTTACCCTTACCAGGTATGACAAAATTATCGAGTTATGGATTAATCGACCCCGATGTAAAGTTAACGGTATAGAAAAGGATCTACCATCCAAAGTGGCTCCAGTGATCCTTCAGCAAAGAACTTATCTTCCTTTGCGATTCGTAGCAGAGGAACTTGACGGCATTGTTGAATGGATTGCTGATACGCAAACTATCAAAATAAGATATCCTGGATATTAAAAAAGGAGATTTCAATGAATAACAACTTAATGGAATGTGTTCCCAATATTTCAAACGGATCTGACCACTCAGTGATTGAGTATTGTGTTGATGCTATACGACAAAACTCATCTCTTAAGCTTATTGATTATTCATCTGACGCAGACCACAATCGTACTGTGATCACTTTTGTAGGTGAGAGCGATGCTTTGGTAGAAGGTGCTCTTGAACTTAGCAAAAGAGCTGTTCAACGAATAGACTTAAATACTCAAAAGGGAACCCATCCACGAATGGGAGCTATCGATGTAATACCATTTGTACCCCTTGGAAATACCACCATACAGGATTGCATAAAAACAAGTGAAATTCTTGCTCAGAAAGTTGCTGAATCACTCCATCTTCCCGTATATCTTTATGCTCTTTCGGCACGAACAGAAAACCGAAAAAAACTTCCAACTATACGCAAAGGGGAGTTTGAAGGATTTGCCGAAAAAATTAAGTTACCTGAATGGACCCCTGACTTTGGACCTTGCGAACGACATCCCACTGCAGGAGTAGTTGCTATTGGAGCACGAGAGTTTTTAGTTGCATTTAATATTTATCTACACACTCCCCTTGAGTCCATTGCTGAGCAAATTGCCAAGAATCTAAGAGAAAGCAGTGGAGGACATCGCTACCTCCAAGCAAAGGGTATGTATATTGCAGAAAAAGGTTTAGCTCAAGTATCAATGAATATATTGGATTTTAACAAACTCCCCTTATATCGAGTAATTGAAATGGTTCGCATAGAAGCAAAAAGATTTGGTGTTGCTGTTGCTGAATCTGAGCTTATTGGTTTAGCCCCTATGCAAGCATTACTTGATACCGCCGCATATTATATGCAATTACCCAATCTGAGACCAGAGCATTTGGTTGAAACTAAAATATGGGAATAAAGTATGATGCCATCATCATACATTACGCCGAGATATTTCTCAAAGGTTCCTCGGTAAAACGACATTTTGAGTTAATACTTCTCGAAAGAATTCGACAAAAACTCATATGGGCAGGTTGTGCTGATTTTCAAATTTCCTTAAAAGATCATGCTCTCTGGATACATGGTTCAATTGATCAAGACTTGTTTCCATACCTTGCTCAAACCTTTGGCGTAAGATATCTACTAGGGATTGTATATTGCAAAAATAGCTTAAATTCAATAAAAGAAACAGCAAAGCGCTTATTTGAACTTTCGAATAAAGTTCCAACACCAAGATCGTTTCGAGTAAAGGCTAAAAAGGAAAAAGGTTTGGCTATAGCAAGTAAAACAGTAGAGATTGAAGTAGCGCATATTTTACAGTCCTGGAATCTTGATCTTTCAAACCCTCAGTTTGTAGTTCAAGCAGTTCTTAAAAAAAGACATTCATATCTCGGCTTTGAAAGGTTTGAAGGTCCTGGGGGTTTGCCGTATGGAGCTTCGGGAAAAGTTATAGCCTTGGTTTCTAAGGGCATTGATTCTACCGTTGCTGCATGGATGATGGCAAAACGAGGATGTGAAGTAGTATTGCTACATTTTGGCGATACACCAATCGATAAGATCCAAACCCTGTTAGAATCTTTTAGTGGAAAGAAAATTCAACTGATTCATCTTCCACATCATTCATATCTAAGCCACCTGAAAATGACAAATGCAGGTAAATATTTATGCGTTTTATGTAAAATGGGTATGTATTTTGCAGCAGAATACTATGCAAAAAAAACAGGTTCAAAGGCTATTGTAACAGGTGAAAATCTTGCTCAAGTTGCTTCGCAAACTTTGGACAACATGATTTCTATGAGTAGTATGGTCACTATGTTGCTACTTAGACCATTAGTCGGTATGGATAAAGAAACAATTATAAACTTAGCCAAAAAAATAGGTTCTTTTGAGTTGTATCATAATCCAGAATGCCCCTTTGTTCCTTCTCATCCCTCTACTACCATTTCTGCTGACAAGCTCTCTCGATTAATACAATCAGATCCTTTCACTCGTGCTTTTAATGAGTGGAAAATGAATTTTATACCAAATGAAAAATAATCATAAGAAACTTATTTTCGTTTCGTTTCTTTTCAGCTTTGCAGGATTGACTTTACTTTACTTTCAGATGGACGACCTACCTCTACAAAAAATTACCCTACCTTGGCTCTTGTTTGCTCTTATCGCTGCCTCCTCATATTGGATCTGCGAAGCATTGTGTTTAAGATTTTTGTTACAAAGATTAAACTCATATGTAAAAACCACTACCACTCTCAAATCATCTTTGATTGGTTTTTTCTTTTCTGCTGTCACTCCATTTAGTATTGGGAGCGTCCCGGCTCAGTTGGTATATTTAGAAAATAAAGGGATAAGTCTAGATAAAGCTATTCCAGCCCTTATGATGAAAACGATGATTAACCTTTTTATGAGGGGTACTTTGTCAATATTCATGTTATTTCTGTTTCCTTCTTTGTTTTCTGGTAAGAATAGTCTAGTCGTGCAAATGGTGTTGGTTTTTTATGGATCCAGCATTTTGTTTACTTACTTTATAGTGTTTCATCGATCAAAACGTGCAATAAAGTATAGAATACAATTTGCTCAGCTATGCTTACGCTTAAGTCAGAAAGTTTCATTTTTAAAAGCACCCTTGTTCAAACTCAGTGAATCAATCAGTCAGATGCAGTATTCTCTACAAGCTTATTCCTCAAAAATTAACTGGCTTCCAAAAACCAGCGTAATTATGTTGTTTGGTTTTTTTTGCCAAAGCACCATTCCATTTTGGATTTTACTTGCTTTTAACATTCACGCTTCTCTATCCTCCAGCGTCCTACTTCACTCTTCCTATTATCTACTCCAACCACTTCTTCCTACCCCTGGTGGTAGTGGACTCGCAGAAATGTCTTTTTCTGCTATTAGCAAACAGTATTTTGGTATGGCTTCGCTATGGTTAGTGCTTTTTTGGAGATTATTCACCTATTTCCTGCCCATGGCTGTTGGATTCTTTGTTCTGCTTGGTTCAATCGCTAACTCAAAAAAGTAGCTTTATAACTATTTCACAAAAAAAACTGAACCTTAACCCTAGGGATCTATATTTTAAGTGATTTTGATTATTGAAAAGGAGAGTAAAAATATGAAAATTAAATCAAGAATAAACAGAGTTGTCTCGGTCATTCTGACGAATCTTTTATTTCTTTGTATTATACCCATTTATCGAAACAATGAAGTCAAAGCTGCTGAGGGTTTGAGGATCTCCTATAGCCCATATCCCCTTACAGCTGGATGTGTGTCTGAGTTAATAGATCCAGCCAATCCTTTTACTTTGTTTGTCACCGATGAAAATGGGGAAGCTGTAGATTTAACTTTGGATAATAAAATTGACCATAGGACTGCATGGAATTCATTATTCAAAGATCATCACCCCGAAACACTGGGTCAATACTATTGGACAAGAACGGATTTGCACAACGATGATGCATCTCGTTTGAGTAACAAAGCGCTATACGGTTTTGAACCAATTAGCATTGATTTTTCACAAGCCTCACAAGGTAAGTATATATTTAAAAATTTTGTTGCTAACGATGCAGGTTTCTTCTATATAACAGTCTATACTCCAGATCGACGAAAAGCTGGTACTGTAAAGATTGAAGTGGTTCAACCCACATTAAACTATGAAATAATCAATACCGAAGACCCTGATCAACGTATTTTTACTGTTCCAGGAAATCCTGATTTTATACTAACTGCTGCTGACAATCGATTGTATCAAATTACAGCCTATGCTTTTAATGCCCAGGGCATTCCACTTCGGGGCACTGACAAAGATGTAAATGTTTGCTCTGGACTTAGAGAGTATGCTCGTTTTACCCCATTTACCACAAGACCAGCAAATTTTGATTTTGCTCGTACTCCCTCAAAACATAAAGCTCTCTATCGTGCTAACTCCTCTTATCCCGATTTTCTAACAGATCAGGGTAGTCGATACTACCTTTATCTTGGTATCGACTATAACAGCAATGGTAAAATAGATGTTCTCAATAAAGAAGCACACCCAATGGGTGCATTCAATGTATTTGATGTTGATGAGCAGAAAAGAATCGTAAAGACAGATTATTATACCTATTATGTGACTTCAAATGTCCAATGGGAGAATGGAAACTATGCTACCATTCCTCAATTCGATGTTCCCCCTCCAGATGAAGGGTGGGGACTAGGATCGATTTATGGTAGTTCTCATCAGGCTGCTTATCTTTTTGCTGACATCAACGGTGATGGTAAATTTAACTATCGCGACTCTTTAATTTTTGATTCAATGGGTCGATGCAAATTCTATATCTTTTCCGAAGATATCACGAGTATTGGTGGATTGGTAGCATGCAATCCCTATGGCGACAGAGATGTCGCTGGTGGACCCCCTTTGTCATCTGAGGGACCTCAAACAGCAGAAAGAAGGTTTCGTCCTGATTATACTTTTTACCTGGATTTTGATGCTATTTCCCCCACTCTTATTGGATCAGGCAAGCCAAGTATCAAAGTATATCATGCTGGAACTGGAGAAGAACTCGGAAAAGTCTTTCATAACCCTAGCAACTATGATTTAATCTATAGTATCGAAAATCACCTTCGCATAGTGTTGGAACCTGCTGATCCACGCGATATGCCCCTTTCAAAGGAAGGAATTATTAGTTTACAAGGAGCTCAACATCAAAATTCAATCTATGGCAGACTCCATGCAGAACAAACAGACAACACTATTGTGACTTCCGCTACAATGCATTTCACCCCCACTGGATCAGGCGAACATATTGCATGGATGGATTGTATTTTTGAAAACAAACAAGAATGGTCTCCAAGACAGTTTAAACTCGAAAAGATATTATATTTTGATGCCTTGGTGGGAGGAGGCTTAAAAGTAACTCCTTCAACTATTTATGAAAATGAAGACAATGAAGTGTTTATTCTTGTAAGTGAAATTGGTACTGAGAAGCCAGTCTCTAACGCAACGGTCAAAGCATTCGGTTGTGGGGTAGATTTTGTTGGAAAAACAAATAAAGATGGTAGGATAACTACAATCATGCATCCAAGCTCTTCAGGTGAAATTATCATTGAGGTATCTGCAGAAAAAATGTTACCTGGCAAGACCTCTATTCGTGTGGTCGAAAAAGAAAAAGTTTTATTTCTTGAGCTTGATCCCTATAAAACCCCACTCAATATCCGAGATATTGTTGTTTCTGGCAGGACTCTCCCAGAAGCAATACTAACTGCAAATGGAAAAACAATTCCAGTTAACACAACTGGTGCTTTTTCATTTGAACATCAACTTGAAGAAGGCTTGAATTCTATTCAAATCATTGCTTCTCATAAAGGTGTTGATATAAAAAAAACGGCCGAAATATTCCTTGACACTCAAGGACCTTCGATTATGTTAGATTCGTTTGACAAGATCATTGATCAAATAGAGCTATCGGTAAAAGGAAGAGTTGAACCTGATTCAAGAGTGAGAGTCAACGACCTACCTGCAATTGTTGTTCATGATATCTTCAAAGTGGATATTCCGATAAAAAAAGGTGTTAATACGCTTTATATTGAGGCTTGGGATGCACTTGGGAATAAGTCAAGCTTGAGCGTCGAAGTATATAATTATCAACAGATAGTGATCGAGTTAGTTATTGGAAAAGCTCAAGCCTTCGTTAACAAGATACCCATTGAACTCGATATAGCTCCTTTGATCATATCTGGAAGAACTCTTGTTCCGATACGTTTCATAGCTGAAGCATTTGGAGCCAAAGTAGAATGGACCAACGAAACTCAATCAATCACTATCGAAATGGATCAAATTACTATTGTTTTGCAGATAGGCAACAAAACTGCCTTCATCAATGGTAAAGCTCATGCCTTAGATGCAGCTCCAATGATTGTAAACAGTAGAACAGTTGTGCCAGTTCGCTTTATAGCAGAAGCTTTAGGCGCTGTAGTCGAGTGGGTAAAAGAATCAGAAACAATTGTAATTCGACGCCTGATTTAAGTTAAAAAAGCGATGATATAACTTGATTTGCATACAAGGCTCCTTTTTGAGTGAAAAGGAGCCTTGTATTTTTTTTAGCTAAATAACCTTTTTCCAACCAGGAACAAACAATATCTTTTTTATCGTCTTTTACATCAAACCATGAAATACCTTCCTTAAGAAGCCTAAGACCTAACATTACTTTTTCTTTTTCTCTAATGGCAGGATTGATGTGCTCTTGAAAGGTGCAAGCACTTTTTCCTGAGACGATTTTATTATTATACCTAGCTAATTGAATGGTATTTTTTTTTCTCCATGGAGGCAAGAAACTCACAGATGAAACCCCAAGACCAAGGTATGGTTCTCCTTTCCAGTAATGCAAATTATGCCTGCATTCGAACCCATTTTTACAAAAATTGGATATTTCGTAATGAATCCAATGAGTGTTTTGTAGAAATTCCAAAAAGCAATTATGAAGCTCTATGCTTGAAAATTCGTCAGGTAATGATAACTGATTCTGTTGGATTAGCCGATACATTGGAGTCTTGGGTGATAGATCTAGGAAATAACATGAAAGATGAGTTAATGGCAGAGAGTCAAGGATACTTTGATTTAATTCTAAAGTTTTTTTGCTTTCTCCTGGAAGACCCCAAATCAAATCTATATTTATGTTTCTGAAACCAATTTGGTATGCAGTCTCAACTGCAAAGATGGCTTCTTTTTGATTATGAAGCCTGCCTGAGGAGGTTAAAACTAGTGGATCAAAGGATTGAACTCCAATACTGATACGATTAATTCCAAGATCTAAATATTCCTGGAGTTTTCTTTTAGTAAGCGACTCAGGATTACTTTCAATGGTTAGTTCTGGTTTTATGCCTGATGGAAGCTGTGATAAAAAAAGATCAATAATGGGTTTAAAGCTAATTGGAGGAGCTAAGCTTGGGGTACCTCCGCCGATAAACAAAGTATCAAAGGTGATTTGCTGTTTATTTTCCAAATACATTTGATACTCTTTAAAAACTAATCTGAAATAGTTTGAGCTGACTTTCTTCTCAAAAGAGATAAAGTCACAATAGGAGCATTTTTTTTTGCAGAAAGGGACATGGAGGTAAACTCCTCCTAAGACCATCGCTGAAGCTTAAAAGCTTTCCATGTGTTTTGAAGCAACATAGTGGTGGTGAGAGATCCAACTCCTCCAGGCACAGGGCTTATATAAGAGCTCAAGGGTGCTACTGAGTCAAAATCAACATCTCCGAGGAGTTTGTTTTGAGCAAAGTTAATGCCCACATCCAACACGACTGCTCCAGGTTTTACGTAAGCTGAAGTAACAAAATGAGCCTGACCTATTGCGGCAACAAGAATATCTGCTGTTAAAGTTTCATTTGCTAGAGACTGCGTTTGGGAATGAGTTATGCTTACTGTGCAATTATGATGAAGCAGTAGGAGAGATAAGGGTTTTCCAACAATATTTGAACGCCCAATGACAACTGCTTTTTTTCCTGATAATGGTATTCCATAGCTTTCAATCAAGTGCAATACTGCCAAGGGTGTGGCTGGGACAAATAAGGGATTTCCAGACAAGAGTCTGCCCAAGTTTAGCGGATGCAGTCCGTCAACGTCTTTCCTTGGGTCTATATGAGAAAAAATACGGTATTGGTTGAATTCTTTTGGTAATGGCATTTGAAGTATAATACCATGAATTTCTGGATCTTGGTTTGCTCTATCAATGCATTCAATTAAATCGTTTTCAGAAACATGTTTACTGAGCGATATATGCTTCGATATGATACCAACTTCATTGCATGCTTTTTCTTTATTACGAACATAAGAATCAGCTTCGGAACTACCCTCAATCATAAGCGAAAGAAGACAGGGGGAAGAAGGAGAAATCTTCTCGATTTCTTTTTTAAGATCTCTACGAAGAATGGATGATTGATGCTTGCCGTCCATTACAATCATGTGAAAGCCTTCCTTTCAAAATCGGAGGAAAGATATTGTAAAAAAGCCAATTCTTTTGCATTCTTGGAAAGTAAGGACAAAAGTTTTTGAGATTGTTTGTTTAGTAGGGTGGGATCTTGATGAGTTGAATGCAAAAGTTTATGATTTTTAATGCATAAATAAAGACCATATGCTCTTGAAAAAGAAAACAATGCTTTCTTTGGAATAGTGGTGTTATCCGAAAGCAATAGTATTCCAACAATAGCACAATACACTAAAGCTCCATATCTTTGGGAAAGAATTTCTTGCAAGCTTAAAGTTTTTTGAACTTGATCAAATGAAGAAAGATAATGGGTAGAAAGAAAATTAAGAGTTTCTTCAAGAAGTAATTGGCACTTTTGGTGTTGATGTAGCTTGTTAAACTCAATACCTCCTTGTATGAGATAGAGATCTGCATGCATGAGAATAAGTTTGGATTCTTTGTGTTTCATATCAAGTGAAAAGCTTCTATCAAATAAAAGTGTTGATTTTAGTAAAAATATCATGAAAAGGGCGAACTGTTTAAGTTGATCGCTGGCAAGAGAACCCACAGTAGGAGTATAGTATATTAAATCGAGAAGTTTTTCGCCAATAAGGCAAGAATCTGAAAATTCAAAGCTTGGAAATAGTGGAAATTTTTTTTCGATGAATAAAAAACACTCCCATACATCTTCTTTCCATTCGGGAAGAGAGAGATGGGAGTGCGTGAAAGGCATAAAAGGGGATAAGCCCTAGCGTTTACGGTATTGTCTGGCCTTACGAGCTCCTCTTAAACCCGCTTTAACTCGTTCTTTAACTCGGGCATCTCGGGTAAGGAAACCTTTATCACGAAGGGATTGCTTGAAGTTTGGATCGAACTCGCTGAGTGCTTTAGCTATGGCATGACGAAGTGCATCAGTCTGAGAAGAGATTCCACCTCCAAGAATACGAGCAGTGACATCAAATTGCTTTGAACGTTTTACTGTTTCAAAGGGTTCGGTGGAGCGGAGTTGGAGCAATTGTGATGGAAAATAGTCTTTGAAAGCTTTGCCATTTACACGAATTGAACCAGTACCAGGCTTGAGCATAATTCTGGCGATAGAAGTTTTTCGATATCCAGTAGCTAATATTCCGGGCATAAATTACACTCCTTGATTAAATTGATTGACATCAAAAGGGATAGGATTTTGGGCAGCATGGGGGTGTTTGTTGCTAGCGTAAACATTAAGCTTTTTGAAGCGTTTGCGACCAAGGGGAGAGTGTTTGATCATGCCCCATACAGCTTTCCGGAGCATGTATTCTGGTTTTCGCTCTCTCATGCGGAATAATGGAGTTTTTTTAAGACCTCCAGCATATCCCGAATGGTTATAATAGATAAAATCTTTTTCTTTGGTGCCTGAGACTCTAACTTTTTCTGCATTGATGACAACAACGAAATCGCCAACATCTGCATTGGGAGTAAATTCAGGCTTATTTTTCCCTGTCAGAATGGTCGCAATCTGATTGGCTAATCTACCAAGAACCTGTTGATTAGCATCAATCAGATACCATTTCCGCTCAACTTCTTTTTCAGTAAAAAAATGCGTATCCATTCAGCAACCTCACATATTCATTAATTAATACTCAAGAAAAAGAATATACCATTGCTTTGCATAAAGTCAACTTGAGCAATCCTTGCAAACACAATATTCAAATATGTTACAATACTATATGCAAGATTGATTTGTTGACAATAACATCTTGTTTAGTATAAGTATTGAAGTTATTGGGTGCGACCCTTTACTTAAGGAGGATAAAAGTGGAACTTAAAGAATTTAAGACTGAAAACTATCAAGCTCATGCTGATATCTATTTTGTTGAGGATGAAGTAAACGCTCATTTTCAAAAAGCATATCAAAGCTTTCTTCCCATGGTGCAAGTACCTGGTTTTAGAAAAGGGAAAGTCCCAGTACATATTGCAAAACAATACCTTAATCAGGAAAAACTTCTCGAAGAAGTCATTGAGAAAATGGTTTACCAAGGGATTGACTTATTAAACCAAAACAAGCAGGACTATGACTTTATTTACCCCCCTTCATTAACTTCAGATAGCTGGCCAATCGAAAGCCAAGCTTACACATTAAAACTACTCATTGACTTTTTTCCTGAGATTGATTTTACCCCTTTAGAATCACTAAAAATCCCGATAGATCTTCAAAAAAGTCGAGATGACTTTGAACAGCAACTCATTCAATCGCTATTGGAAGCTAACGCTACCTTCCAAGAAATTCAATCTCAAGCTCAAAATGGTCATTATGCTTTTCTTGAATATAGTTACAACTTTGAATCACAAAATCCTAAGTTTTACCCCACTATGGTAGAGCTTGGAAAAAACCAAATCCTTCCTGATATTGATAAAGATATTATGCAGATGCATGCTGGCGAAGAACGAACTTTTTCATTCAATCCCCAAGATCAAGACCCAATCTCAATTAAAATTCGCCTGACCGGAATCAAAGAAAAAATACTTCCCACGCTTGATCAATCTCTCTTAGATTCTTTGAGCATAAAAAAAACCTTAGAAGAATACAGAGCTGAAGTATCTCAAAAAGCCGAAGAAATGTATCAGGACTATGTAAAAGAACTAAAGTGGAGTTCCTTTTTCGAAGAATGGTTCAAAACATATTCTATTGAAAATCTACCTCCAAGCATCGAAGAACACTACATGGAGCAAACATTAAGCATATTTGAACAAGATTTATATGATTCGAAGTTGAGCCTAGATGAGTTTTTGCTTAAATCAGGCAAAACCATCGAAGAATTAAAAGAGCAATTAAAGCCCAAAGCACTTAGTAGAGCTAATGTTGATCTCATTATCCGCTCTATCCAACGACAAAATCCCCATCTTGCTCCAAAAGAAAATGAAGTCGATGAAGAAACTAAGCAATATTTGGGTAAATATAAGGATGGAGCATTAGACAGAAAAAAAGTAAGAGAGTATTGCGATTCGATTGTACGAAGACGAAATGCTCTCAATTGGTTGATAGAAAGAGTAAGTTTCACTGAAAAGAAATAATGAGGTAAAAAATATGTCTCTGATACCGTGGGTAGTAGAGCAAACAGCATTTGGAGAGCGGCAGTATGATATTTACTCTCGTCTCTTAAAAGATCGTATAGTTTTTATTGGAGGCGAGATGATTGATGACCATCTCTCAAACAGTATTGTAGCTCAGCTCCTGTTTCTTTCTGCGGAAAATGATGCTGAAGATATCAAAATTTATATCAACAGCCCTGGTGGCCTAGTAACTGCTGGGCTTGCTATTTATGATACAATGCAGTTTGTTAAACCCGATGTATCAACCACCTGTATCGGTCAGGCATCGAGCATGGGAGCATTTCTGCTTAGCGCTGGTTGTAAGGGAAAACGATATGCCCTACCGCATGCTCGAATCATGATACATCAACCCTTGGGTGGTGCTCAAGGTCAAGCTACTGATGTAGAAATTCAAGCACGCGAATTGTTACATACCAAAAAAACGCTTAACAACATTCTCGCAAAACATACAGGGCAAACTATCGATATCATCGAAAAGGATACCGAACGAGATTTTTTTATGTCAGCTCAGGAAGCATTAGAGTACGGTATCATAGACAAAGTAATTGAAGGAGGAAAGTAAAGCAATTCAATTGAATTTGCTTGAAAACATTAAAATATGACTTTAAAAGACCAAGATATCAACGAAAGAGTGATTGATTTTAAAACAGCTCCCCTGGTTCCCATCCGAAATGTCATTATTTTTCCCAACATTGTTCAACCCTTAACAGTTGGAAGACCCCGATCAATCAATGCAATCGAAGCAGCACTTCGCAAAGATAGATTTGTGGTAGTTTCTACTCAAAAGAATGAATTTGTTGAGGATCCTGGTCCTTCTGACATGTATCCAGTTGGAGTCGGAGCAGAGGTTTTACAAGTCATTCGTCTTCCTGATTCGACCTTAAGAGTTATTATTGAAGGTTTCGCTCGAGTTCGCATCAAAAGATTTGTTGAAATGGAACAACGTTATGATGTCGATGTAGATACCCTCCGAACCATTCTTCATGAAGGTCCTTACATTCAAGCATTATCCCGAGAATTAATAGATACCTTTGAACAATATTTTCAACTCAACAAGCGTATGTCTCCTGAAAACTATGTTGATTTAGTAAATATTCGCGATCTTGACCGCCTAACAGACCTAATATCTTCCGCAATTATCCTCAATGTGGAAGAAAAGCAAGCTCTTTTAGAAACTCTCGATCTGAAAGAACGACTTCACAAACTCCTTGAAATTATTAAGCGAGAAGTTAGTGTTTTGCAACTCCAAGGGCAAATTGAATCAGAAGTAAAAAATAAGTTTGATAAAACTCAAAAAGAGTACTACTTACGAGAGCAATTAAGAGCTATCCAAAAAGAATTGGGCGATTCTGAGAGCGAATATACTGAAGAAGTTAAAAAATACCGCGAGAAAATGGAGAGCTTGGATCTTCCTCCTGATATTAAAAAAGTAGTAGAAGATGAGTTAACGCGTTTGATGAAGATGCCTCCTATGATGGCTGAAGCTGGCGTAGTAAGAAACTATATTGAATGGGTCTTGGCTTTACCCTGGAACAAAGAAACACCTGATGAATTAGACTTACAACTCGCCAAGGATATGTTAGACGAAGATCATTACGGTTTGCAAGATATCAAAGAACGTATTCTCGAATATCTAGCAGTTCGGAAGCTTTCAGAAAAAATCAAAGCTCCAATTTTGTGTTTGGTGGGACCTCCAGGAGTAGGAAAAACATCTTTAGGCAAATCTGTTGCTCGTGCAATGGGACGTAAGTTTATACGTATGTCTTTAGGCGGAATCCGAGATGAAGCTGAGATTCGCGGCCATCGTCGTACTTATGTTGGAGCACTTCCTGGGCGCATTATCCAAGGAATGAAAGAAGCAGGCACAAAAAATCCCATTTTTTTACTCGATGAAATTGATAAAATTGGAACAGATTTTAGAGGAGATCCCTCTTCTGCCCTTCTCGAAGCTCTCGATCCTGAGCAGAATTTTGCCTTTTCTGATCATTTTCTTGAGGTTCCATTTGATCTTTCAAAGGTTTTTTTCATCACTACTGCTAATGTTTCTCATACCATCCCCCCTGCACTTAAAGACCGAATGGAGTTTATCAATCTTTCTGGATACACTGAGGACGAGAAATTTAATATTGCCAAGAATTTCATCATAAAAAAACAACTTGTTGCTAATGGTCTTCTGGAGTCTGATGTTTCTCTGCCTGATGAGACCATTCGGTCAATCATCAATGAGTACACTTCAGAAGCAGGATTAAGAAATCTTGAACGTCAGATAGCCAAAGTGTTCAGAAAGGTAGCATTCAACAAGGCTTCCAAGACAAATAAATTCAGAAAAATGACCATAAAAAAAGAAAAACTCATTGATTACCTCAAAGCACCTGTATATCGACATGAAGTAGCAGGCATTGAATATGATCCTGGAATGGTTACAGGATTATCAGTTACCCAGGTTGGGGGTGAAATTCTATTTATTGAAGCCATAAAAATGCCAGGCAAAGGAAACCTCATCCTTACTGGTCAATTGGGCGATGTGATGAAAGAAAGCGCTACTGCAGCAATGAGTTATATTCGAAGTAGAGCTGATCAAATAAAATTAAGCTCTGATTTCCAGGAGAAAATTGATATCCATATTCATGTTCCTGAAGGAGCCATACCAAAAGATGGTCCTTCTGCGGGTATTGCTCTTTTTTCAGCCATCTGTTCTCTTCTGCTTGGAAAAAAGATATCTGCAGATATTGCTATGACTGGTGAGATTACCCTTAAAGGTCGAGTATTACCTATTGGTGGATTAAAAGACAAATTGTTAGCAGCACACCGAGCTGGAATCAAACAAGTCATAATTCCAAAGGATAATGAAAAAGATATAATTTATATTGATCAAGAAATCATTAACAAACTTAAAATTCACTATGTATCCCACCTGGATGAAGTTTTTGATTTGTTGTTACGTAAATAGTAGTTTTAAAATTTGCACTAATATGATAAAATATACCTAATGGAAGCTATAGGAAAAACCTTAAAGGAAAAGCGAATTGAGAAGGGATTAACTATCGAGGATGTTTCTGATTCAATCAAAATCAGAAGAAAATATCTCGAAGCCATCGAAAGTGGCAATTACAGCGAAATTCCAGACAAAGTTTATACTAAAAGTTTTTTAAAGATCTATGCTGAATATCTTGACCTTGATCAAGTGTATGTATTAAAACGATATCTTGACGAGGTTTCTCAAGAAGAAAATGTATCTATACCGACCAAGACCGTCGGTGCTCCTAGCGAAAGAACTTACCGAAACGCAAAAGACAAAAACAACACAAAGTTTTTTGCCTTTGTTTCCATTGTGTTGGCTCTTTTATTTCTTATCTGGATAGTCGTGAGCCTTGTTAACCGCAACAAAGACCACCTTCCTCCTGATACTAAGCCGATAGCCCAAGAAACTACTCAAAACTCAGCAAATCCCCAAAGCCCCCAAACCGAAACACACCCCCCTTCTTCTCCAGACCCTCAAGATGTACCCAACCCTCAAACTCCAATTTCACCCGAACAAATCGAATTACCCGAACAAACCCCAGTAATCACATTTGAAAAACTATCTGTTGCTGTTCACACCAACGAAAAAGTATGGATAAGCTACACATTGGATGACACAAAAAAAGAATCATTTACACTGCCTGCCCAAACTACTCGCATGATAGAAGCTGAAAGAAAAATACTCTTTCAAATCGGCAATGCGGGAGGATTGAATATAACTATCAATCAAATTGAATTGGGAATGATCGGAAAATCAGGTGAGGTGATAGATCTTGAGGTAATTCTTTCACCAGGTCAATCAATTAAGGTGAATGTGATTGCAAATGGAAATATCATCGAAACCAAATCCTATACCCCATAAATCAAACCCATTCCATCACGCTACTGTCATAAACTTGGGTTGTCCAAAAAACCTCGTAGAAACAGAAAGAGTTTGTCATCTCCTTGTTTCAAATGGCGTTTCGATTGTTTCTCAAAATGATATTTTTGACGCTTTGTTCATTAATTCCTGCTGTTTTTTGAAAGCTTCCAGAGCTGAAACTCTGGATCTAGTTGCACAATACTATTCCAAGGACAAACTCCATATTATAGTATTTGGTTGTTATGCTACCCGATATACTGAAGAATTAAAGAAACTTTTCCCTCGAGTCATAATAATAAGCGACCCTGATCCCTGCCGTGGAATCCATCAATATTTCTTTTGTAATACTAGCCCTTTAGTTAATTCTCGTAAACTTTCCAATCCATACACAGCTTATCTCAAAATTGCTGAAGGTTGTGATCGTGCTTGTTCCTTTTGTTTGATTCCCTCTATCAAAGGTTCTTTTAGGAGTTTTCCTCTCTCTTCCTTGCTCGATGAAGTTGAAAAATTGCATACAGCCTACCCTCTCAAAGAAATTGTTCTTATAGCTCAGGATACTGCTAGCTATGGAAAAGATTTACCCCCCCACACAGCAAACAACCTGATTCGTCTTTTGTATGAGTTGGATAAAATTTCCTTGGTTCCCTGGATACGAATTTTGTACCTATTTCCTTCCTTGAGTTTTCAGTTTTTAGACGAGATGTTTTCAATTCCTTCAGTGTTGCCATATCTTGACATGCCCTTACAACATATCAATCCTCAAATTCTTCGCTTAATGAATCGTCCCACTAATATAGATGCCACCCTCCTTCAACTGGAAACACTCAAAAAGAAGCATCAAAATATGGTTTTTAGATCCACATTCATAGTAGGTTTTCCTGATGAAAGCCAGAAACAATTCGATGAGTTATGTAGTTTTATCACTTCATTTAAATACCAACGAGCTGGCTTTTTTGCTTATTCTGATGAGATAGATGCACCTTCTTACCATCTTCCCAACAAAATACCTCAAATTGAAGCAGAAGAAAGACTCAAAACTGTCTATAGCCTTCAAAACGATATAAGCATGGAATTCCACCAGACACTTATCGGAAAAACTCTTACAGTTTTGGCAGAGTCTTGGAATGGTATTTCTCGAAAACTCACAGGTAGATCGATTTACGATGCTCCTGAAATTGATTACAATGTGTCTATCAGCTGTTCCAGCCCAAGAGATTCTGCTCGATTGGGCAAATTAATACCAGTAAAAATAACTTCTATTGATGGAACACAACTTAAAGGCATAATCCATGAGTAAACTCGAAACCATCTCCCTTGTACTAAGTAACCGAAACATGACATTAAGCGTTGCTGAGTCTTGTACAGGAGGAACTTTTGCCTCTTTACTTACAGCCCTTCCTGGGGCATCTCGTTGGCTGAAGGAGGCTTTGGTCGTTTACTCTATTGACAGTAAAGTTCAACGTTTGGATATTTCTTTGCATGAAATCCAACACCATGGAGTGGTATCTTCTTATATATGCAAAAAAATGGCTGAAAATACTAAAAAACTACTCAAAACCAACCTCGGGATAGGTATCACTGGATCTGCAGGACCTGATACCTATCCCGAGATACCTCCTGGGCGAGTTTATATCGCGCTTAGTACCGCTCAAGAAACTGCATGCAAGCTATTCGAATTTAGTGGAAGTCGTTTGTATGTGCAGGAACAGGCTTCTCAAGCTGCTCTTGATCTTCTTCATATATATCTGAGCAAAATGGAGAGCTCAATATGATGATGCGCTTGTTTTTTGCTATACCCCTGCCAGACCAGGTAAAACAGATTTTAAAGGCAAAAGCCACTTTGATGCAAAGTAAATTTTCATCTGGCTCTTGGATTAAATCCAACAACTATCATATCACCTTATCATTTTTGGGTAACACTGACAGCCATCTTTTGCCACAACTTACCGAACTTGCATCATCTTTAACTTCAACATTTACTCAGCAAAGTCTTGAACTTCAGGACATGGACGCTTTTCCCTCACGACGTAATGTAAAAACGCTCATATGCACTCTTTCAAAAGTGGATTGGCTTGAACGTTTAGCCCTTGAGTTAAGATCTGGTTTGTTTGCCTTCGGAATCAAGGCCGACAATCGTTTTTACCCTCATGTTACTTTAGCACGTTTCCGTGAACCAGTAAAACAACACTATAATTTCCCTTGGGATCAGTTTGTCGTAAACACCAAAATGATGTTTGAGCATTTTGAATTGGTTGAATCTGTTTTAAAGCCTACGGGAGCCCAATATAACACCGTAGCAACATTTAATGTATCAAAGGAGGACAAGACAAATGGAAGAAAAGGATAAAGCTTTAGAATCTGCTATGATGCAGGTTACTCGCACCTATGGCAAGGGTTCGATTATGAAAATGGGTGATTCTGTCACTCGCATGAGCGAAGATGTGGTTTCAAGTGGTATTTTTTCGCTTGATGTTGCTTTAGGTGTCGGAGGTTTTCCTCGCGGAAGAATTATTGAAATATATGGAGCTGAAGGTTCTGGAAAAAGTACCATAGCTCTTCAAGCAATTGCAGAATGTCAAAAGAAGAAAGGTAAAGCTGTATATATCGATGCAGAGCATGCACTTGATCCCTATTATGCACAAACTCTTGGAATAAAACTGGAAGAATTAGTCATATCCCAACCAGATTATGGTGAACAAGCTCTCGAGATTGCTGAAATTCTTATTAGAAGCGGAGCAGTTGATCTAATTGTTATTGATTCTGTCGCTGCTCTCGTCCCAAAAGCAGAGTTAGATGGAAACATGGGAGATCAGCAGATGGGTTTGCAAGCCCGATTGATGTCTCAAGCCATGAGAAAACTCGCTGGTGTTCTCAACAAGTCAGGCTGTTCTGCCATATTCATCAATCAGCTTCGGGAAAAGATTGGTATAGTTTTTGGCAATCCTGAAACCACTACAGGTGGAAGAGCCTTGAAGTTCTATTCTTCTGTCAGGCTTGAAATTCGCAGAGGAGATCTTCTTAAGGATGGTGAAGTGAACATTGGTCAGGAAGTAAGAGTAAAAGTTGTCAAAAACAAAGTAGCCCCTCCCTATACTACCTGCACTTTCGATTTGATGTATGGAAAGGGAGTATCTCACGTAAGCTCGGTACTTTCTTTGGCACTACAGAAAGAAATAATTGCAAAAAGTGGCTCCTGGTATTCCTATGGTGACAACAAAATTGGGCAAGGTCAAGAAAATGTCAAAAAATTCCTCACAGATAATCCCGAAATTTTAACTCAGATAGAAAATAAAGTGAAAGAGGCTTATGGTCTAAAAGTAACTCCACCCGAACCCCATGGAAAGCAAAAATAAAGCATATCAAGCCTGCTTGTCTTATCTATCGCGTAGAATGTATTTTTCATATGAGCTTAAACAAAAGCTAATGGAAAATGGATTTGAAGCAAAAGAAGCTGAACAAGGAGTGCTCCAATGCACAGAAGGGCTTTTAATAAACGATGAAGATAACTTCCGTTTTTTTATAAAAGATTGGCAGGATGTCAAACGTAAAGGAAAGCAATCCTTGATCGTCAAACTCAAGGAAAAAGGGATACCAAAGGATATTGTATTAGAGATGATTGAGCGATACTACGATCTCGAAAAGGAATCTCAAGTGGTAAAAGAGTGGATTCGTTTAAAAAAAGAAAAACAATCCAACAGTATTGCCAAAGCTGAAAGTAGAGCTAAAATTGAACGCTTTCTATATCAGCGAGGCTTTTTAAGCAATTCATACCGAAATGAACTGGAGGAGGATAGATGATTATATTCCTATGGATAATATTAAGTGCTATTATTGCGGGTCTTCTTGGTTATTATTATAGAAAAAACCTAGCTGAAGGCAAAACCAAGCAAGCCGAGTTGCTTGCAAAAGAAATAATCCAAAAAGCTCAGGATGAAGCACAAACTCGCAAAAAAGAAATTGTGATTCAAGGCAAAGATGAAGTCCTGAGAATGAAAGAAGAAGTTTCCAGAGATAGCAAAGAAAAAGAAAGCTATCACAAAAAGAACGAAAATCGTCTCAAACAACGAGAGATTGAAATTGAAAAAAAGAATGAACTTGTAGAAAAAAGGCAAAAAACTCTCACCCAAAAAGAAGCTGAAATAGCAAAGCTTAAAGAAGCTGCTCAAAAAGAAGTTGATTCAGCCAAATTAGAGCTTCAACGGGTAGCAAATATGTCAGAAGAACAAGCTCGTGAAGTGCTTCTTAAAAAAGCTGAATCTGAAATAAGCTATGATCTGGCGGCTCGCTTCAAGACAGTGGAAGAACAAATAAAGCTTGATTCTGAAAAAAAAGCACGAGAGATTATTTCCAGTGCAATTCAACGAGTTGCAGTTGACCAGACCAATGAATCCACTATATCTGTTGTACCACTCCCTAACGATGATATCAAGGGAAAAATTATTGGAAGAGAAGGGCGTAATATTCGAATATTTGAAAGTCTAACTGGAGTTGACTTACTTATTGATGACACTCCTGAAGTTGTAACTATTTCTTCTTATGATCCAGTAAAAAGAGAAATTGGAAGAATTGCTCTTGAAAAACTTATTCTTGACGGACGTATTCATCCAGCCCGGATTGAAGAACTAGTCCTTTTGGCTACTGAAGAAGTTGAGCAAGTTATCATTCAAGAAGGTGAAAATACCATATTAGAGCTTGGTATTCGTACTATGCATCCCGAGATTTTAAAGCTACTCGGAAAGCTCAAATATCGCTCGAGTTATTCACAAAACGTGCTAGCTCATTCCAAAGAAGTAGCTCTTATTGCTGGCGCCATCGCTGCAGAAATTCATGATGATGTTAACAAAGCAAAACGAGCAGGCCTTCTTCATGATATTGGAAAAGCTATCGATCGTGAAGTGGAAGGCTCTCACGCCAAACTGGGCGCAGACTTTCTTGCTAAATACAATGAAGCATCTGAAGTGATCAACGCTGCAGAATCCCATCATGGCGATGTCCCCTACAATTCTGTCGTATCTTGTATCGTTCAAGCAGCAGATGCCATATCCGCTTCCCGTCCTGGCGCTCGTAAAGAAGATGTTCAGGCCTATGTCAAACGTATTCAGTCTCTGGAAAAAATCTGTAATGATTTTAATGGTGTCGATAAATCTTACGCCGTTCAAGCAGGTCGGGAATTGCGCATTATAGTAAAACCCACTGAAATCGATGATATCATGCTCTCCAAGTTGTCTTATGATATTGTGCGTCGGATTGAAAATGAAGTAGAATACCCTGGTCAGATCAAAGTATTAGTCATTCGTGAGACCAGAGCCACTGCATATGCAAAATAATCTTTTACGTATCCTCTTTTTAGGGGATATCGTAGGAAAACCTGGGCGCAAAGCGGCGATGCAACTTGTGCAAGAGAAAAGAAAAAACTTTGATTGTATTCTTGCCAACTGTGAAAATGCTTCTGGAGGAAAGGGTATAAACTCTAATAACGCCCAGGAGCTATTAGATGCTGGAATCGATGCCATGAGTTCAGGCAATCATATCTGGCATCAAAAAGAAGTGATACCTTATCTGGATGCTACCCGGAGTATAATTCGTCCTTTAAATTATCCTCCGGGCACTCCAGGCTCTGGTTTTCTGTTTTTATCACTCAAAGACAATTCAAAAATTGCGTTAGTCAATATCCTAGGAAGAGTATTTATGGAAGCGTTGGATTGCCCTTTTCGAGCCATGGAAAACATACTTCCCTATATCCAAAAGCAAACTTCGATCATCCTCGTTGATTTTCATGCGGAAGCAAGCTCAGAGAAACGTGCCATGGGTTTTTATCTTGATGGCAAAGTCAGCGCAATGGTGGGCACTCATACCCATGTTCCCACCCATGACTATCAGATACTTCCCCAGGGCACTGCCTATATCACCGATATAGGAATGACTGGTCCCCACCATTCGGTAATTGGAGTGGATCACGAAACCATCATTCAACGGTATCTTACTGCTATGCCTGACAGGTTTGAGGTATCCAAGGAAACCATACAAAGAGTGGATTATGTTGAACTAGATATTGACAAAACTACCGGCAAAGCACTTCGTATCGAAGGTAAGAGCGAATTAATTGAAGCCTGATACCTTCTCTTTCTTTATTAAAACCATAGGGTGTCAGATGAATAGCTATGATGCCGAAGTTTATCGAGTTTATCTTTTGTCTTTGGGTCTAAAAGAAAGCTTCAACCTGAGAGAAGCTGATCTTGTGATCATCAACACTTGTGCTGTGAGGCAAAAATCGGTTGATAAAGCCAGAAATCTTGCTCTACAACTCAGCTACCTTAAAAGACGTAAAAAATTAGCACTATGTCTTACGGGATGCGCTGCAACACTGGAAGATTTTTCTGCATTAAAAACAGATTCTCATATCGACTACGAGCATGGTCCATTGAATTCCATGGAAGTTCCTGATGATTTTGTTAGTTTTGTGAGTACTTTTTTCTCTCATCAGACACTTGATTCCGACCTTAGAATTCTTCCAGATATCAATGGATTTTCTGCTCAACTCCCCGTAATCCATGGATGCAATTCTTTTTGCAGTTATTGTATAGTTCCTTTGGTGCGTGGAAGAGAATGTAGCGTACCCACTAACCTTTTATTAGAAAAAGTGCGTGAGGGATGCGCTAATGGCATCAAAGAATGGGTTTTACTTGGGCAAAATGTGAATCACTATGGTTTGGATCTGAACCCTCAAGTATCTTTTGCAGAATTACTCGACGCTACAGCATCCATCCCAGGAGTCATGCGTCTCGATTTTATCACCTCTCATCCCAAAGAGTTTGATTTTAAAATTCTCGATGTCATGGTAAAACATCCCAATATTTACCAGCATTTTCACTTGCCAGTCCAAAGCGGAGATAACGAAATCCTTAGTCGAATGAAGCGCGGATATACTGTGGAGCACTACCTGCATATCATCGAAGAGATCCGAAAGTATTTCCCCTTGTCGTCTCTCACCACGGATATTATCGTTGGCTTTCCGGGGGAAAATGAGAACAGCTTTTCCAAAACCTTGAAATTGGTTGAAAAAACTGGTTTTGATACCGTTTATGGCGCAGTCTATTCCCACCGCCCAGGAACTCTTTCCTCCACCTTTCCAGACCTCCTGGACGAAGATTTATCCAAAGAAAGACTCAACCGTTTGCTGGATGTTCAACGGACATCCTCTCACGAAAGAATCAAGCGGTTTTTAAACACCAACAACGAAGTAATGATTCTAAAAAAAATAAACGATCATAGTTATTTAGCTAAAACCCTTGAAGAGAAGACGATGCTCCTTTCAAGTGATATGGACTTGAAACCCGGTACCATCCTATGGGCGACTATCAATTCACTTGAGGATGGTCAGCTAAAAGGAGTTTTAAAATAAGCCCTTCGACTTATTCCTGCTTTGAAGATTTGGATTTTTATATTAGAAAGACTATTTCCCCTTTTCAGGAAGCAATTGAAAGTCAGTATCGAAAAAATTTTGCCAAAGTATTGAAAGCATTTCAAGACAACAGAGTAGCAAGCCATCATCTTCATCCTTCTTTTGGCTATGGTCTCATGGATAGCGGAACTCAATCTATGGAAGGTGTTTTTTCAAGCCTTTTTCGATCAGAGGCAAGTATTGTCAGACCCCAATTAGTAACGGGAACTCAAGCCCTTTATCTTATATTAAAAACATTTCTTCGAAATCAAGATACTATCCTTTGTTTGTGTGGAGCTCCCTATGAAACACTGCAAGCCTGCATTGGTATTCAAAAAGGAGCGGAAGGAAACCATTTATGTGCTCAGGGTGTTCGCTACCAAGAAATCAATCTCATCGATCATATGAATCCCTTATCAGAGCTTTTAATAGCAGATAGCAGTGTCAAAGTTTTGTGGATACAAAAATCCTGTGGCTATGGACCACGACGAAGTATTTCCAATAAAGAAATCCAATCCTGGATCCCTCAGCTCCGAAAGATCTATCCTCAGGCAATTATCGCTGTGGATAATTGCTACGGGGAGTTGGTGGAAGATATTGAACCTATCGAAGTGGGTGCAGATATATGCGCGGGTTCGCTACTAAAAAATTTAGGCGGAGGTATCGCCAAAACTGGAGCCTATATCACAGGAAAAAAAAACCTTGTAGATGCTTGCGCTGATATGCTTGTTGCTCCAGGGATGGGCTTTGAAACCCTTCCCAATTTAGGCTTTACAGCATCTTTTCTTCAGGGACTATTTCTTTCCCCTTTGGTGGTACGCGAATCCTTGCTGGGAAATTTGTATATGTCCTGTTTCATGCAGGAAATGGGTTTTGTAGTGGAGCCATCCTACACCGAGGCTCGTTATGATATTGTCCTAAAAATAGCCACTCAGAACAAAAATCATTGGCAAAACTTTGCTGATACCCTTCAAAGCTCTTCTCCTCTTGACTCCTTTGTTAGCCCTGAAGCCTTCGAACAAAAAGGCTATCCCAGCCCCATCATCATGGCTGGAGGAACTTTTACTACGGGTTCTTCTATTGAGTTTTCAGTAGATGGTTTTGCATCGGACCCTTATTATATGTATTATCAGGCAGGCATGGTGGCTGAACAAACAGCCATATTTGCCAGAGCTTTGTATGCAAAGTTCAATTAGGCTTAATTCATCTCTTCTATAGGGATGATGTGATAGCGACAATTAAATAGATCGTTCACATAAATATTCCCATTCTTTACTTTGGCTTGAAAAGGCACAAAAAAGTCAGTGCTTTTTTGATGATACTGTTCCTTATTGTTTGGCGTTGCAATTACTCCTTTTTGACCAATTCTTTTTATCAGCCTGCCCTTCTTATCCAAATGCCACAAGCAGGATTGATTCACATCGCATAACAGGAGGCTTCCGTCTGGAAGCAGGCTCAGCGATGTATAGAAGCTGTTTTCCTGGGGTAAATTTATGCTTGAAAGGTATTCCTGGGTGTATAGATCGTAAAGGTAGATGCGATGATATTCACTGTCGAGAAAGAGGACGATGCCCTCTTCAGTGATTACAAAATCAAGAAATAAGGGGGGTCTTTCCTCAGAAACTCCACAGGCTTTCTGAAACCAAAGAGTTTCGGGAGTACCATCTGGGTTAATAAGATACAATTGTGGTTTCTCAGGGTCAAAACTACCCACTGCGTTGCTGATGTAAAGATTATTATCATAGGATACCATGCGGTGATAGGTGCTTGATAAATTATATCCCAAAGGATTCCATTTCTGGGTTTCTGATGAGTATTGATAAAGGCTTTCAGAAAAAGCAACATAGAGTTGATCCTGATGATAGATCATATCGTGAATGCCATACATACCAAAGGCATCAGATGAGGCAATGGAGGAAGTTTGATTCCCACGGGGGTTAAAAACACAAAACTCATCTTGCGCCATATTGCTGATCAGCAAATCACCAGTCTCATGGATACAAAAAGCCATGGAGCCATAGAGTTGCTCCTCCCTATTCGGGGAAGACCCAAGCTTCGTCACGGTATGCTCTTTTTTGAGCAAGACCTGGAAGCTATCAGCTAATCCATAAATTCCATCATTCTTAGAAACATCTAAAGTGATCAATCCGATATACTCGTCTCCAAGAACCAAACCAACCACGGGTTCCTGAATAGCCAGAGTTTCTTCAGAGACAGGAGTCAGGTGAAGTTGTTTGTCATCATCCATATAATACTGAGTTTGGACCAATGTCCCCGTGTTGTACAAGGTTAAGGATCCTTCGTCCTTAAAGGACATCAAAGGATACTTTAAATCCTTAAGGTTTGATATGGTTTTTATTGGGTTTCCCTGGCTATCAAAAAATAGAAGTCTTGAAACCTCATTCCTATTAAAGAGCGATGGATTTTGTACAAATCCAAAAACCTGAAGGTCGGAGAGATAAATCATCTGAGAAACAGAATAGCGCTCAAACAAGGAAACAGGAAGCGTAATAGATCTAAGCTCTTCTCCGTCCAGCTTGAAGACATGAATAGCGCATGAAGTTAGCGTACGATCGTTTTTGTCACTAGATTGAGCGTATAGATGGATCTGTTCGTGCTCAAGCGTGATCATGACTTGGAAGATATCATTCTGATGAGGACGAAGGAGCTCTTTTAGATCCATGTGACGAACTATTTTACCCTGTACAGGATCAATAACGATGATTTGCTGATAATCCAGCAAATAGACAAGTCTCTGGGAATCATGTTGAATGCTTCGAAGGTAGCCATACTTAAACCAGAGTTGATACAAATCTCCTTGCCACTGGGGAGGAAGAAAAGTACGAAAAGATGACGAAAAATACTTGAAAGAGTTCTTCCAGAAATCTAGCGGATAGTTTTGATCTTGAAGGCTTAAGGTTAAATCACTATCCAGAGGGTTTTCTATTGAAAAAGGTACAGGAATAAATCGTAAAAACTCCTGGGTTTTGCTATCAAAAACATGCAAGCTCTGTTGATCAAGAATGATTGCTTCGCCATTAAGGAAAGTCATGCTGGTAGGGACAACAAGATCGCCAAAGGCAGGCCCATAGCCAACAATACGATGTTTAAAGTCTACCGAAGCTTGACCCTTGGGAAGCGGGTTAAGAATGCATATAAAGCATAAAACTAGCGCTATTAAACTAAACCATTTATGGTGCATAATACCCTCCTTTGGTATCCATCATTCATCTAAAGGTATAGCCCATGCTCCATATTGGGTTTTTACAGAATGGTTTTCAAATACAAACATCACTTTCCATTGGCCTTCCCACGATATCTCGGGAAGTGATGCTTGGAAAGAAAACATAACTTCATCTCCCCTGGATAGGGGGGGTTTTTTTAAAATATGAGATAGCTTATATCCCGATCCATCAAAGATCTCTTCAGAAGAGGCCAGGGAAAGTGATTGGACAGCAACATTTCTGTGACTACGTTGCGGATTGCTATAACTTGGCAGTGAATCAATTACTACCAGTGGAACCAAGGAGAGACTATCAAGGAACTTAGCACTAAGATCTTTTTGAGCCACAAAGCTTACTTCAATGGTATTGTTGGGAATGTATTTAAAGTCTGTCAATTCAAAAAAGGAGGTGGGTTGATAGGATCGATTTAGATGTTCACGCATTTTTTCTTTTTGCTGTTGAACCTTTTCTTCATAAGTTCCATAACCCTGGCCTCGCATTACCAGGCGATGATTTAAAAAAGTCCGAACAACTGCTTGTTCGTTATCGAGCAATAATGACCCTCTTTTTCTTGAGTCACCAAGATCAATCGTAAGATTCCAGGGGACATCCATTAGATAGGTAACTTGTAAAACATCGTCTCTTTCATTACTTAGTTCATACGCAGAATCTTCAACAGATTGTCGATTAATGGCATGATCAGCATTAACGATTTCAAAAAGATGTAGCCCAGGATTTTCATAAGAAAAAAGCCCTCCTGCAAAGTCCTTGCCCAAGGTCTTATTACACGAAATCACGAAGAAAAAGGGTACTAAGAGCAGTAACAGAAATTTTTTACATCCCTTCATAAAAGCTAGCTCCATCCTCAGCACACTTGTTATGTTGAATAGTTTAACGTGCAACTAAGATGTGTCAAACATAAAATTGACTTTTTTTGAATTGGACTTAAAGTGTTGTCATGTTGAAGAAAGTCCTTGTTCTCGCTCTTTCTTTGGTATTGTTGGATTATTGCTTTGCCTTCCAATTCCAGGAAACAGTAGATAGCTCTGTTGGTAATGGCTCTGGAAATATTGCAAATGAAGGAATAGCTCTATCCTACCAGGATTGGATTTATCATTGGAGGGCTTTGGATGGAAATCTATATCGCGTACACCATGATGGATCTGATTTTGAGACATTTTATGAAGTTGATGCTACCTTTTTATGTGCCTCAGAGGGTTACCTGTATTTTCGAAATAGAAACGAAGAAGGAAAGATATACCGTTTGCACCTCGAAAGCAAGGTATTAGAAAGAATCAATGAGTTTTCAAGTCTGGATCTTCAGATACTTGGGCCATGGATTTACTACCGTAACGAAGATGATGAAAACCGTATTTATAAAATTAGAACTGATGGATCGGATAATACCAAATTATCTAACCATCGCTCTGATTTCCTGATCTTACACCGCAATACTTTATACTATCGCAACGAGCATGACCATGGAAGGATTTATTGCATGGACAATCTTGGTCAAAATCAATACAAACTGAATAAGGATAGCTCCGAATACTTGCAGATCCATCAAGATTGGCTTTACTACCTCAATAAAAGCCAGGGGAACAAAATTTACAAAATGCGTCTGGATGGCAAAAATCACCAGGTCTTGGGAAACTTTATGGTTAGTACTTTTAACATCCATACTGAGCAAGTATTTTTCACTTCTGCTGTGGATGGTTCTTTGTATAGTATGACTCTGGAGGGGAAAAATCCAAGACAGTTGACTACAGACAAAGCTTGGAATCTTAGTATTGCTTCCTCCTGGCTTTTCTACTCCAATGATTTGGATGGAAACTTTTTTAAAATGAAATTGGATGGGAGTCAACGTCAGCAAATTCAAGCTTCATGCGATTCTTCCCTTGAGAGTTGCAATACTCAGGGAAATCGAATTGGTAATCAGATCAATACGGGCTTGGTAGCTATTCAAGGATCCTGGATTTATTTCTGCAGTCCACAGAATGAAAATCATATATACCGTGTTCGCACCGATGGCACAGAAGGGCTGTTGCTAGCTTCTGATTATGCTCAATATCTCAACGTTCAGGGAGAGTGGATCTATTACCTTGCCTATTATGACGAAAGCTATCATATCCACTGTATGAAAACTGATGGCAGCAGACCTCAAGTCCTATTTTCCGGGCAAGTCTCGGATCTCTTTCTTCATGGTGCCTGGCTCTATTACCTCAACCATGACGATCAGGGCAAAATGTATCGTATGAGAACAACTGCAGTTCATCGCTCCAGGATAAACAAAATTGGCAATTCTCGTTCTATTGTCACAGGCTTCAATATTGTGGGAGATACAGTTTATTATATCAATCCCGAAGATAAGTGGACGATCTATCGCATGAAAAGCGATGGCACCGAAAATCGAAAAATTAGTTCTGATCGAGCGCGTTATCTTAATTTTCATCAAGACTACCTGTATTACATCAATTCTTCTGATAAATGGAATATCTACCGATTAAACCTCCGAAACGGTAGAAAAAACAAGCTTGTTTCCTATCCTTCCAGCGGTATAAATTTGCATGGAGATGACTTGTATTTTATCAATCTGGCTGACAATTACAGTATTTACAAAGTTACAACAGAAGGTGATTTGCTTCAGAAACTCAATCATGAAAAATCGAGTCACATTCAACTGGTTAATGACTGGATTTACTATGTCAATGTAGATCAAAATGGTTCTTTGTATAAAATTCGAACCTCAGGCACAGGAAGAAAGATGGTGGATGCCTATGAAAGCTCTGATGGAGATGGGATAAACTATCGTGGGAATAGTGTGGGGAATATAAGCAATGATGGCATGGTGGCTTTACAGGGAGATTGGATATATTACAGAAATATTAAAGAAAATGGTAGTCTATATAAGGTGCAAAGCAATGGCACAAATCGTCAGCTTCTAAGTTCGAATGGATGCTATGATATTAATGTCATCGGAGAGTGGGTTTATTACAGGAACTGGTCGGATGGTTCCAGTGTCTATAAAATTCGTATTGATGGTACTCAGGAGCAGAAACTCAACCATGATATTTCTATGAATATTCATGTTTTGGGGGAATGGATTTACTTCCGCAATGGAAGTGACAGCGGAAAACTTTACAAAATGCGTTTGGACGGCACAGATGCTCAAAAAATATCTGAGGATGATTGTTTTGATTTAAATGTTCTTGGAGATTGGGCCTATTATGCTTGTAGAAACAGCTCAAACAACTTATATAAAATCTTTGTTGATGGATATGAACGTAGCAAGATTACTACTGATAGTATCCTGGGCTTGAATGTGGCTGGCTCTTTCATCTATTACATCAATGCCACCGATCAAGGAAAGCTATATAAAATGAAAATGGATAGCTCCCAAAAACAGATTCTCTTTCACGAAACGGTTAGTTCTATCAATGTGGATGGAGAATGGATATATTTCAGCAGGGTAGATGAGGGTGCTGCTCTATACAAAATACGCACCGATGGGAAAGATGTCCAGAAGTTAAGCTCTGATGGAACGAGCTCTATCAATATCGCAGGGGAATGGATCTTTTATCGCAACCTGGATGATTTTGCCCAATTGTATCAAATCAAAAAAGATGGCACGGATAGACAAAAAGTAGATTAGCTTTTCTTATTTTTCAAAGGTAAATATCATACGAGGACTATGAACATTGAAGGGTTTTTTGTGATAATCGCCCCATAGGTAGACCAGCTTAAGTTGGCACTTTTCTGCCAGGTTTAGGATTTCGTGCGCGTTATACAATCGAAGATCCCGAGTATATGACTTGGAATTGCCCTCTTTATCCACCCAAATTCGTCGAGTTTTTTGACGTGAATTCATTGGATTAAAGGTATGTCGTTCCAGAAGGTAGCCTTCGTCTTTATTGCGCCATTTTTCATGGATAAAATGTTGAAGGATATAGTCCCTGTTTTCAAGATCAATGAGTACTCTACCCCTGGGCTTTAATGCCAGAGTAATTTTTTCCATCATTTTTTCGTTTTCGATATCAGAAAAATATCCAAAGGAAGTAAACATCAGGTAAATAGCATCAAAAGCTTCAAGATACTCGATATCACGGGCATCCATACAGATGCTTTTGAGCTTGGGAAGGTCTTTACTTTTTTGCTGAAGATGGTTTATATAAGTATCTACCAAATCGATCGCTGTAACATCAAATTCTTTTTGTGCAAGCGCTATAGCATGTCTACCGATACCACAGAAGAGATCAAGAATTTTGCTATCAGCTTGTAGAGACAATGCAATTTCAAGGAGCTCAATTTGCGTAAGAGTTAACTCTTCTTTTATGGTTTCCAATATCCAGGACTGGTAGTCGTGGTTGAAGTAATCTTTGAACCATTCATTTTCTGAGGGAATCATTTAAAAAAAACTCCCACATCCATATCTTCATCCAACAAATCATCGGAACGCATGGCACGATAGAACGAATGGTCGTATCTACGAGCTTTGAAAGCTAAGGGAATGGGCACTACATATCCCATAATCATAGCTTCAGCTTTGTTGTCGAGGGAGTGCAGTATTTGTTTTAGTTTTGGCTTGTTTTGAACGCCTTCGAGGGACGAGTCGATATCCTTGTCTGCATTGAGATGAAAAATCACACGGGAACCCAGTTGGGAAAGCACCTCCGCATCAATTTGAGAAGGGATTTGATCAATGATAAGCATGGTAACGTTGAATTTTCTGAGTTCTCTAGCAATTTCTCCAAAAATGGTTTCGCGGGAAATATCCGGAGAAAGAAAATAATGGGCTTCTTCGATGACAATTAAAAGACGTTTGTAGCTTTTGTTTTCCTCGCTGGCTCTGCGGTAGTCATTGTAGATGCGACGAGTGAGAATGGAAGAGATTAAAAGATAGGATAGACGTTGATGTTTTCGGGTATTGAACTGGATAACAATGGATAATCCTTTCTTGAGGCATTGGATGATTTCATGGGCGTTACTCTCAGAGGACTCATCGGTTAGAAAGGAAAGATCTTTGAGGACGCTCAAATGGCGAATGAGTGCTTTGAGAGATTCTGAGTGGACTTGCCAATTGCTTGCCTGGTCTTCGTCTAATTCATCTGCACTGAGGCTAAGAAGTGTTTTAATCCAGTTTTTGCCAAGCTTTCTTCGCAAGGTTTGGGCTGTTTCATAAGAATGCTCCGAAAGGTGTAATTCGCCCGATATCAGACGAATATCTTCGGGAGTTATATCTTGATAGGATATTTGGATTGTTTTTTCCCTCGCATATTCGCCTTTTTCGACTTTATATATGACTGTCTGGCTTGGAAAGAGAGCTGCAAGACCTTCTACCGACGACACCTCTTCCGAAAAGCCTTTCATTCCGTATTCTTCATGAAAGTCAAAAATCAGACAAGAGCAGACAGCATGCTTGATTAAGCCTGCAAGGAGGATTCGCGTAAAGAAAGTTTTTCCACTACCTGTAGAACCAAAAATCCCAGCGCTTCGTTCGACCATTTTTTCAAGCGAAATAGCTGCTTGGTATTCCATAGTAAGAATTGTACCTATTTCGAAGCGTGTTTTCTTTTCATCGGCAGAACCAAGAAAGATTAAATCCATATCTTCTTGTGATACGTCCATTAAAGGATCAAAATGTCCAGGGATGGATTTGACACTGTGGATAGTATGGGTGCTTCGGTCGAGACTGAGGAGAGAAAAGAATTCCAACTCAGATTGAAGCATGATACCTTTGAGTGAGTTGCTGAGTAAATCGTCATGGCAAGGGGGGTCAATGAATACATCGGGATTACTTACCCCAAGGCGTAAGTCCGAAATCATGCCAATGAAGTCGTAAATCCGGCCTTGAATCTTTGAAAATTGCCCTATTCGAAGCTCTTCAATGCTTTTTTCGGGATTTAAGGCAACAATAAGACCCTCTTTAAAGGATCCGGATTTTACTCTTCCAAACATTATTACTTTGAACAGACAGAAGTATAGGTTGCGATAAGGATTAACTCGGGATGTAGTTCCAGAGCTTTTTCAAATAGAGCTCTTACTGCTGTAAAGACAGTATCTTTCTCCCCCTTAACAAGGGTGCTCATGGTACTGACTGTGTATGATACTGGAATCTGATTTAGAGCCTCAATGCTTTGGTTAATAATATCTTTATACTTTTCGGTGCCCAGGGGATAAGCTGAAATTTGACATTGAATCATGATTTCCTCCAATATATTAGTTAATGATGTTGTTTTTACTATTATGACTAAATATGCGCGGAGAAGCGGGATTTTTGATCCAATCAATGATCAAAGCCACGCTTTCTTCGGGCAACATTATTCCTCTGCTCTGAAGTGCATATACGGGATTTTGCATGATAGCATCGCGAAAAGTACTATCAGTAAAAAGAGTATGAGATAATTGTTTCCAGTTTTCCAATTCGATATTCTTCATCATCAAAATCCCTTCACTTCTTAGTTGAGGGGGAAGATGAGGTGTTTTTAGCATGGTGGAAAGCCATTCCAAGGCATGACGAAAATCTTGCTGAGCATTAAATACAAAAGCTTTTCTCAAAAAATAAACAGGATTGTTTTGACTTATTTGGAGAAGAGCATCCAAAGTTTTTAAGCAAGCTTCGTAGTTTTTTTGGTGAAAAAAAATCTGCTCTTTAACTTCTAGCATTTCTTTTCGCATTTCAGGATCAAAGGTATTTTCATTGTCGAGTTCCTGAATAAATTGCATACATTCATCGTAGCGTCCGTCCAGGAAAAGGATTTTAAGTTTACTTTTTTGAAGACCTAAATGTTTTGGGAATTGTTCATTGGCTTCAAGGACTTCTTTTACTGCCTCTTTAAAAAGTTTTTTTCGACTCAAGACTTGGACATAGCGCTCAAGAATATCTGGATGTACTTGATGTTCTCTTGCTTTTTTAAGTATAGTCAGGGTTTTGTCAAGATCTCCCTGGGATTCATAAAAAGTGGCAAGATTAAACCAGGTATTGATGTTGTTTTTATCCATTTCAAGGGATCTAGAGAGATATTCCATTGCCTCTTTTCTCTTGTTGAGTCGAATAGACACAACACCAAGATTGTTCAATAGAGGAGCTGTTGCATGTTGATGTAAGGCTTCGAGAAGGATGCGTTCTGCATCTTCAAAACGGTTAAGAGCCATGTAGGTACTTGAGAGTTGTAAGAGGAAATCTGCGTCATCTTTAAGCTGATTTGCACCATGCAAAACTTCCAGGGATTGGATAGGTTTATTTCTAAAGAGATAGATCCTTGATAAAGATAAAAGAATATCCTTATGCTCAGGATTTAGCACCCGAGCTTTTTCGTATTCCAAGAGGGCTTCTTCCCATAAACCTTGTTTTTCTTTACGCTTTGCTTCATCAATATACACTTGTGCTTCCAAAATCACACTCTCCTCTATTTTCCTATGCAGAACCTGTCAAAAATTTGCTGATACAAGCCTTCGTTAAGATTATAGCCCAATTGCTCAGTTAGTAACAATTGAATCTGTTTTAATTCTGCTACTACCATATCAAGATAAGCATTTGGATCGGGCATTTCAGCAATGTGATCAAAACTTAATCGAGCTTGTTCAAAAACTTGGTACCAACGTTCGTTTACAAGACAATTCAAATCAGCAATCTTGTCCAGGGGTAAATACTCTAAGATTTCTTTTTTAAGCAGATCTAAGCCAGTTTTTGTACTCGCTGAAATGCTATGTATTGGGATATAAGCTGGGATAATCTCTCTCCAGTTCATGGGTATGCCTTGTGTTAAATCATTTTTATTCACGATAATCCAGGTTTTATGAGAATAGTGCGCAAGGATATCATGCACGTATTTTGGATCCAAACTAATTGGATCTGATACGTCGACCACTAAAAGAATAAGAGAGCTCTTTTTTATAATATCATGAGTTTGATCCTGACAAAGCATATCGATAGGATTCGGCTCATCCACCCAACCTGCAGTATCATAAAGATGAATGGGATTGCCCGACCACAGTATCATTTCTTCAATGTAATCATGAGTTGTAGAAGCATAGGGAGAAACCAAAGATCGGTTTTTTTCAGAAAGACTATTAAATAGAGTGGATTTGCCCACATTCGTTTTGCCGACAATAGCTATATGAAATCCACTCATAAGAAATTGTGATCTTTCATATTGATCACATAGATAGCGTATTGTTGACTGCCAAGTTTGGAGAAGCGGTTGTATGGGTACATCAAATTCGATATGGTCTGGGAAAGAAATAACAGCCTCTGCCCAGACAAGATATTCTTGTATGCCACTTATCAACTGATGAACAAAGTCACTCAGATGTCCTTTGATGTTTTTTAAGCTTAATTGTAGTTCTTTTCTTGATTGAGCTTTTGCTATTTGTTGAATAAATTCAGCTTGAATTAAATCCATTTTACCATGCTCAAGAGCGCGACGAGTAAACTCACCTGCCTTTGCTTGACGTGCTCCGTTTTTTATTATGACCTCAAGGATACTTTGTGGAGGTAGATTGCCTCCATGGCAAAAGATTTCAAGCATATCTTCTCCAGTGTAACTGGAGGGTGCTTTCATATAACAAAAAAGCACATCATCTATCGTTTCCTGGGTATCTGGATCAATAAATGAAGAGTGCATCATCTTCCAAGGTTTGAGATCAGGAGTATGCCAACTCAACACCTTGCGTCCAATGGATAATACTTCACTTCCAGAAATTCTAACAATTGCAATAGCTGAAGAACCTTTTGCAGTAGCTATTGCTGCAATGGTATCATCGCTCATGGATGAATACCTTACTTTTTGGGATCAATATCGATTACAATTCTACGTTGAGGACCTTCACCAATGGAATAAGTAGTCACTTGTGGTTGTTCTTTGAGGGTCAGGTGTATGATGCGTCGAGCAAAGGGGCTCATGGGAGAGAGTTCTACTGTTTTTCCAGTTCTGCGTACCTTGAGAGCATTGCTGATAGCGATATTTTTTAATATGCTGATTTGTTTTCGTTTGTAGTCACCGATATCAATCATAAATTGGGGCAAAGGATGAATTTTTTTACTCAATATTGCCTTTACAAGGTGTTGAATGGCAGCCAATCCTTCTCCTTGCTTGCCTATATAGGGTGCAGGATCGTCTAGATTTATTTCAACCAACAGCCCAGCAGGTTCATTAAAAAAACTAATTTCAGGATTTTCGTCCAGATGCTTGAACATAAACAGTAATAGACTGCTTATTTCATCTTTAATTTTTTGACTCACATGTATATTTTTTTCCAAAAGAACACACTCCTCTTGAAACTTAATTAGCGTACTTTAGGGGTGGGGGTTATGACTTTTGCGGAAGTTTTATGTTTCTTGTTGAAGTAATATTGTTGTATCCAGGAGAGGATACCGAATATGGTCCAAAAAAGAGAAAGAGCTGCAGGGAATCTCATCATGATAAAAAAGAAGAATAGAGGCATCATATAGGTCATAGTTTTCATTTGTGGATCTTGGCTTTGACCCGAGGATGCACTTTGGAGAAAGGTGGAAACGCCAGCGAGAATCGGGAAGATATAAAAGGGATCAGGGCTACCCAAACTCTTTAGCCAGAAGAAACTACTCTGATAGAGTGGGGTATAACCTTGAAGAGCTCCATACAAGAGCCATAGCACTGCTAATTGTGGAAGTATGGGGAGACAACCCGAGGCAGGATTAATTTTTTCTTCCTTGTAGAGCTTCATGATTTCTTCTGATTTCTTTTGAGGATTATCTTTGTAAAGCTTATTGATTTCTGTGACTTTGGGTTGAATTTTTTGCATTTGAGCCTGGGACTTCATGGATGACATATTGAGAGGATAAAGGAGAAGTTTGATTAGAATAGCGAGAATTATTACGGCCCATCCATAGTTTCCAAGCCAGTCAGCCAATTTATCGAGCACAACACGGAAAGAACCAATAAAAGCGTTAGGTGAAACTACATCGATATAAAAGGGTTCCGATAGCGTTTGTTCTTCATCGTATAGATCTTTATATGTCACTATCCAACGCAATTCGTAGGTTTTAAGCTCGAGATCCTCGGGAACTTCGATCGCATAATTCACGACTTTATTTTTCTTGTCAGGAATGTTTTCAGCAACAGTAAGACGTTGGGGAAAATTTTCCATGCGGATAAAAGGAGAAATATCGTTGCTATCTATACCCACAATTTCAACAGTAACATCTTTGATGGTATAGCCATTTTTGTTTAGAATTTTGGGAGTGAGAGTTGATATCTCAGTTCTACGAACCCGAGGGGTTTTATCTTTGTCTGCAAAAGTTACTTCTATATTTTTGGGAAGTTCTTTTTTTTCTTCTGCTTTTCCTATGCTGCTTAATAAGATTAAGCAGGTTAAAACAATTGGGATAGACATGAGTAAGCGATTTTTTTTCATATATGCATCCTTTCGAATATTATGGCGAGGTTTCATGGCACTGGATCGTAACCACCCTTCTGAAAAGGATGACAACGAATAATGCGTTTGATGGATAAGTAGCTACCCTTAAAAGCTCCATACTTGGTGATAGCCTGATAACTATATTGAGAGCAGGTTGGATAAAAACGGCAGGATGAAAAACCCTTGAGTGGGGATAAAAAGGCTTGATAAAGTTTAATGAGGAGAAGTAGGATTTTCATATTCTTGCTTCCATTTTTTAATACCTAATTGCACAAGACGGTATAACTCGGAACTGAGTTCATCGATAGGGACAGTTTTTACATCATCAAGACCTATAAGTACTATTTGCCATTGGGTAGGTATGAATTCTTGAACTTTTATAAATGCTTCACGAAGTCGGCGACGCATCAAATTTCTAAGAACTGCATCTCTTTTTTTCTTTTTGAGAGTAAAACCAACGGCAGGACCGTCATGTTTTTTTACGTTAATGCAAAGCAACTTTCCTGAAAGAAAACTGCCTTCATGAAAAAGTTGTTGAAACTCTTTTGAAGACAGTCTCCTCCAAAGTTTTATCATCCAACGCTAATTCTTTTACGGCCTTTTGCTCTTCGGCGACGAATCAGTACTTGTCCGCCATGAGTTCGCATGCGTTTGAGAAAGCCATGCACGCGAAATCTCCTTCTTTTATGCGGCCTATAAGTAGTAATCATAACGTTCTACCTCCTATATACTGCAGTGGCTATTATACTGAGTGCCACTTGAGTGTCAATTTCAGCTACAACTGAATTATTATACATATAAATGCAAAAAATCGTAATTTAAGTTTTGTTGAACATGACTTCAATGAAAAAACTCTGCAATTTGATATAATGTGAACAATATGATGTTAACCAATATGAAACTTTTGTCGACAATCCATCTTACATGACTCGAATCAGCATCTTAAGGGGAGGCCTTTCATGAAAAAAAGACTTTTTGGAGCAATCCTTAGTCTTATTTTTGTTTTTTCTTTTTTCTTGTCACCCAGCCCATGGACCCAGGAAGCCCAGGGAGTTCAAAATTCTCTTCTTCCCATGACAGTTGAGGTCTTAAGCACCAAACCCAGCAATTTCAGCAAACAGTTGAAATTTGGATGGAAAGCATCTCAAATCGACTGGATAGTTCAAGATATGGGTATTTTTCCCCAAATTGACAAGCATTCTTTGTTAAATATCCCTGGAAAACCAATTTTACCTTTTAAAACCTTCAAATACACCTTAAATGCTTCTGATACCGTAAGCTATGTCAAAACAAAAGTTCTACAAGCACAAAGTTTTCCTCTTTTACGTTTGCCTTTCCAACTTGCCCCCGAACCACAGACTATTGCTGATCAAAAAGTTACAACCGTTAACCCCCCCCTTAGTTCCAAGCTCTCAAGCCAGGTTTTTCCAGATACTAATTTCACTATCGTGCAAACCAATGTGATGAGTAAAAAAGAACTAACTCTATTTGTATATCCCGTTTATGTCAGCAATAAACAGTGGCATATCGCCAGCCAGATATCAATTGAGATTGGAATATCAAGGGAGGCTGATTATTCTAGCAAGCTCCAAGCTTCTGAGTTGACCAACAACAAAGCTTTCATTCTGTGTCCTGACGAATTGGTATCTTATGCAAACGAATTAAAAAGCATGCAAGAGGCTGATGCCTACGAAGTGAAAGTTGTCAAAATGTCAGAAATTAAAGCATTTGATCCTGCGAAAATACCTTCCATGGAGCAAGTGCAGGGTTTCAATGATTTCGAAGCTGAACAAAAAAAACGTTTTATGGATTATGATATGGATTTGGCGCTTAGAATCCGATCATTTCTTTTAAAACAGCTTGAAAGCAAAGCAATATCTCATCTCACCCTATTAGGTGATGCTAGCTATATCCCTCCTTCTTACTATGTTTTTTCTGGAGATGGCATGGGCGATTATGATCAATGGGTTCCTACTGACTATTTTTACATGGCACCTGATGCTTCTCGTGGCACATATACCTTCCAAATCAATGTTGGTCGTCTTCCCGTAAGAGATGCTGATGAAGCAAAAAAGCTCATCCAAAAAATCAGAAGATATCGTAAAACGCTTGATCCCTCTTGGTTTCAAAATGCTGCAGTAATGGGGGGAGATACTTTTAACGGAGATTACTTTGCTGAGTTATCTATCTCTCGAGCTATTAACAAAGATTACCTCAAGGGCATGAAAATAAAGAAATATTTTAAAACTGAAGGCTTATTCACCAATGAACCAGTTCTTCAAGGTTTTCGTGAAAACAACAAAGGTTTTTTATGGGCTTTTGGACATGGCTCTGGGGACGGTCTTGCACTTGAACCAGGCTTTCTGCATTCAAAACATCTAATGGATCTCCCACCAGCAGACAAGTTGCCCATAGTTCTTAGTGAAGCATGTGGCAATGGAGCTTGGGATTCAAGACTTGCCAAAGCTGATTTTGGCACAAACTCTCAACATAAGTATCCTACCTCATTTGCTGAAGCTGTAGTGCTTTCTGAGGGAGCTGGCATCGCCTATGTTGGTGGAGCAAGAATCAACTACGCAGGATGGAACATGAAGTACGAAAAAGGTGTTCCAGATTTGATTGAAGTTTACTATATGGACGCAATGATGGAGTACTTTTTCAAGCAATACTCTTCTGAGGGTGGATCTTTGGGTGAAGTGGTTAGACGTACCATGGCCGAATACATCCAGGAACATTGGTATTGGATTAATCCCGCTCAAATAAAAACTTTCTTTGGATTTACCCTTCAGGGAGATCCCACTATCAAATTACCTAAAGTGTCAGATATTCCCAGCCCCACATATTCTGTTCCAGAGATCGACTATATGGAATCCATGCCTTTGGTTTCCAATCGCATTCCTTTCTTTTCTATCGATGATGGGATCAATATTACTGCTGAAAGCGACTCAAAGAAACTCAACTATATCGTTGCAGATTATTTGGATCATGAAACTCCTTTAAGATTCCAGGGAGCTCTTGCCCCAAAAAGTTTGAAAGAATTCTTGCATTTTTTTAAACCAGATAAAAAAAGTCTCATGACTATACGTGTTCAAACAGAAGATTTTAAAGAAAAAAGAATTGTATTTTATAGTCGCTATAATTACGATTTGGTGATGTATTCTCCCTACGATCTTAGCTTACTAAGAAAAAATGAACGGAAAGACTATGCTTTTAGCCTCGTTAACGAAGGAATCTTTGATCTCTCACAAATTCCCGTAAGAGTTGATTCCCCTTCAGGTATTATTAAGGATTATCTCATTGATCATTTACCGGTGATGTCTTCTCGCAGGATGACTTTTTCATTTTTTGCTCAAGATGCTGGAGAGCAAATGCTCCAGGTCTCAGCTCCAAAACTAGATAAAGAAACCATCACAAACGACAACACGCTTTCATATAACATCAAGGTGGTTGATGGCACCATTGCACGTGTTGGCATACTTCAGGAATCATCGATAAATTCTCCAGCCTATTATGAGCAACGCTTTATGCTTAAAAAGCTCAATCAGTTTTATCGGGATCAAAATCTTAACGTGGAATTGGCAGTAGTGCCTTTTGCGCAGGACAAGGGATACAGAACTACCATGGACCGACTCAACATGGATATGTTGGTGCTCTACACTCCCTATTTTTATGATTATCCGATCCAAGAAGCATTAAGCTATTTGGAAGATTTTGAAAACAAAGGTGGTATAACTCTTGGAATACTAAATCTTGGGCAAAATCACTTTGGCTTACCATTGAATGATGTTCAAGAGTTTTTTGGTTTCCATCCTGAAGTAAAATTTACCATGAAAAATACTAATGATTACAAAATGAAACTCAAAATCGAAAATGATGAGCAGAAGATATTTTCCAAGGATGAGTATGCTATGCCTTCTCGCTTCATGCTTAGTTCCGAAAAAAATTGGGATGATATCATCATGGAAGATACCAATCTAATTGCTCTATCAGAAGACAAGAAGATTGCAATGGTCCAATCGAATTCACGCTACTTATATACCGGTTTTTTGTCTGAAAAAGACTTTGAACAAGGTAGCGATGCTTTGCTATTTTTTATGGAAATGCTCTCTATCCCTCTTAAAGAAAGAATCGATGTTGGTATTCGTTCAGTACATTTTAACCAACTTACTGCAAGCAAAAATGAAGCAGTCAGCTTGATGCTTGAGTACAAAAATCAGGGTAATGTACCTTTGGATGGGCTAATCTTAAAAGTAAACCAAAAGGATTCGTATCCTCTACCTGCTATTCAGGCAGGAGAATACAGTTCGTTTTCTGTTCAAGTACCCAGCAATAAAGAAGGTTATCAGGATTTCGATCTTGAGATCATTCTTCCCCATGATCTTAAAGACCACCATTTAAAAAATAATTTCGCAAACTTACGTTATTTTGTTTCATCGAATGGCGAACCAAAGCAAGCTCCTGAGTTAAGCTTGGAAGGACCATTAAATCGTCAAACCTTAAACAACACCGAAACTGTTAAAGGAAAAGTGACCCCAGGAGCCAAGCTTAAAGTAAACAATCATTCAGTTGCAATCAATGTTGATGGTAGCTTTGTTTTGCCTTTACCGCTTCACCAAGGTATCCAAAAATTTGAATTTATTGCTTATCAGGAGCAGATTGAAAGCGAAAGCAAGATTGTGGAGATTAATCGTCAAAAGGAAACTCTGATTCATCTTGTCATTGATGATCCTGTATCCTATATAAATATTGAACCTCAGACTCCCCTTGAATTTCCTCCCATTATTCAAAATTCTTTAACATATGTACCAGTACGTTTTATTGCTGAAGCTTTTGGGGCCTCTGTTGAGTATCTTACAGAAACAAGAACTGTTCGCATAAAATATCAGGATATGACTATCGAAATGAAGTATTTAGAAATGTTTGCTACCGTTACGGGGCAAGAAGGAAGCAAGAAAATTCCACTGCAGGGGCCCTTTTTGATTGTTAATGGACGTTCAGCTGTACCCGTGCGTTTCATAGCAGAGTTATTTGGAGCCAAAGTGGATTGGAATGCAAATCTGCAAATGATAACTATTACTCATCGGGCCAGCCTTGGAAAAGTCGATGCTCTGTGGTCAGACTATGCTCAAGCTCAAACTGAGTCTGCTGTTCTTCATACTGATATTGTTCACGGCAACAACAATGGTAAACTGATCAATCCAAGCTGTGTGGATACGATGGACGATGGAACACTCATGATTAGCGCTTATGATGGTCTATATCACTGGGATCTGGAAAATGAACCCGAAAAAATCTATGATTTGGAAGAATGGAAAGGTCATTACTTTGATTCGTATTATTTCGATCTAGCTAATAGTTCTGCAAACAAGACTATTTTTCGTCGTTGGAAAGATAAACTTGTTTTTACTGACCAGTATGATATTTACGTCATTGATCCTGTTTCCAACCGTTTGGATAAGATGATTAGCTATGTTGATTTTGGCACTTTCCTTTACCCACACCGTAACTATCCAGTTTTTTATTCCATGGAGATTGCTGACAACAAGCTCTACCTTTTGAGCCCATATAATGGAATCAACATCGTGGATCTCATATCAGGAGAAGTCATAAGTCAATACACTATACCCAATTATCCTTTTGACTTTACCATAAAAAACAATGAAATCATGGCTTTTTGCCTTTTTGGTGATCTTGCTCAACTCAATTTAAATACTGGTTCTTTGAATGTATATGAGGCTCCAGAAATGATGATCGCAGGTGCAATTTCCGAGAACAAGCAACAATACTATTTACAAACTCTAACGCCTCCCGCTATCCATGAAGTTAAGCTTGATCGCGATCACTATATTCTGGAAAAATCGTATGAGCTATCCAGCAATCCTAATGTTTTTACTGAGCAAATATTCTTTTTACAGAATACAATGATTGCTTTGATCTATGATTTAAGCAATGGAGAAAGTGGAATTGCACAGCTGAATCCTGATTTCTATATCGAAAATGACCCCTTGCTCGAAGCAAAGAAATGGAAAAAAGAACATCCAAAATTCAACTTGTATGCAAATCGTGCTTGGCTTCTTGAGGACAACTCAGTGTTGTTATCCCAGCGAAGTCCGGCTGATACTTCAACACTCAAACTGTACACACCAGAAGGTGAGTTTGTTAAGGATATTTCGGTTAGAATCGATGGATACAGCGCTTCGTTGATGGACATACAATATACTGGTAACTCTACCATATCCGCTCTGATTTATAATCGTGGTTTTGAAGTTCAACAAATATCATTTGATAATTTAAAGAAAATTCGCTATTCAACTACAAAGCTGATCCCCAAGACTAAAGATTTTGAGCCTTATTATTGGGCGGTTGATTCGATGCATGCTTGCATCTGGGATAGTATAAGCGGGAAAAATGTTATATTTGATTTGAGCAGTGGAGAAGAAACATTAAGATACGACACTTCAGCTCCAGAAGCAATTAAGGTATATCTGTCCTCCAATCGTATGATGCGTTTATATGAGGATTCTTTGTACATATTAGACTTGGAAAAACAAATACTGCGAGTTTTTGATCCAGAAGGCAACTTTGATCGTCAGATAGATATCAGTTGCATTTCGATGGGTTTGCCTCTCAATATTAGTGATTTTAAAGTATTGGGTTCAAATAGTTTTGCTTTTTTGGATCATCATCGGTCCCATGTTGTATTTTTTAAAGATCATTCTGTCATTTCCGTCTGGGGCTCCAAGGGTGTTTTAGATGATATAAGCCAGGGAGATCATACCTTCCTTGCTCCTTTAAGCATGGATTTCAGAAACGATGTATTGTTGATCAATGATGCAGGACATTTTAGAGTCAGCAAAATCGATCTTGGTATGGATCGAAATCTGAAACCCTCTCTTGAAGTGAGTCCCAAAGAATTTATCACTACCATCGATTATCCCCTGGTATGGAATGCAACAATGCATATTCAACGTTTTGATGATGATTCCTCCCTTCAAATTGAGCATCCCCCGCAACTCACATATAATAAAATAGTAGATGGCACCAACTCCATAATGCTTGAATGGCAACTTAACGCAGATTACGCTAAATTAACTGAAAAAGTTGATGGTACCATCGCGATAAAAACAGATAAATCCACTTTGAGTCTTCCAGTTAAAATTGATCGAAAACCGCTGGAAGTAAAAGTCTATTCTTGTTTGGTCAAGCGAGGAAAAGTTGCCTATCATCCTATAATACCCATCAAAATAGAAAGCAAGCTTATTTTTATGGATGAACTGTCAATCAAAGAGCTATTTAACTTCGATTTCAAAGAGTTTAATGGTGACCTGATTATCACCATGCCAAAAGATCTTGTGATCATGAAGAAGGGTGATTCAAAAGCGCGTCTGTTTGATGCTTCTGGCTCTCGAGAAATCGATTTAGGTGCGAAAGTTGAATTGGTAAAAGGACATTATATGATTCCAATCCAGGAACTTTTAAAGCATCTTGACATTCCCTTTGTGATTAAACCTCAAAGCTATAGTGCTTTTTCAGCAATAATTACCTTAGCTCAAGACTATGAAATATAAATTGTTTCATGCTCTCTTTCTTTGTTCTATTTTGATTCTTTTAAGCTCTTGTAGTTTGGGGGGGACTTCGATAAGTCTCCCCCAGGAGTTACCTTTTTTGTACCAGAAGAACAATCAAGGTATGGATTTGTCATGGTATAAAGCACTAATCAACTTAAAGAGTGGTTTGATCACTGAGAACGATCAACCTATAGCAGTACAAAATCAAGTATCTTCAGACCTTAAACTCTACTGGAATGGCAAGAATGTTTTGTTTTCATTTAGCGCTATGCAAGATAACAAACTACTACCTGTCAATGAAAAAGAACTCAGTGTTTTTCATCAAGCGTTGGATTCCTCCCCCCATCTCGTTTTTTCTGCTTCAAGAGAAGACCAACAGGTTTTAGCTTATCTGCCAGCTCAAGCCTCAAGAAGAGATGAAGTCATGGTTGAGTTTTTTGGTAAAAAAGCTCAAAAGCTTACTCTTCGTATGCCTTCGGATGAATATGCTCATTTAAGGATTCTCAAGCCTCTAGCTATCCTGGCAAATGAAGAAAAATGGGAGTTTCTTTTTCAAACCATCGAGAACTCACCAGATAAAAGCAAGGTAGGGATAATCAAAGCAATATATGATTATTCATCGATCAAATGGAAGGTACTTGTAAAGCAAATGCCTTTTCCTGATCCAGCTTCGGGTAATAGTATGGCTTATCACCAAGGATCTCTTTATTTTTCATCTCAAGATGGAGCCATCTGGACACTTAGTCTTAAGTCGGGAAAGATACGAAAACATGATCCTCTTACGAAAGAAATTGAAGCCTTTCGAAATCACCTCCCCACTCCACTTAAGCAACTATCAAACCCTTCTTTTTTTTCTTTTGAAGATTTACTTATTATTGCCTGGAATGCAGAAAGTAACGCATCCATCCATCTCTTGATAGCAAGAAACAAACTTCGTCACACGATAAAATATATCAATGACGAAATCATGCTTTATACCGACGAGGGCATTTTTCCTATAAAGTTGCCTGTGGATATGCCATTGCCAGTTGATTGGTATTTTCCTGGTCCCTAAGCTTTTTGGAGTTTACCTGCAGAGGCCATATAAATCACAAACTCATTTTCTCCGTCAACTGCGATGGTTTGATCGGCTATTTCCTGGTCATAGGCTCCGATAGCACACGTCCCTGCGTTGATAGCAAGAGCAGCCAACATGAGGTTTTGACATAGATGTCCAGCATCAAGAAGAATAAGCTTTGTTGATTCGATATCGTATCTCCATTCCATACGATATGGGAGACAAGTCCAGAGAAAGGTTGCTGCACAATGTCCAGCAAAACCCTGACCAAGGGCTGCATCGATGATCTTTGCTTCGCTATGTTCATCTAGACTAATTAGTTCCAGGGAGTGATCTTGAGGAAGGTAATGGTAAAAACCGGTATCTAATCCCTCTACTTTGTGAATTGCAATGTAGCTTTCGAAGGCATGCCTACATCCAGCTGAAGGAACATTTCTGAAGAATATATGGGGTTTAGCAGAGGGTTTACGGATACCCTGGGATGCCCATAAAAGAAAAGAAAGTTCTTTTTGTGTAAAAGGTTCGGTAGAATACGCTCTGACGCTTTCTCTTGATTGAATGGCTTGAAATAAAGAATCATTTGCTAAGTTTGAAGGATCGGGTTCTGGAAGCTTTATGATTTGGTTGGTCTCCAGGGCTTCTTTAAAACAGGGAGGAGGAAGAATACCCATCATCTGATCAGATTTCTTCTCACTGTTTTTGAGCTCCAAAAATTTTGCTTTCAGTATCCAGCGCATGCTCTTGGCATTTTCATGTATCATCATAGCCTCCAGTTACTTTGCTTATATCACTACTTTTACTCTATTTTAGTATATAAAAAAAAGAAAAACAGTTAAGTCTTGTAAAATAATGATTTAGGGTTATAAACAAAAGTGAGCATAAGGAACTTTAGCCATAAGGAGTGCATATGAATAAACGATTGTTGCTTTGGTTGATGTTGTTAATAGGAGTTTTGATTGTGATACTAATGTTTACAAGATCTAACCCAGATAAGACAAAGCCCCCTACTGATCAAAACCTTTCCAAAGTCACCGTACTCAGTGAAGGAAGCATGAGTGAAGTTGACAGCTATCAAACCCTCATTCTTGACGATCAAGATAGTTATCAAGAATTCCTTACTAACAACAAGCTTGTAATTCCCAATCCCATCGACCTCAGAGAGCATACTGTGATTGCAATATTTATGGGTTATCGACCTACTGCTGGATATTCGGTTGAAGTTGTAGATATAAAAGAAGAAAATCAAAAAATGCTTGTAACTGCCAATCTTAAGCAACCAGGTAAAAATTGTATTAATCTACAAGTAACAACCAACCCTTACCAAATAGTAAGCATTAAAAAAACCAATCTACCCATTGAAATTGTTACTAATGTCATTGAATATGATTGCCCATAATTGATTAATTCCATTTTTAAACCCTGGGCGTTTTTACGTCCAGGGTTTTTTTATTGCATTATTTAACGATATGTATAAAATTATCCAAAGCAAAACTTCGGTGCAGTATTAAAAGGAGCTTTTATGAACAGGACGTATGCGTGTCCCGAGTGCGGAAATATGTTGCTGAAAATTACTAAAGTGGAGAACGGTCAAGATATTGACAATTATTACTGCGATATTTGCAGTATTTCATTCAAACTCAAAGAACTTGAAAATCCAAAAAAATCAAAAAATTGTACTGAAAAAAAGTAGTATCTCTAAATATCACGTTTTTATGTGATATTTATCTCAATATGTAAGTCTTTATGCTTTTATTAATTAGTGTTTATGATTATTTATCTATTATACCCATGTAAAGACTTAAAAGTCTTTACATGGGTATAATAATGTGATAAAATGTAACTTATGAAAGCAGCAGCATATATAAGAGTCTCTACTGAAGAACAGTTAAAAGGTTTTGGGCTTGAGGTTCAAAAAGAACGCATACATTACTATGCAAAATTTCGAGGAATAAACATAAAAAAATGGTACGAAGACTCTGGCATTAGCGCAAAAACAACTCAACGCCCTGGTTTACAGCTTATGATCCAAGACATTAAAAAAAACAAATACGATGCCTTGATTGTTTACAAACTTGATCGTCTTTCCCGCAGTCTTCGTGATCTTTTGAATCTTTTAGAAGATTCACTAAATCCTTACAAATGCGAATTCATATCGGTGACCGAACAATTTGACACGAGTGTGCCACAGGGCAAACTCATGATCCAACTCCTGGGCTCCTTTGCAGAATTTGAACGCAACCTTATTGTTGAAAGAACTTGGAATGGAAAAATGGCGAAAGCTCAACAAGGCGGCTATACCGGGGGTGAACCACCTTATGGTTTTAAAGCAGAAGGCAAACAACTAGTGCTTGATCCAGAGAAAATAACTCTTATCAAACGAATCATTGGCCTAAGAAAAGGCAGACATTCATACGAAGAAATTGCTAAAACTCTTAACCAAGAAGCTGAGTTTTTTCCTAAGAGAGGCAAACAATGGTATGCAAAATCAATATACAACATGGTGCACAACAAAAAATACTATCAGCTAGATTGCGAATCCTGAAGATGAGATTGCATAACCTGATCCAACCAATGCAAAGAAAAACGAAAAGCTTGAATTCCTTCTTCATAATCAACACAGGGTAGAGACAAAACCAATTCGTTATGTTCGTTTAATTTGATATTTTCCATATCTTCCATTTCTTTTTGTTGTAAGGTCATCGCAATATGTTGAGCAACGTGAGCAAAGGTAGTCCCTTCTTGTACAACACGCAAAAAACCACCTTTTTTGGGATATTTGCTTTCATGGTATAAGAGTCGTGGAAAACGAACAAACAAAGTTCTCACGGTTTCGTGGGGCCAATCTTCAGAAGAAGGACCAAGTTGGTCCAATACGAAATCTATATACTTGCTTCCGCTTTCTTCTTTCATATGAATCGCTTTAATCTTAACCATGGGCGACTCCTTATAGTAGTTTTATTCATTATACTACCTTAAATTCACAAAAAGTCCATGAAAAAAGCTATATAATAGAAGCATAATAAAAGCTGAAAGGAATAAGTTATGCTACCTTTAGTTAAAGCAGTGATATTTGATCTTGACGGCACTCTTATCGATACCATCCACGATTTAGCTGATTCTGTAAATGAAGTTTTAAAAGCCCGTAATTTTCCCCAACATACTATTGAATCCTACAAATACAGAGTCGGGGATGGAATAAGGATCCTCTTGGAACGAGCACTTCCTGAGACTCTTTTGTTCGATGAGGATGATATGGATCAAATAACACGCGATTTTAACCTTTACTACCAAACGCACTGGAAAAATCATACCAAACCCTACCCTGGAATTACCAATATGCTGCTTTCTTTGCAAAAACATAAGATCCCACTAGCAATTCTATCAAATAAACCCCAACATTTTACCGATTTGTGCGCAAATTACTTTTTTCCTGAAGATATATTTCATCTTGTTTTTGGAGCGAGAGAAACTTATCCAAAAAAACCTGATCCCTTCTCAGCTTTGTTAATTGCTGAAGAATTAAAAGTTTCACCCCATGAAGTAATTTATGTTGGTGATACCTCGATTGACATGAATACTGCAATAAATGCAGGCATGTATCCCGTCGGAGTGTCTTGGGGTTTTCGTTCTCAAAAAGAACTCATTGATGCTGGAGCACAAATTATTTTGAATTTTCCTGAGGAATTATTACTTATGATTTTAAAACAAGAATAAAATGTTCCGGCGAGTTCACTGAAAATACAAATTCATGTTTTTTGTCTTTCAATGCAATGACAATGTTTTTTTTACCAGGTAAATTATAAACTAATCTTCTTTGACCAAGATGGCGACCTGTTCTGATACCCCAACCACCATACGCAAAAAAAGGATTTAATTGATCAGGATACACTTTTGCAATTTCTGTCCGTAAAATTGATCGCTTAAAGATACCAAAACTTACTTCTAGCACTTGATCAGTTAGTAATATCTTTAATGTCTTAAACTGATAAACAATCCAGGTAAAAAAGGAAAACAACAAACTCATGAGTATATTGAACCATAAGGGTTCTTGGTGATAAGTCGGAGCTATACCTTGAAGTTGAAGATAAGAAATATAAGTAAAAAACAAAGCTATAGCGACAAAAATAGAAAAGAAAAGATAGAATAATGGGAACAAAAGCTGCTCTTCAAGAATTTTCATTATCACACCTTTATTTTCATTTTAACTTCTAATTATAACTTGAATATAGTATAGCTTTTTTTTATATTAAGCCATAAGATAGACTGCTTCGAAAGGAGATCTACTGGATGAATAAAGTTGTTTTTATAGCTGGCTTGTGCGGAGCTGGTAAATCTGTCGTATCGAGCCATTTTATTAAAAATGGATTTCATTATTTTCACATTGGTCGTATCACCATGAAAATACTTGAAGAAAGAAAAATGGAAGTAAATGAATTTAATGAAAGATTGGTACGAGAATCCATCCGACAAGAATATGGTATGTCTGCATACGCAACATTAAACCTTGATCAGCTTAAAGACCTTACTATAAAATCTCCCGTGGTAGCGGACGGTTTGTATAGTTATTCAGAATACTTAATTTTTAAACAAAATTTTTTGCATCAAAGTGTTGTTATAGCCGTTTATGCTCCACCAAATTTACGGTATCAACGATTGAAAATAAGAAGCGAAAGACCTTTAAGCGAAGATATTGCACGAAGCAGAGATCATGCGGAAATCACCCAATTAGAAAAAGGTGGGCCCATCGCAATGGCTGACATCACTATCATGAACACTGGAAGTTTCGAGTACTTAGAAAAACAATGTCTGGAGGTTATACATGACATTCAATCAAGGCAATAAACCCAGTAGTACCTATGTTCGTCCTTCCTGGGATGATTATTTTATGGAAGTGGTTTACGCTATATCAAAACGAGCTACCTGTGATCGTGGGAGAAGTGGCTGTGTTATTGCTCGAGATCATCAGATTCTTGTTACTGGGTATGTTGGTTCTCCTATTGGCTTTCCTCATTGCGATGAAATTGGTCATCAAATGAAAAAAGTAGTGCATGAAGACGGTTCAGTTTCGCAGCATTGTACACGAACTGTTCATGCAGAACAAAATGCTATATGTCAAGCAGCCAAACTTGGTATCTCCATTCATGGAGCTACATTGTATTGTAAAATGACCCCATGTCGAGTTTGTGCTATGCTCATAATCAATTGTGGGATAAAAAGAGTTTATTGTGAAAGACCCTACCATGCAGGAAAAGAATCAGAAGAAATGTTTAAGCAAGCTTCGATAGAATTGCTTTATAAAAATACAGAAATTGAAAAGTACGAAAAGCAATGATCAGTAAAGATTTTTACTAGCTTGCATCCAATTTTATTATTCGTAGTATGAGCTTATTTTGAACTCGCTAAGGTATTTGCATTAAAACTGTATTTTTTGTTTGTTTAAATGCATATAAAATGTATTGTTTTTTCTTTCTATTTTTAAACATTAGTATTTGCCCATATTGACAGAAGTTTTTAATAAACTATCATATATTGGATTTCAGCGAAAGGATAGGAATATGTTTAAAAAATTTTTAGGATGGTTTATGCTTGGTATCACAATACTATGCATGTTAAACTCAGACCCGGCTGTTGCTTCAGAAAAAAAAACAATACGAGTTATAACAGACCCTCGTATTGAATTAATGAATGTAGTTCAGTTGATGACTGGATATTGGCCTATGTGTAGATTTGATATTGAATATATGAATGAAGCTTATGAGCATTTTGGACCTTACTGGGAACACCCAGTTCTTCGTCAATATGCCATGATGTGGTTTATGCATGGTTTTAGCCAGGAAATACCCCATGCTCTAATGCTACACTTGTCTGATCCACCCGAACTTCAGATAAAAACTTCTATTCCAAAATACATCATTGATAAAGCAGGTGGAGATAAAAAACTTAATGATTTTTTAGAGCTACTCAGGGATTTTGCCAAAAAAACACGTTTTATGGACTTTTATGATTCACACAGAGAATTTTATCGAAAGCATATCACTATTGTTTCGGAGTTTATCTCGGATAAAGAATATATACAAAGACTTGAAGATTTTTTTGGTCCTAATCGATATAGTTACTCCATTATTCTATCCCCTCTAGTATATGAAGATGGTTATGGCATAAACGTTTCTAGTCAATTGTATAGTATTATAGGTCCTTCTGATGGCATTGAAAAACAACCAATTTTCGACAATCCACAAGCATTATCCAAGCAGATTTATCACGATTTTAGCCAATCTTTCATTAATCCCTTAAGTTCACGAAACCGTGAATCCATCCTTCGACAGAGTAAGTTATTTCAACCCATCTGGAGAGAGATGATGAATCAGGGTTACCATTCTTGGGAATCTTCATTTAACGAACATCTTATACTTTCTGCAATGATATCGATTTATCAGGAAGAAAATGGCTTGGAAGAAGCATTAAAATACCTTAATGATACCTATATGCGTGGATTTATATATACTGACTTTTTGTATGATTTGATGCTTGAATACTCACAAAACAGAGATTTGTATCCAACATATGCAGATTATTATCCACGCATTCTCGATGCGATGTCCTACATTTGCGAATTACCCTATTCTCCAACCTACCTGACCATAAACTATGCCTCAACCCATGGCGTGCAATTAGAATGGATGGATAATTCCTTAGACGAAGATGGTTTTGTGGTGTATCGTAGAAAAAACAAAAAAGGAAACTTTCAAGCAATAAGTTCCACACTACCTCCAAATCAATCCTGGTATAGAGATGAAGATATTCTTCCAGGTGATATTCTTGAATACAAGGTAGCAGCGAAAAATCATAAAGGTGAGATCTTTTCAAATAAAACTAATCTCATCTTGAATCCTGAGACTCCATTATCTCCACGAAATATAAGCTACTTATACAATGAAGAAGAAGGAAAATTGATCATTTCATGGGAATACAATTTTAAAGTGGATGGTTTTATACTATACGATCTTACAACTGAGCGTAAACAAGTAATGAAACTTGCCAATGATGCAAGATCATGTGAAGTCCACATAGAAAAACAAGTTTTATACCGTTTTACCCTTACAGCTTTTCAACAAATCACTGATGATAATGTTATAGAAAGCCTTGACTCACCCATCATTCGTGTCATTATCCCCTAATAAAGCATTAAACTTTTTTTTCTTTTTCGTGTTGTGTTGAATGATAATATCTAGACCATGTTAAAATGGAGTTGAAAATGGCAAAAAGAAAAATTGTTCACATTAATCACGATTTGTGTAATGGATGCGGAGAATGCATACCGAATTGTCAAGAAGGAGCTTTACAAATCATTGACGGCAAAGCTCGGTTGATAAGTGATTATTTTTGTGATGGTCTTGGGGCCTGTCTTGGTCATTGCCCGATGGATGCCATATCTATCGAGGAACGCGAAGCAGAGCCCTACGATGAATTCAAAGTAATGGAAAGCATCGTAAAACAGGGAACCAACACTATTAAAGCCCATCTCCAACACCTTAAAGAACACAATGAATCAAAGCTTTTGGCTGAAGCTATCAGTTATCTTCATGATCACGGTCTACCTGTTCCGGATTTCGCTATATCCATATCGACACCTACTTGCCCTGGCAGTATCATACAAAACAGAGAACCTTCCACTAATGACAACATGCTTCAGCAATCAAACCACGACACAAATTCTGAACTCACTCATTGGCCCATCCAACTACACTTGGTGCCTACTAATGCATCTTTTCTTCATGATGCACATCTTCTCATAGCAGCATCTTGTTCTGCGTTCGCATTAGGAAGTTTTCATTCAGATCTTCTGCGAAGAAAAAAACTAATCATAGCTTGTCCCAAACTCGATGATACTGGTCCCTATCTAGATAAACTGGTTGAAATATTTAAAAATAATCAATTAAGGAGCATCACAGTCGCAACTATGGAAGTTCCTTGTTGTAGTTCTTTGTTTCGACTTGTTGTTGAAGCCCTAAAACTATCAGGCAAGAACATACCTTTAATTAAAGAGGAGTTAAGCATACAAGGAAGGATAAAATAATCAAATCGGATCTTTTGTTCCAGAACAAGTAAACTGACCTTGTTTCATTTGAAAATAGGTTTCTTTATCTATCGCAATCATATTACCACAAGAGCAAATCATTCTGAAGCCATCTAATTGGTAATTGGTATGATTGATTCTATCTTTGAAGCATTTTAACACTTTACCGAAACCAATTTTTTGATACTTAAATAACTTGGACTTACATTTAGCACATCGTATGGTAAGCATGAACCGGTTGTTTAGCTTATGGGATTATATTTCATTAGTATCGATAATGGATTTTGTGTTACTTGATTTTATAGTTTTAAGCTGTAGGTATATATGACTCATGAGGAGCACATAGAATAGGTTGCTGATATGATTAATCAAGGCAGTGAGAGTGAAAGAAGTTAGAAAAAGCTCTCCAAAAATAGAGCTAATCAATGAACTTATTGAAAAGAAAAGAATATTGAAAAAAACAATGATCCCGAGAAGTTGAAAACGATAAGATCGAGTTAAGTTTTGGCTTTCTGAAAATGATTTAAAAAAACTACATTGTCTAGTAACTAGACCATATTCATAAAAATAAAAAACTAACATAAAAATGATTCCTGGGACGAGTAACAACAAAAAGCCAAAAAAAGAGATCATGTAGTAAATTAGATTTGCAAAACAGATAAGTGGCAAGAGGGATAAACAGCTAATTAAATTGCCTGAGACAGACTTCATGGGTTTTGCTGAAAAAAAATTTAATGCTAAGCTAATGTAATAAATTCGTATCAGCAAAGAAACTATTAACCCAAAAATCATGAAAACCAGGAGATAGATAAAATTGGATTGATTTGACAAAACCTTGCTTATGTAAGTTATGATTGAATTAGGATTTTCCATCATATTGATCTGTGTCAGATGTGGATACAAGGGAATAGTTATTAATGAGTCAATGATGTAAATTAGAAGAGCTATGCTGATTGTTTCTTTGGGATGAATCTTTATAAGGTGAAATGCAGATTTTACTGCTAAAATCAGGTTAATTGGCATCATCTGTTTTGGATTGACCATCAGTCTCAATGAGCTTCTTTATTTTATTGACTTTACTCTTGATCGATATCTGGCAATAGGCCTGATCTGGATGTTTTGAGTAATACTTGTGGTGATACTCCTCGGCAGGATAAAAAGTTGTAAGAGGTAGGAGTTCGGTAACAATAGAATCTTGATAAATTCCCTTTTGTGATAACTGTTTGATATAGGTAGAAGCAATCTCTTTTTGTTTTTCATTTGCGTAGAAAATTGCTGAACGATACTGGCTTCCAATATCAGCACCTTGTTGGTTGATAGTACATGGATTGTGAGCAACAAAAAAGATTTTCAATAAATCTAAATACGATATCTGCTTGGGATCGAAAGTAATATGTATCACTTCTGCATGACCAGTATCGCCAGCACATACCTGTTCATACCTTGGATTAGATGTATTTCCACCAGCATAAGCAGGAACTAATTGTATGATACCAGGTAGAAGATCAAAAACTGCTTCCATACACCAAAAACACCCACCGGCAAAAACTGCAATCTCACTATGACTTTCAGGCATAAATAAACCCCCAGGCTAATTTTCTAATGTAAGAGTATAAGGAAGTGTAAAACAAAAAGTACTACCCATATTGAGTGTGGAATTTACCCATATTTTTCCACCGTGTAAATCGATGATCTTTTTGACAATGGCAAGACCCAATCCTGAACCCTTGCTCTTACTCGGTGCAGATTGGAAAAAAGTATCGAATAGATAGGGCTGGTCTTCATTTTTTATACCCAAGCCACTATCTTCTACGCTGATTTCGATCCATTTATCCTTTTTTTTGCTACTTATCTTTATATAACCTTTATCAGTATATTTTAAAGCATTGCTTAGAAGGTTTTGCAAAACTCGTGATATTTTATCCGAGTTAAAATAGAACAATTGTATAGTTTGGTCCAGCTCTATTTCGATTTTTACTGATTTTTCATGAATGAGGGGTTGAATCTGATTGATTTGATCAAGAATGAGTGCGTTTAAAGAGGTGAGAGAATAATCTTGGAGCAAGCTCTGATGGTTGATTTTTTGAAGGTCCAAAACGTTGTTGGTTAACAGATGTAGGCGGTGAATATTCTTGTTGATGATATCAGGAAGGTTTTGAATTTCAGGTGCATTTGAGTCTTTGTTTTTGAACCAAAGTTCAATGCCAGCTTTAATGGATGTCAGTGGGGTTCGTATTTCGTGAGTAAGAGTATTGATGAATTCATTACGCAATACCTCTAAATCTCGTTGGGAAGTAATATCTTCAAAAATCGAAGCAAAATGGTTTTTTTCGGTAGGATATAGGGTAAGAAGATAAACCTTAGAGGTTGACATAAAATCTAGTTCACATGTGATATGTTCTTGTTTATCCATGACTGAATTTAGCATTTTGTCGAAATCAAAGAATTTGGGTTGAAGATATGAAATCAAGGCTGGAAAAGATTGATGCAAGATATTGGATAAAGGAAGACCAAGCATTGAGGCAAATTGTTCGTTGGCTTGAATAACAAAACAGTTTTTTTGCTTGCTTGTCGGATTGATAATAATTTGTTGACTTGAAAATGGATGCTTCATATTTGCGAAAAGTGATTTGTAACTTCTCTCACTTGCTGTGATGCGTTCTTCAGCTTTTTTTTTCTCAGTAAGATTACGAATAAAAACATAGAACAACACTTGTTCTTCAACCTGAATGGGGCCTAGAAAAATTTCAACATATATTAGATCATCGTTTTTTAAGCGATGAGTAGCATAAAAGTGTTTTCTTCGATGAAGTTTTGACAAGGAAAACATAGCGCAAACTTGTGCCCATGGAGCAGTATCTAAAGAATAAAATGGGATATTCATAAATTCTTCACAGGTATATTGATAGAGCTTGCAAGCAGATTCGCTGGAAAACACTATTTTTTGTTCGATAGGTTCAATAATAAACATGCAAAACTGTTTTGAAAACAAAAGATCTTGCAAGGGGATGGCATACTCTTTGGTGGATTTTAGGCAAGGGCTGTTATACTCTGACTCTACATCAATTAGGATCCTGTTTTTGTCTATTCTACCCATTTGATTTTGCTTTCTCAGACAGTTCTGATTCTTGAGGGACTTGGATGGAATGGGATGAAAAAAAATCTTTGATGCTTTGATTTATTTCGATAAGATCGGGATTTAGCTGGAGAGCCTGTTGGTAGTATTGTTGTGCGATAGTGGAATTTTTATGTTTTTCGTAGTAGTTACCCAATAAGATTAAAGCTGGAATAAAACTGGGTTCTTTGCTTAGTACTTGGAGACAAATATCTCTTGATTTCTGAAATTCTTGCATTTGATAGTAGATATCTGCCTGATTAAAAAGGTAGGTAATATGGTTGGGGCAAATATCAAGAGCTTGTTGAATAGCATCCAGAGCATTATCAAATTGATGTTGTCTGGCGAAGAAGTCGGAAAGAGTCCCATAAATGATGGGGTCCTCAGTGCAAAGTGATAATCCTGCGTCAAGTTCCATTTTTGCAGCATCCCAGTTTTCTTTATCCATGTATAACACTGCAAGATGATTGTGAGCAAAAATGTATTCGGGATCTGTTTCGATACAAATCTTAAACTCATCCATCGCTTTGTCTTTTTGATCAAGTAATTCGTACATGACCCCAAGATTGTACCGAGCATTAATATATTCTGGATCGAGCATCACAGCTTTAGAAAAATTTTGCTTAGCTTGTTCCAATTTTCCTTGATTAGCGTAAACATACGCAAGATGATGGTAAAAATAAGGAACATCAGGATCAAGGCGTATCGAATTTTCAATAGCATTTTTAGCTTCATCCCACTGCTTAAGTTCTTCGAAAGTTATGCATAGGTTATAAAATGCCATAGGATCGTTGGGTAGATAAGTTAGATAGGTTTTAAAAAAACCTAAAGCCTGGGAATATTGCTTTTTATTGTAAGCACATATACCCTCATGTTGTATTGAAAACAACTCATGCTTGTTCATAGTACAATTCTATAAGAAATAACTAAACATGCAAAAACTGTGAAGATAAACCTTAAAAAGAAAAAACAAACTATGATGAAATTATGATCAATGAAAGCAATAATTTATGTAAATCTTTTTGTTTGGAATGTTTTGTTTATGGAATTTGAGCATACAATAATAAAAGATTGTGTTATTGGATATTCCGATTCAAAAACTCCACCATTCCGGAAAATATGAGCCACTCTTCCAGAATGATGGAGCCACTTGTCCGATGACTGAGCCACTTACCGTAGTTTTATCCCTTGCTTAGAACTTCACTGC
>Ga0208462_1000271_pt1 | contig 63286 bp, 50 predicted proteins | sample AD_SCU001_MetaG_FD_184452 | JGI IMG/M metagenome (GOLD analysis project Ga0208462, IMG submission 184452) | Active sludge microbial communities of municipal wastewater-treating anaerobic digesters from China - AD_SCU001_MetaG (SPAdes) (version 2) | ecosystem: Engineered > Bioreactor > Anaerobic...
GTGGGGAACTCGGCAATATTTGAATATGAATAGATTGACAGAAAACATCGTGGAAATGGCATGAACGCCATGAGCTCAGGGAGTTTTGGAGACTCCCTGAGCTCATGGCTTCCGAATAACCGGATTGATGGATTTCCAAAACTAAAAGTGCGAAAGATTCTTGACACTACCGGATTTTTAAATGGTGCCTGGGGTCGGAATCGAACCGACACGTTGCCAGGCAACGAGGGATTTTAAGTCCCTTGCGTCTACCAGTTCCGCCACCCAGGCATATTTTGAATATACTCGAATTTTAAGTGTTATTCCAGTTGTTTTCTTTTAATGAACGGTTTAACAAAAACCCCAAATGTAAGTTTTGCAGCTTTTTCTGATAATTTCCGCTCAACTATGTCAGCTAAACGCGGGCGATTATTTACCTTAATTTGGCAATGCTTGCAATAAAAAATGACAGCGCCGGCAAATTTAGCCGGCGTGAGCTGACCGGCTTCATTTCGCCCAGCGGCTGTAGAGGAAAAACCAGATCATCTTGGCGTATTCCCACCCCACCTTTTTCCATTCGGCGGACGAAAGTTCCCAGAAGTTAGCCGGAGCTTTTTCATAAGCCGTCGGCACAAAATAAAACTCCCTATTCTCTCCTTTAAATACACTGGACACAATTAATTTTATTCGGCGCATATGATAAGGAGAGCTGACAAAGGTGGCCGACTTAAGTCCGAAATCGGTCATCGTCTTTTTAGCCGCCATTATCTCCATGTGAGTGTCTTCATAAAAATCGGGGTAAGCGGAAGGGTTGTGGATTTTTTTCTTTTTCCCGGAATCGTGCAGCAGCAGATTCGGCGACAACGATTTTACCAGCCCCTTGTCGGTCAATTTATCCGATACTCTGCTTACGTTATTATATGCCGGAATAATCAGATAATCGGCCTTACCCTCATGAATTAAATCGTGGGCCTGCTTGCGGCGCGCGCTGAAATCTGGCCCCAGCAACAGAACTATGGCGTCCACTTTTTGATTGTCGGTGGAATAAAGCAGGTAACCGGGTGCATAGACGGCGGCGCCGGCGATCAGCAGAATAATTAAGAGTAAGAACGGAAGAGATGGTTTTTTACGTTTTTTCACTAATAATCCTTGAAAATTAAATCTATAATTTGCTTTTTAATTCGTGGAGCTTGTTGAGGGCGTCGAGCGGGGTCATGGAGGAAATGTTCAGATTTTTCAATTCGCTGATAACTTCATCTTCGCTTTCCATAAAAAGATTCAGCTGCGGATTTTCATTTTTGACAATATTCAAACCACGCGCTATGCGGGGCATGCCGATTTCGTCAAATTCCCCTTTTTCCAGATTATGCAAAATTTCCCTGGCGCGCAAAATTACCTCCTGGGGAACGCCGGCGATCCTCGCCACTTCAATGCCGTAGCTGCGGCTCGTGCCGCCCTGCATTATCTTGCGCAAAAAGATTATTTTATCCTTCCACTCTTTTACGGCAATATTATAATTCCTGGCACCCTCCCTCGTTGCGGCCAGATCGGTTAATTGATGGTAATGAGTGGCAAACAGTGTACGCACGCCCTTCCCTTTAAAATCATGAATGTATTCGGCGACCGCCCAGGCTATGCTCAATCCGTCGAAAGTTGAGGTGCCCCGGCCCACTTCATCGAGAATTACGAGGCTGCGCGGTGTTGCGTTTTTCAATATTTCCGCCACTTCCGTCATTTCCACCATAAAGGTGCTCTGACCGCGGGCCAGATTGTCCGCAGCGCCGACACGGGTAAATATTTTGTCGACCACGCCGATTTTCGCCTTTGCCGCCGGGACGAAGCCGCCCATCTGCGCCAGAAGAACGATCAACGCCACCTGTCGAATGTAGGTGGATTTTCCGGCCATGTTCGGGCCGGTAATGATCAACAGTCTGTTGCTCGTGATATCCAGCAGGGAATCGTTCGGCACGAAGCCGTCGCCCTTCAGAACAGCTTCGACGACCGGATGCCGCCCGTCGGTAATTATTATCTCGTCTTCGTCGTCCACATCCGGGCAGGTGTAATGATACTTTTCGGCAACCTCGGCCAGCGCGACAAAAGCATCCAGGTCGGCGACGAGGGATGAATCTTTCTGTATCTCATTTATATATTGGGAAATCTCGTCGCGAACGTTCAGGTAAAGCTCATATTCCCTTTCCCGTATTTTTTCTTCAGCGTTAAGCACCGTCTGCTCGAACTCTTTGAGCTCCGAATTTATGTAGCGCTCGGCATTAACCAGCGTCTGCTTGCGTACATAGGAATCAGGCACTAAAGCTGAGTTGGCTTTGGTGACTTCGATATAGTAGCCGAAGACGCTGTTAAACCCGACTTTCAGGGTGTTGATGCCCGTCTTTTGTCTCTCCTGCAGCTCCAGCGCGGCGATCCATTTTTTGGCATCCGTGCTGATTGATTTGAGCTTATCCAGTTCGTCGTCAAAACCGGCTCGAATAAAATCGCCTTCCCGGATGTTTTGCTGCGGGTCATCCGCTATGGCCCGGCCGATAATATCCGCCACTGCCGGCACGCCCGTAAGACTTTGTCGAATATCCGCCAACACGGGGGCGGTAAAGTCAGCCAGAATTGCTTTTAATTCGGGAATCGCCTCCAGCGACACTTTCAGCGCCACCAGATCACGGGGATTGGCCACTCTCAGGGCGACGCGTCCGGCCAATCTCTCCAGATCGTAAATTCGCGACAGGATTTTGCGCAGATTCGCCCGTTCCATGTGGTTTTCCTTGATTTCCGCGACAGACAAAAGCCTTGCCTGTATTTTTTCCACATCCACCAGCGGATAATTCAGCCACCAGCGCAAGCGTCTCGTTCCCATCGGCGTCAGCGTTTCGTTGATCAGTCCGAATAGAGATCCGGCCCGGGAATTGTCGAAAATTGTCGTAAACAACTCCAGATTCCGGCGCGCCGTATCATCGATAATGAGATAGTTATCCGTGGCATACCATTTTATTTCGTTGATATGCTGCGGCTGTATTTTCTGGGTTTCGGTGACATAGCGTAAAACCGCGCTGGCGGCCGCCGCTACCGCCTCCCGCCCGGCAATGTTGGCCGCGGCTATTTTTTCAGCGGTAAAAATATCCTGCAGCAGATTCTGCGCCTGTTCATAGTTGAAGTAATCTTCAGCAAGATAATTTATACAACTCTGCGGCCATTGCTTTTCCAAATTTTTCAGCAATACTTTGTCGGCAAAAGATTTCGGAACAATCAACTCCTTGCAATCAAGTCCGGCTATGGCGGTCAGCAGGGATTCGCGGTCGGAAAATTCACTTAGCTGAAACTCTCCGGTGGAGATATCCACAAAGGCAAGACCGAACATTTCCGCATGAAAGGAAAATCCGGCCAGAAAATTATTTTCTCCCGACGTCAGATTTTCCGCATCCAGCAGAAGGCCCGGTGTAATTACCCTGATCACTTCTCTCTTCACTATTCCCTTTGCTTTTTTGGGATCCTCCACCTGTTCGCAGACGGCGACTTTAAATCCCTTTTCCACCAGTCTTGTAATATAAGAGGATGCGGCATGATAAGGGAAGCCGCACAGGGGAACGCTGTCTTCCTTTCCTTTGTTGCGGGAGGTTAACGTAATTTCCAGGATGGGGGCGACCAGCGTGGCATCTTCAAAAAACAACTCGTAGAAATCGCCCATGCGGTAGAGCAAAATACAGTCGGGATATTTTTCCTTGATCTCCACATACTGCTTCATGGCGGGAGTCAAATTCAATGTAGCCCCTACTCCCATCTGCCGCCACCTTTATGGCTCAAATCAATGTAATCCGGATTGTCCGGTCTATTTGGCCCGGAATTGCCGGTAACAATAAAGCGATTCGCTAACCAGCTCACCAGACTTATCACCAGCGCGCCGAAGAATGCGGCAAAAAACCCGCCGACCTCAAAGCCGTCCACAAAATAGGCGACCATCTTCAGCAGAAATGCATTGATAATAAAGGTAAAGAGCCCCAGCGTCAGTATATTCAAAGGCAGGGTAAAAATAATCAACAACGGCTTAATCACGATGTTGACCAGCCCCAGAAGTCCCGCAGAAATGATCGCCGTCGTCAGGGAATCCACGTGAATTCCGGGGATGAGCATCGAGGAGAGCAAAATTGCCGCCGTAATGATGAGCCAGCGGGTTAGAATTATCATTGTTCTTGTTCCTTCAAAATTCAGGTCTTTTAAGTTTACTGATTCCGGCCCGGCGCTGAGTTTTTAACGCCTGGAGACCGTTGTTGTTTTCGCGGATCTGAAAAACATCCAGGCGGCGCTGAAACCGCCCATGACGGAAGTCCTGTTTTTCACCAGGGGACTGTCTTCAAAAACGGCGCCGTGGAGAAAATCAGCACTGACAAAGGCATTGAAAATAAACTGCTTGTATTCTTTTTTTAAGCCTACGGTCAGCGTCGAGCCGCTGTAACCTCCATCGGCTGAATATGCCGGTCTGACCGGCGTGGCATAAGCCTGTTCCACCGAATAGTAATAATCGTGATAAGAACTGTCGGCAAACACCGGTCCTGCGGATATTCCTAATTTTATTCCTGTTTCCGGAATGATGTCATCCAGCTCCAAATTAATCCGCGGACTGAATATCCATCCTTCATGGTGCACGGAAGAAAAATCGGTGGAAAATACAGCCCTCACCGGCAGCGTTAAACTCAAACTGTAATTATCCGGCCTGCTTTCCAGAATAATTATTCTCAAGGCAGGCCCCAACTCAAAAGTGGGGTCCAGATCCGGTATTCCGGCGCGGGCGCTGTTGTCGGAACTGTCGACCGGAACAGACCCAAATATGCTGAAATCCAGGAGAACCCGGTCCGTTTTAAATACCCGTCCGGAAATGCGCCGTTCATCCACTCTTAAAATATCGCCGCGGTAAATTAAATAAGGATACGGCAAAACATAAAACTTGTATTCATCTGAACCCCGATAATCGGGCATCTGCAGAAATGCGGCGCCAATCCCCACTTCCCAGAGCGGTTTTTCGGCACTGACAGAACTTTCCGGCAATAAAAAAATCAGCAATAACAGCACAAAAGTTGAAATACTGCGCCGAATGTCCATCCTCACCTCATATTAAGTATCATATATCACCCGCTCGCAAATTAATTCTGGAGCAGCCGGACCAATGTCGCGAGCTTAAGAAATTTACCTTCCCAATCCCCCTTTTCCAAAGAGGGATACAGGGGGATTTCTATTACACTTTGTAAAATCTCCCCCAGACCCCCTCTTTAAAAAAGAGGGAGCTTTAGTGTTTAAGTTCCTGACGACAGCAGCCGGGCGGCGATTGTTTTGCCCAATTCCCGGCATTTGGCCAGCACCGCCTCGTCGGGCACCTGCTTGGACGATACGCTCTCGGCGGCGATCTCCACTTTCATTTCTTTCAGCATTTCCTCCAAATGACGCACCGACTCGCCGCTCCACCCGTAGGAGCCGAAAGACGCCCCGATCAGATTGGAAGGTTTTAAACCCTTCAGGTAAGTCATCACATCCGCCATCGCCGGCAGAATATTATTGTTTAAAGTGGAGGAACCAACTATTAAAGCGCCGGCTTCTAAAACTTCATAGACAACGTTGCTCCGATGCACCTCATTAACCGGCATCATTTTCACCTTAACCCCCTCCTCCGCCAGAGACTCGCTGATCGCACGGGCCATCTTTTCCGTGGAATGCCACATGGTGGCATAAACCACAACGGCCTTGGCGGTCGGTTTCTGCGCCGCCCATTTCTGATAAAGTTCAACAATTCTGCTCAGATCTTTCCGCCAGACGGGGCCATGGTCAGGGGCGAAAAACTTTATTTCCCAGCCTTTTGCCTTTACTTTTTCCAGGGCTTTTAAAACAACCGGCGAATAGGGCAAAACAATATTGGCGTAATATGTTGCGGCTTCGTATTCCAATGTTGCGGCCGGAATTTCATCATTAAACCTTTCTAAGGTGGCCAAATGCATACCAAAGGCATCCTGTGAGAATAAAACCTGATCCTGCACAAGATACGAAAACATGCTGTCCGGCCAATGAATCATGCGGGTTTCCATGAAATTTAATTCCATGTCGCCCAGGCTTAAACTCCCCCCTTCTTTAACGGCGGTAATTTCGTGTTCATCATGAAAAATATCTTTAAGCGCCTTGATGCCGAGGGCCGACGCAAAAACTTTTTCCGGTTTGATCAGGTCGATCACTTCGGCCAGGCAGCCGGAATGGTCCATTTCCGAATGATTGGAAATGATATATTTGATCTGCGAGGGATCAACGACAGACTTGATCCGGGCCAGCATTTCATCTTTGAAGGGCGCCTTGACTGTGTCAATGAGGGTGATCTTCTCGGCAATAATCAGATAGGCATTATAGGTGCTGCCGCGCGGGGTCGTGTAACCGTGAAAATCACGAATCGTCCAGTCAATCGCCCCCACCCAGTAAACATGATCACTGATTTTTATCGCTGAATAAATGCTGTTCATTTTCTGCTGCCTCCCTTCCCATTAGTTGTTTTGCATGTTTTTTATACATCATCATCTTAAGGGAGGCAAGACAATGTGATTTTTTTATCACTTCCGTTGACATCCAATTGTTTTTGTATTATGTACTTCACGCTTTGTTTTTTCAATACTATTCATCATAAGTTAGTTCAGTCTTCAGGCCCCGCGCTGTCGGGGCGATTATAGGACGCTTGGTTCACGCCAACATTGGGGGAACCGGTTTTACTCAGGTTATACTTTTTTAATTAAGGCGCAGTTTTAGCCCCCTCTGAAAGCCCACTTAAAAATTGTGACCTTAATAAAGAAGTTTTTGCAGTTAAATTCTATTTTATGGAGGATAATTAAATGGTTGGAACAGACGTTGTAATTGTTTCCGCATGTCGTAGTGCAGTTGGTTCCTTTGGTGGAACTTTGAAGCCCCTCAATGCCGCCCAATTAGGAGGAGTAGTATTTAAAGAGGCCGTGAAACGGGCCGGTATTGATCCCGCATTGATTGATGACGTCCGCTGTGGTTGCGTCTTCGATGACAAGATTTACAATAATATTGGACGCGTGGTAGGCTTGATGGCCGGCATTCCCGAAACCGTAGCCGCAACCTCCATGAACCGTGTTTGCGTTTCCGCAATGGAAGCGGTAACCTCCGGAGCTGCTTTAATTAAAGCCGGAATGGCCGATATTATTCTTGCAGGTGGTGCGGAAAGCATGTCCAATTCACCCTACTCTCTGCCCGGTTCCCGTTGGGGCTGGCGTCTGCAGAATCAGGTTGTTCAGGACGACCTGATCACCGGTCTGCACTGCGGTTCTCACCTGCTCCCCGGCCCCGAAAAAGGCCCCCTGAAGGAAGGAGCACTCATCGACCTGTACAGAGGCAAACCGTACATTATGGGCCTGACTGCTGAATTTATCGCTGAGTATTACAAAATCAGCCGCGAAGACATGGATATCATAGCTACCCGCAGCCATAATAACGTGGAAAGAGCCAATGCAGAAGGCGATTTCGCGGAAGAAATCGTTCCCGTGGAAGTTCCCAACCCGAAAAAAGGCAAGCCGCCTAAGATTTTTGATAAAGATGAGCATTTCCGTCCCGGTATGACGATCGAAGCAATGAGAGATTTACCTCCCGCCTTCGTTCCGAAAATCGGCAAAGTTACCGCAGCCAACGCATCCGGTATCAATGACGGCGCCAGCGCCATGGTCATTATGTCCGCAGAAAAAGCCAAAGAACTGGGCTGCACACCCATTGCCCGCATTAAGGCTTTCGGCCGCGGCGCTTGCCATCCCCAGATCATGGGCGTAAGTCCTGTACCCGCTGTAAACTATTTGTACAAAAATTCCGGTTTGAAACTGGCCGACTTTGAACTGATTGAAGTCAACGAAGCCTTTGCCAGCCAGTATATTGCCTGCGAAAGAGAATTGGGCCTTAACCGGGATATCACCAATGTCAACGGATCAGGTATCGGCATGGGCCATCCGGTCGGCTCTACCGGATGCCGCATCATGGTCACCCTGCTGTATGCAATGAAGAAACGCGGCAAGACGCTGGGATTAGCCACCATTTGCGGCGGCGGCGGTGTCTCTCTGGCCGTAGCTCTCGAAATGCTGTAATATTTACACCTAAGCTAAATTAGTAATAAAAAAACCCGGAGGGTGGTTTCACCGCCTTCCGGGTTTTCTTTATACCAAGTTGCATTCTTTGCCTAACTTTATTGGCTGCGGCGGCGGCTTGCACAACGTATTAATAATACGCCTGCGAAACTTGTCCCCCGCTGGCGGGGGTTGGGGGGGGTGGTTGCCGCCGCGTTATGCTTTGAATGCGACTTGGTATGGCAATACAATTGCGAATTTTCTATTTTGAATTACTTTCGGTATTTACGTCAGTCTGTTCCGCTTCCGGTTTTTCTCCTCTTGTTTTCTCGTCAGTTTTTTGATCATTAACTTTCTGATCGTCAATTATTTGACCTTCGGCTTCCGAAACTTCGGGAGCTTTTTCCTCCTCCGCTTCCGTTTCTTTAACGACCTCTTCATATTCCGGAATGACAATACCCCGTCGCAGCATAATCCGATAGATTCTTTCTGATCTATTCTCCACATAGCGCGAGGAGCTGTTGGGTTTATAGCGGCGCGGATTCGGCAAAATAGAGGCCAGAATCGCCGCTTCCCGGGCAGTTAAGGCAGAGGCATGCTTGCGGTAATGAGTCTGCGCCGCCGCTTCCACGCCGAAAACACCGTCACCCATTTCAGCAACGTTCAGATAAAGCTCTATGATTCTTTTTTTGGGCAATTTTTTCTCCAGCCGCCAGGTAATTATTGCCTCCTTTATTTTTCGCACCGGGTTTTTAGAAGGAGAAAGATAGAGATTTTTGGCCAGTTGCTGGGAAATCGTACTTCCCCCGGCCTGAAATTTCTTTTTTTTTATATCTTTTTCCAGCGCCTGCTGCATGGCTTCAAAATCAAAACCTTCGTGCGACCAGAATTTATCATCTTCAGCAATAATAACAGCTTTCACCACATAAGGTGATATCCGGGAAAGTGGAACCCAGGTATTTTTGATTTCTTTTTCAATGCCCTTCTCCTGCCAAATCTTTTCCCTGTATTCCATAAATGCCGTTTTTCCCGGTTTTTCTTCCCTTAAAGCGGCGATATTCGGGTAAATGAAATAACGCCCGACATCAATAACAAAATAAGCAATAGCTGAAATAAACAACAAAATTAACAATTTTTTCAATTTCATCTTTTTAAGTTCCAAATTATTCCTTGATTTTTCTATATCTTTGTGTATATTTTTTTATACACATCTATTTATACGAAACGGTATAGAAAATGCAAAATAAATTTGACATAGGCAAATTATTTTAGTATGAGGTACGTGCGTGTTTAGAAAAGTTGTTGGATCACCACAGGTAAATATTCTCAAGTTTTCTGTGTGCAGTCAAAAACAAAACCTCTTCGGCGTCCTGCCAATTCTGTACACCGTTAACAAAGTGGGGCCCCCCCATCAAGACTAAGGAGGTACTTCATGATGAAACGGCGGATCTTTTTATATTCAGTGCTTTTTTTAATCAGTTTGTCTTTAGGCTTTGCCAATGGCGCATCGGCTAAACAACACGTAGTTAAAAAAGGTAAAAATCTCAGCACCGTCGCCAAAAAAACCGGCGTTAGTGCCAAAGAATCAAAGCTCGCTAACGGTCTTAAGGGAACGAAGCGGAAATCAAAGCAAGCTCTCAACATCCCCCCAAAAAGCTCAAAAGTAGCCTCTGTAAAAACTAAGAACAAGCAGACGGCAAAAAATTCCCCCGCAGCAACAGCAACCTATTACACCGTCAAAAAAGGTGACAAACTTCCGTCAATTGCCAAAAAAACGGGAGTTCCGGCAAAGCAGATACTGGCCTTGAATAACATGAAGCAGAAAAAGCTGAAAGTGGGACAGAGATTGCTTTTGGCCAGGGCGCCTGCTGCGCCTCCATCTAAACCGGAAAAAGAGCCTGCCGCCGATGTTGAAAACGCATTGAGCGAAGATGATGACCTGGAAGAGGATGTGCTTCCGGTGGATAGTTTTATTGATACAAGAAGAGACAATCATAATTCTGATGTCTTGGGAAAATGGGGCAGCCCTGATGAAAGAAAGCTCTTTGTCAAAGTCGCTACCGGCTTTCTGGGCGCTCCCTACAGACTCGGCGGTTCAACAGTAAGAGGAATTGACTGTTCCGCATTTGTCCGTAAAATATATCAACTTTTTGACATAAACCTGCCCCGCACCGCCTATGAACAGTCCAACGTTGGTCGAAGCGTCGCCAAAAATGAACTGTTGGAAGGAGATCTGGTGTTCTTCCGCACGAAGCGACCTGTCGGCCACGTCGGCATATACATCGGCAACGGTGAATTTGTTCATGCATCGTCTAAAGACAGAGCCGTGAGAATCGACAATCTTGACGCTCCCTACTTCTATAACAGATTTGTCCGCGCCGTCCGCGTCAAAGGACTTAACGACAAAGGCGTCTAATCTTTCTGCTAAAGTCCGTTGACTAATCCCCAAAAAGGGCATTTACAACATGCCCTTTTTTTTTCGTCCCTTTACTAATGCAGGCAGTTTTTGCTGGAATCGTAAAAAGCCCTCGAAACTTACAATTTTCAGACGACCTCTTAAAAAAGGTCGCAGGCAAGGCGCTCGAATTCTGAGGAATGAGGAGTACTAAGCGTACTCCGCAGTGACAAAGAATGAAGAGCAACGCAGCATCCGGCCTTTTTTAAGAGGCCGTCAGTTTTGCCCGTTGATTATCCATTATATTTATTATATTATTTTTATAGTCAAACCATTCTTTTTTTGCGATTTGTCGTTTGCTAAATGCTTATCAATGTCATGAACTTAAGCACTACAGTCCCCCTATTTTTTAAAGAAGGGGTGGAACAGATTTTAGAAAGCGTGATAGAAATAACCCTGTATCCCCTTTATAAAAGGGGGATTTGGAAGGAACAATTCATTGGGAAAAAATATAGTTGAAAAGATACTTTCGGAGCACCTGATCTGCGGCCGTCTGGAACCGGGTGAAGAAATCGGCATCCGCATAGATCAGACCTTGACGCAGGACGCTACCGGGACGATGGCTTATCTGCAATTCGAGGCCATGGGCATCCCCCGCGTGAAAACCGACCTGTCGGTAAGTTATATCGATCATAACACCATCCAGATCGGTTATGAAAACGCCGATGACCACAGATACCTGCAGAGCATCGCCCGGAAATTCGGAATTGTTCTTTCCCGCGCCGGAAACGGGATTTGCCATCAGGTTCATCTGGAGCGATTCGGCCAGCCGGGAAAAACATTGATCGGTTCGGATAGCCACACTCCTACCTGCGGAGCGCTCGGCATGATCTCCATTGGCGCCGGAGGGCTTGATGTGGCGCAGGCCATGGCCGGCGAGCCTTTTTATCTGATTTGTCCCAAGGTTGTCCGCATTAATTTGTCGGGAAAACTGTCCCCGTGGGTTTCCGCCAAGGACGTAATTCTCAAAGTGCTGGAAATCTTCACTACCAAGGGAAATGTCGGCGTTATTTTCGAATACGGCGGGGAAGGCGCAAGTTCCCTTACTGTTCCCGAGCGGGCCACCATCACCAATATGGGGGCGGAATGCGGCGTAACGACGTCCATTTTCCCCGGTGATGAGATGACCAGGCTGTTTCTGCAAGCCCAGCAGAGGGAAGCGGATTTTATCGAGATTCTGCCCGATCGCGATGCATCTTACGCGCAGGTAGTGGAAATCGATTTATCCAGGTTGGAACCGCTGACAGCCAAACCGCACAGCCCGGACAACATCGGCACCGTCAGAAGCATGAAGAGCATTGCCGTGGATCAGGTCTGTCTGGGCAGTTGCACCAATTCTTCCTACAAAGATCTGGTAAGGGTGGCCAAGATTCTCCGGGGAAAGGTAGCGCATCCCGATGTCAGTTTTATTCTGGCGCCCGGTTCCCGGCAGGTGATGGAAAATCTGGCCCGCAACGGATATCTGACCGATTTAATCGCCTCGGGTGCACGGTTGATGGAAAGTGCCTGCGGCTTCTGCATCGGCAACAGCCAGAGCCCGAAATCCGGTTCTGTATCGCTGCGCACATCCAACCGCAACTTTCTTGGACGATCCGGAACAATGGATGCCAATGTTTATCTGGTCAGTCCCGAAACCGCGGCGGCGGCGGTAATAACGGGGCGATTTACCGACCCGCGCGATTTGGGCATACCTTACCCGCCGGTCGACACGCCAGAAAAGTTTATTGTTGACGACAGAATGATCATTTGGCCGGATGCCAACGCCAATGATGTTGAGGTCTACCGCGGTCCGAATATCGGTGCGCCGCCGAAAAACACTCCGTTGCCGGCCGTCATTGAAGCTCAGGTGACAATTAAAGTCGGTGATAAAATAACAACCGACCATATTATCCCGGCGGGCGCGCGCATGAAATACCGCTCGAACATTCCTAAGTATGCCGGGTTTGTTTTTGAAAATGTCGACCCGCATTTTGCGGAGCATGCGCAGAAAATAAAAGCAACCGGGAAGCATAATGTCATCGTGGCCGGCTTTTCCTACGGCCAGGGATCTTCCCGTGAACATGCGGCCATCTGCCCCATGTATCTCGGTGTTCGCGCCGTCATCGCCAAATCATTCGAACGCATTCATGCCGCTAATCTGATTAATTTCGGCATTCTGCCGCTTATTTTCGGCAATGAACGCGACTACGACAAAATTGATCAGGGCGACGAGCTGAAAATCGCCGGCATCCGTGAATTAATCACCGCTGGCAGCGATTTACCTGTTGAAAATATCAGCAAGGGATATTATTTTCCCGTCGCCTGCCAGCTGTCGGCAAGACAAAAAAGGATAATTCTGGCCGGCGGCGCCCTCAACGTTCGCAGCAGGTAATAGGTGGTCAGAGTTATGCTCGGAGAAAGCACAGCAGAGAATCCAATACCAGAACAAGAAGTTGCAACCCCTTGTTCGACAACATGGTTTCCACGACCTTAGTTGATAATCATCACAGGAGAAACAGTTCGTATGTCCCCCAAAATTAAAGTAAAGACTCCGCTTGTCGAAATGGACGGCGATGAGATGACCCGAATCATGTGGCAAATGGTTAAAGAAAAACTTCTCTTCCCCTATCTCGACATGAACATCGATTATTACGATTTGCACATCAAGCATCGCGATGATACCGACGATCAGGTAACGGTGGATGCGGCTCAAGCGATCATGAAATACGGCGTCGGCATCAAATGCGCGACGATTACCCCCAATGAAGACAGGGTAAAGGAATACAACCTGAAAAAAGCCTGGAAAAGCCCCAACGGGACAATCCGGGCGATGCTGGACGGCACGGTTTTCCGCAAACCCATTCTCGTTAAAAACATAAAACCTGCCGTTTCCGCCTGGAAAAAACCGATAACCATCGGACGCCACGCTTACGGCGACGTCTACAGCAACACGGAATTCGCCGTTCCCGGTGCAGGAAAGCTGGAGCTGGTCTTTACTCCCCGCGCGGAAGGCGACAAAATCAGCATTCCCGTTTTCGATTTTCCCGGTCGGGGAATAGCACAAGTCAATCACAATCTGGATCAATCCATCCTGAGTTTTGCCCGCGCCTGCTTTACTTACGCCCTTGCCGAAAAGGTGGATCTGTGGTTTTCCACCAAAGACACGATTTCCAAGATATATGACGCCGGCTTCCGCGACATCTTTGAACGCGAGTTTGAACAGAACTGGAAAAATAAATTCCAGAAGGCCGGAATAGAATATTTTTTCACCTTGATTGACGATGCCGTTGCCCGCATCATGAAAAGCGAAGGCGGCCTTCTCTGGGCGCTGAAAAATTACGACGGCGACGTACTGTCGGATATGATCGCCTCGGCCAACGGTTCGCTGGCGATGATGACTTCCGTACTGGTTTCTCCCAACGGCTGGTACGAATATGAAGCCGCCCACGGCACCGTGCAGAAGCATTACTACAAACATTTACAGGGAGAAGAAACATCGAGCAATTCCATGGCGTTGATTTTTGCCTGGACCGGCGGTCTGCGCAAACGCGGCGAACTGGACGGAACTCCCGAAGTCGTCGCATTTGCAGAAAAACTCGAAGAAGCGGCCCTGTCCACGGTCGAGGACGGCGTCATGACGGGAGATTTGCTGGCCCTGGCTGATAAGAAAGATACCAACAGGAAAGTGAACACTGAAGATTTCATTGACGCCATCGCTGCCAGGTTATACAAAAAATTATGAATCAATTACCCAACCTGCTGGACTTCACCCAGGAAGAAATTGAAGAATTAATTTTCTCCCTGGGCAAAGAAAAATACCGCGCCCGGCAAATCATGAAATGCCTTTACCAGTCGGGTCATCATTCTTTCGCGCAAATGACAACTCTGTCGCGGGAATTTCGCGGCAAACTGGCGGAAATTTCCCGCATCGCAAGGCCGGAAGTCATCAAAATCCTGGAATCGAAAGACGGAACAAAAAAGGCGCTTTTGCGTTTGGAAGACGGTCTTTTTATCGAAAGTGTTCTCATCCCCGGCAAGAACAACTGGACGATTTGCGTTTCAACGCAGGCCGGCTGCGCCATGAACTGTAGTTTCTGTCTAACCGCCCGCCAGGGTTTCAAAAGGAATTTGCGCCCTGCGGAAATTACCGGGCAGATTCTCGCCCTGCGGGAAAAAACATCCCAGGAGCTGGAAATTAAAAATATTGTGATGATGGGCATGGGCGAGCCTCTGGCCAATTACGAAAACACCCTGAAAGCGATAAAAAATCTAACCTGCGATTTTGGTCTGGGTTTCTCCAATCGTAAAGTCACGGTTTCCACCTGCGGTTTGGCGCCGCAAATTGTACGATTGGGTTCCGATATCTGTATAAATCTGGCCGTCTCGTTAAACGCCCCCGACAACGAAGTTAGAAGCGCTCTGATGCCCGTCAATAAAAAGTACCCGCTGGAGGAACTGCTGGCGGCCTGCAAAAAATATCCCATGCCCGGACGCCGCCTGCTGACATTTGAATACATATTGATTGCCGGAGTAAACTCATCGGTGCGCGACGCCGGGAAACTGGCGGCATTATTGAAGGATCAGCGCTGCAAATTAAATCTCATCGTGTTCAATGAATTCCCCGGCTCACCCTTTAAATCTCCCTCCCCGGAGGATGTGGAAGCTTTCCAGCAGGTGCTGATTAAGAAACATTACACAACGGTCATTCGCGCCAGTAAAGGCGGCGATATTCTCGCTGCCTGCGGACAGTTAAGCGGAACGATGAAATCGTAAGTTAAAATACAACCCTGTAAAAACGCCCGCAAGCGGGAGAAGAGAGGTGACGGAAATGTACCAGAGTGAAGCGGACAAGGCGAAAGAAGCAATGCAGAATGCGATGAAAAAAACTCCAAAGAAATTGATCGTGACCGCGAGCATCATTCTCTTTATTTTAATTTTCTTCAGACCCTGGGTCCAGGTCGGCGCAGGACAAAGGGGTGTTGTTCTTAATTTCGGCGCCGTGCAGGAACAGGTTCTGGAGGAAGGTCTGCATTTCCGCATCCCGGTGATGCAGGAGATTGCACTAATGGACGTGAAGATTCAGAAGGCGGAAACGGATGCGGCGGCGGCCTCGGCGGATCTTCAGGATGTCAGTTCCCGGATAGCCTTAAATTATCATGTCGTTCCGGATAAAGCGAATGTTGTCTATCAGAAAATAGGAATGCAGTTCAAAGAGCGCATCATTGACCCCGCCATTCAGGAAGTCGTCAAGGCCGTAACCGCCAAATACAGCGCAGAGGAGCTGATAACCAAAAGGCCTGCCGTAAGTGAAGCGATGCGAATGGCCCTGGCGGACAGGCTGAGGGCAAACAATATTGCCGTTGACGCTTTTTCCATTGTCATCTTCAGCTTCTCCAAGGTATTCACCGAGGCCATCGAAGCAAAGCAGACCGCCGAACAGTTGGCTCTCAAGGCAAAAAGGGATCTCGAAAGGATAAAGATTGAGGCGGATCAAAAGATCACCGCGGCCCGGGCGGAAGCGGAATCGCTGAGACTGCAGAGAGCGAATATTTCGCCGGACCTGATTGAGCTCAGAAGAATTGAAGCCAACATGAAGGCCATCGAAAAATGGAACGGAATACTTCCCCAGGTGACGGGCGGAGGAGCCATACCCATGATCGGCCTTGGAGATGCCCCCAAAAAGGTTAAACCGTAAAAATACAGACGGCAAAAAACGTATGTGAGGAACCTGCAAGATTCCTCACATGCGGAATGATAGATATTACGGCAACTACAACACATCCTCGGGGGCAGAGAGCTTGGTTGCCGCCGCAGTATCATCCTTGACTTGGAAACAGAATAAAGTACCCGCTGCAAATATTGCCGCACTTCCGCCTCAGGCGAAAGTCAGTTTTGTTCCCGCCATATTCAGGATAAACTGATCAGGCATTTCCTTTTCTATCCTTATAATTGCTTTTCGTCCCGTGCAGTGGGCAGGTACGACGTACCGGGGAGCCAGCTTCTTCAATTCTTCGGCCGTCCTGTCTATAATGGGTTCAAATAGAGCTCCGGAGAGATGAAAACCTCCCATGACGGCATGCACCTTCTCAATGCCCGTCACTTTGCGGGCGTAGAGAATCGTGTTGATAATTCCCGCATGAGCGCAGCCGGACAGGATCACCAACCCTTTTCCCTTTAAATTCATGACTATCGACGTATCGTCTTCAATGGCGTCCCACTTCTCGACATCATTTTCGACAAAATGAGCGATGGGAAAACCCTTTTCAAAGTCCGTGGAGCGGGGGATTTCACCCAGAAATAAAATGGTGCGGCCCAACAGAGGGTAAGGTTCCTTCGCCTCGATGACTTCCAGCCCCGTCTGTGCGAGCCTTTCCTTCGTTAGCTTTGGAAAATTGATTTTGAACTGTTCATTGACCTTCAGGTAGCGGGGCGACTTAAACACGGAAGGATGAACGATGAAAGGAATGTTTTTCCTGCCGATCAGAGCGGTCATTTGATCCATGCCGCCGGTGTGGTCGCTGTGCCCGTGCGAAAGCGCTATGGCCTCAACAGCGGTCATATCCACACCGAGCGTTTTGGTGTTCTGCGCCGCACCGTTTTCGGAAAATCCAAAATCAAAGAGCAGCGTGTGCGTTTTGCTCCCAGCTGTTGTTTTGACCAGCGCGGAAAAACCGTGCTCCGCCAAAATAGAAGCCCGGAACTCCCCTTCTTTCAGGGGAACCGCCCGTGAAATGATCGGGTTGTCGTCCATTGCCGTCATTTCAATATAATTGTCCTGCAGTGTTAAAATTTCAATCTTGTCCACAGCAGCCAACAATTCAGAATTCATAGAGATATTCTCCTTTTTTATCTTTTGCAATGTCCAAAATGCATCGTCTGTTTTCCATCCGCCAACGGAACAGCAATCTTTATGGTTCCTTCTCCTGATGCGTCTATTTTTTTGTTTTGATTAGATCAATAATTTTATTGATTATTTCCTGCATAATTTTTGCCGTCGAACTTGAGGCGAAGTGGTGGATGAATACCTGACCGGAATCGCCGGATTGAGCGATGGCCGGATCCACCGGAATCGCGCCCAGGTAAGGCACTTTCATATCCTCCGCTATTTTTTTGCCGCCCCCTGTTGGAAATATTTGCGTGATTTCCCCGCATTTCGGGCAAAGAAAGCCGCTCATGTTTTCAATGACGCCCAGCACCGGCACATTTACGCGGTGACAGAAACTGATGGATTTGCGCACATCCACTGCCGCCACTTTCTGCGGCGTAGTAACGATCACCGCGCCGTCCAGCGGCTGGATGAGCTGGCACAGCGAAAGGGGCTCGTCGCCGGTTCCCGGGGGAGCGTCGACGATAAGATAATCGAGGTCGCCCCAGTTCACATCCGTCAGAAACTGTTTGATAATCCCCATTTTCATCGGACCCCGCCAGATGACGGCGTCATCCTGGTTTTGCAGCAGAAAACCTAAAGACATGATTTTCATATTTCCCAACTGCACCGGTAGCAGTCCGTCGTCGCTGCTGCGGAGAGTTTCCCGCTCCAAACCCAGCATGGTCGGAACGCTGGGGCCGTGAATGTCCACGTCCAGCAGTCCAACGCTCAGTCCTGAGAGCATCAGGGATGTAGCCAGGTTAACCGCAACCGTGCTTTTACCGACACCTCCTTTTCCCGAAAGAACGACAATTTTATGCTTTATACGACAGAGTCTCTCCATAAGCTGACGCCGGTCTGCGTATTCTTCCTTGCTTTCACCGCTTTTCTGCTTGGACGCGGGGCATGAGGTGTCTCCGCAGGTGTCACAGGTTTTGCCTTCCCCTTTTTCCGCTTGAGCTTGCGCCCCCCGTTCAGTAACGGGGACGTTTTCCTGCCCATGCGCCGTCTGATGGTTATCGTCCAGTTTCACTGCTTCCATTTTGTTTCTTTTTCCTCCCGAATATTAAGATTTATCCAAAGCTGTTTTATATCGTTGGCGCTCGGCGCGTCAATTTCTACAACTGCTTTTTTTGATATTTGCGCCAGGGTAACCGCCTGATCGCAGCGAATCCGCCCGGCGACGTCCGTACCGGACAGATGTGCTTTTTCCTCGATTCGCCGCGTCATTTCTTCGTTGATATCCCACTTGTTGACGCAAACGGATGTGGGAATTTGCAAATGGCGCGTCAAAGACAACACTCTTTCCAGATCATATTCACCCGCCACCGTCGGTTCGGCAACAACCAATACCTGCGTCGCACCGTTTAAAGATGCGCTAACCGGACAACCGATGCCCGGCGGAGCGTCTATAATAATCAGATCATAATTATTTTCCCCGGCCAGGCGACGGGCTTTCTGTCTAACGGTAGAAACAAGTTTGCCTGAATTTTCAGCGGCGATACCGAGACGGGCGTGAACAATGGGGCCGCAGCGGCTATCGGACACAAACCATTGACCGCAGTGCCGCTCGGGAAAATCAATGGCATCCACCGGACAAAACATCACACAGACGCCGCACCCTTCGCAGGCTGTCGGATCAATGCCATACATTGGAATGCCCTCACGGCTGCCTTTTAATTTTGCCGCTCCGCAACGGCAAAGTTCGGCGCAGATACCGCAGGCCATACAGTCATCCTGACGGATAACCGCTTCATGACCGCTTTTAAAATCATGGCGTTCGCGGATAACCGGCTCCAGCAGCAGATGCAGATCCGCCGCATCAACATCGCAGTCGCACACCACAGAACGGCCGGCGAGGACGGCAAAAGATGCGGCGACGCTGGTTTTACCCGCGCCTCCCTTTCCGCTGATAATAACAAGTTCCTTCATAATCCAACCTTCAAAAAAAGACTATGTTTTCTTTTTATTCCATTTGATCAAAAGCTGCCGGCTTTTCCAGCTACTTTCCGAAGACCGCGCAGACGCTGTCTTCGGCAGCCGGCCGGCAAACCGTGTTGATCCATATTCTCTTCGCCCCGATCTTTTCCGCACAGGCGGCGATTTTGCGCACCTCATCAGCGGTCATAATTTGAATTCTTTCTTTCCCCGGAAAGAAGATATTTTTTCGATCAACTCCTGAAAAAGCTGCCGGTATGCAGGAAGTGCGTCCACCATCAGGATCCCGCGGGAAGAGGCCTCGGCAATCCGCCTGTCGTGCGGTATTTCCAGGAGTACGGGAATGTTTTCCCTTGCACAGTACCGATGTACACGGTCATCACCGCTGCCCGTGCGGTTGACGACGACGGCAAAGGAAATTTTAAGTACGCGCACCGTCTCGACGGCCGGCAGCAAATCGTTTAAGCCAAACGGCGTCGGTTCCGTGACCAGCAAAACCATATCAGTGTCCCGAACGGCGGTTATCGCCGGGCAGGATATCCCCGGCGGAGCATCGATAATAGCCGGCAATTCATCCTTAATCCTCTTCTTTGCCGCCCGGATCAGCGGCGGCGCTAGCGCCACGCCGACGTCCAGACGACCAATAACCAGCCGGACATTCTCAGACTCCATAGTTTCAATGACACCAATTCGTCTGGGAGTTTCCGAAATTGCTTTCGGGGGGCATATCAACGTGCAGCCGCCGCAGCCGTGGCACATCTCCGCAAAGATCAACGGCTCTTTTCCCAACGCAACGATCGCATTGTACTCACAAAATTCACTGCACTTCCCGCAGCCGTCGCAAAGAGATTCATCAACCACGGGAATTGGGATCGAAACAACTTCTTCGCCGACTTTGACTCCCGCAAGAAAAAGGTGCGCGTTGGGCTCCTCCACGTCGCAGTCCAGAAGCTGCACTGCGGAGTTCATCGTACGCGCCAGATTGACGGCTAAAGTAGTTTTACCGGTTCCGCCTTTGCCGGAAGCGATGGCTATTTTCATAAAAGTCCTCCCTGCGGAGTGTTTGCATTTTATTTGTTATCCTGCGCCTTGACCGCAGCGGTTTCCGAACGGCTTCGATAGATAATTTCGCAGCAGTCGGAGCCCGTCGCTTTGCTTCTCACTATGTTCATCTCCACATCGCATCCGCAGATGGATTTGAATTGCCCTTTATTTATCTCCATAACCGCTTCGCAAATAGGGCGGCCGGCGTTTTCCAATCCCACGTCGCAGCAAAAGCCGGACGGCGACACAATGTGATAAAAATCCTCTGTTATCCGGGATGATTCCATTTCTCCCATCTGTTTATTGCGCTCATTCAGATACTCGGCCGCCGACTTAAAGTCAAAGCTGGTCATCTTTTCCTTAAAGCGCTCGCCGGAAGCCAGGCCCATCCGGTACCAGACATCCCTGATGATCGGGAGCGCCTCTTCACCGAATTTCTCATAGAAAAGCCGGGACATCAGCGCCAGAGCCTGGTAGGTAAAGTTAGTTCCTTTTTTCGCTGATTTCGTCATTGTCTAATTCTCCTAAATACCTTGATCGGTCTTCACTGTTGACGACGCAGCCAACAAAATGAATAGTATCAGATCACTGGTGGCATTCATTTTTGAGGTGATCTTCACACTCAGGTAATAAGCATATGCTCAAAACTTGTCAAGATTATTTTTGCGCGGCTGCCGGCTGTTCCGTCACCAATAAGAGCCGGTGCATGAAGAGATGACTTATTGCCGCCTGACCCTTTTTCTGCGCCAAAGGATAAAATAAAAGATCAGGTTAACGACGATGACCAGCCCGCCAAGAATATACTGTATTTCAGCCGTCAGATTTTCGGGATAGATTAACGGTACCAGATAGTGTTCGATAAAACCACCGCTGTAACCGGCATCACCGGCAATCCGGCGAAAATAATTCTCCAGCGGCGTCAACGGACAAATCCATCCGCAAAGCTCCACCGCCGCCCCCCAGATAACAGCCGGTAAATGCAGAAATGCCATTCGCGGCCGGTACAGTATCAGCATTCCACCGGCAACCACAAAAAGGATGAACAGGAAATGCACGACGACAAGCACGTCGGCAAAAAACCGGTACATAAAGCCTCGAAAATGTAAACAACAATTTTCCTGACGACACAGTCTCTTTTCCGGAGAGGGGCTGGAGGAGTATTTACCAAGCCCAATAAAAATCCCCTCTATTATCTTTACCAAAGGAAAATGGGACAATAAAAGAACAAGGGGTTGCAACCCCTTGTTCTGTAAAGAAATTATTTTTGATTACTAATTGAAATTAATAGTTTTCCGCCAGAACCTCGTAGTAAGCCCGCGGATGACGGCAGGCGGGGCATTCTTCAGGCGCTTCCGTTCCTTCATGAATATAGCCGCAGTTGATGCAGTGCCATTTGACCGGCGCTGCTTTCTTAAAGACTTCATTTTTAACCACGTTGGCCAGCAGTTTGCGGTAACGCTGTTCGTGGAATTGCTCCACTTCGGCAATCTCTTCGAAAGACTTGGCGATTTCGGGATAGCCTTCTTCATGGGCGGTTTTGGCGAATTGAGCATAGAGAACAGACCATTCTTCCTTTTCACCTTCCGCCGCGGCTTCCAGGTTGGCTTTGGTATCGCCGATGACGCCCGCAGGATAGGCGGCGGTTATCTCTACAGCCCCCCCTTCCAGGTATTTGAAAAATACTTTGGCATGCTCCTTTTCATTTTCCGCTGTTTCCAGAAATATACGGGATATTTGTTCAAAACATTCTTTTTTGGCGGCGCTGGCAAAAAAAGTATAACGATTTCTGGCCTGCGATTCACCGGCAAAAGACGCCAGCAAATTCTTTTCAGTCTGAGAGCCTTTAATTGATTTACCCATTATTTTCCCTCCCTTGTCATTATTTTAAGTATAAATTATTTGTTCTGTCAGCGTTCCTGTTTTCTGACCGGCTGATTTTTGATTTTTTCGTCCTTTATCGGCCGTATCCTCTTTTTCTCCCTGATGAGCCGGGAAATATCTTTTTGTCGTCGTGTAATTTTTTGTCCGCCCATAGCGGTTAAAAGTATCGCCTAATCAGCGCCAAAATTCAACACAAAAGCTTAGGAGGAGAGCGATCAGAACAGGTAACAATGCCCTGTTATTCAGCCGGCTGCCCGCCCTTTCTTTTCCAGTTCTTTATTTTTGTCTGCCAGTCGTCGAACAATTCGTAGCACGACGGAACAACAACCAGCGTCAGCACCAATGACGTCAACAGACCGCCGATAACCGCAATGCCCATGGGAGCGCGTGTTTCCGCACCCTCACCAACACCCAGGGCAATCGGCAGCATCCCGAAAACCATGGCGAAGGTAGTCATCAGGATCGGCCTCATCCTGATGGGCCCCGCCTGCAATATCGCTTCCCGGCGCGGCAATCCCCTTTCCCGCAGCACATTCGTATAGTCCACCAGCAGAATGGCGTTCTTCTTCACCAGTCCCATGAGCAGAATAAGACCGATCAGGCTGTAAATGTTAATTGTCTTGCCTGTAAGAAATAAGGCGCCAAAAGCGCCGACAAAGGAAAGTGGCATGGACAGCAAAACGGTGACCGGATGGATAAAGCTTTCAAACTGCGCAGCGAGAATCATGTAAGCCATGACCACGCCCAGCAGCAGGGCAAAAAGCAGGTAGCCGAATGATTCCGTCATGGTATCCGCCGTCCCCTGATATTTGGGCAAATAATCGGGGGGCAAAATTTTATCAGCGATTTCATCCAACTCATTTTTCGCCTCTCCCAGAGGTTTTTCTTCCAGGGAAGCAAAAATCGTTACAGCCCTCTGCCGGTCAACGCGATTGATAACACTGGGCCCGCTTCCTTCCTGAATTTTCACTACATTGGAGAGTTCCACCAGATTGCCGTCCCGGGCGCGTACATACATGCGTTTCAAATTGTCAGCACTGTTGCGATCCTCCGGATTCAGACGGACGCGAATATCATAACGTTTACCGCGGGTTTCATCTTTATACCGGGCAATATCCACTTCTCCGCTGATGAGTAAGTTGATCGCTTCAGCAATGGTGGCCGCGTCCACTCCCAGATTCGCCGCCCGGTCGCGGTCTATATAAACTTTAAATTCCGGCTTGCCGGTCTCCAGAGACGTATCCACATCCACAATACCCGGCAATTTGGAAAACTCGGCTGTTATCTGCCTGGCGTAATTTTGCAACGCCTGCAAATCCTGACCGCGAATACTGTATTGAATCGGCACATTTCTCTGCCCGCCTCCGACCACCGAAATATTCTCCGCGGAAACTTTCAATCCCGGAATCTGCCGCAGTTTGGTGCGCGCTATTTTTTTTATGTCTTCCTGACTCCTTTTACGCTCAGCCTTTGGTTTGAGGTTCAAAATCATGAGAGCCCGATTGACATATCCGCCGTATCCCTGCACATAATAGACCGATTTTACTTCTTCAATTTCCTGCATCATGGCTTCCGTTCTTCCCAGATACTTCTCTATCTGTTCCACGGAATAATCAATCGGCGTTTCCATACGAATCATAAACACGCCCTGGTCTTCATCCGGTGTAAATTCTTTCCCGATAAAAACCGTAAGGCCCAGGCTCAAAATAAATATGATGAAAGCGCCCACAAGCACCGTTTTGCGGTAGCCCAGGGTATATTCCAGAACACGGCGGTAGAACTCTTCCAGTTTTCTATAATAATATTCCAGAAACTCCCCGGCTTTTTTCCAGATCGGCCGCCGGTCGGGGTAAACGCCGCCACCTTCCCCGCCGCCTGCGGCCAGGGTATTGGGCAGAGATTTTTGATGTCGCTCAAGAAAAATTGAAGCCATCATCGGCGTTAGCGTAAAAGAAACGAGCAGAGAAACTAAAACCGCGAAGACAATGGTAAGGGCGAACTGAAGAAAAAACCGGCCGATGATTCCCTTCATAAAGGCGACGGGCAGAAAGATGCCCACGATGGCAAACGTGGTGGCCATGACGGCCAGCCCGATTTCAGAAGTGGCGAAAGTCGCCGCTTCGCGCGGTTTCATCCCGTCCTCCACATGACGGTAAATATTTTCGATGACAATAATCGCGTCATCGATCAGCAAACCCACCGAAAGCGACAAAGCCAGCATCGTCATGTTATTAAAAGTAAAACCGAAGGCGTTGATCAGCGCAAACGTGGAGATGACGGAAACGGGAAGCGCCACGGCGCTGATGAGCGTAGTCCGGATATTCTGGAGGAATAGAAATACAGTCAGAATTGCAAACAGGCTGCCGATAATCAAATGGAACTGGACTTCATCAATGGAGCGGACAATAAAAAGCGACTGATCCATGGCGATATTCAGTTTCATTCCCGGAGGCAGAGTTTTATTGATTCTTTCCACTTCCTTCTTGACGCGGTTGGCCACTTCCACCGTATTCGTTCCCGATTGTTTCTGGATGGACATGCCGACTGCCGGAACCCGGTTGAACCGCGCCAGAGACCTTTTTTCTTCCATGCCGTCTTCCGCCCTGCCAATATCCCGGATGCGCACCGGCGCACCCTTATAATAGCTGATAATCAGATCATTAAAATCGGGGATTTTTTCAAATTCACCTTTGATGCGCACCGTATATTCTTTGGTGCCGGTCTCGATGCGGCCACCCGGCAACTCGATGTTCTGGCGGGTTAAAGCGGTAGTAATATCGCCGGGAGATACCTGATAAGCCTGCATTCGGGCGGCATCCACCCAGATGCGCACCTGCCGCAGCCGCAAGCCATAGAAAATAACATCGCCGACGCCGTTGATGCGCTGCAGCTGCTCCTTGATAACTTCATCGGCATAGGTGGAAAGATCACGAACGGAACGGTCTCCGGAAAGATTCAACGACAAAATAGGCGTCGCATCCGGATCGACTTTGGCAATCCGCGGTTCGTCAATATCATCCGGTAATTTACTCCGAATCGCGGATACCTTCTCCCGCACATCCTGAACCGCCAGATCAATATTGCGCTCCAGGACAAATTCGATGGTCGTGCGCGCAATTCCTTCCGAACTCGTGGATGTTATGCTTTTAACCCCGTTGATGGTATTTACGGCACCTTCAATTCGATCGGTGACATCCACATCCATAACGTCGGAACTGGCACCGCTGAGCCTTGTGGTGACAGTGACAATCGGAAAATCAACTTTCGGTAAAAGATCAACACCGATGAAGGGATAACTGACGGCGCCCAGCACAACCAGGGCCAGAATAACCATGGTGGCGAAAACCGGCCGCTTGACCGATGTATCAGCGAGCCACATTAACCTTTACCCCTTCCGACAGATTGTTCTGACCGACCACGACAACCTGTTCTTTCTCCTGCAGGCCTTCGAGAACCTCCACATCCTCGCCGTATTTGTTGCCGATCTTTATAATTCTTTCGTGCGCTTTTTTGTCGTTGACCACAAAAACACGGATGGTGGGGCCGTCGTAGAGAAGCGCCGTAACAGGGATAACCACTGCCTCGCGCGCTTCCTGCGTAAAAATCTGCGTGCGGGCGAAGTATCCCGGCTTTAACAGATGATCAGTATTGGGAACGACGGCTTCCGCCTGGAGCGTCCGGGTTCTTTCCTCCACATTCGGGTAGAGCAGACTGACCTTGCCCTTGAACTTTTGACCGGCGAAAGCATCAACCGCAAAAACAACTTCCTGTCCTATTTTCAGCGCAGCGGCATCTTTTTCGCTGATGGTGAAATTCAGTTTTAAGGAATCGATTTTGATCAGGGCAAAAAGCGGCGTGCCGTTGCGCACATAATCACCGACAGATATTTTCTTCTCTTTGACTGCTCCCGTCAGCGGCGAATATATTTTCGTCCTGGCCAGCTTCTCCCTGGAAGCTCCCAGCGCCGCCCTCGTCCGCTCCATTTCCGCCTGCGCCAGAGCCAGTTTCGTTGAAACATCATCAAACTGCTGCCTGGTGATGAGCTCTTCCTCGTAAAGAGAGTGCTTGCGTGAAAATTCCGCCCGGGCATTGGCCAGAGACGCCTGCGACTGCTTCAGCGCCGCTTCCGACTTTTTATATTCGAGGCCGTAATCAATATCATTGACGGCCGCCAGAAGCATTCCCCGCTGTATCCGGGAGCCTTCTTCAACTGTTATGTTTCTGACAATGCCGTCCACCTCCGAACTGACAGTCACTTCCTCCTCGGCTTTTAGAGTGCCCGTTGTTTCCAGATAAGGCTGAATCCTCTTTTTTTCGGCCGGCGACGTTTTGACATTGACCAGTCTTTCCACCTCCGCCTTTTTCTCCTTGCCGCAGCCGGTGCAGACCAGCAGGACAACCAGGGCGGCAAAGATTAAGAACGGCAGGTATACTCTGCGCTGTTCTGGATTATTTTTGATGCTGCTGTGAACAGCCTTCTTTGAAATCATGCAACGTTCCTCCCGGAAACAGCCGTCTCAGGCTTTTTTATTTACAGGCATTGATAAACTGCAGCAAAGTGCCGCTGGTTCGCTTCACTCGGAGATTGGCCAGCTGGTAATTATAACGCGCTTCATTTATGTTTTTTTCCGCCGAAAGCAAAAGCGAATTGGCATCCATTACGTCCAGGCTTGTGGCCAGCCCGTTATTGAACATCCTGATCACGGCGTTGAAGTTGTCTTCCGCGAAAATAAGCTGATCCTCCAAAAACTTCAGTGTGCCCTGCTCCGTCTCCAGATCCAGATAAGCGCGCTGCAATTCAATATCCACAATTTTTTTGAATTCATCATAGGCCAGCCTCGCCTGCCTTTCTTTGGCTTTGGCCTCCCTGTAGTCCGCTATCCTCAGTCCGCCTTCAAAAAAAGGGAAAGACACGGACACACCGGCTAAAACACTCTCCTTGTTTGTGGTGGATGAAGTCGGGTCCTGATCATAGCCGCTGTAGACGGCAAACAGGCCGACATTGGGCCAGAAAGCGCCGCGGGCGTATTTTACCTGCTGTTCGGCCATTTTTTTCTGCATGGCGAAACTCTTCAGGTCGGAACGCGAATCCTCAACGGCGTTGCGTAGTTGGTTGAAGTCAACATATTCGTCAACGGGCAGAGGCGTTTCCTTCAGCAGAAAATTATCTTCAATGACAACGATCCTGCTCAGTGTGGCGCGGGAGATTTTGAAAGAATTTGTGGCCCGGAGATATTCGGAGCGCGCGCCGGAAAGCTCTCCGTCCGCCCTCAAAAGCGCCGTTCTCGTGAGTTCGCCTACTTTCACCCTCTTGGCCACGGAATCGCGGTACTGCGTCAGGCGCTCCATGTTGGCGGCGGCGACTTCCAGCGCCTTCTTTGCCTTCAGGGTATCGTAATAAGCAGTCGCAATCGTCAAAACAAAATCCGACTTGGCGGCGTCCAGATCATATTCGCTTTTGATAATGTTCTGTCCGGCATATTTCAGGGCGGTCAGTTCACGGGCGGAAAGCGAAAATGATTCATCCGCACGTATGCCCCAACTGGTGGAATTGTCGGGCTGGATGATAATGGGACCGGAACTGGAAGAAGAATAAGCATATTTCTTTTCCGAATACCGGTTGTATGTGCTGTAGGCCGAAAGTTTGGGAACCAGAACCGCCCATGCCTTGTCCTTGCCGGTTTTGGCGATGTAGAGGTTTTCTTCGGCATATTTAATTTGTTCAGAATTTTTCAGAGCCTGATGATACAAGTCGCAAAGAGTATATTCTCCGGCGCGGGCCGCACAAACAAGAGCAGTCATGGCCGTAAATAAAACAATTCCGCAAAACACCGCTTTTCTCATTTGTCTTATTTCTATAGCAGAGCCTCTTTGATCTTCTGCGCCAGTTTCATATCCTCAAAAATCTTTTCAATAGCGTCGCCCAGCGCAATGTTCAACTGTTCCTCCAGCCGCGCCTCGGAAAAAGTTACGTACTCCAGCGCCGTCTTGCTTTCCACGGAACCCCGATACAGCACATTTCCGTTTGCCGGACTGGTAAGAACAAGGGTCAACTTTACCACCGCGTTATAAGAATCCGTAGGGAATCCCTTTCGGCAGGTTAATTCCAACTGGTCGATGCTGCCTCCGACCACAAGTTTACTTTCCGCTTTTGGAGCTGCCTCTTTCGCATTCCATTTTCCGGCGTCGTTGGAAATTTTATATCCGGCTTTCGCCAGGTATCTTTTTATGCCATTTGCTACGGCTTGAGTCGGTTTTGTATATTTGGGCACTATCAGAACTTTCATGCCGTCTTTTTCCACGACATGCCCGATAACTATCGAATCATCAACCTTCCGCGCATCGGTAAATTCGGCCACGGTGATGGCGGCATGAAGATTCTTGTTATCGTTTCTCAGGTAAGCCGGTACGTTAACCCCGACTGCTTCATAATTCATATTGACGCTGTAAAGACTGCCGGCACAGCCGCCTATACACAATAAACAGAAAAGCAATCCACAGACTAACAAACGCGGCAAATTATTTTTGAATAACGACCATATTATTTTCTTCATGATGTATTCTCTCCTTTTAATAATGCGCTCTTGGCGTATTCTTTCAGGTTTGTATCTTCACACCCGGCAATATCGCCGGCATTCCATTTTCCAAAGCGGTCATATATACATTAACCAATCCTTTTTAAGCAAATCCTTTATGCCGGAACTTCTTTTACAGATAAAAACGACGGATATTGCAAAAAATACCGGATTATAATAAAGACAAAGAAGTTATAGAATTGTACAGATAAAATGCAATATAACTTCTTCTACCAGGATTCTCAAACAGGAAAGGAGTACACAATAAATGGCGGACACCGACGGAATTAAAGAACCAAAGATGTTTTATACCGACATCCCCCAAAAGACGGAAGGGTTTTTCCTGAAAGGCTCCAATTCGCTGGACTGGGGAATAAAAAACAGGCTGGCGCGGATATTTAATCCCGTCTCCGGCCGGACGGTCATGCTGGCCATCGATCACGGTTATTTCCAGGGTCCGACAACCGGCCTGGAGCGCGTCGATATCAATATCCTTCCTTTAGTACCTTATGCTGACACTCTGATGCTGACCCGCGGCATTCTGCGCAGCGTCGTACAACCTACCGTTTCCCAGTCTATCGTGTTGCGCGTGTCCGGCGGCGCAAGCATACTCAAAGAATTGTCCAACGAGGACATTGCCGTTGATATTGAAGAATCCATCCGCTTAAATGTCTGCGCCATGGCTGTCCAGGTCTTCATCGGTGGCGAATATGAAAAAGAATCACTCATCAACATGACCAGGATGATCGACATCGGCAACCGCTACGGCATTCCGACGCTGGCGGTCACCGCTGTCGGCAAGGACATGGCCCGCGATGCGCAGTACTTCCGGCTGGCCTGCCGCATATGCGCGGAGCTGGGCGCGCACTACATCAAGACCTATTATATCGACGAGGATTTCGAAACCGTCACCGCTTCTTGCCCCGTGCCGATCGTCATGGCCGGCGGCAAAAAAATACCGGAGCTCGATGCGTTGACCATGGCCTACAACGCGATTCAGAGAGGCGCGGCGGGCGTCGATATGGGGCGCAACATTTTCCAGTCGGAAGCGCCTGTCGCCATGATTCAGGCGGTGCGGGCGGTCGTCCACAACAATGAAACGCCGCAGCACGCTTTTGATCTTTACAATACATTAAAGAACCAATGAAAGTCGCCTACTGGTACAACAATAAAGACATTCGCCTGGCGGAAGTAACGACGCCTGCACCCGGTCCGCAGGAAATGCTGATCAAAGTCATCTCCTGCGGCATCTGCGGCAGCGATATTGTTGAATGGTACCGACTCCCGCGGGCGCCGCTGGTGCAGGGGCACGAAATCGGCGCCGAGGTCGTGGCAGTCGGCGGCTGTATCAAAAAATTTAAGCCGGGCGACCGGGTCTTTGTCGCCCCCAAGGTACCCTGCCTGAAATGTTTTTACTGCCAAAACGGCCACTATCCCCAGTGTTCGGAAATCAAGGAGCGGCTTCCCGGCGGCTTTGCCGAATACATTCTCGTCCCGCAGATTATCATAGAACACGGCGCTTACCTGCTGCCGCCACAGATAAGTTACGATCAAAGCACCTTCATTGAACCGTTAGCCTGCGTCGTCCGGGCGCAGCGGCTCGCCCATGTAAAGAAAGGATCATCCGTGCTTGTGATCGGCTGCGGCATGTCCGGCCTGCTGCATGTCAAGCTCGCGCGGGCCCGGGGCTGCACGGTTGCCGCCGCCGACATCAACCCGATGAAACTGGAATATGCCGGGCGGATGGGCGCGGATATCGTTATTCATGCCGCAGACAACATCCCGGAACAATTGATCGCCCAAACCGGCAGAAAAGCCGATGTCGTATTATTGTGCGCCTCGGCGGATTCCGCGCTGGAACAGGCCTGGAGCTCCGTGGACAAAGGCGGCACAATCGTGTTGTTCGCTGTTCCCGGACCGGATAAAAAAGTTGTTGTTCCAGTCAACGATTTCTGGATGAAGGAAATTACGATTCTTACCTCGTACTACTGCGGTCCCCCGGACATCGTGGAGTCCATGCAGCTTATCGCCTCGGGCAATGTCACCGTGGATGATCTGATTACTCACCGCCTGCAGCTGGCCGACATCGCCCGCGGCTTCCAACTGGTCCTCGACGGCCGGGAATCGATCAAAGTAATCATCAAACCCCAAGAATAAGGCTATTCCGTCCTATAAAAAACTTTTTTAATAATTATTTGAAATTAAATGATTGCATTTCCGCTGTCTTTATGCTTACTTACGTGCAGCCTTACGCTAAACTTAAAAGTGTTCATTTATAACAATACCGGCTGAAATGGATTCGAATCGTGAAATATGGCAGATACTCGTTCACCTGTACTTTTGAGACCGACGCCGCTTTACCGCCATACAAAGGTTCTACAATTAGAGGCATTTTTGGTCACGCGCTGAAAAAAGTCGTTTGTGCTCTAAAAAAACAGGACTGCAAGAGCTGTCCTTTATCCTCTAAATGCATCTACCCCAATATTTTTGAGATGCCACCCGACCCGGGTGTTCTCGCCGGCCGTAAACGTATCTCCTCACCTCCGCATCCTTATGTAATCGAACCGCCGGCAGAACAAAAAACAAATTACTACCGCGATGATTCATTTAATTTCATCCTTTTGATCTTTGGCGCGGTTAATGATTATCTTCCATATTTCATTTACGCCTTCGATCAAATGGGGCAAATGGGCATCGGCAAAAAAATCGACGGCAGACGGGCTTCTTTTTCACTCCAACAGGTCACGATGGAAGACACCGTCATCTATTCCAAAGCCGATGGCAGGATCAACATGCCGCTTTCACTGCCTGAACTGTCCATCAAACTTCCGCAACAGGCATCAAGTTTAAATAATCTTAAATTAGAAATAAAGTTGGAGACGCCGCTGCGTATAAAGTATCAAAACACCTTAAACGCTGAATTGCCGTTTCATGTTTTGACACGAAGCATGCTTCGACGAGCTTCTTCCCTGCTTGCATTCTATGGCGATGGTGAGCCGCCGCTGGACTATCGCGGCATGGTGCAGCGCGCCGAACAGGTACGGATTACGAATTCAGGCATAAAATGGTTTGACTGGCGGCGTTATTCCAACCGCCAGGAACAGGCCATGCTGATAGGAGGAATGACCGGCAGCGTTATCTACGAAGGGCAGCTCGCGGAATACATGCCATTGCTTCGTTTTTGCGAACAAGTGCATACAGGCAAGCAGACTACGTTCGGTCTGGGAAAATTCGTTGTCCGGCAATTATAAAATTTAATTAGTCAAAGACAGACTGTTCATTAGCATCTCCACAGTAAGATTGAATTATGGCCAATATACTTTTAGCCATAGCGGGCTTAAGCCCGCAGGTTATCACCGAGACGCTTTATGCGCTCCACCAGGAAGGTACTCGCATCGACGAAATACACGTCATCGCCACCCGGATCGGATGCGACCGCCTTAATGCCAGCCTGTTTACCCCGATTGACGGGAAGTTTCATGCCTACCTGAAGGAATATTGCATCAATCCGAATTCGATTAACTTCTCGCCCCATACAATTCATGTACTCCGCGACGAAACAGGAAATCCCCTCAACGACATTGCCGGGGAAGAAGACAATGAAATTCTGCTGAAGATGTGTCTGGAGCTGACACACGATTTTACCCGGTCAGAGAAAGACACTTTGTATTTTTCTATTGCCGGCGGCCGCAAGACAATGAGCGCCTGCCTGATGGTGGCGGCGCAAATGTATGGGCGTCCGCAAGACCGCATCTATCATGTATTGGTATCACCAGAGTTTGAAAGCCATGAAGAATTCTTTTATCCGCCGGTCAAACCGGTTCTGTTGCAATTGCGCGATGCCCAGGGACAGAGAATATTTAAGGAAACAAGTTACGCTAAAGTTACCCTTGTCCCCATCCCTTTCATTTCCGTACGTAAGAGCATCACTGATCAGCGCACCGGCCGCGTCAAAACGCCGGAGCAACTCATGCGTTTCCTTATCAAGGAAAAGTCGCATTCTCTGGTTGTAAATTTACAGCAAGGTAAGGTCATTTATAAAAAGAAGGAATTGAAAATGATGCCCTCGCGTCTGGCGCTCTATGCTTTTTTCATCCGGCGGAAACTGCAATGCATCAAACAGCAAGCCGGCTGTCGGGATTGTACGGATTGCTATGTAGATTTTCAGCAAATCAGCAATGAACAGCAATCCATCACCGAATTTTATAAACATCTCGGTGGATCTGCCGAAAACAAAGGTATCTGTGCCCTGGAAAAAGATTCTTTGCGCGCTTATGTGAGCAAAATCCGCCAGGATATCCAGAAATCATTCGGCGCAACAGCAGCGGAGCAACTGGGCGTGGAATCGGTTGGGAAACGACCGGACACACTTTACGGCATCAAGATGGAGCGGAGGAAAATGCGTTTAATTATTTAATTAAAACATTGATATTTATTGATATTGTCCATTATTCGGAGTGTGATACGAAATAAACCGAATAATTCCGGAGTAAAGAAAAAGAAGGAGAGCAAACCGTTGGCACAGGACGGATAACCATTGTTCCCGCCTACAAATATTTACTGGATGGATAAAAGCGGCAACGTTGCCGCGTTGGAAATAACTAAAGGTGCTTGATAGAAAGTAAAGCAAAGAAAAACAGGGAGGATTTTCATGGATAGTACTGTTTTAAAAGTGGCGCTGGCCGGCCTGCTGCATGATATCGGGAAATTTGCCCAAGAAGGCATGTTTGTTTCGCCAGAATTCATCAATAACCACCGGCAACTCTATCAGCCTTATTTCAATGGGCATTTTACTCACGAACATGCCCTCTATACGGCTGCTTTTATTGATCAGATAGAAAAATTTTTGCCTCGTCAACTTAATAAGGCACAATGGGGATTAGCTGATACTTTCATTAATATAACAGCGAGCCATCACTTGCCAACAACGCCGATGCAATGGATTGTTGCCATGGCAGATAGAATCAGCAGCGGTTGGGATCGGGAAAAGTTCGAAGAATACAACAAGGCTATTGCGTTTCAGGATTATAAGAAAACGCGCCTGCTGCCGCTATTTGAAGGTTTGCTGCAAGATAATAAAAAACAAATTAATGATTACGCTTATCGTTATCCTCTGAAAGAGATATCACCGGAAAATATCTTCCCTCTCTTGAAGACTGAGGCGGAACCGGCAAACAATGAGAAAGCAGAGCAAGAATACAAACACTTGTTTGACGAATTCCTTTATGCCATGGAGCATCTTCTGCATAGGGATGAAAATATTGAACTATGGTTCGAATACTTTGAAAGTCTTATGTTAATTTTCACATCAGCAATCCCTGCGGCAAGAGCGGGAAATGTCGTACCGGATGTATCCCTTTATGACCATTCCAAGGGTACGGCAGCGCTGGCCACAGCACTTTACGTTTATCATCGTGATAACAACAGCTTATCCGAAGAAGCAATAAAGAACTCAAAGCTAAATAAATTTCTTCTTGTAAGTGGTGATTTCTACGGCATCCAGGACTTCATCTTCAGTGACAGCGCCGAAGAGAGAAAATACCGTTCGAAGATTCTTCGCGGTCGTTCATTTGCCGTTTCTCTGCTGTGCGAACTGGCGGCAGATATGATCTGCCGAGAAATCGGCGTCCCTTCGACATCCATTTTGCTCAATGTTGCTGGGAAGTTTACAATTATTGCTCCAAATACGGAAACGGCAAGAAAGGCCATTGCCCATGCAGATAGACACATCAATGACTGGCTGATCAGGAAAACCATCGGCGTAAACGCTTTGGGACTCTCCATGATTGAAGTAGCTCCAACAGACTTTACATCCGGCAAATTTAATAAGTTACATGACCGCCTTTCGGAGGCAATGGCAGCAAAAAAGTATGGCAAATTTGATCCCTTCGAATACACCGGCGTAGTGGAAGGATTTCTGGATAATTTTGACAACAGTCTGACCCCGCCGATTTGTCCTTATTGCGGAAAAAGACCGTCCAGCCCTGAGGCCGAGTTGCTGAAAGCGGATAAGGATGCCAAGTCCATGTGTGCAATGTGTCGTGATCATATCTTTCTGGGCGAAAATATTGTCAAGAAAAGACGCATTGCAATCGTCAGCAAAGATGCCGATATCAAAGACGATGGGTCGAAGTTATTGGAACCCATTTTCGGTGAATACCAGGTGGCATTCATTGATGGCGGTCTGAACAAGCTGGCCAGGGAAAACCAGCTCCTCAAATACTGGGATATATCCATAAATGCGGAAGGAAAAGTCGCCAGGGATGTAACGGCACGGTTCATCAATGGATATGTTCCAGTATATAGCGATGTTGACCTTTATGATGATCGGATCCTTGAAGGCAAGACAGATGAAATTAAGAAGGAGGAAATGATCGAAGCAATCAAAGAAGATCATCCCAAAACTTTTGCGCATCTGGCATGCAAGGCTATGAACCCAAGACAGGATGGCAAGCGTCACTATACAGGTATTCAAGCTTTGGGCATACTCAAGGCGGATGTTGATCATTTGGGAATGCTAATGACCTGTGGTTTAAAGGAAAACAGTTTCACTATTTCGCGGTTGGCCACTCTGAGCCGCCAGATGAATTACTTCTTTGCCGTTTATTTGCCTCATTTGTTGAAGACAAATCCTGCTTTTCAAAACATCTATACGGTTTTTGCCGGTGGTGACGATCTTTTCCTGATTGGACCATGGAATCGGATGCTTGAGCTGTCTGAATATTTACGAAACCGCTTTGCAGATTATGTTTGCCGGAATCCGGAAGTTCATTTCTCTGCGGGAATAAGTATCCAGAAAGACCATACACCGCTGGCTAAAATGGCAGGAGATGCTGAAACTGCACTGAAATCAGCCAAGGAAAAGGATGGCGGACGGAATCGCATCACCATTTTCGGTGAAACAGCAACATGGAATGAATTTGTCGGTTTGCGAAAAATTGCCAAAACAATGGAAACATGGCGTGATGAAGGATTGGTGAATAACTCCATGCTTTTCAAGATGAATTGTTTTATTCAGCTTGCCGATTCGGAAAAATTACTGCTTTCCGAAAAGGAAATTCATCTGGAAGACATGGAAACTTTAAAGTGGCGGGCGATGTTTAGATACAATTCGGAACGGAACATCGGTAAAAACTTAAAAGACGAAGAAAAAAAGGCCGCGGTGAAGAAGGATTTCGAACAGACGGCAAAATGGCTTGAAGAGTATGGCGGCAGGTTGAAGATAGCCCTTTGGGATGTCATTTATAATAACCGGTAAGGAGGAGATATATGAATAAGATTGTTTTTTACAAAGACAAAGCGAAAGGAATAATCGATCCAAAGCTCTTTTCCGATATCGCTGAACAGGCAGCGGATAATATAGCAAAAGCAGGACAAACGCAGACACGAGATGGTAAAATACGATTGGATCATAATAAGCGGACGCAGATACGAAAATTTTATGATGAAGTCGTTCGCCTTAACAGCAATGTTAAAAGCAATCCAACTGATTGGGACTTAATATTACCCTACATCAATATGCTGATTGCAAAAGCTGCGTATGCCAACGGAAGAAACAAACTTGTAACTGCTGATTTCGTCAATTTATTAAAAGAATGCGTCGCGCAAGTTCAGCAACCGAAGGATCTTGATGTATTTGCTAATTTTTTTGAATCATTTATGGGCTTCTACCGGAAATACGAATAGGAGGAAATTAATATGCAATTAACTGATATAAAAGAAATTAAAGGGAAAATTGTTTTAAAGAGCGGTCTACATATTGGAACGGGCGATACGGAAATGCATATCGGCGGCACAGACAACCCTGTTCTCAAGCATCCTCATACACAGGAACCATACATTCCCGGTTCATCTCTGAAGGGTAAAGTGCGCTCTCTTCTGGAGATGGAAAGCGGTCTCATGATGGAAACCAAAGGTGAGCCGGTTAATGTCAAAACATTGAGGAAACTCGATGGTGAACAAAAAATTAAATGCAGGAAGATTTTAAAAATTTTTGGAGCGAGTGGCTCTGATGCGGACGAGTCAGCCGACAATAACCTCGGTCCGACTCGCGTATCCTTTGCAGATTGTCCTTTAAATGCTGCCTGGCGCGATCTGGCCCGACAGAATCGCTGGGATTATTTTGAGGTTAAATCGGAAAATTCCATCAACCGCATTGAAGGCACTGCAAGAAATCCCCGGTTTACAGAAAGGGTTGTCGAAGGAGCGCAATTTGACTTCTCTGTTTCTCTTAAGCTGCTCGGCGAAGATGAGGGTGAACTTTTCGATTATCTGCTGGACGGGTTGAAATTGTTGGAAATGGATGCACTGGGCGGCAGCGGCAGCCGCGGTTATGGCCGGATTGAATTTCAATTTGAGGATGCCACATTGAATGAAACGTTCAGAAACAGGAAACCCTTTATTCGTAAAGGAGAAAAGCCGTGAAACTATATGAGATCACCATCAAGCCTGTGTCTGGTTTTGGCACACCGCTGAAGGGTGACACACTCTTTGGTCACTTCTGCTGGCAGGCGGCCTATGACGACAAAATCCTCAAGGGGGGGCTTGACAAATGGATGGCCTGTTATCTGGACAGACCTTTTGCCGTTTTTTCAACCGCCTGGCCGAAGCTTTGCGAAAATGGCAAAATGTTTTATGCTGTTAAAAGGCCGGATATTCCCCTGGCGCGCATCTTTTCTGAAACATACAAAGACAAAAGGAAATCAATGGAAGCACGAAAAGCAAATGCCAGAAAAAAATGGATGCTCATTCCGGATGATTTACGCATCAGCCTTTCAATAGACCGGTTTAAATCCGATGAAGACATTCTGAAAATCATAGAAAAGGAAGCTACTAATGTAACAAGAAAAAACATGCACGGAAAGCCAAGGAAAAAATTTTTAGAGGATTTTATCCAGTCCCATAACACGATTAACCGCGAAACATCAACAACGGGTACAGGCATGTTTGCACCTTATGTGCAAACCGCCACCTTTTATTATCCTGAAATGCTTCTCGCAGTGTTCGTCCTGGTCGATGAGGAAGCAACCGACATTGAGCGGATTCTTACTGCCCTGGCTCGAATTGGCCAATTCGGCTACGGCAGAGATGCCTCTACTGGGTGTGGGCGTTTTGAGATGGGCGAAATTAAATCGAGAGAAATTCCGAATATTGGTGATGCCGACGCCTGCTACACCTTGGCTCCTGCCATCCCTGAAAAAAATATTTTTCAGCAATGCTATTTTTCACCATTTACACGCTTTGGCCGACATGGCGATGTTCTGGCGCGCTCCTCTAATCCTTTCAAAAATCCTGTAATCATGATTGACGAAGGTGCGGTTTTGATACCGAACGACATCCATACCATAAAGACACCCTATATCGGACGACCGGCATTGAATGTGTCGAAAGTAATACCTCAAGCAGTTATACAGGGTTATACGCCCTGGCTGCCCTTTAAGATGGAGACACAAACATGATGGAAGAAAATAAATTCTATATACGCATTTTAATGCCTGTGCATATCGGCTGTGACGAAGTCTATGATCCGACTGGATTTATTCTTAATGAAAACACAAACACTTTGACGGTGTTCGAACCGATCGATTTTTTTAAAAGTTTGGACGCTCATACCAAAAGCATTTATGCAACCATTTGCGGCAAGGGCACACTCGAGTCAATTCTGGAGTTGTATAAGTTTATGAGAGGGAAGCGGTTTGAAGGCCGTCACATCAGTGTAAGCAAAGGTTTGGTTGCCCAGTACAAAAAAACGTTGGAAATTAGAATGAACGACAGAAAAAAAATCCAGCAGGAACTGAATAATTTTTCGATATCCCGGACAGCCTTCAATCCGACGACACAAGAACCTTATATTCCGGGGTCTGCGGTAAAGGGGGCATTAAGGACGTCCTATCTTAACCATTTAGCGACAAGCAGGCGCATTGCTTATGATCTACGTGATAAAAAAGCTGGGGATATTTTAGAAAAAGGACTTCTGGATTACCAGAAGTTAGAGAACGATCCTTTCCGCCTTCTCAAGGTTTCTGATTTTCATCCCGTCGGACCCTGCAAAACAAGAATTGTTTACGCTGTAAACGCGAAAAAAGTATCGTCCAAATTTAAGGCGCACGGTCCCTATCAAATTCTGGAGATTATCGAACCCGGTGCTGTCTTTACCGGAACGGTCCGGGTATTAGAACCTCTAGCCCGTGATATCATTAAAACCCCATTATCTGAGAAGGCCATTTTTGAAAGCGCAGCCGCATTTTATGAAAAGGAAAAAGCTAGGGAAAACCTGGAACTAAAAGAAGTGGGGCTTCCGGTTTACAATGTGGGCACAGAAAGCAGTATCTGCTGTCTGCGTCTCGGTCGTCATTCGGGAGCTGAATCCGTTACCATCGAAGGTCACCGTAATATCAAAATTATGAAAAAGCGAGGTGAACGCCCGGATCATTCGGACAAAGCCACTACATTCTGGCTGTCGGCGGATGTGTCTGACAGCAGCCATGCTTCTGAATTAAAACCGTTTGGCTGGGCTAGCCTGGGGATAATGACGGAATCCTTTCAAAATAAATTGGAAGAGATGAATCAACCTCAGGAATATGTGGAAGCTATAGTTGCCCCAACAAACCGGCAAAAAGAAGCTGGCCCGGTTGAAGTTGTAAAACCGGTTGAAGAGACATGGGATAATGTTTTTGTCAGCTACAACGCCGGAGGCGGCGGCGTTGTCGAGGCAACCACAAAGGAGGGGAAAAAAGCCAGGCTGACAGGGAAAGAGAAGGCAATGGCTATGGTTGCTGAAGCACTGCATAAAAAGTTATTCGATGGTAAAAAGAAAATCGACAAAGCTCACGTAACTGTGAAGAAAGTCGGCAACAGCTATGAAATCATCAAGATCGAACGACAAACCAGCTGTTAGGAATGTGTATGGAAAAAGTTAATAACAGCAGCATTACAATGTCATTAAAGTGACAATACAATAACATTGAGTACCTATTAAAAAGGGATAAACTCATCAAACGGTACCCTACTGGAAATATTGGACAATAAAAAAGAAAGTTGGATTATTGTGAGGAACTTATGAAAAAAGTCATGATTTTATCCCTCGGCGGGTCTGCGGAACCGGTAATCAATTCTATCAAGAAAGGAAAGGCCGACTACTATTATTTCTTCTGTTCCTCAGGGCCCAAAGGCAGTGAACATTTGGTTGATGCCCCGGGCAACCCCTGCGGGGACTCACGCAAGGCAAAATGTCCCAAATGTGAAGAAGTATTTTACACAGGCAATCCGCAAGGACCGGCCATAGTCTTTCAAACGGGGCTGCCAAAAGAACAGTACGAGTTAGTCACCATAACCGATCCCGATGATTTGACGGAATGTTATACTTCTCTTCTGGCTACGGCTGGAAAAATAAGAGAGCTTTTTGGCGAATCTTGTATAGTAGTCGCCAATTATACCGGCGGTACTAAAACTATGTCTGTAGCCCTCGCCCTTATGGGCATATTAAATGAAGCATGGCAAATGAGCATCAACAAAGGGCCGCGAAATGATTTAATCAAGGTAAAAGTAGGAGACACGCCGGTAGCCGTTGATAAATGGCGTCTGTATTCGGAACACCAGCTCATCATAGCCAGAAAGGCAATCCATCATTATGACTATGCTCATGCTGAAAGCGTACTTTCTGATATCCTCGCGCATCCGCTGGACAGACAGACCGCAAATGACATTCAAAACGCCGTAAACGTTTGCCGGGCATTTGATTTATGGGATAAATTCCGCCACGAGGAAGCACTGGATTTGTTGATCGGCAGCAAGACAAAGTTTCCCCAATTAATCATTGCGTTAAAAAAAATACTGGGTCAGCAGCGCACCGTCTCCGGCTATGAACTCGTTGGCGATTTGTTGAATAATGCGGACAGACGCGCTTATCGCGGCTATTTTGATGATGCGGTCGGCAGGCTTTATCGCGCTACCGAGCTTTTTGCTCAGATTCGTCTTAAAAACAGCCACGGGTTGGATTCCGGTAATATGAAGTTAAACGATTTGCCCAGTGAACTTCGTCCAAAGTATCAGAACCGTGTTAGAGAAGGCAACCGGCTCGTGTTTGGCTTGCGGGATGACTACGCGCTTCTTGCAGATTTGAACGATCCTTTAGGTTTGGCATTTGAAATGAAAAGCAAACAGATCATGGACACATTGAAAAAACGCAACAACAGCATATTTGCACACGGCAGCAATCCGCTCTCCAGCGCCGATTATCGAAAAGTTAAAGAAATGTTAGCCGGATTCATGGCTTATGTGGCGGCCGGCGCTAATATTGATTATTGCGTACCCCAGTTGCCGCAGGAAAATATCGTATAATTGGCGCTTGGACTTTTGTGAGCAAGAGCGTATATTTAAAAAATTATAATAACCTTCAGGAGACATTGTTATGTTGGACGCAATAATACAAAGTGATCCCAAAATCATGATGGGCAAACCGTTTATTGCCGGCACCAGAATCACCGTGGAGTTGATTCTGGAAAAACTTGCCGCAGGTGAAACGATAGAGCAGATTTTAGGCGCCCATCCGCGTTTAACGAAGGAATCAGTCTTAAAGGCATTGGAATATGCCGCCCAAGTACTGCGTTCTGATATAATTTATCCAATTCCGGGGAAAGCGGCATGATCATTGTTGCCGATGAAGGCATCGACAAACAGATTGTAGATAAACTGCGTGGAATGACTTTTTCGGTCATTTATATCGCTGAGATGTCGCCTGGAATTACGGATGACGAAGTATTAAGTATTGCCAATGACAATGAAGCCTTGCTTATAACTGCGGATAAGGATTTTGGCGAGCTGGTGATTCGTTTACAAAAGACAAACAAAGGTGTTGTTCTCTTCAGGCTGGCTGGTTTACCCTCATCATCAAAAGCAGACATCGCTGCCGATGTTTTCCGGAATTATGCTGACAAACTTCCTCATTCTTTTACAGTAGTTACTCCTGCAGGCATTCGTATTCGTCCGGTAAGCATACCTTAATTGCTCTTTTGCCGGTTCAACCCTGGAAATTGAACCATACATTAACATCAGGAACAATCAGCATGATTGCTCCGGCACTAATCGAGGAAATTTTGAACGGTTTAAGATAGGATCGCCATGGAATTTAAGCTCGTGCTGGAAAAGCTTTTGGGGGAATTCGAGCGACGCGGAATTCGTTACGCCCTGACGGGCGGCTTTGCGATGGGGCTCTGGGGAGTCGGCCGGGTCACGGTGGATGTCGATTTTCTCGTGCATCAGGATGACGCGGATAAGGTGGAAGCCGTCATGCGTCAGCTCGGTTATGAGTGCCGGTACCGCAGCGAAAACGTCGCGCAGTATTTGTCCCCGCTGAAAATCTTCGGCGAAATCGACTATATCTTTGCCTTCAGGCCGCCAAGTCGGAAGATGCTCGAAACAGCCGAAACAAAAGCCATTTTCAACGGTGATTTGTCCATTCGCGTACTCAGGCCTGAAGATCTTATCGCCATGAAGATGCAAGCCATTAAAAACGACCCTGCGCGAAGAGAAATCGATCTGGCCGATATCAGGGCGCTGGCTGAAATTAATAAAAAAGAGATGGATTTCATACTGATGGACCAATACACTAAATTGCTGGATATGGAAGAATTATGGAACGAAATTCTCGAGGACCTTCACAAATGAACAGCGGCGGGAGCGCGGAAGACACGCAGTTGGAGGACGATGCAAACCGGATACTTTCTGTAGGGATGAAAATCATCCGGCAGCAGAGGCACAACCCTTTTATCAGGTGCGGCAAGCCGGATGCAGATGCCTACATTACCTTTGCCTGCGAATATAACGCTTTCATCAATCACCGCCCGAAGCCTTTCCGGCGCATCATGGATCAGAGAATGATCCTGTGACATGTATGTCCGTCCGGCTGGTTGCCAGCGGCCCGGACCTGAAGCTCTTTGACAATTTAATAAGTTTACATCAATTTGCAATATTTTCCCATGATCATGGCAACGTTGCCGCTTTTGACTTCACGAGCCGGTTCGTTTTATCTCTTTCCTGCGGGCGTTTACCGCAGGAAGGAGATAACATTATGGTTGTTTACATCAATACCCAGGGAGCACGGCTGGTGAAAGAAGGCCGCCACCTGCTGGTAAAAAAAGGCGAAGCTACTTACCACACACTTTTTACCTACAAACTCAAACAGATTGTCATTTTCGGCAATGTCGAAATAACCCACCGGGCGCTGGCGCAGATTATGCGCTACGGGATCGACACAGTCTTTTTGACGCAAACCGGCCGGTACCTGGGGCGCATCGCCGCCGCCGAATCGCGCAATGTTTTTTTGCACAAGAAGCAATATGCTCTGCTGGATGACCCGGCGTTTGCGTTGCGGATGGCGCGCTCCATCGTGGCCGGAAAAATGGCGAATATGGCGACGCTTTTACTGAGGATTCGCCGCAGCCGGGAGGCGGAAATCGGCGGGCGCAAGGCAAGGGAAATTCAGAATTTGTTGCCTCTGTTGGAAAAGGCCGATAATGTGGACAGCGTGCGCGGCTACGAAGGCCGGGCGAGCGCCCTCTATTTCGAAGCATTTGCCGCGGGCTTTATTGAAAAGCAGAATTTTACGCGGCGCATACGCCGTCCGCCCACTGATCCAGTCAACTCCATTTTATCTCTGCTTTACACTTTCCTGATGAATCGGGTTTACGCCGCCGTAAGAGTGGCCGGACTCGATCCGTATCCCGGTTTCCTCCATTCCATCGATTATGGCCGGTATTCCCTTGTCCTTGATCTGATGGAAGAATTCCGGACAATCATTGCGGATACACTGACGCTGTCGTTGTTCAATCTGAAAATCCTGCAGAAAGACGATTTCTATGAGTTGAAGCCGGACAAAGAGGAAGAGGCGCAGGACGGAGAACAACAAGATCGTTTCGTGGCGGACGTCAGCCGGGACCCTATCGGCTGGATTTCCGGGATGGCGGAGGATTCCGTATCTTTTGATATTCCCGAACAGCGGATGGATGAAGGCACGGAGCCGAAGCCGGCGGGCAAATATCCCGTGCGGCTTCAGCCGGAGGCGTTCAAGCGCGTGATCGATGCTTTTGAAAAAAAGCTGACCACGGAATTTTATTACCCCCCTGCGGAAAGAACACTAACCTATGCGGACGCCCTAATTCATCAGGCCGGGCATTATCGCCGGGTCATCGAAGGCGAAGCTCAAGTTTATACGCCGGTGCTGTTAAAATGATCACCCTCATCACCTACGACATTACCGAACCGAAGCGACTCAATGATCTGCGCCGGTTCTTGAAAGAGTTCGGCCTGCGCACCCAGAAGTCGGTCTTTGAATGCGACATTGATGACGAAGCATTGAAACGCATCCGCGCTTACTGCCGGGATAACCTGGATATCGCCAAAGATTCCGTGCGCATCTATAAAATCTGCAACCGCTGCATCAACAAAGTCATTATATCCGGCAAAGGCCTGAAAGTAACGCAGTTGGACTATATGATCGTCTGAGCTTATTCAAAGCTCGATCCACCTCCGTCACTGCGGGACACCTCCGCCGGCGGAGGACATAAAAAGGTAATATTCAATGTCGTTGAATTAAGAAAATTACCTTTCAAATCCCCCTTTCGTAAAGGGGGATACAGGGGGATTTTTATTACACTTTGTAAAATCTCCCCGGCCCCCTCTTTAGAAAAGAGGGGGCTGTAGTGCTCAAGTCAATGACATTGAGGTAGTATTTGCTTTTGCGACACACAGTATCGGGTGTGAAGGGGAAGGAATTTCATGAACATGATTGTTGCTTATGATATCGCCAACGATAAGCGTCTGAGCCGCATAGCCAAAGTAATGCTCGATTATGGCGTGCGTGTTCAGAAATCTATTTTTGAAGTGCATGTGACGCCGCCGGTTTTTCGGGAGCTTAAGGAACTCGTGGAAAAGATTATAGTTGCCGAAGAAGACGGTGTGAAGTACTATCCGCTTTGCGAACGATGTGCAGGTACTGTGGAAATTATCGGCCAGGGTAATTTTACCGACCCCGACTGCGAATATTACATTTATTGATGCTTTCAAACCGCGAACCGGAGGGCAGAAATGTCCATATTTAGAAATTGCTGAATTAATTAGTGTTTTATTATAGGCGGCAAAACGGTTCGCGACAGCGACAAATTCATTTAAATTACAAATGGTTAGATTGCACAATCGACCGCCAAAAGGAGGTGATTTAAAAATGACAGGTTTTATGATAAGAGGTTCGCAAAAAGCAGGAGCCAAGACTGGATTATTAAAAAGGAAAAAGGAGCCGCAGAAGACAACGACCTGATTTAAGAAGGGATTGCGACCTCAACTCGGACTTGTTACAGCGCTGGCGCGCTGTAACAAGGAAGACAACGACCTGATTTAAGAAGGGATTGCGACTTTGTTTCTTCATGATTTTATTCTCCTATTCTTTATTTAACCGAAGACAACGACCTGATTTAAGAAGGGATTGCGACTGTCACGCCCTGGCTGGTGGTTATTTTTTACGTGGTCTTTTGAAGACAACGACCTGATTTAAGAAGGGATTGCGACTTGAACGATCACAGGCCATTGCAGGAAAATCTTCCTCAAGAAGACAACGACCTGATTTAAGAAGGGATTGCGACTCTGAATATTGAGCTTCCGAACTTTCAAACCATGCTTCGCGAAGACAACGACCTGATTTAAGAAGGGATTGCGACTTTTCCATTCTCCTTTTCTTTTTAAGTTTTTGTTTTGTTTGAAGACAACGACCTGATTTAAGAAGGGATTGCGACCAAGCCTCTAGGTGCCGCATTGTTGCATCCCAAAAGCGTCGGAAGACAACGACCTGATTTAAGAAGGGATTGCGACATTTTTTGAATGCAATTTTATTTATTTCTAATTTGTTCAGAAGACAACGACCTGATTTAAGAAGGGATTGCGACTTTTCTCAACTTGTCTTCAAGTTGCCTTCTCATCTTTGAGAAGACAACGACCTGATTTAAGAAGGGATTGCGACTAGTTTTGGAAGTGGTCATTGATTAATTTGTGCTGCAATGAAGACAACGACCTGATTTAAGAAGGGATTGCGACGCAGTTGTGAACTGAGTATAATGCACAGCCGAAGAAAAAAGAAGACAACGACCTGATTTAAGAAGGGATTGCGACTTAAGCACTCCATCGCCTCAATCGCCTTCTTGACACGTGCGGAAGACAACGACCTGATTTAAGAAGGGATTGCGACTTGGCTTAACTGTTGCTTCGCAAGCCTTTTCTGGCAACTCATTGGAAGACAACGACCTGATTTAAGAAGGGATTGCGACTTATCACTTGTGTTTTGGTAATCTTCCCACGGAGCACCCAGAAGACAACGACCTGATTTAAGAAGGGATTGCGACTTGTTTTCAAAAGTTCTTTCCATTATTCCCAAACATTCTTTGAAGATAACGACCTGATTTAAGAAGGGATTGCGACGGAGCTATTTCGGTTAATTCATTGCCACATTCAGGGAAGATAACGACCTGATTTAAGAAGGGATTGCGACCTGTTGGCATACTTTTTGCATATGCTATGTTTTTTATGAAGATAACGACCTGATTTAAGAAGGGATTGCGACGGGACATTTGCCACTTGCAATAGCTTTAACACAGCCTCTATGAAGATAACGACCTGATTTAAGAAGGGATTGCGACAACTGCCTCTGAACTATCAAACCAGCTTTGACCGACCTCATGAAGATAACGACCTGATTTAAGAAGGGATTGCGACCGGTATGCGGTCGGATCAACCTCTCTTAATACATGGGAAGAAGATAACGACCTGATTTAAGAAGGGATTGCGACTTTACATTTTTTATCTGTCGTCTTTAAATGAATTACTTCTCTGGAAGATAACGACCTGATTTAAGAAGGGATTGCGACTCGTTATATCGTCTTGGTTCCAATAGCCGAGCAGAAGGGAAGATAACGACCTGATTTAAGAAGGGATTGCGACTTCTTAATATTGTTTTGCACAATCCCTTCAATATCAACCTCGGAAGATAACGACCTGATTTAAGAAGGGATTGCGACAAAACATTTGACGCCTATTCTTTGTTGCTTCTTAATATTGAAGATAACGACCTGATTTAAGAAGGGATTGCGACAATTTTTCTGCTTGTTTTTTTGTATAAATATTGCAATTCCATGAAGATAACGACCTGATTTAAGAAGGGATTGCGACAATTGATTAAGGTTGAACTAAATTTTTCTGCTTGTTTTTTGAAGATAACGACCTGATTTAAGAAGGGATTGCGACAGGTTTCCAGAAAAAGCTATTCCTCATTTTTTCATGCAGCCAGAAGATAACGACCTGATTTAAGAAGGGATTGCGACGTAGGTATAATTGAACTTAACTCTTTGACTTCTTCTTCCAGAAGATAACGACCTGATTTAAGAAGGGATTGCGACTCTTTAGGATGCCAGTAATTCAAAGAATTAAAGTCGGGAAGAAGATAACGACCTGATTTAAGAAGGGATTGCGACATATATTCTCCTTATTTTAAAAATGATGGCAAAAGAAGATAACGACCTGATTTAAGAAGGGATTGCGACATTGCCGGCCTATTTGTTAAATCGTTCGTTGATTTCTTTCCGAAGATAACGACCTGATTTAAGAAGGGATTGCGACCCTTATATTCGTAATTTTGTGTTCGCCCACCCCTGGAATACTGAAGATAACGACCTGATTTAAGAAGGGATTGCGACTTTAATAATTCCAAAATTGGAATTAAATGTGGAAGGGGCGGGAAGATAACGACCTGATTTAAGAAGGGATTGCGACTAAATTTTCCCTTGATTTTAATAAGTACGGTAGGCCGTCGAGAAGATAACGACCTGATTTAAGAAGGGATTGCGACTCCAATAATTCTTTGGCTTTATCCGTGTCCCAGGTGCGTATCGAAGATAACGACCTGATTTAAGAAGGGATTGCGACGTCCATCCCCCCTTCTACTATCGCGTCGACTATTTCAGCGTCGAAGATAACGACCTGATTTAAGAAGGGATTGCGACCCAGAATATTAATTTCACCGTTTTTTGTTCGGCGCTTTAAAAGAAGATAACGACCTGATTTAAGAAGGGATTGCGACCAAACAACATCCATCCCACAACATTATGTCAAAGAGCTTTCACGAAGATAACGACCTGATTTAAGAAGGGATTGCGACAATAAGTTCTTCTATTTTAGATGTGTTTTCTTTGATTCCCGAAGATAACGACCTGATTTAAGAAGGGATTGCGACTTTAACTCTCAGAGCACCACCATCAAATTCGTAAGCATCTTCGAAGATAACGACCTGATTTAAGAAGGGATTGCGACCCGAGCCTCTATCCTGTGCGATTTCGACTATCGTTTTCCCCAGAAGATAACGACCTGATTTAAGAAGGGATTGCGACCTCTACCCGCGTTTTGCCGATCTCCCACGGCGACCCATCCGAAGATAACGACCTGATTTAAGAAGGGATTGCGACTTTACAGGGGCGCTGTCTCTGTCTGCTTTTACGCTGTACTCTAGAAGATAACGACCTGATTTAAGAAGGGATTGCGACAGCCCAAGTCCCTTCGCCGTTTCCGACGCGGAATGTGTTAAAGAAGATAACGACCTGATTTAAGAAGGGATTGCGACCTTCATAGGGCTTTGATGTTATATAATCATATCCGTCAGATGAAGATAACGACCTGATTTAAGAAGGGATTGCGACGAAGAGTATTGTGTATATACAACTCTCCATCCAACTCTGTTCGAAGATAACGACCTGATTTAAGAAGGGATTGCGACCCAACGGGTACCCCTTTTCCGCTTTGTAATCATATTGGTGAGAAGATAACGACCTGATTTAAGAAGGGATTGCGACTCAACTTAACCACCCCAACAATTTTGCCACCTGCACAGCGCCAAGAAGATAACGACCTGATTTAAGAAGGGATTGCGACTCACTCGCCCCTTTATCTAAATTTCTTCTTACTAATGCTTGGAAGATAACGACCTGATTTAAGAAGGGATTGCGACCCGACCTATTCCTGTTTCCGATCTGGTCGTCCCAGATCATGGAAGATAACGACCTGATTTAAGAAGGGATTGCGACGGTTCCTTTAAAAAGTGATTTTGCAAAGCATTTACAGTTGAAGATAACGACCTGATTTAAGAAGGGATTGCGACTTGACATTGTTTATTCCTCCTCTTTGGTGGTTTCCCGATCAGGAAGATAACGACCTGATTTAAGAAGGGATTGCGACTCCCTATCAGCTCTCACTTCATACTCCAGTGTAAGATTCATCGGGAAGATAACGACCTGATTTAAGAAGGGATTGCGACGTCAATGTGACATATTCTATCACAATGATAACAGATAAAATAAGAAGATAACGACCTGATTTAAGAAGGGATTGCGACGTCTCGTCACTACGATGTCAATTTTATGCGTCATTTTTCCCTCGAAGATAACGACCTGATTTAAGAAGGGATTGCGACTTGTGCTAAATTTATCCATATAATAATAACCCCCTTGTAGAAGATAACGACCTGATTTAAGAAGGGATTGCGACCTCTTTTTGGGGTAAATGGTAAACAGTAAATAGTGAATAGCTAAGATAACGAATTGATTTGACAAGGGGTTGCTACCCCTTGTTCCCGAGACAACGATCTGTTTCTCCGGCCGTCGGCGGCCGCGCCTGATTTCCCAGATTTAAAATCTTTATTGCGTCGTCGCTGTTTATGTTATAAAAATCAATATCATTGACTCAAGAAATAAAATCCCCTCTTTTTTAAAGAGGGGTCGGGGGAGATTTTACAGCGTGTGATAAAAATCCACCTCCGTTGCGGAGCATGCCCGGCGCAAGCTGGGTGCCAACTCAGGCGGGAAGTTGTGTCCCTGCTACTTTATTGTTAATCCGTCCAGCATTCGCTGGATAAATTTCAGCGAAGCGCGACGATGAGCCTACCTCTTGCTTAATACGGGGGAATCCATTATTATCAGTAAGTTCTGGATACCGGCCTTCGCCGGTATGACGATACCCGGGACAACTTTCCTGTTGCGACACCTCCGCCGGCAGAGGACAGGAAACGGCTATATTTAATATTATTAAGCTGTTAAAACAAAAAACAATTATCATGACGGAAAAAACAATCGGCATTGAAAACCTCGAATATACGGACTTTGAAAAGACGCTAATCATTTCCAACGGCAAGATCATGACGCGGACGAGCCGCATTGACATTCCTTTTGATAGAACAGTGCGCGACCCCTCGCGGCCCGACGTATCTAAAGTCGAGTACAAGAATCTGGTTTTGACGGAAGCGGAAAGGAAGCAGTATCAGCGGGCGGTGCCCAGAGCAAAAGATACTTCGAAGTACAAATTTCAGGGCAAACTTATTTCCGGCGGCATGGGCGCGATTCTGGAAGTAATCGATCAGGATTTTTATCGGCCCATCGCCATGAAGGTGATTAAACCGTCGTTCAAGAACGACGAACGGGCTCTTGTCGATTTCATCAGGGAAGCCAAAATTACGGCCATGCTGGAGCATCCCAACATTATTCCCGTGCACGAGCTGGGGATCTCCGAGGAAACGGGGCTCTTTTTCACCATGAAGCTGATGCAGGGGGAGCCGCTCAACTCCATCCTGAACGAGATCAAAAAAGGCAACGCCGTTTACCAGGAAAAATACAACGAGTATTCCCTGATGAATATTTTCCGTAAAATTTGCGATGCAGTGGACTTTGCCCATTCCAGGGACATTATCCACCGGGACATCAAGCCGCACAATGTTATTGTCGGCCGGCACGGAGAAGTTCTGCTGATGGATTGGGGGCTTGCTCTTTACATCGGCGACCCGGAAAAGGAAGAAAATCCGTCGCAAAAAGCGGCTCTCCAACATATTCTGGAGCTGACTGACAAGGGGAAAAACATCATCCAGGGTTCTCCCGCCTACATGTCCCCCGAGCAGGCCGGAGGCGACGGCACTCAACTGGACAAGAAGACCGACATATTTCTTCTGGCCGCTACGTTTTATCATATTCTCACGCTGGAAGCCCCCTACACCGGCGAAAACTTGAAAGACGTTTTACAAAAAGCCGGGCAGCGAAACCTGATCCATCCGCAAAAGCGCAGCCCTGAGCGCCATATTCCCGATGAACTGTGCCGCATCGTAATGAAAGCTTCCGCGCTGAAAAAGGAGGACCGCTATGACAGCGTGCAGGAGCTGATTCAAGATATTGACGGCGTCATCGCCGGGCACTGGCTGAAGCAGGAAAAGAAGCTGTTCGCCAGCGGCCGTTTTCTCATGCAGGAGGGTGAAGAAGCCGGCGAAGCTTACTTGATTGATAAAGGGAAGGTGCAGGTATACAGACAGGCTGACGGCGGCGGCAAACTTGTGCTGGGAACGCTCGCCGCAGGAGACATAGTCGGCGAAATGGCCCTGATCACCAACGACAAACGCTCCGCCAGCGTAAAGGCTCTGGAAGACACCGAAGTATCGGTCCTGACAAAAGACATATTGCTGCGCAACCTGAAAAAGCTGCCGCCTTATATTGAAAAGATAATGTCAACGCTGACCCGCCGCCTGCAGACAGCCAACATCGTCATTCATCCCCACCTGGTGACCGACTGCACGCCGTTTGTTTTGCAGCAGATGTGTCTTATTTTGAAAGATATTTCCAGCACCGAAAAAGAATTTACCCTCGCGCAGGAAAAGCTGACTTTAAGGATATCCGAGGATCTAGGCCTTCCCGTCGCCAAAGTTCAAGAGGTGCTGAATAACGCCGCTGCGGCAAATCTGTTGACCATCAGAGGAAATGAAGTTGTGGTCGAAGATATCTACCGGCTTCTGCATTCCATTGACCTGGCCAAATCTTTAACCGACAGATAAGGGAGAACAAGATGACGGAGACGGATAAAAACGATTTCTTTTTTTCTTCCCGGCGACACAACCCGCTTATTGCTCCCCGCCGCGTCCTTCTCTTCAGCGGCCATATGATAGACGCGCCGGAGCGCAAAACACCCCGTTTCCCCGCCTCAAAGGAAGGCGCCGCCGCCGCCGCCATCGGCGGCATCCTGGACAAACTGGAGGCGGGATCAGCGGACATCGGTCTTTGCGGCGGGGCCTGCGGCGGAGATCTTCTCTTTGCCGAGGCCTGCCTGGCGCGCGGCGCGCATATGGAAATTCACATTCCTTTCGCCGAACCGGTCTTTTTAAAAAAGTCGGTCACCTTTGCCGGGGAAAGCTGGCGAGAGCGGTTCGCCGCCGTGAAAAATAATCCTCGCACCACCCTTTTGGTGATGCCGCAGGAACTCGGCCCCACGCCGGAAAAAACCGACCCGTATGAGCGCAACAATCTCTGGCTGCTCCATACGGCGCTGTCTATAGGACAGGACAAAGTCCGCTTCATCTGCCTGTGGGACGGCGAGAGCGGCGATGGCCCCGGTGGCACAAAGCATATGTATGACGAGGTTTTGAAGCATTCCGGCAAGGTTTTTGTAATCGACGTAAAGACGCTGTAACCGATATGGGGTAACCGATATGGGGTCAAATCTTTATTATCGACATTTATTCCCGAATAATTTTACCTGCTGCGCCCGCGGAATTTCAGCGGACGCAAAACCGACATCTCTTTAGAAGAACGGAAGCTATCATCCATGACTGACCGCGAATACGACATCTTCATCTCCCATGCCGCTGAAGACCTCGAAGAAGCGCAGCGGCTCCGCAGCGAACTTTACCGCGAAGGGTGGAAGTCGTTTCTCGCTTCGGAGGATCTCAATGAAAAGGTTGGTTCAGCCGAGTGGAGCGCGAAGATCGACGAGGCCATCGACCGGAGCGGCGTTGTCGTCGTTATCGTTTCCCCCGATTCCCGGAAGTCGCCCTGGGTCGAATATGAATGGCGCAGCGTTCATATCGACATCCTTCGGGGACAACCCGGCATGGTGATTCCCTGCTGCGTCCGCGGACTTGGCCCCGACGATCTGGTGCGCGCCCTCCGCCGTTATCAGTGCATCGACTTCCGCGATCCGTCCCGGCGCCCGGAAATGTTTAAGAATCTTCTGGATCTGATCGAAGGCTACCTGAAGGAACCGGTCGAGGCGCGCCGGCGGCAGACTCTCTTCCGTGTTCTTTCCCTCGAAGGGGGCGGGGTCCGGGCTCTCATCACGTGCCGGTTGCTCGTATTCCTGGAAGAGAAGCTCCGGCGAATCAGCGGCAGCGATGTCCGGCTTGCCGACTTCTTCGATCTGATCGTCGGCACCTCCACCGGTGGCGTCCTGGCGCTAATCCACGCCGGCTCAAACCTCAGCGCCGCCCAAATTGCTCCGGAATTCAGCGCCCATATAGGCGCTTCCATTCCGGAGCCGCCTCTCGTGAGCCTGCTGCTGACCGGCTTCATTCACCGGACACCGCAGATCAAAGGTCGCCTGCTGGCAGAAATCGGGAAGAAAAAATTAAGTGAAATTGATATTCCCTGTCTCGTCCCGGTCTTTGATCTCACCCGTCATGAACCGCTGCTGCTGGGATCGCACCTGGCCAAGCAGAGGGCGCATCCCGACATGACCATTAAGGATGTCGCTCTGGCCGCAGTTTCGGTGCCGTTATTCTTTCCCCCTTATGAACTGAAAATGGCATCAGGCGAAAAAGCTTTTCTCATCGACGGCTGCCTTTTTGCTCCCAATCCGGCGGCCCTGGCGCTGGAAGAAGCCCAAAACATGAGCTCCGCCGGTCTGTTGACTTCCGAAATCTGCCTTCTCTCGCTCGGCAACGGCGTGTCCCGACGCGCAGCCGGCAACCCCCTCGACTGGAAGATTCCCCGCTGGATTGTTGAATCCATCGAAATTCCAATGATGGCGTCGGCATCTCTTGTTGACAAGAACCTGCGCCAGCTTTTCCGGCGCGTTGGTTTTCCCCGGCAATATCTGCGGATTGACGCCGATCTGGCCGAATATGCCGAAAGGCCGTTTCGCATGGATGACACCTCCCCGGCGGCGCTGGCCGAGCTGGAGCGAATCGGCAACCTGATCGCGCAGGCACACGAAAGCCAGCTGGAGGAGTTTGCGCAATTACTGGCGAGCAATGCATCCGACAGGGAAAAGACGAACAAGTCAGAACGACACACTTGAGTATTTGAATAGGAGGATACTTTAATGCCGCAGTCCTTTGATGAGTTATATGTGATTTCCGATCTCCACCTGGGCGGAAAAACGGGCTTTCAGATTTTTAATCAGGGCGCCGCTCTGGCCGCCTTTATTCAAGATCTTACCGGCAAACCGGCGAACCGGCGCGTTGGTCTGGTGCTCAACGGCGACACCGTTGATTTCCTTGCCGAAGCAAACACCGGGTACCTTGATCCAGAAGGCGCCGTGCAAAAACTCCGGCGGATTCTTCTGGAGGATAAATCTTTCTCGGGGGTCTTCCCGGCCCTTCAGGAATTTGTCGCCGTACAAAACCGCCAGCTCATCATTGTGCTCGGCAACCACGACGTCGAGCTGGCCTTGCCGGAAGTGAAGGAATGGCTCCTGGACAATATCGCCAACAAAAAGCAGGAAGCGCGCGGCCGGGTGACCATGTGCTATGACGGAGCCGGCTTCGCCTGCGACGTCGGAGGCAAGCGTGTTTTCTGCATCCACGGCAACGATGTTGACATCTGGAACTACGTGGATCAGAAACAGCTCCGGGAGTTAGCCCTGGCGTTGAACTTCGGCAAAACGCCCCCCGAATGGGACGCCAATGCCGGAACCCGGCTGGTCATTGATGTGATGAACGCCGTCAAGCGCCGGTTTCCCATCGTCGATCTGCTCAAGCCGGAAGTCGAAGCCGTTGTCCCCATCCTGTTGTGCCTGAAGCCGGACTGCTACAAGGAAGTTTCCCGCATCATGACTGTTGCAGCGCATCTTTCCCGGGACGCCATGTTGCGCTCTATAGGCTTTTTATCGGCGGAGGCGGAGATAAGTGATATCACCGGACAAAAAGAAGAAGCAATGTCACAATTCGCAACTCGGTACTTTAACTACAATGCAGCCAAGTTTAGCAGCGCCGAATCTCTTATCAGCGGCGCTTATGAATCTCTGGACGCCGAAAAGAAACAGAAGGGTGTGAAAGATGTAACCACGCCCCATTCCTCCGATGATTTGCAATTCCTCGGGCCCGTTGACTATATTCGTGCGCTTTTCAGCAGAGAAGAGAATAAGGCGGAAAACCTGAGAAAGGCGCTCAAAAAAAATCTCCAGGAGGATCAGACCTTTTCGGTAACTCATCAGGATGAAACGTTTATCGAAATCGACAAGCAGGCGGGGCCGAACGTTCATTTTCTCATCACCGGGCACACGCACCTCGAAAGGGCTATCGCCCGCAGCGCGCCCGGCTGCTACTATTACAACAGCGGAACCTGGATTCGGCTTATCCAACTGACCGCTGACATTCTGGAGAACTCCGACGAATTTGCCCGTGTCTATAAAGCCTTTGAAAGCGGGACAATGGAGCAGCTCGATGCGATCAAGGATCTTGGTCCGCAGCGAAATCAACCCCTGGTGTTATCCAGACCGACGGTTGTTTCCGTCATCGCCAGAGACGGTGACGCATTTGGCGAGCTGCACCATGTGCAAACCGACGGTTCACTCCAACCGGTAAAAGACAGCAAGTATCCAAGGAGGTAGTTCATGAAAAAAATAAACAAAGTCGGTCTGGAGTTTTTGCGGCATGGCCCTGCCCACAATCAGCTTCTTTCGCCGCTGACCCAGTATCTGGGGCTGTGCGGCAACTTCGGGGCCTGCACCGTGCAGGTGATGTATGAACACCAGGAGTTCCTGTCGCTCTTAAAGTCTCTGCGCTACAACATGGGGGCCATGGATGACGCCCAGCGGCGTCAGCAGGATGTAAACAAAATCTCTGATAATATCACGAGCATACTCACAAACGTGGCGGGGCTGAAAGCATCCTTGGGGCCCATAAGCGGCCGTTTTACGGGCGTCACTCACCTGGATCTGGTTCTGTCGGCAGCCGAACTGGCAATGCTGCCTTTTGAACTGGCCAGGGTTCCTTCGGGTTGCGCCGGCGGTGAAGGAAATTATTTACTGCTGCAAACGCTGCTGCCGGTCTGCCTCACCAGACGGGTGCGGTCGGCATCCAACACGATGATCATCTGGCCCAAAAAGCCTAAAATCCTTTTTGTCATCGCACAGCTTCCCCATATGAGCGTTCCTGCCCTCGATCATACCAAGGCTCTGCTCAAAGCTATCGACCCGTGGATACCTTATTTTGATCCTTCCCTTCCGGGCGACCGGGAAAAAAAGATCGGTGAGATTCTCACTATCCTTCCCGATGCCAGTATAAAAGATATTGAAGACGCCTGCGCCGCCAACGCCTACAGCCACGTCCATATTCTGGCCCACGGCATGGAAAATTCGAAGAAACTCGGCAACCCCTACGGTCTGGTGCTGCATGACCCGCAGGACAAGAGCAGAAGCACTGTAGTCGATGGTGAACAACTGGCATCCACCCTGCGCCCTTTGCGGCGGCAGAAGGCGGGGGATTCCGACATCACGCTGCCGGCCGTGGTAACGGTGGCCGCCTGCGACAGCGGCAATGTCGGTTCGGTAATTTACAGCAGCGGCACCAGTCTGGCCCACGAGCTGCATCAGGCGGGCATTCCCGTCGTCGTGGCTTCACAATTTCCCCTTTCCAAGGACGCTTCCGTGCTGGTGGCCGAAACTCTTTACTCGAGAATGCTGTGGGGCGAGGACATCAGAATCATTCAACACTCCTTGCGCGGCAAACTGCACGCGCTCTGCCCCGACACGCATGACTGGGCAAGCCTCGTCATGTACGCAAACCTGCCTCCGGATCTCGATCAGCAACTGCTGGACGTCCGTTACAGTCAGGCAAGAAGGGCCATAGACTGCGCCCTTGACCGCATTGATCAATCCATTGACCATAAAATTTCCCTGGACGAAGCTGAGATGGAGAGATTGCTGGAACGCGTTGATGACGCAGCCGGACAAATGCCGACGACGGAAGGATATGAGACCGAGGGTCTGGGCATGCTGGCCAGCACGGAGAAACGCAAGGCTGAAATATGCTTTCATGCCATAATTAACCTGGCGCCGGAAGACGGCCAACAGAAAGGACTGAAAAAACGTTCCATCGAGTATCTCCGGAAGTCGCTTCATTTATACGAACAGGCATACAAAGAAAATATGCGGGAAACAAGCGGCATTATCCGGAAGAATCGCTCCGTCCACTGGGTCATGACCCAGTACCTCTGCCTGCGCGCCGTGCTGGGTGAGACTTTTCTGCCGGATCACTGGAGCGCGGCGAAGGTTTCCGCCGACGTCGATATTCGCTCTCATGAAGGCGATGTTGAAACGGTTGTCTGGGCCCACGGATCAATGTTCGAACTTTACCTGATGCTGCTTGCTTATGCCCCCGCCGTTGTGAAGCGGCAGTTAGAGTTCAGCCAGAAGGAATTGCGGGAAAAAGCAAGGTGGCATATCAGCGAGCTGCTGTCGATCGCCGGACATGACTCTTTTCCCATCTACTCGACCGACAGACAGCTTGAACGTTACATTAACTGGTGGGGCCATGATATTTTTGAAACGCTCCTGGCCGAATACAACATCAGCCGCCAGCGTTCCTGGCGGGAAGCCGGCGGCATTGTTGATTTTGCCCGTCAGCTCAAAACGCAGCTGGGAAAATGAACAGGGAACAGATTGCTGCCAGAGACGGAACTGCTCTGTTCGCTGCTTTTTGCAGACAGTAAATAAATAGTATTTTAGGAGGATTTATGGCTGATGTCTTTATAAGCTACGCCAGTGAAGACCGCGAGACGGCGCGGAAACTCGCCGGTGTTCTGGAGTCGTACGGTTATTCCGTCTGGTGGGACCGCAAAATAGTCGCCGGACAGAGCTTCGATCAGGTAATCGAGCGAGAACTGGAAGCGGCCGGAGCGGCCGTTGTCCTGTGGTCTAAAAGCTCGGTTGCTTCCGAGTGGGTAAAAAATGAGGCGGCCGTTGCTGCGGAAAGGGGGGTGCTTGTGCCCGTGCTCATTGAGAACGTCAAGCTGCCTCTCGAATTCCGGCGCAGACAGACGGTTGATCTGGCCGGATGGGACGGTGACGATGCGCACAGCGGCCTGCCGGCCCTGCATGAAGGCATATCCGTCGCCCTTTCCGGAACCGCCGCCGGTCGATCCATTACGCCGCAGCCGCAGCCGCCGGCGCCGCCAAAACCCTCGCCCGTCAACCGCTACCTGCTGTTTGCTTCTCTTGCCGCGCTCGTCGTTGTTCTGGGAGTTGTGGCCTACTTGAAACCCTGGCAGGATGGAAAAGAAAAGATAGTCGACACCAGGGTAGTACCCGACGCCGATCGCGTCGACTTAAATCGCCGGACTGAAGAGAGACAGCCACCGGTAACTCCGGAGCGCCGCGCCCCCCCTGATTACGCCGCTTTGATCCGGCGGCTGGCTGAAGACCAGCACAAAGCATTGCAGATGATGATCGGTCAGGACAAATCAGCAGGGTTGCGGCAAATTGAAAAAAATCTTGTCGAAATAGATAAAGCCGCCAGATCTTTTCCCCGTGACAATCCTGCAGAAAATGTCAATCTGTTTGTTTCCATGGGTTATGCCCTGAAGGACATGTATCAAAACTCCAAAGGCCGTCTTCCCTCGGAAATGCGGCAGCAATATTTACTCCGCGCCCGAGCCAGCTTTGCGCAGGCTCTGCGGCTTGACCGCGCCAATGCAGGGGCCTATAACGGAATGGGCAACGTCTGTTTCCTGGAAGGCAAGTTTGATGAAGCTCTGAAATACCACACCAGAGCCCTCAGTCTGGCCGGTGGAAAAGACAAGTACCCGGCGGCGGAACATGACCGGCAACTGGTCATCAAGGTTCGCGACGGTGAAATCCCCTTCGATTTCTGAAAATTATTTTTATCTATGCTTCTGGTATCTTTATTTTTTATGGAAATAATGGTAATGCACGGCGCCAATGGATAATTCTTCCGAAATCAAAAAGAAAAATGCTCCTCGACGTTCCAGATACCGGCTGTTATTCGCAGGCTTCTTCATCCTGTTGGTCGCCGCCCTGGTTGCGCTGGTGGTTGTCGAACTGAAAACATCTTATCTTGAGGCGCGTTTCCTCTCCAAATTTGCGCAAAAGGTTTCATTTTCGGTTCAACCCGGCCCGAATCCGTCTCTGCGCTTTCCCGAGCACGGCCCCTATGACGAGCGTTTGGGTTATACCCGGCTGCCGGAATTTATCAAGAATCTCGTCGCTCAGGGATATCAGATTGAAGCGCAGGCCCGTCCGTCCGCCAGTCTCAACGATATTATCGACTGGGGACTTTATCCGAGTTTCCGGGAAAAGAATCAGGCCGGACTGACCATTCTAGCTGACGATGATCAGGATCTTTTTCGAGTACAGTATCCGGAGCGGATTTACAGCAGTTTTGAATCTGCACCTTCCCTGATCGTCAACACACTGCTTTTTATTGAGAACAGGGAACTTCTGGATTCCCGCAATCCCGACCGTAATCCGGCGGTAGAATGGGACAGGTTCGCCAAAGCCCTTATCGATAGAGTAGCCCACGTTTTAAACTCGGATCATCGGTTTGCCGGCGGCAGTACGCTGGCCACACAGCTCGAAAAATTCCGCCATTCACCTGAAGGACGCACCGCAACCGCTCCTGAAAAATTGAAGCAGATGATTTCCGCATCCCTGAGAGCCTATCATAGCGGCAAAAATACCACGATGGCCCGTCGCCAGCTCGTCGTCGACTACCTGAACTCCGTTCCCCTGGCCGCCCTTCCCGGATATGGAGAACTCAACGGAATCGGCGATGGCCTTTGGGCTGTCTATGGCGCTGATTTTCACGACGTAAACTATCTTCTGCGCGACGGCTACAGTTCAATCGATCCCCGGAAGGCCATGGCCTACAAGCAGGTACTGAGCCTCTTTATCGCCCAACGCCGTCCTGCTTATTACCTGGTAACCAACCGTGACGCTCTGGAGGCGGCCGCCAACAATCATCTGCATATGCTTTGCAACGCCGGAATCATTACCCCCGCCCTGCGCGACAGTGCGCTTCCCTTGAAGCTCAATTTTCGCCAAAAACCACCGGAGCAGGCCGACGTTTCCTTCGTCGGCCGCAAGGCCGCCAACGCCATTCGCCGCCAACTGAGCACTGTTTTAGGCATACAGCGTCTGTATGATCTGGACCGTTTAGACCTTTCCGTAAAAAGCACCCTGAACGGAACGGTTCAGGACAAGGTAAACAAAATCCTGCTCAACCTGAGCGATCCCGATTACATAAAAGAGGTTGGGCTGGGCGGAGAGAGGCTTCTGGGCAACGGTGATCCCGGCAGCGTTATTTACAGCTTTACGCTTTACGAACACGTCGGCAACGCCAATCTGCTGCGCATTCAGACCGATAATTTTAATCAGCCTTTCGACCTCAATGAAGGAATGAAAATAGAGCTGGGCTCGACAGCGAAGCTCCGAACGCTGGTCACCTATCTGGAAATCATCGCCGGTCTGCATGAGCGGTACGGCGGGTTGTCGCGGGAGGAGCTGCGGACGATTAATGCAGAAAGCAATGACCGGCTCACCCAATGGGTCGTGGAATACTTATCGACGACCAATGACCGGTCTCTTGCCGCCATACTGGAAGCCGCCATGCAGCGCCGCTACTCCGCAAGCCCCGGAGAAGTCTTCTTCACCGGCGGCGGCCAGCATATATTCAGCAACTTCGAAAAATCGGATAATTCGAAAATGTTTTCGGTTCACGACGCCTTGAAGAGCTCCATCAACCTCGTTTTCATCAGAATCATGCGCGATATCGTCCGCTATTACATGTACAATGTACCCGGCTCAACGGCAAAAATTCTCCAGGACGTGGACGATCCGGAGCGGCAGGCATACCTGGTCCGGTTTGCCGACAAGGAAGGCCGCATTTTTCTCCAGCGTTTTTACAATAAATATCGGGATCTGAAACCCGATGAGCAGTTCGAGCTTCTGCTGCAGGGGGTGCGTCCGATTCCCGCACGCCTGGCGGCGATTTTCCGTTTTGTGAAACCGAAGGCGGATCTGCTCGAATTCTCCATGTTTCTGAAATCCCAGATATCTTCAGAGACTCTGTCGATGCTGGAAGTGGAAAATCTTTACTACTCCTACGGACCGGAAAAGTGGGATCTCCAGGATCGGGGTTATATTGTCCGCCTTCATCCCCTTGAACTCTGGCTGGTGGCCTATCTTCGAGCACATCCCGCCGCCGGACGAACCGAAATAGTTAGGGCCAGCGTCAATGAACGCCAGGAAGTCTACCGGTGGCTCTTCAAAACCCATCGAAAAAATGCTCAGGACATCAGAATTCGGAGCCTTCTGGAAGTAGAGGCGTTTCTGGAAATTCTCAAGGCATGGAAAAGGCTGGGCTATCCGTTTGATTCTCTCGTTCCTTCCTATGCCACCGCGATCGGGAGTTCCGCCGACCGCCCGGCCGCTCTGACGGAACTGCTAGGAATCATTATGAACGATGGAGTCAAGTACCCGGTCGTCCGGATTAACGAGCTTCATTTCGCTTCGGGGACGCCCTATGAAACATTGCTGAAACGGAGGGAGCTCGAAGGCCAGAGAGTGCTGCCCCCGGAAGTCTGCGCTGTTGTGCGCCGCGCTTTGATCGACGTGGCTGATAAAGGCACCGCACGTCAGATCAGCGGAGCATTTGTCAACAGTGCCGGAACGCCGGTCCCCGTGGGCGGCAAAACGGGAACGGGCGACAACCGGCGCGATGTCTACGGACAGAGAGGGCAGCTTCTGGAATCCCATGTCATCAACCGCGCCGCCGTATTTGTTTTCTTTATCGGAGACCGCTTTTTTGGTACAATTACAGCATATGTTCCCGGACAGCAGGCCGCACGCTACAATTTCACCAGCTCTTTGCCGGTCAGAATTTTAAAAATTCTCGCTCCTGCGCTACAACCGATGATCGAGAAGACTGAAGGCAGCAAGCCTCCCGCTGGGGAGATTAAACACGATGACATCCGGCAGGGTTTCCACGGAGTTTTTTTAAAGGGCAGCCGCTGAAAAATACCCGCCTTAAAAATTTAATACAACGGATAAATAGTTATGAGCAGATACTGGAGTCGCATAATCAAAAACATTAAGCCCTACGTTCCCGGCGAACAGCCGAAAGACCAGAAATACATTAAACTGAATACCAATGAAAATCCCTACCCGCCTTCCGTAAAGGCCATCGCGGCTATCAAAGGTGCCGCCAATGAGACCCTGCGGCTGTATCCCGATCCGGCGGGCGATATGCTGCGGGAAACTATTGCCGGACACTTCCATCTGAAAAAGGAAAATGTTTTTATCGGCAACGGCTCCGATGAACTACTGGCTTTCTCTTTCCCGGCATTTTTTGAACCGGCAGGCCCGCCCATTCTCTTTGCGGAAGTGACCTACAGTTTCTATCCCGTTTATGCGGATTTTTTTAACATCCGTTACCGGTTGATTCCGGTTGATGACGAATTCAATATCTCCATCGACGGATATTTTCAGGAAAACGGCGGCATTATCATCGCCAATCCCAATGCCCCCAGCGGCAGAGGCATTCCGCTTACGACCATCGAAAATATTGTTCAACGAAATAAAGACAGCGTCGTTATTCTGGACGAAGCATATGTTGATTTCGGCGGCCAGTCCGCAGTCGACCTGATTAACCGCTTTCCAAATCTGCTGGTGATCCGTACGCTGTCCAAATCATACTCTCTGGCCGGATTACGATTGGGATTCGCCTTAGGCAGTGCAGAGCTGATCGAAGGCCTTACCCGCGTCAAAGATTCGATCAATTCCTATACTGTTGACCGTCTCGCCCAGGCCGGCGCGCGTGAAGCAATTAGAGACGAAGCTTATTTTCAGGATACTGTCTCCAGAATCATCAAAACACGCGAACGGATTTCCGCCCGGCTTACCAAGATAGGTTTTCACGTCATCCCTTCCCAAGCGAATTTCATCTTTATCAGCCACCATCAATGCCATGGACGCGTTCTCTTTCAAAAGTTGAGGGAAAAAGGCATTCTCGTGCGTTATTTCGACAAGCCCAAAATCGACAACTACCTGCGGGTGACCATCGGGACGGACGAGGAAATGGACAGTTTCCTGCGCGAAGCGGAGCTGATCCTGGCGTCATCTCTGTGACCAACCAGCTTAATACCTCGGCAAATAAATATAGCCATAATGGTATTGATGTGATATACAGTATTTATGGAAAAGATAGATGCACGCAAACATAGTCCAGAAACGCAATATGAGATCAGGGAACAAGTTATTCGACTGCGAAAACGGGGTATGGCAAACAAAGTATTGGCGGAAGCGGTTGGGATAAGTGAAGGACGGGCCAGCAAAATATGGCGAAGGTACATCAAGGAGGGTAGCAAAGCCATTGGTTTGGGCAAACGTGGTC
>Ga0208462_1000276_pt1 | contig 62513 bp, 55 predicted proteins | sample AD_SCU001_MetaG_FD_184452 | JGI IMG/M metagenome (GOLD analysis project Ga0208462, IMG submission 184452) | Active sludge microbial communities of municipal wastewater-treating anaerobic digesters from China - AD_SCU001_MetaG (SPAdes) (version 2) | ecosystem: Engineered > Bioreactor > Anaerobic...
TAGCGGCAAGCACGGGGAACGATTCCGGCCTCCTGGCCGGGATGGATACAGTGGCTCTGCTTCCCCATTGCCCTGTACACGCTGTCGCGCGGCAACAAAGCCGCGCCCGGGACTGTGATTTCCTCCTACTTGTGTCCCATTTTCATCCGCCGGGATCATGTACGCATTCGCGCCATGTGCGTCGGCGAGGCATTAGGACAATTTTATCGTTAAATACGATTGCCCGAAAGTTAGAAGGAGCTTTTCTCAAAAGCAAGTGAAATCGGGCGGCGGCGTATTAATTTTTTGTAATGCGATGCTTGAGGGGTGGAGGGCATGGAGAAATGAGGATTTATTCTCCGTTGTATGTCTCAACTTGCCAAGAACGTGATACATTCGAAAAGAGCGCGGAGAGCGCAGAGGAGTGGTTTGAGGGCGCTTCCCGCTCGATCCGTGCGCCTCGCGGCAATCGAGTCAACGCAAAGGCGCAGAGACGCAAAGCCGCGATTCCTCTGAGCCCTCCGTGTTCGCGAAGCGCTCCGGGTTCTCTGTGTTAGCGAAGCCCCGTGTTCGCGCGAAGCCCTCCGTGTTCTCTGTGTAATCGAAGCTCCGCAAAACACGCACCACTCCCCGTTTCCAACTGACCCCCGCATTTCGTATACTTGTGAGTTCAGACTCACAGACAACCATTCACAGGAGGACACATGACGAAGGGTCGCTTTTCCCTTCTGTTGCTGCTCTTCGCGGCACTGACGATGCAGGGCTTGGCACAGACAACCGTCGTGGTGCGCGATGCCGCCGAGGACGACGAGGACATGCACATCAAGGTCGGTGTGATGGCGGGACTCGGGCTCGCGATGAACACCACCGACTATCACGTGAGCAATGTCTCGCGGTCGCTGGGCCTGGGCTCGCAGTTCGGTCTGCGCGGCAGCTTCCCGCTCGGCCGCAAATCGCGCGTGGTGGGAGGCATCGGCTATCACACGCTCGCGTTTGCGGATGAGAATGCCCGTATTTCCTTCAGCGATGCCATAGAGAACCACAGCACCAATGTGCCGGAGAATCTCGGCAAGCTCAAAACCGAGGGCAGCTTCAAGTACACCATCATTACGGCGGGATTCCAGTTCAGCCAGTTCTTCATCACCTTCAGCTACGGCCTGCCGATGTCGAGCACGCTGGAGAACAGCCTGAGCAATGGCACCATCGACGCCGACGGCATCGATCCCGCCGCCGAGTGGAGTCAACGCCCGGATCTGAATCCCGACGGCAACCGCATTCGCGCCGACATTTCGCCGGAGAAGGACGACATCAATCCCCTGCTCGAATTGCGCCTCGGCGGTGAATTCCCCGCGGTGAAAACCGCTCTCGGCGATCTGAATTTCGGTATCAGTCTGGCCTACACATTCAACAACATCATCAAGGACGGCCGCACGAATCTGCCGACCTACGAGGATCAGTTCCATCTTCCGAACGTGCTGTTCCACCTTTCCTACATGTTCAATATCTGATCCATCCCGGTACTACGCGATGTTCGGGCACGCCGCGGCGTGCCCGTTTTTTTCGTCCTCCCTCGAGCCATACACCTTTCGTATCAGCAAGCCCGTGTGAAAGCGCGAAGCCAATCTGGGAGGGTCGCTGCATCGTCTGTGAAAATCTGCTCTGAAAATACTCTCGCCGCTTGCATCGTGCTCTTCTGCGCGGTGATGAGTTGAGTAAAGAGTAAAGAGTAAAGTTTGACGCCGCAGGAGCCAACCCGCACCCCTGCCGTCCCCGCAGGCAATGGACACGTGCTTCGCGTCACTTTCGAAAACGGGTGTTGGATTACTTCGCCTGCGGCTACTGCTCGGATCCTTGCGGACTTCCAAGAATAATCTGTGCTAATCTGTGTGTAATCTGTGCAATCTGTGGTTTTGAAACTTGGTCGATTGATCGCGCTGACGACGCGTGGCGCATTACGATGGGTTCGCGTTCCGCACTGCGCAGGCGCGGAATATTTCGTACATTGAAAAGCTACAGGTTTACCACCGAGGACACCATGAAGGCCACCGCCTCGATCGAAGACATTCTCCGCATCGTATTCACCGAGCATTACGATCCCTACACCGTGCTGGGCATCCATCGCGTGACGCTGGACGGCGAAGCCGCCACCGTAGTGCGCGCATTTTTGCCCGAGGCCTCGCAGGCCTGGGTATTGCGCGAGTTCTCGCCCGATCACGTCGAGGAATACCCGATGGAGCGCGTGCATGAGGAGGGGTTTTTCGAATGCGTGTTCGCGGATGACGCCGAACCCTTTCCCTACACCCTTCGACGTGTGGCCTACGATGGCAGGGACGAGCGCTTTCACGACTCGTACGCGTTCTATCCTCAACTGACGAATTTCGATCTCTATCTCTTCGGCGAAGGCAACCACTACCGCGTGTACGACAAACTGGGCGCGCAGTACCGAGAGATCAACGGTGTGAGTGGCATCGAATTCGCCGTCTGGGCGCCCAACGCCCGCAGCGTGAGTGTGATTGGCAGCTTCAACAACTGGGACCGCAGGCGGCACGCCATGCGCGTTCTGGGATCCTCGGGCGTCTGGGAGATTTTCGTTCCGGGCATCGATGACGGCGAGCTGTACAAGTACGAGATCAAGACGCAGGATGGCCACGTGCTGGGAAAGACCGATCCCTTCGCGCGATATATGGAGGTGCGGCCGCGCTCCGCGTCCATTGTCCACGCATCGGCGCGCTACGCCTGGGGCGATGCGCCGTGGATGGCGCAGCGCCGCGTGGCGAATCCTCTCGACGGTCCTGTGTCCATATACGAAGTGCATCTTGCCTCATGGCGCACCGCCGACGACGGCAGCGGACGCATGCTGAGTTACCGCGAACTGGCCGAGCAGCTCGTGCCCTATGTGCGTGATATCGGATACACGCATGTGGAATTCCTCCCGATCATGGAGCATCCCTTCGACGGCTCCTGGGGCTATCAGGTGACGGGCTATTACGCACCCACGAGCCGCCTGGGCACACCCGAGGACTTGATGTTCCTCATCGACCGCTTCCATCAGGAAGGCATCGGCGTGATACTCGACTGGGTGCCGGCGCATTTTCCCAAGGACGGGCATGCGCTGGCATGGTTCGACGGTTCGCATCTCTTCGAGCATGCCGACCCCCGCAAAGGCGAGCACATGGACTGGGGTACGCTCATCTTCAATTTCGGCCGCAACGAAGTGCGGAATTTCCTCATCGCCAACGCGTTGTACTGGATAGACCATTTCCACGTGGACGGCCTGCGCATCGACGCCGTGGCCTCGATGCTGTATCTGGACTATTCGCGCAAGGAAGGAGAATGGCTGCCGAACCAGTACGGCGGCCGCGAGAATCTCGAAGCCATCGATTTCCTGCGACAGCTCAACTGGGTGATACACAGCAACTTCCCCGGCGTGATGGTGATGGCCGAGGAATCCACCGCCTTCCCGGGCATCACGCACGATGTGGACAATGACGGCCTGGGCTTTGATCTGAAATGGAACATGGGCTGGATGCACGACGCGCTGGAGTACTTCGAAAAGGATCCGCTGTTCCGAAAATACCATCACAGCAATCTCACCTTCGGTCTGCTCTACGCTTTTTCCGAGCGCTTCCTGCTGCCGATTTCCCACGATGAAGTGGTGCATGGCAAGCGCGCGCTCATCAGCAAGATGCCCGGGGATTACTGGCAGCAATTCGCCAACATGCGCCTCTTCCTCGGCTTCAAGATGGGACATCCCGGCAAGAAGCTGCTGTTCATGGGACAGGAATTTGGTCAATGGAATGAGTGGAACCACGACCAAGAGCTGGACTGGAATCTGCTGGATTTCGATGCGCATCGCCAGTTGCTGCAATGGGTGCGCGATGTGCACGCGTTGTATCGCGACGAGCGCGCGATGCATCGGGACGATTTCTCCTGGGAGGGCTTCCGGTGGATCGATCTCAACGACGCGGATCATTCGCTGCTGTCCTTCGAACGCATCGCTCCCGACACCGGAGAGCGCCTGGTCTTTCTCTGCAATCTCACTCCCGAAGTGCGCCATCACTACCGTTTGGGGGTAAGCGAAGCGGGCTTCTACCGCGAATTGCTGAACAGCGATGCCGCGGTGTACGGTGGCAGTGGTGTGGGTAATCTTGGCGGCGTGGAGAGCGATCCCGTGGCCATGCATGACCGCGATCATTCCTTGCTCGTCACCGTGCCTCCCCTCGCGGTGATCGTGTTCAAACGCGCCTGAGCTTCACGCTCCGCGACGCAACAGCATACCCGCGCAAGGCGGTACCGCCACCATTCTCCCAACGTGTGATCGCAGGACTGCGTGTCCAGCGCATTCCGCGTCGACAAGCACTTCCCAGGGACCATCATCGTCGAGCTGGTAATGCGCCGTCCGGTCGTGATTGGCATTTGCCAACACCGCGAGCACCGGCGATCCCGACTCATCCATCACCACATAGCCGCTCGCCACGGGAACATCGGGAATGAGAAAACGGCAATTGCTCACCCGCATATCGCGGAGGGCCGGCAGCGAAGCACGCATCGCAATCAGTCCCCGGTAATAGCGCAGCAGCGCGGCATTGTCCGCAGCGTAACGGTAATCCAGCCAATTGGTCGTGTCATCCTTTTCATAGCTATTGGCATCCACCACACCGTGGCGCACAGCGGGCATGCCGATGTCGGCCACGAGCTTGCCCCGACCGAATTCCTGTCCGGCGTGGAGCATCAGGGGTCCGGCACTGGTGAAGAGCATGAAGGCGGCAAAGCGCGCAATGGCGAGCTGGCGCGCATCCAGCGTGCGATACGCGGCGATGTCTGCCACGGCTTCGCCCGGCGCGACACTGCCAGTGGCAATGCGGATGAAGTCCGCCAGTGTGTAGCCATCATGGGATTCGAGATAATTCAGACTGTGCTCAGCCGCGAGCAGCGGTCCGGCTTTCTCGCGCACCGAGCCCAACACCCATGTGCCGTAGGCCTCGGACGGGCTGGCGCCCCAGTGTCCGAAGATGTAGCCCGTGTGCCTCTGCGGGTCCCAGCCCTTGACGCCGTTGCGGAACAGGTCATTCCACACCGTGTAATCCAGCTGAGAGAAACCGTGCGGATCGTAGCGGTCGCCTCCCCAGGGTTCGGCGAGCAGGAGCACATCGGGGAACAGCGCGCGCGCTTCCTCGCGGATTGCTTCCAACGTTTCGCGATCGAGCAACGCACCCAGATCGAGTCGGAAACCGTCCACATGGTACTCCTGCAGCCAGTGACGGATGCTATCCACAATGAGCCGCCGCATCGCAAACCGTGCGCTGTGCGTGTCATTGCCGCAACCGCTGGCACTGGTGAAGCCGCCCAGACGGTCGAGGCGATAGTAATAGCGTTTGTCGAGATATTTCAGGGGCTGATAATCGTACTGCGAGGTGTGATTATACACGACATCGAGAATCACGGCCACGCCTTCGCGGTGCAGAGCTTTGACCATATCCTTGAATTCGGTCTGCGCCTGGACGACCGCGCTGTTCCACTCGCCCACCGTCGTGTTCGCCGTCGAGGCGTAGCGGGTTTCTGGCGCGAGGAAGTACGAGGTCATGTAACCCCAGTGATTGCGTTCCCAGGGATTCCAGTGATTGTACACATCATCGCCGGCATGCGTCCCGTACGGTGGCTCGATCCACGCGAAATTCTGACAGGGCAGCAGTTCCACGGCATTTACACCCAAGGCGCGCAGATGCGCCAGACCGCCGCGTCGCGAGCGAAGCATACCCGCGTAGCTGCCTTCGTAGCCCTGCTCGGTTTCGCTCGAAGGATGCGCGGTCATGTCCTTGATATGCATTTCATACACCACCAGATCACGCCGTGGAATCACGACATGAGTGTCACCTTCCCAATCGTACTCCGGGAGCCGATCAGGCAGCAAGGCGCGTCCCGTGTGGCGAAAGGTGTTCAACGTGGCCACGCCGACCGCGTAAGGATCGCCCACCACGATGGCGGGATTGAACATTTCACCTTCGCCGCGTGGTCCATCCACACTGTAACCGTACCAGCACTCGGTCATGCCCTTCGGCAAGGCGATCGACCACACCCCCTCGGCTTCGCGTTCCATGTCATAACGATCGCCTTCCGCGTCCTCGGGACGCAGATACAGATGGAGGCGCACGCAGGCGGCGCGGGGCGCGAAGACGCGAAACACATAGTACTCCTCTTCGACACTGCACCCGAAGGGACCTTGCGGCCGCAGCGAATCCAACCACGGCGCGGGATCCACCGGCAACATGCCATGTCCCCGCGGCAACACCACATAGCTGAGCGAGGCGTCGAGTGTTTCCACTTCGAGTACAAGCGACAGCCCCTCGACCCGCAACGACTGAATGTGTGCGTGCGGAACCAGGACGATATCGGAAGCCAGGAACGCGGAGGGAGCTTCGGAACAATCGAGACGAATGTGCTGAAGATCTTCGAGTAGCGCTGCGTGAATCTGCATTGCACCTGCGGACACGTGATACGAGTCGCCACGGGTACCCGTGGCGAAGGAATAATGTAGCCACGGACACCGTCCCGTACAATGCGCCTCGCGATGCGATCGCCGCGGTATGCAGTCTGTTGCTTCGTCCCGCAACCGCCGGTAAATTGAATGCATGCGACTGAGCAATCCCACACAGCATTATCAGGAAGACGCCCGGCATTTCGATTATTTCGAAGAGCGGGGCCGCGCGGATGCCGACGCGGCGCGACGCATTCAGCAGGCGGTGTTTTCCGCGGCGCGGCCGCGTGCCGGCCAGCGCATCCTCGATCTTGGCAGCGGGAATGGCTGGCTGGCGGAGGCCTGCGCTAAGGAAGGACTGCCAGCACCTGTCGCTGTGGACATGGGCGTACGCAATCTCGCGGAGTTGCGCACGCGGTATGGCGATAGCGTGCTGTGCGTCGCCGCCGACGCCACCCTGCTCCCGTTCCGCGACGGAAGTTTCGATCTGATCATCGCCTCCGAAGTGCTCGAACATGTCAACGAGCCCCTGTCTCTGCTGCGCGAGGCGTGGCGCTGTTTGCGTGGAGAAGGCCGTCTCGTGGTGAGTACGCCGTACCGCGAGCGCCTGCGCTACGCGTTGTGCATCCATTGCAATCAGGTGACGCCGCTCAACGCGCATTTGCACAGCTTTGACGAAGAAGCGCATCTGCGAGCGTTTGCCGAGGCGGGCTTCGTCCAAACGCGTTTCGAGCGAGTGATAGGCAAGCTTTTCCTCTACTCTCGCCTCTCCTCGTTGCTCTCCTTTCTGCCCTTTCCTCTTTGGCGTATTCTGGATAGATTGAGTGTTGCATTTATTCGCAAATGGACCACGATCATCGTCTCCGGCAGCAAACCCTGACAACGAACCACCGTCATCCCGAAGCACATATGCGCAGGCACATCCATCCGATCCTGGCCCTTCTCATCCCTGTTTATTTCACACTCGCCTCCACAGTCGTCGCGCAGGAGTTCACCTGCGGCATGCGCGAGTCCGCGCATGCGAAAGAACACGCCTCGGCGGGAGCGCCGGATATCCACGCCTCGGGCATTGCCGCGCATAACGGAGCGTATCTGCCGATGCGCGGACAGGTGCGCGGTCTTGTGGTGTTTGCGCAGACATTGAACGATGACAGGCAGGATGAGACATGGCCGCTCGGGCGCGTGCCGAGCTGGGCCGAAGCATACACCTCGCGCCTGCACGAGTACTTCCACGACATGTCGAACGGGGCGTTGGATCTGCGGCTCGACATTTTCCCGCACAATATGACCACGCGCAACACCGAGGACGGCTACATTTATTGGGAGCGCCGCTTCGGGGATGCGATCAAGGAGATCATCGACTCGCTCGATCAGAGCATCGATTTCGGGCAGTACGATCTCTGGAGTTCACAGGGGAAAATGTACGATGTGACAGCGGAGCAGGACGGCCAGGTGGATTTGATCATCGTGATTTTCCGCCGCATCACCAATCCGTATTTCATGCCCTACAGTGGTGTTTCGGACCTCGGCTTTGCGGGCTACAAGTTCGTGGATGGCTCGCTCGCCCGTTTCGTTTACGGTGGCAGCGGCCAGGCCAACGATGCCGCCGCTTCGGGCGTGTCGATTTGTCGCGCGCCGGGAAACGGCTGGATACCGGATTTTGATTATGTGTTCCGCACATCCGTCCATGAAATCGGGCACAAGCTGTTTGGCGAAGCCCATCCCGCGGAGCTGTACGGTGGCCTCGGAGTGATGGCCCATGCCGGCAACGGCGACGCCATGAACAGTTTCGAGCGGCAGATCGCCGGATACACGAGTTTCACCGGCCTGACCGCCGGAGTGGATACCACCATCACGATGCGGGATTACGTCACCACGGGCGAGGCCTTTTTACTTCCCGTGCCGCAGGCGTTTCGCAGTTACTACAGTCTCGAATTCCGCGCGAAAAAGTCGAAGTGGGACACGGCGCCGGTGGAGGGTCTGTACATTTACCGCATCTACGATTCCATTGACAAATCCAGCAAAACCATCGGCATCACCAGTGCCGAGGGACGCTTCGATTGGCGTCTCGACAGCGCGACGCAGTCCATTTTCCCCATCGCTCCCAACGCGCTGCGTGGCTACACGCGCTTTCAGCGCATTCCTATCGGCAACAAGATTTACTGGGCCGAGGGGTGGGCCGGGGACGAACGTGCGGCATTCACCGAAAAGCGTCCGGAGCTGTCGGTATTGAAGAATCCCACGCCGGACTTCATTTTCGGCTCGGACACCATTCGCACCGGGTTGCGCATTCTGTTGCTCGGTCTCACCGACAGCAGCGCCACCGTGCGCATCAGCTATTCGCTTCCCCCCATTCTCTCCAACGACGCGGCCGGAATCGCCGCGCGTTTCGATATCGGAGCGGCCTATCCTCTTCCTGCCACCGCGGGCGCCACTGTGTCGCTGCCCTATGCCGCCCGCCAGGACCAGGAGGTGAGCGTCGAAGTGTTCAACAGCATCGGGCAATCCGTTGCCCGGCTCGGTCGCACACTCACCGCTGGAACAGGCACGCTGGCGTTGCCATCGCACATGCTCGCGCCGGGCGTGTACCATGTGCTGATCGACGCCGACGGGACGCGACACAGAACCGCCATCGTCATCGCACCCTGAAAGGACAGCATCGCGCATGAAGGAACTCGGCATAGACCACAACTTCCTCGGCATCGAGGATCAGCACTCGCGACTGGACAGCTCGGCGATCGCGATACTGCAAGCGCCTTACGAGGCGACGGTATCCTACGGCAAGGGCACGGCGCAGGGCCCTTCAGCGCTGATCGAGGCGTCGCATTACGTGGAATTCTGGGACGAAATGTATCAGCGGGAATTGTGCTTCGAGAAGGGCATCGCCACCTTGGAGGCGCTGGATTTTGGCGCGGCCACAGGGCGCGCGATGCTCGACCAGTTGCAGGAAGCAGTGAAGACGTTGCTGGACATGGACAAATTCGTGGTCACGCTCGGCGGCGAGCACAGCATTTCCACCGCACCCATAGCGGCGCATCTGGAACGCTATCCCGGCATGAGCGTGCTGCAAATCGATGCGCATTCGGATTTGCGGGAATCCTATGAAGGCACGCCGTATTCGCACGCGTCCATCATGGCGCGCGTGCTCGAATTCATGGACCCCGCGCGCATCGTGCAGGTGGGCATTCGCGCGCAGTGCCGCGAAGAGTTCGAGACCATACGCGAGCGTGGGATCAACACCTTTTTCGCATGGCAAATCCGCCAAGGAGTATTCGGACAGTCCTGGAAGGAACGCGTGCTGGATGCGCTGGGGGACGAGGTGTACATCACCTTCGATGTGGATGGCCTCGATCCGTCGGTGCTTGGCGCCACCGGTACACCCGAACCCGGCGGCCTGTTGTGGGACGAGACCATGCAGCTTCTGGCCATGATCGGCAAGCGCAAGCGCATTGTGGGCTTCGATGTGGTGGAACTCGCACCCGACGAAGTCAATCCCTATTCGGCCTTCGTCGCCGCCAAGCTCACGTATAAACTGCTCAACGCGGCGTTCAGCGGTACGCGCTGATTCGCCTGTACCTTCCACTTCGCGCACATAATCCACTTCGCCCCTGCCTACCGCTCTGGGCGCGCCTCACTGCTCCGCCGCTTCGGCAATCAATGCGAGGGCCTGTTGCATGTCTTCGGGCAGGGCGGACTCGAAGCGGATTTTTTCCCGCGTCACCGGATGCACGAACCCCAACGTACGCGCGTGCAGGGCCTGGCGCGGCAGCAGGGTCAGCAACGCATTTACCAACATTTTAAAGCGCGTCGTGACAGTGCCGTACAGAATACGTCGTCCGCCATACGTGGGATCGCCCAGCACCGGATGGCGCAGATGCGCCAGATGCACGCGAATCTGATGCGTGCGACCGGTACGCAGCAGCAGCCGCACGTGGGAGCACCAGCCGTAGTCGGTGATCACTTCGTATTCGGTTGCGGCATACTTCCCTCCCTCCACCACCGCCATTTTCTTTCTGTCCGACGGGTGGCGCGCGAGCGGTTGCTCGATGAGGCCGCGGCGAGCGGGCATGCCGCCCCACACGATCGCCTGGTATTCGCGCTCGATGTCATGCACGGAGAATTGCTTCGCAATGAAACGGTGCGCCTCATCCGTTTTTGCCACAGCGAGCAGGCCCGAGGTGCCCTTGTCGAGGCGATGCAGAATACCCGCTCGTTCGGGCCCGCGTTCGTGGGAGAGTTGACCGGTGTAATGCATCAGCGCATTCACCAGCGTGCCACTGTAATTCGCATAGGCGGGATGCGTTACCATGCCGGCGGGCTTGTTGACGATGAGTAGCGCGTCGTCCTCGTAGACGATATCGAGCGGAATGTCTTCGGGGAGAATGTCCGGCGGAGGCGGTTTGGGCACGATGCACTCCACCACGTCGCCCGGAAGAACGAGGCGGCCGGGTTTGAGTACCACTCGTTCATTGACACGCACGCCGCCCGCTTCGATCAGCGCCTGCACTTTGTTGCGTGAGGCATTTTCCACACCGCGCGTGATGAATTGATCCAGACGCACGCGCTGTGCGTTCGGTGCCGAGCGCAATTCGTAGCGCGTCACCGCGGCGGCGTCCGGGACATCGATCGGGAGGTCGCCCTCGGCATCCTCGTCCGGGATATCTTCATCCGAGACTACTTCGTCGGAGGGGTCGTCGGCGGGAATCGCGCCGGTGGAAAGCACGACGTCTTCCTCCTCTCCCGGAAGTTCGGGCATGGCGGAAGGGTCGACGTCGTGCGCGTTCATGGGGTGCGTATGCGAAACGGCGTTCAGGCGCCGGTGGATTCGGAGGGCTGTTCCACCGTGCCGAGTTTATGCGGCAATCCGGTGATCAGCAGCATGACCACGCCCACCGACACCGCCATATCGGCGATGTTGAAAATGGGCCAGAACTTGAAGGAAGAACCCGCGAGGTTGATGACGAACAGATCGAGATCGATGAAATCCACCACATTCCCCTCGAAGAAGCCCGCCGTGCCGTAGAGCACGCCGTGGAAAATCCTGTCGATGAGATTCCCCACCGCGCCGGCGAGAACGCAGGCCAGCGACACACGGAACACCAGTCGATCGGTGCGATGCCGGTACAATAACACGATGATGGCGATGGAAGCCACAATGGCAAAAAGGATGAGAAACACTTTTCCCACCACATCGATGCCGAAGGCCATGTGGGGATTTTCGATGTAGGTGAATTTGAACCAATCGCCGAAAATCGCATACGACTCGCCATAGCGCATGCCTTCGTGGGAAATACCCAGCCAGGACAGGGAAATCCCTTTGACAAGCACCTTGGTGAGTTGATCGGCGATCAGCACGCCGAGGGTAAGAAACAAAACACGCATGCTACCGCCTTGTCCGACTCATCGCACCTTTGTTTCCTGCTTGCAGGAAACGCACATGCGCGCATGGGGCACGGCTTCGAGGCGACCTTTCTCGATCAGATTGCCGCACACGATGCAGATGCCGAAATTCCCGCTCTTGATGCGCTGCAGCGCGTCGGTGAGATGCGAGATGAATTTGCGTTCACGGGCGGCGAAAAGATAGGCCTTCTCGCGCTCCATGGCGTCGGTGCCCTGATCGGCCATGTGCAAGGAGTACGTGGCATCCTCGTTGTATTCGCCGGAGGCGGAATCCATGAGCCGCTCTTCGATGCTGAGCAGCTCCTCGTTCGCGTCATGAATTTTCTCCATGATCAACACGCGGAAGTACTCGAGGTCGGCGGGGGCGTAGGTTTTCACCTCGGTGGTGCGCGTGACGGCCACGTCCTTCGCGCCTTTCTTTTTCAGCAGCGACACCTGCTTGCCCTGATACTTGGGCACGGGAGCGGGTGCTTTTTTCACACGGCGTGTGTACTTGCGCTTTTTCTTGGGCTCCCCACCTTCCTCGCCGGTATCGGCCTGCGCCGCGGGTTTGGCTTTCACGGCAGAGGGACGGGCCTTCTTTCCTATCGGAGCTACAATCGACGGTATGCTCTTTTTCTTTGCCGGCTCGGCGGCCGGAGCTTTCGTCTTGACGGGAGCTTTGCTCTCCTTCGCCGGTGCGACGGCCTTGGGTGCGGGCTTCGCTGCGCTCGTTTTCGGTGCTGCGGCTTTCGGTGCGGCGGCTTTGACTTTCGTGGCGGCCGTGGTAGTCTCGCCCGCTTTTTTCACAGAGGATTTCGTCGAGGGCGCCTTGCCAGCCGGAGTCTTCGTCACTTTGGCGGGGGCAGGTTTTGCGGGAGCGGCGGCTTTCGCTGGCGCTGCTGCTTTTGCTGGCGCTGCGGATTTCGCCGGTGCTGCCTTGCCTGCGGCGGGCTTGGTGGCGGTAGCTTTCGCCGGTGCTGACTTTGCCGCTGCGGCTTTCGCAGGCGCGGCTTTCGACGGTGCTGCTTTCGCAGGCGCCGCCTTGGCGGCGGGCTTGGCGGCTTTCTTCGTCGCGTCCGCTTCCTTGCCGGCGGATTTCTTCGCGGCTGTGCTCACGGGCTTGGTCGAGGTTTCCTTTACCGCCTTGCCCTTCGCGGGAGCGACAGGGGCGTCCTTCGCTTTCGCGGCTTTGGTCGTGGGGGTCGTTTTCGCTGCCATGGTACGATCTCCGTTAATGGGCGGTACGTTCACACATCCGCTGGTTACTGATCACTGACTTTCTCGATGCCGACAATACAGGGTAAATCATTGATAGCGAGCTGCACCCCGTGTTCCGGGGCTGCCGCGGTCCGGATGACATTCAGCGCGAGAGTTTCAGTGCAAATATACGACTCCATGCTGATAATTGCTTCTTCCAGAAGCGACTCGCCGGTGTGCACGGTGATGACGATGCGGTCGGTCACATCGAGACCGCTGTCCTTGCGGAGGTTCTGCACCTTGCTGATAAATTCACGCGCGTGGCCTTCGGCAAGCAGCTCGGACGTGATGGTGGTATCCAGCGCCACGACGGTGCCTGCATCCGCGCCGATGGTCCAGCCCTCGATATCCTCGTAGCGGATTTCCACATCCTCGCGTCTGATGGTCACCGCTGTGCCGTCGATGTCCAGCGTCAACGCGCCGTGCGCCTCGATGGCGTTGGCATCGTCCACGCTCAGGGCGGCGATGCGCTGGGTGAGTGCCTTCACCAATTTGCCGAATTTCGGACCGATGGCTTTGAAATTCGGTTTCACGCTTTTGCGCAGCATGGGCGAATCGCCGGCGATGAACTCGATGTCCTTGATATTCGTCTCTTCGAGAATCACCTCGCGCATGGCTTCGATATTCGCGCGCAACACCTCGTCGCTGGAGGCAATGAGAATGCGCGACAGCGGTTGCCGCGTTTTCATGCGGGTCTCCTCGCGCAAGGCGCGCGTCAGTGCCACGATGCGCTGCGCGTCGTGCATCTTGCGACGCAGCGCTTCATCCACCGCGCCGGCCTCGGGCAAGAGACTCAAATGCACCGAGAGATGCCGCGCGCTGCCGGACAGTCCTTCGGTGAGTTTACGATACAGCATGTCCGAAAGGAAGGGCGCGAACGGCGCCATGAGCTGCGCCACCACCACCAGGCACTGATGCAAGGTCTGATAAGCGGAGCGTTTGTCCTCGGACAACTCCCCTTTCCAGAAACGGCGGCGATTGCGGCGCACATACCAGTTCGACAGCTGATCCACGGTGAACTCGGTGATGGCACGCGCGGCGGGCGTGGGGTCGTAGGCATCCATGTGTCCGCGCACCGCGGCTATCAACGCCTGCAACTCACTGAGAATCCACTGGTCGATCTCCGGTCGGCGCTCGAGGGGCACGGCCTCGGACGAGGCATCAAAGTCGTCGATGTTCGCATACAGCGCGAAGAACTGATACGTGTTGATCAGCGCGCGGAACATGTTCTTCTGCACGCCTTCAATGTCCTGCTCGTTGAACATCGTCGGCCGCCAGGGCGGACTGTTCACCGTCAGATACCAGCGTGTGGCATCGGCGCCGTAACGCTCGATCACGTAGAAGGGATCGACCACGTTGCCACGGGATTTGGACATCTTCTGTCCCGTTTTATCCAGCACGAGCTCATTGACGATGAGATTGCGGAAGGCCGGCTTGTCGAACAGCGCCACCGCAATGGCATGCAGAGTGTAGAACCACCCGCGCGTTTGATCGATGCCCTCGCAAATGAAATCCGACGGGAAATTGCTCTCGAAAAATTCCTTGTTCTCGAAGGGATAGTGGAACTGCGCGAAGGGCATGGCGCCGGAATCGAACCACACGTCGATGAGTTCGGGCGTACGACGATACAGCACACCGTTGCGTTCGAAGAGAATGGCATCCACCCAGGGTTTGTGCAAATCCACGTCCTCGCGCTTCGGCTTCACACGCTCGCCGTCCACCAGCATGAACCCTTCGAGCAACTCGTCCACCGAACCCACGATGAACATGTCCGAACCATCTTCCGCCAACCAGATCGGCAGCGGCGTACCCCAGTAGCGATCACGCGACAGCGCCCAATCCTTGTTGTCCTCCAGCCAGTTGCCGAAGCGACCGCTGCCCACCTCGGGGGGACACCAGTTGATTTCCTTGTTCAACTCGATCATGCGCTGCGCATACGCGGTGGTGCGGATGTACCAACTGTCGCGCGCGTAGTAAATCAGCGGGTTGTCGCAGCGCCAGCAATGCGGGTAGCTGTGCAGATAGTCCTTGGACGAGCGATAGATGCGCCCGCGCTCCTTGAGCAGACGCAAGATGTCGGGATCTGCGCCTTCTTCCTTGTGCGTGGCGAATTGCAGCGTCTTGACCAGACGCCCGGCGAAGTCCGTCACCTCCTCGGTGAAGCGTCCTCCGGTGGTGACCGGCAGCACGAACGGCAGGTCGTATTTCTTCATCATTTCGTAATCGTCGAGACCGAAGGCCGGGGCGATATGCACCACGCCCGAACCATCCTCCACGGTCACAAAGTCCCCTGCCAGCACGTACCAGGCCTTGCGATCCACTTCGACGTAGCTGAACAGCGGCTCGTACTCCTTCCCCAGCAGGTCGCTTCCCATCATCTCGGCGAGGATGGTGTATTCCTCGGCGATCACGCTCAGCCGGTCCTTGGCCAGGTACAGCACGCCATGCCCCGCCACGTCGGCTTTGACGTATTCGACATAGGGATTCACCGCCAGGGCGACATTGGAAATCAGGGTCCACGGCGTGGTGGTCCACACCAGGATGTTCGCATCCTCGTCGCGCAGGCGGAATTTCACATACACGTTCATGTCGCGCACATCGGCGTAGCCCTGTGCGAGTTCATGCGTGGCCAGCGGGGTTTCGCAATGCGGACATTGCGGTACGATTTTAAAGCCCTTGTAGATCAGACCTTTCTGGTAGAATTGCTTCAGCGCCCACCACAGCGATTCGATGTACTCGTTCGTGCAGGTGATGTACGCTTCTTCGAGGTTGATCCAGTAGCCCATGCGCTCGGTGAGCGTGCTCCAACCCTCGGGGTAGTTGATGTGATGGTAGACGAAATCCTTGGCCTTGCGGTTGAAATTCGCCACGCCGTATTTCTCGATGTCCGACTTCTGCTCGAACTGCAATTCCTTTTCCAGCGCCACTTCAATGGGCAGGCCGTGCGTGTCCCATCCGGCCTTGCGCTGCACGAGATGCCCCGTCATGGTTTTGTAGCGGCACACGAGATCCTTGAGTGTGCGCGACATGACGTGGTGAATCCCCGGCTTGCCGTTCACCGAAGGCGGGCCTTCGTAAAACGTGAAGGATGCGCCGGAGGCACGCTCGTGCAGACTTTTCTCGAACACCTGTTGCTCGTTCCAGAAAGCGAGCACCTGCTGCTCGAGTTCCGCATAGGAAAATTTCTCGGGAAATGGTTCGAACCTGGACATGGATGAAGTATCAGTCGTTGTTGTTGGAAAAACCGTGAATCACCGCTACCAGCGCGGTGAGGAGCAAGCCGATCAGTACGCTGCTCGTGAGTGGCAAATACAGATGCACGCCGGGGAGGGTGATGCGCAGATCGCCCGGCAACGCACCGATGAACGGCAGCGGTACAACACGCGTGGTGGCGATCACCACGAGAATCGCCACGATCAGCAGCACCGCCAGCAGACGCAGCACACTGGCCACATCCTCCTTTTCCGGGACCACCGCTTACACCTCGAGGCGGGCGATCACGCCCTGCATGATGCTGCGCAGTTTGGGCTCGGTTTCATTCGCCACTTTGATGATGGCGGGCACATCCACCGCTTCGAGCGCGTCGGGGAAGCATTCGTCGGTGATAATGGAAAACGCCAGCACACGCATGCCCATGTGTATGGCCACGATGTTTTCGGGCACGGTGGACATACCCACCGCGTCGGCCCCGATGCCGCGAAGGAAGCGGTACTCCGCGCGCGTCTCCAGATTGGGTCCGGCCACAGCCACGAACACGCCCTGCTTGAGCGGTATACCGGCGGACAGCGCCACATCGTGCGCAAGCGCCATCAAGCCTGCGTCATAGGGCTGACTCATGTCGGGAAAACGCGGACCCAGCGTGTCGTCGTTGGGACCGATCAGCGGATTGTCGCCGATGAGATTGATGTGGTCCCAGATCATCATGATATCACCGCGACGGAACAGTGGATTCATGCCACCGGCCGCGTTGGAGATGAGCAGCGTACGCACTCCCAGTGCGTGCATCACACGCACGGGAAAGGTGACTTGCTTGAGCGTGTAGCCCTCGTAGTAATGGAAGCGCCCCTGCATGGCCACCACCGGTTTGCCGGCGATATGGCCGAAAATCAGTTTACCGTGATGCGATTCCACGGTGGAAATGGGAAAATGGGGAATGTCCTGATAATCGAGCGCGACGCCATCCTCGATCTCGGCAACAAGGCCACCGAGGCCCGTGCCGAGAATGATGCCCACCGCGGGTTGCACGGCGGTGTGCGAACGGATGTAGCGTACGGCTTCGTCCATCATACTGCGTAATTCGGACATGGATTAGCTCTCCCGATCCTCGAGTCGTTCAATGATATCGTTCAGGTCGCCCGCGTCGAGACCTTCGCGCGTTTTGCGCGCGCCGAGCATGCCGCCGGCGCTTTTGCGCGGAGTGTGTTCGAGCGCGGCAAGAAAATCCGTTTGCGCGCGCAGAATGGCCTTCATGCGGCTGATCAGCGCGATTTTCCGCGTTTCGATCAAATCGATCTGCTGTTGCAGCGTGGCGAGCCGCTCGTTGCCCTGGGCCACAACGCGTTCCGCGCGACGTTCGGCATCGCGGATCACAATGTCCGCTTCGCGGCGCGCCTGTTCCAGCACGGCTTTGCGCTCCTGCTCCACTTTGTAGCCCGCCGCAATGGCTGTGGCCTGCGCGTGCCCGCTGATGTTTTTGGTGGCGCGCTGCAATTCGGCGAGCATCGCGCGCACGCGTTTCTCCATGTCGCGCGACTGGCCGAGTTGCGTTTCGAGCGCGAGAATTTCCGCGCGCATGGCCTTGTTCTCTTCGGCAAGAGCGAGCAGCTCGGTGGCGAGCGCATGGATGTAGGAGCGCACTTCCTTCGGGTCGAAGCCCTTGCGCACCTGTTTGAAGGTCCTTCCGGCGATGTGTTCCGCGTCCATCGTGTTACCTCATGCTCTGGGACCAAACAATGCGCTACCGATGCGCAGCATCGTCGCGCCTTCCTCAATCGCTACCTCGAAATCCCCGGTCATGCCCATGGAAAGCTCCGAGCATTGACCAGCGGGAAACAGCGGCGCGAGCCGCTCGCGCAGCGCGCGCAACAGACGGAACTCCGGCCGCACGAGTTCCGCCTCATCCACCAGCGAACCGATGGTCATCAATCCGCGCACGCGCACCCATGGCAGGGTTGCAAGGGCACGGGCCACGTCCTCGGCCTCGTCCGCTGCGACACCGGCTTTCGTTTCCTCGGCACTGGTGTGCACCTGCAGGAGGATGTCGACGACGCGACCGATGGCTGCCGCCCTGCGGTCGATTTCGCGTGCGAGTTCCAGCGAATCCACCGAATGAATCAGGTGGACCACATCCACGATATGCCGCACCTTGTTGGCCTGCAGGCGGCCGATCATGTGAAAACGGTGTGGCAGCAACGCATCGCATTTGCCGCGATACTCCTGCACACGGTTCTCGCCGATGTCCACGAGCCCCGCCGCTATTGCGGCGTTCACCACGTCGGCGGGTTGCGTTTTCGTCACCGCCACCAATCGCACGTCCGTCCGGGGCCGTCCCGCGCGTTCGCAGGCAGCGGTAATACGTCGTTCGATATCTGCGATGCGCTCGGCTACCATAAACGGATGAATATATTCGCGGGAGGGGTAATATCCAATTCCGCCGCGGTGTTTCGCGCAGGCGCCGATGCTTCACAAGGACCCGAAGCGCGCCTCGGCATGGGGTGTGCGTGCATCAATTCGGGATGCGGTCGTGTGGCGTACGAGCCGCCGAAGCAGCCGGGAGTTCATGCTTTGCGATACGGCGGGCAGGTGTTATATTCCCGATTGACGTTTCCCATGCCGTTCGGCTTTCTTTTCTGACGAATAGAGGAGCAACAGGGATGAACGAAGTGAAAGCACCTCCCGCAGTCGTACATGATCTCACCACCGTGGGCGAGGCCTATGTGGAGATGTGGACTGAAGGAGCCACACTGCCCGAAGCCACCACCTTCACACGCCGCATCACGGGCTCGGCCGCGTTGATCGCGATGTACTACGCCATGCTGGGCGGAAAGTCGAATTGCGTGGCGTGCCTCGGCGCCGACGCCCTGGGCATGTTCGTACAGAACGTCCTGCGGCAACACAAGGTGGGGACGTCGGGCTTGCAGTTCTCGCGCGATCATCAGACCAGCATACTCTTCAGCGCGCGCAATGCGGGGCTTGTGCAGTCCTCGTATTACCGGCTGTCCGACTGGCAGTTGCACAACACCAAGGAGCATGTGCTGCTCGCGCAATCCTCGCGCATCGTGCACGGTAGCGGCTTTCTCTTGCTCAAGCATCCGGCCCGGCACAGCGTGTTTGAAATGCTGCGCCTGTCGAAAAAATTGGAATCCACCACCACCGTATTTCAGCCGCATTACGATCCCGCCATCTGGCGCGATCGCAACGAAGCGCAGCAGACGATCAAGAAAACGCTGCAATTCGCGGATATACTCACGCCCACCATCGAGGATGCGGAAAACCTGTTCGGCAAGGGCACGCGTGAGGAGTACCTGAAGCATTATCACGATATGGGCTCGAAGCATGTGGTGATGAGCATGGGCAAGCAGGGCGCCCTGGTCAGCGATGGCGTGAAGGTTGTGCGCGTTCCCGCGGTGGAGGCCGAGATGGTCGATCCCACGGGTGCGCAGGACGCCTGGCATGCGGGCTTCTACTACGCGCTCAACAATCACAAGCGCATGCCCAACGCCGTGTACTTCGCCAATGCCGTCGCCGCCTTCGTCGCCTCCCAGGTCGGCAATGTCATCCCCCTCCCCGCCCCCGGCGAGATCACGCAGCAGCTGCTCGGGAAGGCGTTCGAAGACGTGTAGCGGAGTCGTGAAGCGTTAATCGTGAAGCGTTAATCGTTAATCGTTAATCGTGAAGCGTGAAGCGTGAAGCGTGTAAAAGGGTGAAACTACTCTTCTGTGGGTGCGGGGATATGCTTGTGGAGATCGCGCGCATTCCCGCATCACATGGTGAATCGGATTAGTCACACTCCGACTTTCGTCGTCCTCGTCACACGCGAGACAATGAACCTGGCGCAGGCGGCGTGATTGTCCTGAGAGCCGTGGATCGCGGCCAGCACTGTCACTGCGAATTGCGCCCTCAACCCATCCTCTTCGCGCTCTCCGCTTCGAATGTATCCAGTATTCAGCCGCCTCGCTGAAAACCTGAAATAGGACCACGCAGTCTGATAACAGCGAAGAACAAACGAGTCGCTTCGCCCTTTTCCCTTTTCACCACACCGCGCTCATCGCCCGCCTGCAACAGCAGCGCCGCACTCCTTACGTTTCACGTTTCACGATTCACGATTCACGATTCACGACTCACTCCCTCCCCACGACACCTCCAACACCAGCGCCTCCTCCAGCAATTCGAGATAGCGCGCTCGCGGAACATCCTCCGCACCGAAGCGGCGCAGATGCGGCGTGCTGTATTGCACATCAAGCAAGGTCATTCCGCGGACGCGCATGTGCTCCACCAGCGCGACGAGCGCAATTTTCGACGCGTCGCGTTCGATGTGGAACATCGATTCTCCAAAGAATGCCCCGCCGAGCGCCACACCGTACAGACCACCCACCAGCGCGCCGTTGCGCCATGCCTCCACGCTGTGGGCCGCGCCACGCTCGTGCAGCAGCACATAACTGCGGATGATGTCGTCGGAAATCCAGGTTTCATCGCGGGCGGCACATTGGCGCATCACCGCGTCGAAGCAGGTGTTGAAACGGATTTCGAAGCGGCCCGAGCGCCAGGTGCGGCGCAGGGAGTCCGGGACGTGGAAATGTTCGGGAAGGATGATGGTGCGGGGGTCGGGGCTGTAGAGGTAGATTTCGCCGTCCTTGCCGTCGGCCATCGGGAAGACGCCCGACGCGTACATGCGCAACAACACATCGGGCGGAATGGCGGTCATGGCTCGTCCTGGTCCTCGCCCAGCGTGTCCTTGAGCCGCTTGAGGGTTTTCAGCGAGGCCACACCCATGCTGCGCGCCACGAACTCCGGTGAGTTGCCCGATTGCAATTGCGTTGCCGCGTAAGTGTTGCGCAACATCGATGGCGTGATGTCCGGTATGCCCACCTGCCTGCCGATGCGCTTGACAATCTGATCCACCGCCTGTTGTGTGAGCGGCGCCCCTTCGTAACTGAGGAACAGCGGTTCGCGGCGCAGGCGCTTGGCGAGTACGGAAATGCCACGCCAGCGCATGTACTGGCGCAAGGCGTTTTGCGCGCGCATGCTCAGATACACGAAGCGCGTGGTGCGTCCGCGCAAACCCTTCACAAAAACGCGGCCCTCGCGCGGCGTCATGTGCACATCGGCCACGGTCAAGGCGCACAATTCGCTGCTGCGCAGACCCGCGTGCAGCAGCAACAGGACCACCGCCGCATCGAGCGGCGAGGCGCCGCGCTCGGCCGTACGTGCGAAGAGCAGCGCATCCTTGCGCTGCAGCACCGTCGGGGTGCGCGGCTCGGCGTTGATGCCGAGAATGGCGGAGGCGGGATTCGCCGGCATCAATCCAGCGGCCGTACAGTACTCGAAGAACTGCCGCAGCGCGGTGATCTTGCGATTGACCGACGCCGGCGAGGAATTGCGCGTCAGCAGGAAGCCACGAAAATCCTGAATGTCGCTGCGCGTCAATTCCGCGATGGCAAACTCCTCGCCGAAGGTGCTGTCGGCCCAGGCCACGAACTGCTTGATGTCGTTGCTGTACGAGCGAATCGTGTTGAGGTGCTTGCCTTCGCTTTCGAGATGCGCGTAGAAGGACGCCGCGATATCCCGTATGTTGTCGTATTCACCAATGGGTTTCGATGCAGTAGGAACCATTCCGGAATATTGTTCCTCCGGCCGAGAAATAAAAATTGACGCGGCGGAGTCGACGGGCGGAAAGAACGCGAGCAAGTCCAGCCGCTCCCGGCCCGCGCGGCCGCTCCCATGCAGCGGTGGCCACTCGTTGACGGGGATGCGACACGGGAGGGACGGATGAGCGGGGGCGGAATCCACCATCCGCAATCCGAAATCACTTCGCTCCCCGCTTTCCCGAATCGCCAAAATTCCGTAAATTTATGTGATATACTGATTCATTCAGATTCCTTCGAAGGACCAATGTCCACTGCCTCCGAAAAGATCCTCCGCGTCAGCATTGAAGACGAGCTGAAGAACTCCTACATAGACTACTCGATGTCGGTGATCGTGGCACGCGCCATTCCTGATGTGCGCGACGGCCTCAAGCCCGTGCATCGCCGCATTCTCTACGGCATGAGCGAATTGGGATTGATGCCCAATCGGCCGTACAAGAAATCCGCCCGTATCGTCGGAGAGGTGCTCGGCAAGTACCATCCTCACGGCGACTCGGCGGTGTACGACACCATGGTGCGCATGGTGCAGGATTTCTCGCTGCGCTACCCGCTGGTGCAGGGACAGGGAAACTTCGGTTCGGTGGACGGCGACTCGGCCGCGGCCATGCGTTACACCGAGGCGCGGCTCTCCCCTATCGCGCTGGAGATTTTGCGCGACCTCGAGAAGGACACCGTGGACTTCACGGCGAACTTCGACGAGTCGCTGCAGGAGCCGCGCGTCATGCCGGCCCTGCTTCCCAATCTACTGGTGAATGGTTCGGGCGGCATCGCCGTGGGCATGGCCACCAACATCCCGCCCCACAATCTCGGCGAGGTGGTGGATGGACTGCTCGCTCTCATCGCCAATCCCGAATTGCCTGTCACTGATTTGATGAAATTCGTCAAGGCCCCCGACTTCCCCACCGGCGGCATCATCTTCGGCTATCAGGGCGTGCAGGATGCTTATCTCACCGGACGCGGCAAAGTGCTCGTGCGCGGCCGCGCCAATATCGAGACGCTGAAGAATGGTCGCGAGAACATCATCATCAGCGAATTGCCCTATCAGGTCAACAAGGCCAATCTCATCGAGAAAATCGCCGAGTTGGTCAAAGGCGGCAAGATCGACGGCATCACCAATATCCGCGACGAGTCCGATCGCGACGGCATGCGCATCGTGATCGAAACCAAGCGCGACGGCAATCCCGAGGTGGTGCTCAACAACCTGTACAAGCACACGCAGATGCAGGTCACCTTCGGCACCATCATGCTGGCCTTGGTGGACGGACGTCCCAAGGTACTGACGCTGAAGGAAATGATGCAGCATTTCCTCGATTTCCGCCACGAGGTGGTGGTGCGCCGCACGCGCTTCGAACTTGCCGAGGCCGAACGCCGCGCCCACATTCTCGAGGGCTACATCATCGCGCTCGACAACATCGACGAGGTGATCGAGACCATCAAGAAATCGAAGGATGTCGAGACAGCGCGCAACAACCTCATGAAGCGCTTCAAGCTGAGCGAGATTCAGGCCAAGGCCATTCTCGACATGCGCTTGCAGCGCCTCACCGGACTCGAGCGCCGCAAGATCGAGGACGAGTACAAGGAAACCATCAAGCTCATCACCCGTCTGCGCGGCATTCTCGACAACGCCCAGCTCCGCTGGCAGCTCATTGGCGACGAACTGCGTGCGTTGCGCGACAAATTCGCCGACGAGCGGCGCACCGAGATCATCTACGACTACGCCGATTTCAAGCTCGAGGACATGATCGCCGAAGAGGACGTGGTGATCACCATCAGTCATCAGGGCTATATCAAGCGCACGCCGGTGAGCACCTACCGTCGGCAGGGGCGCGGCGGCAAGGGCGTGGCCGGGTCGGCTTCGCGTGAGGATGATTTCGTCGAACACATGTTCATCGCGTCGACGCATCACTACATCCTGTTCTTCACCGACAAGGGCCGCTGTTACTGGCTCAAGGTGTTCGAGGTGCCCGAGGGCGGACGACTCGCGCGTGGACGCGCCATCGTCAATCTCATCAACAAGCAGAAGGACGAGAACATCGCGGCCTTCGTCACGGTGAAAGAATTCACTGACACCGAATTCATTGTCATGGCCACGAAAAAGGGCACGGTGAAAAAGACCGTGTTGAGCGCCTACGGCAATCCGCGTTCCACGGGCATCATCGCGATCAACCTCGACGCCGGCGACGATTTGGTGGAAGCCAAAATCACCGATGGTAAAAGCGATCTGCTCATCGCCACGCGGCAGGGGCAGGCTATTCGCTTCTCCGAAACGGATGTGCGCGACATGGGACGCAACGCCACCGGTGTCAAGGGCATTTCCCTCGCCGACGACGATTACGTGATCGGTATGATCATCTGCCGCGCCAACAGCAATGTGCTGGTGGTGAGCGAGCATGGCTACGGCAAGCGCAGCGAGGTGTCGGATTACCGCCACACGCGCCGCGGCGGCAAGGGTGTGATCACCATGAACATCACGCCCAAGACAGGTCCGGTGATCGGTCTCAAGGAAGTGTCGGATCAGGACGATCTCGTCATCATTTCCACCAAGGGCCAGGTGATCCGCCAGCACGTGCGCAGTATCCGCGTCATGGGCCGAAACACGCAGGGCGTGCGTCTGATCAACCTTCAGGAAAGTGACAGCATAGCCGATATCGCCCGCGCGGCGATGGAGCAGGACATCAAAGAGGACGCCGACGCGACGGCGACAGAGTCCTGATTCTCCGAGGCTCACCCGCGCCACCTCGCGTGGCGAATGAATGCGGCGATGATAAGCCGCGAAGGACAATGAGGAAATGAAGCGCGGCTTCCAGAACTTTCGGAGCTTCAGCTTCCCTTCTATTGACTTTTAAGCCGTTAAAAGCTAGGTTTCAGCATACGAAACATCCGCGTGTATTTGAGTCATTCATAACACGACAACATACTCAGAATTTTTCCATGCGTCCCGGACCCTTCGCGGTCCCGGCCGAGTCGAGGTGCCCATGCGAATCATCGTCCATTTCTTCCTGATCGGTATTCTGGCACTGCTGCTCACACCGTCGCTGCGCGCGCAAGCGCAGCAGGGATCGATCGAATCCTCGTGGAATCGCGCGCCGCGTCAGGAGGCGCCGCGCAAGGAGGCACCGAAGCAGGTGATCATCGAGGAGAAGCGCGTGCAGCGCACGCTGCCGCCGGCCGGGTCGGTGTGGGACAACGAGCGCAGCGCGACGTCGCGTCCCTGGCCGTTGCCGTCGAATCCGGGTCCGCGTGATTATTACACCGCGAACACCGCTGTCATCGATTCGCTGGCGCGACTCTACTGCCTCTCCCCGGGGTACGTGTCGAGTTTGCGCCTGCGCAACGAGGAATGTATGAGCACGACGCCGGGCAACGCGCCCAAGGATTTCAGTTATCAGGGTCAAAAACCGCAGGCCGCCGCACGGCCTTCGGTACAGGCCCTCCACCGCGAGTTGCTGCAGTTGCTGGAGCGCTGCCTGAGTCCACGCTAGGCCTCACGCGTCACATCGAGACTGTCAGAGATACACACTTCAAGGAGCCAGTACATGAAACGCTTCGCTATCGTATCCTTCCTCGTCCTGCTGGGGGTGCCGTTCCTCTTCGGCTGCCAGCCCATCGTCACGGATGATACCGACAACTGGATCACCTACGAGGTCCGCGACGGTCTTGAGTACAACGAAGCCTGGATGGTGGTTGTGGATGCGCTGCTCACGCGCGGATATCAGTTCGAGACGCTGTCGCGCGACGACGGATACATGAAATCCGAATGGTTGCACGAGACGGTGGAGTCGCAGGGTGTGGAAGTGCGCACACGCATTTCGGTGAAGTTCACGTACGGGCGCCGCACGGTGCGCGTGAAAATCGATGAGGACTACATCATCGGATACAAGGAGCCCGGTGTGGACATTCCCCGCATCGCCGATCTGAAGGTGGAATTGCGTGATCGCCTGTTGTGATCCGCACAACTGGTTCAGAGTACGCTTCGCACGCCATACTTCACCGGAGGCCTTCATGACATCACGCAACGCACACCATACACGCGCACTCGCCGCACCATTCGCCGGCCTGTTGATCGTGATGGTGCTTCTCGTGGCACCCGGACGTTGCCCGGCGCAGAGCTCCGCCATGTTCGACATCGCGCAGCAATCGCTCACGCAGCTTCCGGAGGGAATGACCAGTCTGAACATGGCCATTCACGGCGTTTCGCTCGGCATGCAATGGGGCGAAGCGCGCAATGTGCTCGACCGCGCGAACGTTCCCTACATTTTCCAGAAGGGCACATCGCCGATCGTCTACCTTCCGCCGCAGAATTCCACATTTTATTTCGTCCTCAATCCAAGTTCCTACGCCGTGATCGAGATGGGCATTATCGGCAACGGCATTTTGCCTCTCGACAACCAGTTTCTCTTCGACGGGCATCGCTGGCGCCTGACCACGGCACGCACGCAGTTCTTTGGCAACGAGGGTGAATACATCGTCAACGAGGAAGGCGAGCTGTACAACTTCCCCTTCCAGGGTTTCGTGCTGAAATTCCTCTCGCCGGAGCAATTCCGCTTTGTGATGGTGGCGCCCACCAACTCGCCACTCACCACGGGTTACGGCAAGCGTCCGGCAGCACCGGCCACGCAACCGGTGTCTCCTCCGCCGCCGCCGCCTCCTCCTCCGGTACGTGAGCCCGATCTGGAGCGCTGGCTGCAGAAATTCCAGATGGCGCGCAACAATTTCGAGGCGCGTCGCTACAGCACCGCCCTCAGTCTGTTTCAGGAAATCGCCGAGCAGGCGCCCGACGCCCTGCTGCAGGTGCGCAGCGTGTACTGGATGGGCGAGACCTATTTCGGCATGAAGCGCTACCGCGACGCCCGCGAGCAGTTCGAGCGCGTATTGAGTCTCACAGACATCGAGACGCTGCGTGTGCCCGCCGAGCGCATGATTCGCAACTGCAACAAGTTCCTCTGAGAGCGGACATCCACCGCCCTCTACAACCGGAGTTTCGACTCCGGTTTTTTTTTGCCCCTCGGCGAGCGCGCGGGGCGCGCGAAGGGGTTCGCGCAAATGCCCGCTTTTCGGTACATTGTGGAATCGCCAGTGGGCGACGTAGTATGTTCATTTATCAGGTAGCAGCAATGATCAAGCGCATCGCGCATATCGGCATCGCCGTCAAGGATCTCAACGAAGCACAGAGCACCTTCGAAACCCTGCTCGGCATGCATCCCTCGCATGTGGAACGCGTGGCCGAACAGAAGGTGGACGTCAGCAGTTTTCATGTCGACGACACCAACATTGAACTCACCATGGGCATCAGCGAAGACAGCCCGATCAGCAAATTCATCGACAAGCGCGGCGAAGGCATTCATCACATGGCCTTCGAAGTGGATGACATTCACGCCGAGTTGCGTCGCCTCAAGGATGCCGGAGTCCGTCTTATCGACGAGGAACCCCGCATGGGTGCCGACAACTATCTGGTGGCCTTCATTCATCCCAAATCCGCCGGCGGCGTGCTGGTGGAAATCTGTCAGCCCGCATCCTGATCGAGGATCGCGGGTCCGGTTCCGCACGCGGGTCCCGCCTCACCGCGGGACCCGCGCCGCATCACGGCAAGCCGCCCTCGGGGTACATGTACAGCAATGAGCGATTCTCCCCTGCCGGACATACTTCAGCATAAACTGAACACCCTGCCGACCTCGGCGGGCGTGTATCAGTTTTTCAATGCCGAAGGCAGCATCATCTACGTCGGCAAGGCGAAGAATTTGCGCTCGCGCGTGCGCTCGTATTTTCAGGAACGTGGCGCGCCCGATCCCAAGCGCGATGTGCTGGTGTCGAAAATCGCCGATCTGGAATTGACGGTCACCGATTCCGAAGTGGAGGCGCTGCTGCTGGAGAACAATCTCATCAAGGAGCATGCGCCGCGCTACAACATCCGCCTCAAGGACGACAAGAGTTACCCCTACATCGTAATCACCAACGAGCCGTTTCCACGCATCTTCCCCACGCGCAGGGTGATACGCGACGGCTCGCGCTATTTCGGTCCGTATTCCGATGTGAAAGCGATGCATCTCATGCTGCGCACCATTCGTGGCATTTTTCCCATACGGAGTTGCGACTACCGCTTGGACGATGAGATGATCGCCCGCCGCAAGGTGACGCTTTGCCTCGACTACCACATCCGCAAATGCCAGGGACCCTGCGAAGCGCTGGTGTCGGGCGATGACTACCGCGCGATGATCGCGCAGGTCGAGCAATTGCTCAAGGGCAAGACGCGCGTGCTGCGACAGATGCTGGAAGAGGAGATGCGCTCCTGCGCCGAGCGCCTGGAATTCGAGAAAGCCGCGGATTTGCGCAATCGCCTCCAGGCCTTGCAAACCTATCAGGACAAGCAGAAAGTGGCGTCCAACGATTTCAAGGACCGCGACGTGATCGCCCTGGCCCGCAAGGACGCCGATGCCGTGGGCATGGTGTTCCGCATCCGCGATGGCAAAGTGGTGGGAAAGCAGAGTTTCACCTTCACCGGCGCGGATGTGGAGGAGGAAGCGGATATCGTCGAGCATCTGCTGCATCGCTATTACTCGGAGACGCTGGACATTCCGCCGGAAATCCTGCTCGGCGAAGAACTGGATGGCGCTGAGGCCGTGAGCGAGTGGCTGCGCGAGCGCGCGGGAATGCGTGTGAGCATCGTTGTGCCGAAAATCGGCGACAAGCAGAAACTGCACGCCATGTGCGCCGCCAATGCGCGTTTTCTGCTCAACGACATCCTGCTGCAGAAAATGAAAACGGATGCCATGCTCCCGAAATCCGTGGAGTTCCTGCAGCGCGATCTGCATTTGCCCCATCCGCCACGGCGCATCGAATGTTTCGACATCTCCCATTTTCAGGGCGCTGAAACGGTGGCGTCGATGGTGTCTTTTCTCGATGGCAAATCCCGTCGCAGCGAGTACAGGAAGTTCGCCATCGCCACGGTGGAAGGCGTGGATGATTTCGCATCAATGCGCGAGGTGGTTTCCCGCCGCTACACGCGTGTGCTCGAGGAAGGCACCCCCCTGCCCGATCTCGTTGTCATCGATGGCGGCAAGGGACAGCTTTCGTCGGCCGTGGCAGTGTTGCGTGAACTCGGACTCGGCACGCTGCCGGTGATCGGACTGGCGAAGCGCCTGGAGGAAGTGTTCGTGCCCGGAGAGAAGCTGCCGATGAACATTCCAAAAACCTCTCCCGGATTGCGGCTCTTGCAACGCATCCGCGACGAGGCGCATCGTTTCGCCATCACCTATCACCGCGAGCGCCGCAGCAAAGCCACGTTGCAGACCGAACTGGAGCAAATCGATGGCGTGGGTCCGAAGCGCGCACAACTCTTGCTCAGCACATTCGGCTCCGTGCGCGGCGTGCAGGACGCCAGCGTCGAAGCCCTCGCCGCGCAGGTCGGCTGGTCCGCCGCGAAACGCGTGCATGCCTGGTTCCATCCCGATGACGATGCGACTGAATTGAACGAGTCAGCGGACAGCGTGAACGAAGATGCGGACAGCGTGAACGAAGATGCGGACAGCGTGAACGAGGACGCGGACAGCGTGGACGAGGAAGCGAATAATGTGACCGAGGACGGCGGTGAAGACTGATCGTCGCGGTGAAGCGCGTTGCATTCGCCTGCGCCGCGACGCGCCGGCGTCCCATCAAGTTCCCGAGAAAGGAGAACGACAATCCGCATGAGGAAGCTGTTTCCACTCATTGCCCTGTTGGCCTGCGCTGCCATGCTGTGGCGCGCCGAAGCCCAGCGCATTCCCGATGCGCGGCTCCATGATCTTATCGTGGACGGTATCGAGCGGTCCGGGAAGCAGGAGTACCGTGCGGCCATGCGGCGATTCGACGAAGCCATACGCACCTTCCCCAGGCATCCGGCCGGCTATTTCAACAAAGCGGTGCTGCTGCAAGTGATGTCGCTGGATTTCGAAACGCCGGTGCACGCGAAGCAGTACCTCGGTTTACTGGAGCAGACGCGGCGCCACGCCGAAGCCATCGCAGCCACCGCCGAGGGGCAGTACTATCTCGGCATGGCCAAGAGTTATGTGGCCTACTACCATTTTCGCGACGGCGAGAATTGGCTGAAGGGGTTGCAACACGGCCTGAGCGCCACCGGCTATCTCGAGCAAGCCGTGCAGAAGGACGCGGACGCCTGGGACGCGCGCACGGGCATCGGCACGTACGCGTATTGGAAAAGCCGCAACATGCGCTTTCTGACCTGGACGCCGCTGATGGACGACGAACGCGAAAAAGGCATCGCCATGCTGCGCGAAGCCGAGCGCAAGGCCGTATACACCGGCGCGCAGGCGACCAACGCGCTGATCTGGATTTACATCGAAGAAGAGCGCTGGAACGACGCGATACATTGCGCGCAGGCGATACTCAAGCAATTCCCCGGCAATCGCCTCTTTCTCTGGGGTCTGGCGTCGGCCGCCGAGGGCAAGGAAGATTGGCGTCTGGCGCGCGAGGCCTATCAGCGCATCGTGGCCTCCATCGACGGCGAGGTGCGCGAACGGCGCTACATCGAGCTGCAAGCGCGGGCGAAAATTGCCTTGATGCACGCGAAGCTGGGAGACGAAACCAATGCGCGCAAGGAGGCCGCCTGGGTGCTTCGGCAGAAATCGATGGATCTTTCCGTTTTCACACAGGATGGCAAGGACCGCATCGAGCGCCGCATCGAGGAAGTGGAAGACATGCTCGACGATCTCTGAGCCGAGGCCGGCCGGCGATGCGCAAGCGGCCTGAATCTGTTAACCAGCGCTAACGCCGGTTTGACTCGTGAATGACGCTTCGTCTCCGAGCCCGAACGTAGTCAGTGCGGCTTGCAAGGATGGTCGCGCGGGCTCGTCGCTCAGCGCAGTGCGGGCATTGGCAATCCTCAATAGCGCCTTGAGGTATCGTCAGGCTGAGCGCAGCGCCGAGCATCTTTGTCCGAGATGGTACTGAGTGATTCTGGCGCGGAGTGGAACATTCGCCGGGGCGGATCGAAGCCTCGGTAGCCAGTTGCACGACGCTTCGACTCCGAGCCCGAACCACGATCTTCTCTTACCGAACGTCCTTGTCGCGGGCTCGTCGCTCAGCGTGACGACAGATCTGCAACCGACTTAGAGACCATGTCATGAGCAGCGGAGAGATGCCGCCTCAGTAATACTTCACCCGCAATTCCACCGTGGACTTTCTTCCCGCGTCGTCCAGACAGATGATGCGATGCGTGCCGCGCTGTGGTGTGAAGAACAACTTCCCGCCTGGAGCGCTGTCGCCCAGCGCCTCGCCGTCCACATACCAATGCAGCACGCGCACACCTGGAGCCGCCGCCGCCTGCAACGCGATTTGCTGTGCGCTCCCCTTTTCGACATAGTATTCGTAGGCCGCGAGCGGCGAAATGATGACCGGCGCTTCGCCACCCGGACGCGCCGTGCAGCGCGGATTGTGCGGTGGCGGTTGCGGCACGTCCACGTTGTTTTGCTGAAACCAGACCTGCAACTCCGGATCGTACACCGGATAGCGCACCACTTCGGCACCCTCCGCGGGCAGGCAGTCCATGCAGTAGTGCATGCTGCGTGCCGCGTCCACATGGTACTCGCGCAGCAGCGAACAGCGCGCCGAGGTGGACACATGCTCGATGGCGAAATCCGTGCTCAGGTGCTCGCATTCCGCCGATGGAGGCATGCCGCTGCGCGCGCAGACGCTGCGCTGCCGCACTGTGGACGGACGCTTGAGCCAGGCCTGTCCACTGTTGTAATCGATGGCGTTGAACACATCCACCAGCAGCGGCACCGCCATCACCGCACCGGAAAGTGTGGGAGCGCCCTGTCCGTTGAAATTGCCCATCCACACTCCCACCGTGTAGCGGGCATTCCACCCCACTGCCCAGGCGTCGCGCTTGCCGTAGGATGTGCCGGTTTTCCACGAAATGCGCGGGAGTCGTGTCGAGGCGAGGAATTCCGGCGGCACGTCGGCGCGCTGATGTTTCGATAAAATCTCCGACACAAGCCAGGCGGCGCCGGGACTCATGGCGCGCTGCCCTTCGTTCAATGGCGCGTTCAGCAGATAGCGCAGCGGTGCTATGCGCCCCTCGCGCGCAAACATGGTGCTGGCCCGCGTGAGCTGTTCGAGCGACACCCCGCAGCCCCCGAGTATCAGCGACAATCCGAGCTTCTCGCGTGCACGTTCGATGCCGGTGAAGCCCAGTGAGGAAAGAAAGGTCACGAAATCCGGCACGCCCTGCCGCGCCAGCAGGCGCACGGCGGGAATGTTCAGGGATTGCAGCAACGCTTCGCGCACGGTGACTTCGCCGCGAAAGCTGTCGTCGAAATTCTCCGGCATGTAGCCGCCAAAATCGGTGGGAATGTCCAGCAGGCGCATTTCCGGCGTGAGCGAACCGTCGTCGAAGGCGCGCGCGTACAGGAAGGGTTTCAACGTGCTGCCGGGCGATCGCGGCGCCGTGATGCCATTCACCTGCCCTTGATGCAGCGCGTCGTCGAAATCCGCCGAGGCGCAGTACGCCACCACATCCATGCTGTCGTTGCGCACGATGAACACCGCGCCATTGCCCACACCTTCGAGCATGACGCGCTGCACGTAGTCGCGGAGAATGCCTTCGGCCGTGGCCTGCAACGCGGGGTCGATGGTGCTGACGGTGATGTCGCTTCCGCTCAGCGCGGGCAGCAGGCGCGAGAGATGCGGGGCGCGTGTGGGCATGGCGTGTCGCGCGCGTTCGAGATATTCGTCGCGCGCGGAGGCCAGCAAATCGCGACGAAACAGTCCGCGGTCACTGAAGCGCCGCACCCAGACATTTTTCAATGCATTGACGCGGCTCTCGTCGCGGTCGAGGCGCAGGCGATTGGGATTGTTGGGGATAAGCGCAAGGGCGATGCATTGTGCGAGACTCAATTTATCGGGCGGTCGGTTGAAATACAGATACGCCGCCGAGGTCACTCCCTCGATATTGCCGCCCATCGGCAACAAGCTCAGGTACATTTCGAGGATGCGGGCCTTTGGATAGCGACGTTCGAGTTGCACGGCGCGCAACATTTCGAAGAACTTGCTGCCGTAGGTGCGCGGGCGTTTCTCGAGCAGCCGCGCCACCTGCATGGTGATGGTGGATGCGCCCGACACCCGGCGACCCTGCACGAGGTTGGACCAGAGTGCACGGAGCACGGCCACAGGGTTCACCCCGGGATGATACAGGAACCAGCGGTCCTCTTTCTCCACCATTGCTTCGATGAGTTCCGGGGTCACCGCATCGAGGCGCGTACGCAGGCGCCATTTGTCGTCACTGCTTAGAAAAGCACTGAGCAGCTGTCCGTCGCGCGCGAACACCTGCGCCGACCATGGAGGCGGCGCGGGCGGTGGGAAGAGCATATCCAGCGTCGCCACCACCACGCCAGCCAGCAGCAGCAGCACAAGGATGGCGCGTCCGTGAAACAAGCGACGCGCCATCGATGTCAGGGTTCCACCGCCCATGCTATCGCGTGGCGCGCACGCTCGCCACCGCCACGCGGCGGGCACCGTTGTACGAGCGGTATTCGGGATCGTACATGGCCTCGGCAGCGATGGGCGGCAGGTTGAACGCGCCCTGATTCACCACGCGCAGCAGGTACACGAATTCACGCGTGGCACCGCCTTGCAGGGACGTGAAGAGAATCATGCGATCGTCGCGAATGTCCATCGACTGCACGTTCATCATTGCGTCCGACGACCAGCCGAGCGCGGTGGATGCGCCGAGGCGCGGGTTCTCGATTTCGCAGCCCGCGGGAATCATATCGGTAATCACCACATTCTCGGCCGACCTGCCCATGCCGGTGAGCGTGATGCGGCATACCAGGAGCTGGCCTTGCCGCAAGCCGCCCCAGTCAACGGACTGACGTGTCCGGTAATCGAGATAGCTGCGGCGCACCTGCATGTTGACATCCTCTTCCGGTACCGCACCGCCGGATCTGATGCCCTCGCGCGACCAGAGGTAGTACGCGGTGCCGCCGCCCTCAGCTTTGAGTTCGACCTGGCCGTCGCCCAATTCCTTGTGCGTCAAACGCAGGTCCTCGCCGGTATACGTGGCTTTGGCTTTGCCATTGACCAGCACCGTCACCTTGAGCTTGCCCGCTGCGCTGCGCTTCGCCGCTTTGCCCAAGGCCAGCATGGCGAAGGCGCTCTCCTGCGTGGAGTACATGTTGTCCATGCGATCGGCGAGGTAGCGCAGGATGGTCGGGATGTTTTTATTCGCGGGATCGTTGTCCAGCAAAATGTTGAGCATCAGCGCGTTGGCGCGCAGCTCGGAATCGAAGCTGCCGCCACTTTCGCGCAAGGGGCGCGCGCTCTTGAACGAGGAGGGAACGAGATCGTGCCAGGCGTTCCACTTTCCGCTTTGCGCGAAGGCACCAGCCAGCAGATAGCGCGTGTCCTCGGCCAGCAAATGCAGACGTCCCTTGTAGTAATTCATCGTCGACACGTCCTGTCGGCCTGCAAGTGCGAGCACGTAGAGTCCGTAGAGAATCTCCTTGCGCGCTTTCAGTTCCGCGCTGCGGCCGCCACCGCTGTAGGACACGAGTTCGTAGGTTTGCCGCTGCCGCGACTGCTTGGCAATATAGGACAGCAGGCGCTTGAGGGTCTGTTCGTTCACACGATAGCGTGCCTTGCGCGCCTCGACAAGGAAATGCGCGGCGTACACACTACCCCACCAGCTCGCCTCGCTCGAACCAGCCCAGTAGCTGATCGAGCCATCGTAAAGCTGCATGCCCTCGATCTTGCGCAGGGCTTCGTTCACGTAATACGAAGGAGCGTTGCTCTGGAATTGCTCCGGGGCGACGAGTTTCAGCACGCTCTCCAGGTAGAGTTGCGGAAACGCCCGGCTCACCGTCTGTTCGAGGCAGCCATGCGGGTAGCCGATGAGTTGCTTGAGCTGCTTGCCGAAGCGCACCGCCGGGAAAGCGCTGATGAGCAATTCGCTTGACGCCGTGCCTCGGATGTATTCCGCCGACGCGGGAAGTTTTACCGTTGAAGAGCGCGTCAGCACGCCGCCCTTGCTGTCCACCGAATACGGCACGGAGGGACGCACGGCGACATCGAAGCGCTCCTTGACCGCGGCGATGCCGCTGCTGCTGAAACTTAGCGTGCCGGCGCCGGGCACACCCGAGGCGCTCACGCGGAACTCCACAATAGCCGTTCCATTGGCGGGGACGGTGGCGCTGGCCGAAGCCGACGAGCGCAGCGACAGCGCGCCCGTGGCCGAGGCGGTGATCGTGGTCTTGCCGCGCTTGTTCGTGGTGTTGACGATGGTGACGGGAATCACCAGCGAATCGCGCGTGGACAACAGGCGGGGCACCTGCGGTTCCAGGATGAGATCGTCCGCAACCTTCATGCGGCGCTCGGCCGATCCGAAGCGCTCCTCGCTGTACGCCACCGCCATGAGGCGCACTTCGCCGTTGAATTGCGGCAGAGGCAACGACACCGTCACCTTGCCGCTGCCATCCGAGCGCTTGATGCCGCTCCAGAACGAAAGCAGACGGTAGCGCTGCACGGCGATGGGATTGAGGCGTTTGCGCAGGCCTTCTTCGAAACCGCCGTCACCGCCCGTGAGCGAGGACGAGCGCACGATTTCGGGCAGGAGGAATTTGTACAGATCGTACGGCTGTACTTGCAGCGCGCGCTTGGCATACATGGTGGCGTAGGGATCGGGCGTGCGATAATCCTTGATCTGCAGGATGCCCTCGTCCACCGCCGCCAGCGTCACATGTACATCGCGCTGGGGCTGCACCTTGATGGTGATGCTCTGCGTGGTATTGGGTTTGACGCGCTCGGGCGCGGTGATGCTGACAGGGATGCGATTCTCCTTTTTCTCCACCAGCATGGAGGCGAAGCCATGCCCCACCAGGAAGGGCACATCCTTCTGCTGGCCGTGCTTGCGGAACAGAGTGGCGGTGATGTACGCGTTGGGCAAATATTCCGGTTCGATTGACAGCGACACCTCCGCCGAACGTTCCTTCACATCCACATATTCGTGATGCAACACACCGTTGCGCTCCACAGTCACGAGCAGACGGCCCGCGAAGGGACAGAGGAACAGCACCTTGGCCTTTTCGCCCGGGCGATACTGTTTCTTGTCGAAGACAATATCCACGCGGCCTTCCTTGTCCACTTCGAAAGATGATGCGGTGGTGGCACCCCAGCCATAAGCGTAGAATTCCGCGAACACATACTGCGGAGAGCCCGCGGGAGAAATGCGCAGCGCGTACTTGCCGGAACGCCGCACTGTGACAGGAATGGACGTGGCGCCGTTGAGTGTCATGCGGCGTTCCCATTCGAGAATCTCACGTTCCTCCGATGCGTAGTAATAACGGTCCGCGTAGTCCTTTTTCAGCACCGTCTGCCATTCCTTGCGCACCAGGCGCACATCCACCTGCTCGCCATTGCGCGCCTTGTCGTTGCGATCCACGGCCACGGCGCGCAGGTCGATGGCTTTGTTCACGCTCACATAGCTGCCGGGCGATTTGATGCCGAGATGCACGGCGTTCGGATGCACGGTGAAGGAAGCGGCGCGATTCACCGTCCGCCCGGTGAGATCGAACACGCTCACGTAAATCGCGCCATCGAGATATCCGCCCGTGCTGATGGCGGCCGGCAGCGTGTGGCGCAACTCGGCGCGACCGTTTTCACTGAGCACGCCATCGAGTTGCACATTGTCCAGCATGCTGTTGCTGATGGAGGTGCGGGAAAAATCGAAATCCTTGAACGACGCGCTGCGGAACGGCATATGCTTGAGCTGCACCTCCGCCTCGTAGCGGAGATTGGCGGCGGGTGCGCCGAAGAGGAATTCCGCATCCACATCCACCACCACGTCCTCGCCCGGCAGCAGCTTCTCCTTGCGTGTGGCGAGTGTGACGCGCACCTTGTCGGGCACGAAATCCTCCACGCTGAAATTGTACACACCCAGCAGCACATCGCCGCCGGTGCGCAATTCCACGCGATACTCGCCGGTTTGCGCGTGCGTGGGAATATCGATGAACTGCTCGAAGGACCCTTGCTTGTTCAGCGAGGTGTTGTACTCGCCAAAGCTGCGTCCGCGCGGCGATATCACTTTCACCAGCACGGGCACATCGCGCATCATGCCGATGCTCTCGGTGCGCACGATACCCGACACCACCGCGCGCTCGCCCGGACGATACAGGTTGCGATCGCCATAGAGAAACGCGACATGGCCGCTGCTGTACTGCCGCAGACCGCCCACATCGTAGCGCGAGGTTTCGACCAGCGCGTCCTGCAAATCGAGGAAGTTGAAATCGTCCTTGCCCATCGCGGTGACCAGGCGCGCGGTGAAATCCTCCATGCTCGCGGCGACGTCCGTGAAGGTCACGACGCCTTCCTTGTCGGTGCGGCCGGAAAACAGCGTCTGATTGTTGGTGGACACGACGTTGATCTCCACATCCGCCAGCGGCGTCGCATCTTTGACCGAGTTGGCGAAGACAGTGATCTGATCGGGTGCCACGCGTGCGATGAGCGCGATGTCGCTCATGGCCACGATTTTCGAATCCTGAATCCAGCCGTCTTCGCTGGAGCTGACGCGCACCACGTACAGACCCTTGTGCCGCGACTTGAGCGCGCGGTCGAGATTGATCACATGCTTGCCCAGCCAGTTCCGTCCGGCGCGCACGGGAGCGGTTTCGCGGTACAGCTCATGGCCGAGATCGCCGACATAGTACTCCGGATTGTACTCGTAGTCCGGATCCCACCAGCTGTTCTGGCCGAGGAAATACAGCACGTTGTTGCGAAACACCTCCGACACCGTGACTTCGAGTTCGTCCACATTCACCGCGTGGACCTCGAGATTACGCTCTCCATTGCGCATGAGGTAGCGTCCACGGCGATCCGCGAAATTGACGCCCGGAGCGATATCCACAAAGGACACCTGCTGGCGATATTCGCCTTGCAGCACACCTCCGAACAGTCCCGGCAGGCCTTCGCGCAGAACGAGTTCCACCGACTGCTCGCTTTCGAAATCGCCTTCGATGCGGAGAATGTTGTCGCTGGTAAAGAAGCGCAAGTCCTTGCGCGGTTCCACCGAGATGAATTCCTTCGCGCGCGCGTCGTCGATAGTCTGCGTGGTGGCAACTTCGATCCACCCCGTTTCGCCATCGTAGCCCGCGGCGACGCCCAGCACGGCGAGTTGCGTGATGGGCGGGAGTTCGAGCGTGAACTCGCGCGTGTCTGCCAGCGGCTCGCGCCCCAACACCGAAGCCAGTCCTTCGCGAATGCGCAGCGTCAATACCTGCTTCTTGTCCTTCTGCTGTGCCTCGCCGATGGAAATCGCAATCACATCCGAGGGCTGCTCGGACAAAATCTGTACATCCTTCACCGGCTCGCCGTCGCGCAGCACCTCAAGGTGTCCGCGCAACCGATCCGGCTGCACCGGATAGGTGAATTGCACATTCGCCTGCATGGTGACGGTGTAATACTTGCGCGGGATATGCGTCCAGAACAGATCCGCCTTTTTCACATCGAACGCTGGCGTGTGAAATTCCTGCGTGTCGAAATCCCCGTTCAGTTCCGAGGAGAACAACACCGCATCGCGCACCTCCGCGGTGTAGGACTGCATCGGTTGCAGCGGTGTGTCGGGCGAAAACATCAGTCGGCGCGCACTGGTCCATTTGAAGCGTCCCTTGAGTGCGGGCGTAAAGCGGATGTACTCGTCCGTTGTCCACTCCTGCTGCTTGTCCGGCGGCGCCAGATCGTGCGAGAACTCCACCTCGATGGTTGCCAGCATGGGCGTTTCGCCCGATGGCGAGAAAGAGACGATTTCCACCGAGTTCGATGCGCAGCCGGCAACGATCACGGCCAGGAACAAGGCAACAATGCGAATCGCGCGAAGAGACGTCATGAGCGCTCCGGGAAAGCCATGGGGAATAATGGATAGGTGCAAGCTACGGAAAATCCCGTTGGGGGGAAAATTGCGCGTGACACGTGGCGGACGGCTGTTCGTGAGCGCCGCAACCAGTGTCTGACGCGCTTTCATTTTATCAAAATATTTCTTGATTTTTCACAAGTACATTTTTATTTTTCAAAAGCTGTTTTACACTTTTTCAAAGAGTATGAACGACAACATTCCGGAATGGGTGCGCGGCCTCTCGGGCGAGGATTTGCAGTTCATCAAGCGTCTCGTGCTTCACTCGGGGTCGCTCAAGGCCGTTGCCGAGGAGTACGGCGTGAGCTATCCCACGCTGCGCCTGCGTCTGGACCGGCTCATCGCCAAGCTGCGCGTGCTGGACGAGGAGAGCGGCGACGATGCGTTCACGCGGCACATCCGCCTGCTCGCGGCCGACGGAGACATCTCCCCCGCCGTCGCGCGCGACATTCTCCAGAGTTATCAACAATCGAAGAGGAAATGAACAATGGAAACCTTGTGGTTCAATCCCGATCTCTACGCGTGGATTCCCGGCACACTGGTGGGAGTGATCGGCGGAAGCATCGGGGCCGTTGCGGGCATGTTCGCCTCGGCGGGCCGGCATCGCGGACTGGTGTTTGCTCTGCTGTACGCCTTCGCCGGCTTTGGCGCGGGATTGCTGGCGAGCGGAGGTATCGCCCTGTACGACGAACAGCCCGCGGCGATATGGGCGGCATTGGGCGGACCCGGTCTGCTCGCGCTTATCCTGGGGCTGTTTCTCTCCGCCCTGATGCGCAAAGTGTACACCGAGAGCGAATTGCGCCGCATGTCGTCCATGGACGTGCACGGTTGAAGAAGGAAATGAGCGGTCAGGCACGCTGATGCGGACACGTGGCGAGGCGCCCGCCACACTGCCGGCTTCACGAAGGGAACAACGAAAGTGGAATCACTCCGTGGGGGTGATCAGACGGAAATTGCGCAGCACCGCTTCGACGTGCGGGCGGATGGAGAGGAACTCATCGCGCGGCGCGGTGAAGGAAAGAAGATAGGCCTTGTCGCCCCGCACCAGCATGCAATGCGCCGCCTGAATGGAAACAGGCACGCCATCGCGATCCCTGCGCTGCGCGCGGTACATGCGATAGGGTGCGCGCACTCCAGCCAAGGTGATTTCACCATCCTCCAGTAATTCGAAGCTGTCGAGCACGGCGGCTGTGGCCTTGGTGCGGGCATCGAGCAGAGTCGCCGCGGACTGCAGCGAAGTGTTGCGAAGGAGATGGAGGGTGAATTCCACGCGGCTCCCCATTTCCGGCAGCATGTGCACCGCGACCTCGTTCGCGAGATCGCGTTGCTCCATGAACCACTGCGGCGTGGGAGCGGTAAGCGCGCAGCGGAATTCCCTGTTCGTGTACACCCCGCCGATGATGCCGGTTTGCAAATCGTTGCTTCCCGCGCCGCGCGCCAGATCCACGCGGTCCACGCGCACGCTCAATATGCCGCGCAGCTTCTCCGCGCCTGATCGCAACTCCTCCACTGTGGCGGCATCGAAGAGACGGATGTACGCGGCGGACTCGAGCAGCCGTCCTTCCTCGGCGAGCACAGGAACCCAATCGTCACTCCAGGCCTCGGCCCACACCACGCCGCGCCAGCGTCCTTCCACCGGGCGCAGACCGAAGACGAAGCGCGCGGGCAGTCCCACGGCGCGCGCGAGGGCGACGAACATGAGCGTGGCGTGCAGACTGGAACCACGGGCATGCGCCACCGCGCCACTTGCGGGGATGACGGGCACGAGATCGTCGCGGTGAAACTCCCGCAGCAACATGGCATTGATGGCGGTGATGACGGCATCGGACGGTCGGTCCCAGGCGCGCAGCGTATTCAAACGCGAACGAATCGCCGTGTGCTCGAGATTGATCAGGGAGTCGCTGCGCAGATAGTCCATCAACGATTTGTCGAACACGGGCAGGGGCAAGCCGGTGGGACGCAGATACACACGCTGCATTTGCACCGTAACGGCATTCGCGGCGGCCGGCTCGGCGACGATACTTTGCCGCAAATCCTCCGGGGCAAGCGTGGCGCCCACATTGCGCGAGAGGGTGAGCGTTGCGCGCAGCAGTTTGATTTCCTCGCCCGGAATGTCCATGCCCGTCGCACCCGCGTCCCACTCCACTCCCGCCGCCAGAGCGCAGTGCTGCGGACGCTGCCGCACTGCCGACGGCTGCAGCCACTCCACGGTGAGCGCGGGAGCGGAGTATTCCGTCAGCGCGCCAGAGGAGTTCACCGTCCAGTATTCCAGTTCATTGACGATGATGGACGTGGCGGCTTCCGTGCGCTCCACCTGCAAGGCGGCGGCGGACGATTCCATATCGCGCAGGCGGATGATGCGTGAAGGAAGCTCGGCGCGTTTCCAGCGTGCGAGTGCGGGGAGCATGATGTCGAGCACGGCGTTGCGGCATTCCTCGCGGCGGCGCTCCACACGGCCGTCCCCATAGTCCTCGGCCACGTACAGCACGCCTTCGGTTACCCGTCCCTTGATCGTCACGAGTTGCATGCCCAGTTTGCGCCGCGCTTCAATGCTGATCGGTATCAGCGAGCTGTCGGCCAGGCATTCGGCGGTGAGCGAGTACTCCACCTGTTTTCCCAGGCGATCCACGACGTTGCGACGCTCGCTGTAGCGGCATTGCACATAGCCGTTCGCCAGATACTCGAAAGCGATGTCCACGGAGCCGCACGTCTGTCCGCCACTGACAATGGCAAAGCGCTGCTGCTGCGCCTGCGCCGTGGGCACGGCCAGCATCGCGAGCAACATCAACATCATCAATGCGCGGATCGTCCTTTTCATCATGCGTGCAATTCGGTGTTTACACAAAACAGTGTAAGATAGCGAAAAATCGCGGAAATTTGGTCGTCTCCCCTGGTCGGGAGGTGGGTAGTGAGTAAGCTTTGCCCGGCGCTCGTCGATTGGCTCAGCCCGTCGCGTGCAGCATTATCGTGAAGAGTGAAGGGTAAAGAGTAAAGCGGGGGCCTCGTTCGAACGCTTCGAACGGGATCGGCCTCCGTGATTTCGGACTCTTTACTCTTTACTCTTCACTCTTTACTCTTCACTACTCCCCCGCTCCCCCTTCCCACCCCGCCTCCATGGCGCCATCGGCGTCGATGATCCACGGCATCCATGCGAGCGCGAAGGTGTCGATGCCGATGTCGGCTTTGCGCGGAGCGATGGTCACTTCCTCGATGGGAAGGGAGGAGACGTCCACCGACGTGAGGAGCGCGGCTTCGTCGCGGAATTGCCGCTCCAGTTCCTGCAGTTCGGCGTGTGCAGCGGCGAGTTCGGCCTGGGCGCGGGCGATGTCCTCGCGTTCCCGTCCGCTGCGGCGCACATGCGAGGCGCCGCGGCGCACTGCCGCACCCGCGGAGCTGCGACGGCCGAACAGCGCACCCAGCAAGGTGGCGCCGATGTCCACCGCCGAACTCACCTGCTGCTCGCGCAACTGCGCTTCCTCGCGCGCGATCTTTTCCTCCGCGCGGCGCACGCGTTCCTGCACGCGCGAGTAGCGGGGCAAATACCGCGCGCGCAACTTTTCCTTCTCACCGTCGCGCTGCTCGCGCAGCTGTTGCGAAAGCCGCATGCGAAAGGCCTGCTCGGGCTCGTCGGGCGCCGAGGTGAGCTTCAGCGCGGGACTGGCCCAGAGCGTCAACGCCTCGCAGCGATACAGCCAGGTCTGCGCCGCTTTTTTCCACGTTGTCATCATGGCGCTGTTGCCCACCGACGCGGGCAGCGCCGAGAAATCCGCCTCCGCGACGGGCTCGGTCTCCAGCTTCGGAAGATCGTCGGTAAAGCGTATGGCCTGATCCCAATCGGGATTGCCCGGTCCCTGAGGCAGCATGGCCAGCAGCGATACGCGCCGCCACTCGTCCACGCGGGACTTGGCCTGCACGTAATGCAGCGCCGCTCCCAGCAGAAGCTGCGGACGGTACAGTACGCGTTCGCTTTTCCCCGGCGAGAGCACACAGGGGAAGAACACCTCCGGCAGGGCGCCGGGCAGGAGACGCGCGCCTGAGTGTTTCGCCCGCGCATTGGCAGCTCCACCCTCATCCGCAGTGGGCTTCGGGCCGCCCGCCGTGGCCGCACCCGTCGCGCTTGTCCGCTTTGCCGAAACACCCGACGGCACGGCCTGCGTGCCGCTGGCCTCCGCCACGGCTTTGCGCCCGGCCATCAGTGCTTCGATATGCGCTCGGGTGAGCGGTCCGCGCAAATAGGACATCACCCATCGTGTTTCAAACAACACGGGAGCATCATCGTGCACATTGTGCATGAGAAACACCCGCTTGCCAAGGCCGGAGATAATGCCGTCCATGGCCGAGCGGTCAATGCCCTTCCCCGCCGCCGCGCCGGCGGACTCCAGGCCATCGAGTACGCGCAGTTTGTCGCGCTCGGTTTGCAGGCGGCCGATGAACCAGGTGCCGGTGTTGCCGAGGCCTTTGTAGTCGAGGTCCACGGGATTTTGCGTGGCCAGCACACAACCCACGCCGAAGGCGCGCGCCTGTTTGAGCAGCGTGAGCATGGGCGTTTTCGATGGCGGATTCGCGGCTGGCGGGAAAAATCCGAAGATTTCGTCCATGTACAGCAGCGCGCGCAGACTGGACGTGCCCGATTGCCGCCGCATCCAGGCCACCATTTCGTTGAGCACCAGCGTGACGAAGAACATGCGCTCGGCATCGGAGAGATGGGCGATGGAAAGAATGGACACGCGCGGACGTCCATCGCGGGTGTACAGCAGTGTGGGTATGTCCAGCGCGTCGCCGTGCATCCATGTGGCGAAGGAGGGCGAGGCCAGCACATTGTTGAGTTGCATGGCCAGGGCGCGCCGCTCCTTTTCGGGGTAAAAGGATTCGAGATCGAAGACGCCGAGTTGCGTGAACGGCGGCGTGAGTATGCCGCGAATCACTCCGGCCATGTCGAGATTCCGGCCTTCGCGCCAGGCGCTGTCGAGAATGTTGGAAAGCAGAATGTGCTCGCGGCTCTGAATCGGGTCGGCTTCGATGCCGATGAGCGCCAGCAGACCGGACACGGTGGAGAGAATGCGCTCGCGCAGCGCGTCGCCATCACCGCGCTGTTCCGGTGGCGGCGCCTCGAAGGAGTGCAGCACGCTGAGCGACAGACCCGCCGAACTGCCCGGAGTATAGATGGCGAAATCCGCCGCCGAGCGCAGCATGGCGATGCGTTCGGGTGTTTGGCCCCAGGAGGCCAGGCCCTTGCGCCAGAGTTCGGCGGTGGCGCGGGCGTGCTCGTCCACGGATACATTGTTGCGCTGCGCCTCACCTTCGTCCACCCATGGCGCGAAATCCTCGCCCCGCAATTCCGGAAAGGTCAGCAGCAGATTGCCGATGTCGCCTTTCGGATCGATGACCAGCGCGGGGATGCCGTCGATGGCGGCCTCCTCCAGCAGTGCGAGGCAGAGACCCGTTTTGCCGCTGCCCGTCATGCCCACGCACACGGCATGCGTGGTCAGGTCGCGCGCATCGTACAGCAGCGCACTGTCGGACGTTGCGCCCTGCGCATCCTTGAGTTTGCCGAGATAAAAAGCACCTGGAAGTTCGAAATTCTGCATATGGGCATCCCCTGCTGTGACCATCTACCGCCAGCGCAATCCACGCCGCGCATCCGCCGCCGTGCGTGGCAGCGGACAGCGGACTCGTGGTGGAGCGATCACGCATACTAGCGAGCGCGCAGGGAATTCGCAAGCGCGTCCGTTTGCACGGCAATGGAAACGCTCAGCGGCTGATTCGACCGAACATTTCCGCGACTTCCCAACTATCCTGACACAGGTCGCGCAGTTCCTCGACGAGTTTGAGAATCTCATTGTCGCAGCACATCACATTGATGTTGGGAGTGACGCCTTCCGGAAGATCGAAGGACAATCCATCCTGTGTGAAGCATTCCTCGATTTCATCAATGGCGAGCTGCAGATTCAAATCGATGAACTCGTGTACGTGGGCGGCGGTGACACTGGGATGCGGCTCGCGCAGCATGTGCTCGCGCATCACTTCGCGCAGCGCATCCACCGCCATGCACACCTGCGCGAAATCGAAACCCTGTCGCTTGCGGTCGCGGGCAAGGAGGCGCGCGTAATGCCGCACCGGCATGCGGTCGCGGGTGCGAATAGCGGTGACGAGAATTTCGAAGGAGAGCGCCACGTACAGACGCAACGTGTCGTCGGTCATACGATCATAATCGTGACGCGTGGCGCGGGCCTGGCGCGCGCGGATTTCTCCCACGACCTCATTGACGATGACGTCGCGACGGCGGCGAAGCCGATTGTACAGAATAAAATTCGGGCGTCGCGCCGCGTGCACGAAAGCCGCTTCATTGCGCTGTCTCCACAGCTCCGGCTGGGATTTCATGTTCTCGATGAGAATAAGCAGACGTCGCGTCAAATCGTAGCGAGGCGTGGGGGCCCATTCCAGCACCCGCTGCGTGCGCGAGGCATCCACGCGCAGTTCGCGATCAATGTAGCGCATCATCCACAGGCGCTCGAAGGGCGGCGCTCCGAGCGCGTCCATGAACAGCTGACGAAAGGCGATGAAGGGCACGGCCATGATGCGTGGGATATGGAAGGCGCGACGCTCAGCACCGAAGAGAAAGCGCGTGGCCGCCTTGTACATGTCCAGATGCGATGTGGTGTGCGAGGGCGAGGCGTTGTACACCGCGAAGCGCGGGAGATCGTCCGCACGCTCGATTACGCGGAGGATAAGCGCGATGAGGTCCTTGATGTGGAGATACGGCACGGCGCTGCGACCGCGACCTCCAAGCATGGAAGCGTTCCACGAAGAGGATAGCCAGGTCCGGAGAAAGGCGTACACGGGCGGATATTCGCACCAATCGCTGTACAAGGCAGCGAAGCGCAGCACGCTGCGGGTGAACGGTCCCGGATGCTCGCGTATGAGGTCCTCGGCCGCGCGCTTGCTTGCCGCATAGGGAAAATCCGCGTCGGGTGGCGTGTCCTCGGTGATGGACTCGCCGTCGCGTGGGAAGCGGCAGGCCGCGAGAGAACTGCTGTAAATGAAATGCTTCACGCCCAACGCGGCCGCGAGGTCCAGCACATTCTCCGTGCCGCGGACATTCGTGCGCTCGTACTCGGCATTGGGCTTGTAGGTGAAATCATAGAAGCCGGCCAAATGCAACAACGTTGTGGCGCCGCCATGCTCGTTGATGCAGCGCGCCACATCCAGGAGCGCACCGCGATGCGCGATGTCCACCTGTGTCCAGCGCTGATGCTCCATGCGTGGGATGCCGGCTTCGAACTGTGATCGACGCGCGAGACAGAAGAGACGGAATTTTCCGTTGGCCGCTTCGAGCACATGTCGACCCACAAATCCCGACGCGCCCGTCACCACCAGGCCGGGCAGCGAACGATCATAATGTTCCAGTGTCATCGCTTCCGCGCTCCTTTCGCCCAAAAAACCACACCATCATCGCCATCACACCGTCACCCACACCGGAGAGGGCCACCAGCCAGATCGACTCCACCGCGACGTAGTATGTGAGCAGGAACAGCGCCGCCACGCCTTTCACAAGTATGATGAAGCGCAGCAGCACTGTACGCGCAGAGCCGGGACGCAACGCCTTCACGTACAGCACGGCCATGAGCATGTGAAACACACCGCCCTGCGCCGGGAAGAAGCTCTGCCGCACCTCGCCCCAGCCGCCCCAGCGCAGCAGGAAGTCGGGCTGCGCGAGCAACCCGACCCCCGTGAGAAAGGAATGCAGCGCCATGAGTGTGAGAAGCAGGCGCAGCGGTCGCGTGTCAGGTGGCACGACGACGCCCATAGCCGGAGCCCCAGCCGCGGCGTCCGCCACCGCGACGTCCGCCCTGCCCGCGCTCACTCTCCGCCCTGCCACGACCCCAACCGCGTGGCCAAAGCCCTTTCGCGTCATCCCGTTCTTCCTTCGCGGCTTCGTCCGCGCCCTGCTTGTCGCAGGGACCGCGACCGCCCCCTGTCAGCGGACCGCGTCCAGCCGGTCCTGTTCCATCAAATCCAGGCATGATTGCCTCCTGTGAAACTGTCCTGTATGAAAAGTGTCGCGCCGGTACGACCTGCACCGGCGTCGTGTCACGGTGTGGTGCGTTGTTGTTTGTACCAATTCCAGGCCTCGGCCACGCTGCCCTGCCCTTCGAGCGTGAGGCAGGTGATGCCGGCCGCCTCAAGCGCTTCTGCGGCTTTCGGACCGACGCGTCCCGCCAGCAGCACTGCGACGCCCAGTTGCAGCAAGCTGCGCACCGCTCCCGTACCCGCGCCGTGCTCGGCATCGGCGGTACCGTTGTCGACAAAGCGCCAGGCGCCACTTTCGCTGTCCACCAGCGCGAAGCCCCGGGCCCGGCCGAATCGTTCGTCCACTTCCGCATTCCATCCTTCGGCGTGCGCCGGTATGGCGATAATCATGATGTCACTCCATGGTTGAGTAATGATGTCCAGATGAAATCCAGGGACGCGCGAAACGGGGCTTCCGGCATTTCCGTGAGCGTTCGTCCCTGACGCAACGATTCCGGAAACAGCGGCGACCACGGAAATTCCGCGAGCACGGGAATTTCCTCCCGTTCGCAACGCTCGAGAATGCCGGCCCTGCTCACAGCATCGAGATCGGCCTTGTTGACGATGCAGGCAGCGGGCATGCCAAAGCGCGCACGCAATTCTATCATTCGCGCCAGATCGTGTGCCCCGGCCGCGCCCGCCTCGGCCAGCAACAGCAGCGCATCGACGCCACTCATCGCAGCGATGGCCGGACAGCCCAGACCCGGTGGACCATCCACCAGCACGAAGTCCACTCCTTCGCTTCGCGCGCGCTCGTCGGTAAGTTGTCGTACGCGCGTGACGAGTTTGCCGCTGTTCTCCTGACCCACGCACAGCTGTGCGTACACCATCGGCTGACCGAAGCGACTGACGGCCTCGATGGTGTGTCCCGTCAGCCGCTGCGTCATGCTGATGCAGCCGTCGGGACAGACGCGGGCGCAGATACCGCAGCCCTCGCAGGCGGCCGCGTCCACAGCGTACTGTCCGTGACGCAGCGTGATGGCCTCGAACACGCAGGCCGATGCGCACATGCCGCAGTGCGAGCAGGAGCGCGAATCGAACACGGGGAGCGCTCCCGCGAGGAAGCGCTGTTGCTGTGCCGCCACCGGTCGAAGCAGCAGATGGAGATTTGCCGCATCCACATCGCAATCCGCCAGCACGATGGGAAGCGGAGCAATCGCGGCCAAAGCCGCGGTGAATGTTGTTTTACCCGTGCCGCCCTTTCCGCTCATGACCACGATGCGTTTCATACCTGTTCCTCCGCGAATGCTTCAATGCGCTGAAGAATCCCGAGCAGCAATGGCGCGCTCCACGGCAGCGCGTGCGGCAGCAGCCAGCCACGCGCGCAGGCCCGCGCTACATCATCGTCGAGAGGAATGGCGCCGATCAAAGCCACCCGCTCGGCTTCGCACCAGCGTTGCACGGAGTCGTCGTGTGGCACGGCCTTGTTGAGCAGCACCACGAAGCGCTGTTGCAGTGCGCGCAGCGTTTGCGCGATCAGATCGAGATCGTGCAGACCGAAAGGTGTGGGCTCCGTGACCAGCACGGTGAGGTCCGCGCCGCGCACTGCCTCCACCGCCGCGCAGGCGCAACCCGGTGGCGCATCGATGACGGTGACTGTGGAGCGCGAGGTGGCTGCGAGGTTGTTTGCCGCCGCCTGCGTGCGCGCGCGGGATTTCACCGCGCGAATGAGGGCGGGCACGTCGGTGCAGCCCACATCAAGACGACCGGTGAGCACGGTGAGCCGAGGCAGGATGCGCTCCTCCACCACACCGATGCGCTTCGTGTCGTCGACCACCGCGCCCACCGGACAGAGCACCACGCATCCGCGGCAGCTCTTGCACAATTCTGGAAACAGCAGCACGCGGTCGGGCAGCACGAGCAGCGCGTGGAAGGCGCAGACGTCCTGACAGACGCCGCAGCGATCGCAGTATTCCTCTTCGACGCGTGGAAGCATCACGCGAACCTCCTCGCTGCCCGCGCTGCGCACATCGAAAAAGAGATGGGCGTTCGGTTCCTCCACATCGAGATCGAGCAGCAGCGTGTCCTGCTCGCGGGCCAGCAACAGGGCCAGCGACGTAGCCACCATGGTTTTGCCCACACCTCCCTTTCCACCGGCGACAGCGATGGTCATGGCCGTCCCCTCCCCGCGCCGCGGCGTTGCGCCCCGCGCCTACGCCCGTACAGCACGGCCTGCGAAAGATCCACCACGCGCTCCGAACCGCAGATCCGGCAGGATTCATCGACAGTCGCGTCTTCTGCCGCGTCCGCCGCCTCGTGCAGCACTTCGTCGCCGCAATCGGCGCAGCGCTGCAGCGATTGCTCGAAATCCACCTCGCCGCCCTCGATACGCAATTCGCGACCTTCGATGATGCAGGACGCCACCTTCCCATGCGCGCTGTCGATGAGGCGGGAAAAGGTGGAGCGTGAAATGCCCATGCGCGCCGCCGCCTCCAGATGATCGAGCCGTTCGTGGTCGGCCAGGCGAATGGCCTCGAATTCATCCACACTCAGCGTCACGCGCTGCAACAAGCGACGCGGCACACCCATCGGCTTGAAGGTGAGAAAGCGCGGTGGCAACAGAATGCGGCGTGGTATGCGGGGACGGGGCACGGTTCCTCCATTATGCACGTATGCTCAAAACAACTCCCGCAACATAATGCACATATGCTCATAATGCAAATGTGCTTCGCGGAGCGGAGGAAGCGAGCCCGGGATTGAAACGCGGCGCGCCCCGTATTCCCATTCCTGCGCCGCGTGGAATTCTTTACCCCGCCATGACAATCCCGTGACCGCGTTGCGGCGACGCCGGCGCAGATTGCGGACAACACCATGGAGGACGAGACGATGAAACGCTTGCTGCCCGTTCTGCTCACCTTGATACTCGCCGGCACTGCCACGGCGCAACCCGAAGTGATCGTGCATTTGCGCAATGGCATGGAAGTCGAGGGCCAGCTTGGCCGTATGGCCGATGACACCATACAATTGATAGAAAACAGGCGCGTGTATTATCCCGAGAAAAAGTACATCGCCTCGACGCACAGCATTGCGGTGAGTAGTATCGACCGGGTGGAATTCGACCGCGTTACCGTGGGTTCGGCCACGCTCACCGGCTTCGGTATCGGTGCGGGGGCGGGAGTACTCGGAGCGCTGATCGTTCCGACGGGTGATGGGATGTTCGCCGGACTCGCCAAGGCCTTCGTGCTCGTGAGCGGCGTAGTAACGGGAACGGTCATCGGCTTTCTGGCCGGGCTGTTCTCGGCCGAGGACGAAGTAGTATATCATCCCGAGCAGCCGCATGACGCGGCGGCGCTCGCCGTGTTGGGTGCGGGAATAAGAGACAGGGGTGTGGTCGACACCGCCCACACCGGCGCCTCGGGCGGCGCGTCGCTGACACAGTACCTGCGCGAATACGCCCCACCGTTCATGCTCACCACTACGGGGGGCGAAATCATCGATCTGCGCTTCATAGCCGTGGACCAGCGCGGTGCGCATTTCCTCCCGGAGTATCCTATACGTTGGCTCCCTACGAGGCACGACGGCAGCATCATCCTGCCCTTGAGCGACATCGCCGAAGTGGAAAGTGGCGATCGCCCCAATCTTGTGACGAGCTTGATGGTCGGCGCGGCCATCGGTGCCTTGCTCACGCCTTCCGCGGAGGAAAAGTTTGACAAGCAGCAGATGCTCGGCATGGGAGTCGGCGCGTTGTGCGGACTCGGCGTTCACAGTATGCGCAAGAAGAACCAAGCCCCGCCCCTACGCTGGAAGCGCGGCGACGACCCCGCCATACTGCAACGCCAGTCCCTGCACCATCTCCGTCCCGACATACGCTGGGAGGGACTCGAAGCCGCCGCGCCCTGACGCTTCGACGCCGCGCGCGGCGCCGTGCGCATCGCGGAGTAACGGCGGATACGCCTTGTCCCGCAGGCCCGCGCGCGCTATATTAGTTGTTTGCGGGGTGTAGCGTAGCCCGGTATCGCGCCTGCTTTGGGAGCAGGAGGTCGTCGGTTCAAATCCGGCCACCCCGACAGCAAAAGGTCCAGCGATGGGCCTTTTTTGGTGATTCAAGGGGGGTAGAGCCAATACAAGAGCAGAAATCGGCGGCCTTCACACCTCGGTTTGTAGCAATTTCTGGAGCAATTTTTGGAGCAATCCAGAACGGACTTGATGCCAATATCTCCCGCACGCCAGAAAGAGTCAAGGGGCCGTCAGAAAAGTGTCAGCTGCATCCCCTCTTTGTGCCCCAGGATGATGAGGTAGTCGCTGTTCCAGACGGACCTGTTCGTCTCCGCGTCGTAGCCGGCGAGATAGAACTTTCGGTTGTGCCACCCACCCACAACGACGTAGTGATCGTGCGGCTTCGAGGGAAGAGCCTTGCGTCGCCACCGTGGTCTTCGAATTTGGTCAAGGTATTTGGGACACCGACATCCCCTGTGAATTTCGACGACCTCGTACACGGTGCTCGAATAGCTGGTACGGATCACGTCACCGATTCCGATTCTTGGCATCACATACCTTCCTTTCCGGTTCGGGTTTCGGATCAGGGCATCCGTCGATCTCGCGTGTGCCGCACATCCACTCCCGTTTGCGATCATCATCCCTGCGGGTTCTGTAACCAGCACCCAACGTGAACACGCCGGGGTCGGGACGCGGCCAGTAGCATGAACGTCGAGGGCAATCGCGGTCGCAAACGTCGACGTTCGCCCGCATGTTTCGGTCACGGATCTTCATTCGTGTTCATCCTCATGTTGGTCGCAATACCACGACGGGCCAATGATCCTGCGCCCGCAGTATTCCACTTCCCAGCCGTTGTCATGGTAGATGTGCCGGCATCGCCCGTAGTGGCATCGATGCTTCGTGCCGTCGACGTTGGTGGGCTTCCCATCCTCGATGGTGATGGGTTGCTTGCAGTACCGACACTCGAAGGGTCTGTCCGCGGCCCTCTCTCTCTCACGTATGGTGGCGTTGGTGTCACGCAAGGTATCGAGCGGTGTTTCCAGACGGCGGCGCGTCTTGGGGGTTTCCAAAACAGCAATGCTGCCACTGTAACTGACCAGACGCCACACATAGCCGCGGTTCCTGGCCCAGGACGTATGGTACAGACGCCCGATCACGTACTCGGTGGGCATATCGTCCATCATAACCATCCATTCTCCGCGAACGAGACATAGCTTTCGCCGCAGATGATGATGTGGTCTTGCACGTGGATGTCGAGCAGATTGCCACCCTCCACGAGTTGCTTCGTAATAGCGTGATCCTCGCGACTGGCCTCCCGGACGCCACTTGGATGATTGTGCATGAGGATGACACTGGCTGCCGAACGTTTGATCGCTTGCTTGAACACCTCGCGCGGGTGGACGAGGCTCGCATTCAGAGTGCCCTTCGATACGGTGACATCCTCGAGGATACGACCCGCGTTCGTGAGCAGGATCACATGGAATTCCTCAACCTCGAGTGTTCTCATCCGAGGCCCGAGGGCATCCACCACATCCTGTGGAGAGCTGATCGCGTGTTCGGGCAGCGGCCTGTCCACCGCGTACCGGATGCCGATCTCGAAGGCCGCTTTGAGCTTTTCCGCCCGTCTGCGGCCGATGCCGGGAATCGCCATGAGTTCCTCAATGGACATGCCTGCCACGTCCTTGAGTGAAATGCCGTCGACGGCAACACCAACGGCCGAGAGTAGTTGTGTATCGGTCATTGTTCCTCTTCCTTGTTCGTGATTATCCAGACGAAGTGGTTGTGCTATGCGGCCTACACGCCATGACGCCGCTGTATCTCATACTGCACCTTGAGGATCCAGCCTATCACGCGGCGGATGTGGGCGTTGCGTATCGATCCGACGTTGTTGTCCTCCTTGTTCAAGCCGTACTTGAAGACAATTGCATCATCCGCGAAGGTCCGAAACACCGCAAAGGAAATTTCTCGATGCTCGGGCGGGATCTTCGGATTGCTGTTGCATGGCTTGCCTACTCCCGTATAGTCCGCTCCGTCGATGCTGATGTGTGGGCATATTGTGCAGGATGGATCCTCAGGGTCCGTGGATTCATCCAAGTACAAGACACACAACGGGCACGAGAATGGCGGGTAACTGGGATTCTCGTAGGAATACCGCAGTATCTTGAGTGCCTTCTCCATCTCCATAAGCTCGCCGAGCGAGAGGTCCTGGAGTGTCATGCGTCCTCCGTGTTGCGAGCGAATTCCATGTCGCAGTACTGGCAGCGATACCACATGAGTATGCCCAGGTTTCCCATCTCGTAGGCATCCCCTCCGCACGCGGGACAGAATTCGGTTTCTTCGAGAATGATGTCGTCCTCTTCATCGAGGTTCCATTCGTTGTTGTTCATGCGTACCACTCCACGATGTATGCGAATCGGAGCCAGCGGACGATGATGATGTTGTCGACGAGGATATTCCTCTCATCTTCGATCGAGGCCCGTTGCTTGAAATGAATGCGGGGCACAAGCCTCAACCTGTACCCCGTTGTCATGCTTGTGCGTGCCATGTTATTTCCGTTTTGGTGGTTTCCTGTAGAGATACAATCCACGCTCAATGGCGTTGAGAATGATGATCCCGGACATATTCATTATCACCACGGCTGGCTTCGGTACGTTCAGCCATCCTGCGGGCATGAAGACCGCGCGTCGATGGTTGGCAGCGTCTTGGAGTTCGTGAAGCGTCATGATCCGTCGCTCCGCGTGTTCGATGGAGGGCGTCATGCTTCCACCACGTCCTTCGTCTTTGCGTATCGGAACTGATAGCTCACGACTTCGAATCCCGCCCGCAGCGAGAGCAGCTTCAGCCGTTCGATACGATCGATGGCCCGCCATGTCGGGATATCGACCGTGATGGTTTTCTGTTCTTTCCGTTTGCCTTCGCAGATCACATATACACATCGTTCCATGATGTCTCCGTAAATGGTCCGGCGGTGTGCGGCCCGCCGGTGATTCGAGTTGCGAGGAAACCACCCGCACGTGGGTGTGGGTATTGAGTCTGTTAAGTGGAAGCCAGCGGTGGGTCCGCCGGCGGCGCGTCCGCGTCACGATTGATGATGCTGCCCTGGGCGGCGATCAGACGGACGTTCGAGCCGACGTTCGCGTTGAGGATGGTGGTCTGGATGAACTTGTTGAGGGCCTTCTGCATCTCGCGGAGATACTCGACGGGCGACTTGCCGAAGGGATTGTCGAAGTCATCGGGCGTGAAGATGGCCGTCGGGTACACCGTGAGCGGCAGAATCTTCTCCTCGATCATGTCCTCGTAGCCGATGATCGTTCGCTTGCGGACGTAGATGTTCTCGGTGTAGCTGGTAAGACGGGCGTTGTGCTTTTTGCGGAAGGTATCGAGTTCGCGCTCGGACGTGAACACGCGACGGGTGATGTAGTGGGATTCCGCGTCGGGGTTCGCCACGTTCAGCAGACAGTAGATCCCGTAGACCTTCTCGTATGCGTCGCGTATGAGGACGTTCTCGTTGTCCTGTTCCTCGGTCGTTTGCCGCCAGTCGACCTTGATGAAGTTGCCACGGTCCTCCGGCACGAAACCGTAGATGTTCTGGACCTTCCGCTTCGGCATAACCTTCGCCACATACATGCATTCGGCATCCTCGAAGCAGAGTCCCGTGCGCTTCGCGGATGGATCGATGTAGAGGTCATTCCACGCGATGTGATCGAAGGTGAGATTGAACTTACCCCGACGGTAGAACGTCTGCGGTTCGACGATCATGCAGCCGATGTAGGTCAGCAGCATGTCCTTGATGGCCTTGCGGTAGTGCGCGTCGCCGAACGAACGCTGCCACATGGCTCCCAGCAGGGCGTCGTAGAGCTTTGCCACCTTCACGTCGTAGTCCCCGAATGCCGGCAGCACGCGACCCGTCGGGCGGTCATTGGTGAGCGCGGCCTTCTGGTTCATGATGATCGGCATGATCATGTTGATCGACACGATGGGGTTGCGAAGGTTCTCGAGGGCCTCGATCTGCTTCTTTGTGTACTGCGTGTTCGTGCCGTCGCGATCGTTGTGAAACAGTTCCCACGCCTCGATAGCCCGATGGTCGAGATTCGTGCCTCGCTCGGATTGGTAGTGTTCGAAGCGACGTTTCTCGAATTCGGCTTCGTCGCTACTGAGTTTCGTGGGTTGTGGGCGCTGCAGCTTCATGATGTCAAGATGAGCATCGTCGCAGGGCGATTGGATCCTCCTGGGTGCTGTTCGTCCACGATATTTCAAACAAAAAAAGCCCCTCCGGATGGAAGGGCTTGATTTGGCTCGCAGGTTTTCCTTATTGTGTCATGATCTGAAATACCATCTGTAGGATAAACGAATTAGAAACAGCACTGACCAGGGTGAGAGTCAGCAGGTATTTCGTGTTGACTACGCCTTTTTGTTGCAGAATGAAATAGATCAGATGTGAATAGGACAAGCCGAACGACAGTGCGACCATCAAGCCACCTATCCAATCATTCCACGATTCGAGCAGCAATTGTGCCAGAAATGCACCACCAGCAACACCGCCCGCGATGACAACGAAGGTGGAGATACTGATTAACAGGCTGCTTTTATCGAACTTTATCATTTTCTGTCCTCCGCATCATTAACGTGTTCTGTAGATTTGCTGAGAGTACAGGCCCTCGTTATTTCTTTTTCTTTTCTTCTTTAAAAGTCTTTTTAATTTGTCGTCCCATCGCACCACCTTGGAAGAGATCTAGTATGCTAGTTGCTGCGCCTACTTCAAGTCCTCCTTTTAAAGCACCGGATATGAAACCGCCAGCAACCAACGGAAGACCAACTCCTCCCGTCGCGGCCCCTGCAAGCAGACCCGCCGCAGCGCCAGATATACCTCCAGCTACCGCCCCGGCAGCCGCTCCAGCGGCATCAGAGGTAACAACATCCGAGGCCAGATTCTTCTTATCCTGTTTAGTTGTCTTCCCCGGATCAGCACCTCTGGTCAAGTATATTTTACTTCCGTCAGGATGAGTTTCACTTGGCCAGTACGGGCGACCAAGAGTGTCTAGCTGATAAGCGTAACTATGACGGGCAATTGCGGAAGTACACAGCAACACAGCTCTAGTTTGCGCGAACGATGAGTCGCCATTCTGAATGAGGTTTGTCTCAAGTTGACGAATCTCCTCAAATACATCTGTGCAGGTGGTATCAGAGAAAATATCGTAGAGCGATATCAGATAGTCCTGCACCTCAATTGGGAGGGTAGTGAAATTCGTCCAAATTGAATCTCCCGGTGGGATGAAGAAATATGTATTATAAAAAGCGATCGACGAGTCGACAGTGGGATGGAGTAGCTCCACACCGATGGTGTCACCATCCTCCTCGACGATCACTAATACTTCAGGCACAAACTCGCGCGTCAACTCGACGGCGAGCTGCTTCCAGCTAGCCTCAGTAGTGGGCCACCCGTTCATTTCGCAATAGGCGGCGAAATACTGAAGTCCATAGTTATGATAGATCCCAACAAATTCGTAGGGATTATCATTGTTTATTGCTTCAGTGCACACACGCGGTGTAAAAGGCACGCTCAAATGACCTGCAGGAATAGTATCCACAGCGTACGGAGCAGGATCCGAGCATGCGAGGATCTGGAGAGAAGCAATTGCAATTACTGCTAAGATAATCGACTTCATAGCGGGCCTTCTGGAAAATTAACTTTCGCTAAAAAATGATGGGGGCGGGGGGATCAGATTCATTATCTACGACACAACACCCTAATTGGAATGGAACATCTCATACATTAGGGCTTGTCATTCGAGCGTCTTCATGCGCATGATTGTCCTGGCAACATTCCCGTACTCTCATGCCTGAAGGTGGTTGAACACAGTCGACTCAAGCTTCCTTCCTTAGCCAATAAGGACCTCTCGGTATGTTTTACATCCAAACGACACCGCTAACATACAACGCACTGATCCGTTTTCCAAATTAATTTTTTATCAGATGATATGGTTGAGTGTTGCAGCTATTGAATGCGTATGACCATTTATCGCGCAAGTGCTTTATTATTAGGCCTGTAGCTGTATTCTTTCAACAAGGTCATGCATTGCGTCTGGCTGCAGATGGGCGTACATCTGCGTGACCCTGATCGTGCTGTGTCCCAACAGCTTTCCCACCTGATACAGTGACACCCCATCCTGAACCAGCCACGACGCAAATGTATGCCGGAGCGAATGGAAATGGATGGCATCCGGCAATCCCGCCACCCTCACGCAGCGTTTGAAGGCGGCTGAGACGCTATCGCGCCGGTAGGGATGTCCATGGTCGTCGAAGACGTACTTCGTATCCTGTGGCCGTGCAATGAGCGTGGCTTGAGCCGTATCGTTGAGGGGAACGATGCGTTGACCACCCGTTTTCGTCTTGAATGTCGGGGATGAAACCACATGGATCACACGCTTGCCGAGGTCGACGTGGCGCCACTCTAGGTTCAGTATCTCGCCCGCCCTCATTCCTGTGCACACGGCGATCACAACGATGTCCCGGATCCATGTTTTCGCTACGACCTGATGCAGTTTCGCGAACTGCTCGCGGGTTAAAAAAACGGGGGGCACATCGGGAACACGGATCTGCTTCACGCCAGCGAAAGGATTCTTCGCAATGCGTTCCCATCGTAGCAGCATATTGAATGCCGAACGAAGGGTGCGGATCTGCATGTTCACCGATGTGCCCGAGATCTCTCCCCTGCGGACCGAGATGAAGCGGTCGACATCCGCCAGCGATACGCGACGGACATCCTTGTTGCCGAGAATGCGAATGAGACTGTCCAGAGACAGACGGTAAAGTTCGTGGGATTTCAGGGAGTAGTTCAGGGTCACGAAGAGCAGGATCTCTTCGCGCGCGTCAGAGAGAGTCAGAAATTTCGGTTTCGGTTGTTCGGGAGACCATGACCTGAATACTTGCAAGGCTTCTGCTTTTGTGCGTTTTCCTGTCGAGAACCATCGGTCAACATCCTCACCCCTTTCGCGGATGTAGTATATCCCGTTGGCCCGCCGATATAGTCCCAATTTCCCTCTCATGGTAGCAATTCCTGGAGCAGAGAGGGGAAAAGGCGCGATTCCGTGCTGTATTGGCGGATTCTACACTGCTTTGGGAGCAGGAGGTCGTCGGTTCAAATCCGGCCACCCCGACGAAGTACTTGTCTTGCATCGTGTTCGCAAAATACGCGGTACGTTTACGGGACGGTTCTTGCAGCCCGCACCCTCACCCGGTGCGGGCTGTTGGTTTTATTTGGCATGGGTTGGCAGGGATTGTGGGGGCATTTTTTAGAGTTCCTCGAATCTGGGGGAGCTCATTTTTCGGGTTTTGGGGCCCTCTGTGGCGCGCATATTCTGAGGCATATTGGGACTTGGGTGTCCTGATCGGTCATTCTGGCGGTCGCTGTGCGCAGGAGCGCGCCGTGGGATGGTGGGATTAATGGAGATCTGGCGAATGAGTTTTAACGAGGATTTTTGCGGTTATGATGGCCGGATCGTTCTCGTAGCCCATTGCCGCCAGCAGTGAAAGGCTAATCATGATAAAGATCTTGGATTATTTCGATCGCATCGCGGTATTCATCAATGGAACTCTGTAACCATGAAGCAGCAACTGATTCATGAATTCGGTGTTCCTTCACCGCAGATACGATTTCATAAGCGAAACGCCCTCGCCTAGAAATTGGAGTATTGCGGGGCTTAAAAAAATCAAGTGTATAATCCTCAGCTGCTAGCCATGTAACGCTTGGCTTAATGTCATCAACCTGCAATGACGCAAAATCAATCTTGCGATCAGACGCGTTAAAGATTTGGAATCGGGCGGCAGAAAAGCTGATACCGAACCTCTCCATCACTGCACGCAGACCATTTCGCACTTCTTGTTCTGAAGTGAAGACATCCAAAACTACGGATCGCGGCGCTAAAAACTCTACCGCAAAGGCATTAGCTCGAGCTTCCACATAATCGGAACCAGAGGAATTCGGCTCCTCATCCCATCGCTCAATAGAATCGGAATCATCAACGACGAGATTCTTCAAATGTTGATCTGGGTCCCATAACAAATGGCCAAGCTCATGGGCTAATGTAGAACGACGTACCAAGACATTTTCGTTATTACCACGAACATTAACGACGATGCCTCTGTGACCATTTGAGCTTAGCGTTGCTCCGGCGATTGAGTTAGGTAGTTCCATCTGAATAACCGGAATATGTAATTGGTTCTCAAGAAGACCTCGCATCGAGGATATTGGATCTTGCTCAAGAGATAGAATATCTCGGGTGCGTTTTGCTAGATAGTAACCATGCAAATACGCTGGATAATCTGGATTTCCGTAATTTGGGCTAGGCTCAAATCGCTCAGTCATGGACTTTACACCTCGACTCAACGAGAGTTGAGCCTGTTGTTGTATCACCCATGCTGCTTCATTTAATTCCCTAACTAGTCTTGGAGAGAAGCTTGCCTTGCCACTTCCTAGCTTTCGCAACCGCACCGCGAGTGCCTCATCACCCCCAGCACCGTGCGAGATACTGAGCATAAATTCATCGAGCGCGAGTGATTGAGCTATTCTCTGTAGAACACTGAATGGTGATCGTATGTTCGGGTCTTCGGCACTTCGGACGGCCTTCTCATCAACTTTTACAGCCTTAGCAACCTCGATCAAAGACAACCCAAGGGATTCTCTGCGTTCCCTCAGAGTGCTGGATGGCTCATTATGACAGATGGGGAGGATCGCGCTCCCATAGTTTAAAACCTCACGTAGTTTATCTAGCCCATAAAGGTTCAATGCTTGCCATGCTGTGAGACGAAGCCCCGTAGCGGGCGCGGAGTCAAATGCCAAGTGGTCCTGACTACGTACAAATATCTGTTCAGATTTTTGGGCTCTTGATTTGATATCATTGCTCTCGCCCGGACCAAACAGCTGATCAAGTTCTTTGGGACTTAGATTCATTTCCATCTGAGCTCTCCTCGCTTTATCCTAGACGCTCTACCTGACCCTTCATCCCAACCTAAATGCGCTGCCATGTATCCGGATTCACTTAGTGCGGTGACAATTTCATCAAGCTCGGTTTCATTCCGAGGCTTGTATCGACTGGAGCCTCCATTTATGACAACCTTTCGGCAGTCAAGGAACCATGCCTCACCACCAGAATGAGCCTCGTCTCCGCCCGTAAGATTGGTGTGTGACAAAAAACCTCGATCAAGGGTTTTCCGGTTTTCACCTTTTTCCAACGCTAATCTAACATCGGTTTTAGCTACCACCCAGAGATATTTTTGCGAGCTTGTATTCCAGAAATCTTCTATTCTGGCGTACTCTTCGAGTTCGACGGGTGGATTAGAGAGACAAAATAAACCGTCTTCAGCTGTGATAAGGTGGAGCTCATCATCGTAACTCATATTGGACAAATCAGGACTTCGCGCGATATAGGTGGTCCGATAATCCATGAAGGCTTCGTCGATCGTCTTGGGTATAGAAGTCATTTTTATTTTGGATTTTAGGCCGATATTTAGGACAAAAGCCTCGCCGTGTTTAGCTTCTCTATTGGAAAATAGGGATTTTTTGACATTCTTCACAACAAGACACGAAGGATTTTGAGAAAAACTCAGGATCGTTAAAAGACTGGACATCACCACACGCCAGCAAATGTGTTTTGGCCTGCTTCTATCAAGATTTTAGCTGTTCCCAATGGAGGCCCTGAGGCCACCCCCTACTTGAATGATCGTACTGGCTGATCCACAATCCTCCCGGGTGCGCGTTATGGTCCGATCGACGAACGCTGCGAATCGTTCGATGAGGGCGGCAGCATATCGGTCGCAAACATGATTGCCGTTCCAGAGCCCGCTACTTCGGATTTCTACAGCCGGACTGAATTTTCCAAGCCACTCCTTGCCGGGAGGGTCGACCGGATTGCATTGTCTGGACAGGAGAGCTATGGCGTTGCGCTCGATGAATGCGCGGTCGCTCACCACTCCCGGCTCATCGGCAACTTCGATCCACAACACACGCATGCTGCCAAGGTAGGCGCTCACGCTTTTCTCGTGCTCGGCCTCCATTGCGCGTATATCGCGTGAAGCGGAGCCACCATGCCCCCATTGCGAGAGCCGCGCATCGCAGACGGCGTCGCGCGCAATCATTGCGGCACCGGCATGACGATGGAATATCGACGCCCGATGGTTTCCACGGCCGTCTTTGCTGCCGCGATGTGCGCGGAGCCTCTGCCACAGCGTAGTTTTTGAACCAGTACTGACGGCATGTGTGCCAACGCGTATGATGCGCTGTTGCTGCGGTTCCCTGGTGCGATACTCACCAGGTTCCATGAAAAAATACACTCCACGCTGCGGCCACCGCACCAACCCGGAGCATTCCGACAGCAACATACCCTGACCTGGCGACTCTGCCAGCGCAGCGATCAGCGTGTAGAATCTCTCCAAATCTTTTTTCATGCCGCAGCCTCCTCCGACAGATTGAGAAACCTAAGTTGCCGACCGATTGAGAGTCCTTCCATTGGAATGGGAACCATATTCCCTCGTGCCAGCAGGAACGGGACAAGATGCTCTCGGTAGCGCTGCCCAGCGAGAATGATCACCTCGGCGTTTGCAGGGATGGCAGCTAGCAATTTTTTTTGAACTCGTTGCCCCCACGCCATGCGATCGGCTTGCCCCATGTTGTTGAGCGTTTTCTCGTACGGGCGCACAAGCTTCCCAGGTCGCAGCAGACCATACTCCGCAGAAAGGATGTACCATTCATCTGCATGACGCTCCGCATAACGCCTGCTTGCACGGAACCATGGCGATGTATAAAGCTGATCAGCTCGCGCGATGGTGGGGAGCTTCGACTTGACGCAGGAAACGAGAGCGATGCGGCGGATTGCCAACGTGCCGCGCTCCTAGTAGTTGTCTGTATTATACATCGGATTGGGCCTGATGACGGACTTATAGAAACCGCCTTTGGAATCAGCATTGAGCCACGCTTCCCAAGTCTCACGTTCCAACCCTTGAAAATCATATCCTTGAGAAGGATTGCTCGTGAAATACACAACGAAGCGCCGGGTCTCCGATTCCGGCCAATACTCGACCTTTGTGATTGCCGTGCTTTGCGGCGTCATTTCGAGTTTTACGCCGTCTCCGCATGCTGTCACCACGCCGAGCAGGTAGAGTGCAAGGAGGAGGGTTCCGTTCAATAGCTTCATCGTTATTCAACCCTTTGTCGGATGGAAGGCGTCGTCTCAATTAGACGGCTAAAGCACTGAGAGTACGCGACAGGGCATCGATGGCTCTTTCTGGAAAAGCAGGAATTCACTTGGCACAATAATGTTACCTGAGGCCGTTGTGTTACAGAGCGTGCACTGTCCAAGGTCTGAGATCCACTGATTGAAGTTCCGCGACTGGTGATCATGGATTTCACTCATCGTTTTGGGTTGCTCAGAGAATTGCATTCTCAAAAGCTCTCCGAGTTCTATCATTCTCGGGCACTACTGTCCGGCTATAAGTTGAATAATAACAATTGGTTAGAATTATCATGCCCCCCGGAATGGGACTTGATGCCGCTAAGTACTTGATTTATCGGGACTTTCTCGAACAACGTCACGCTCAAAATCTGTAGAATACTATAGAGACTCGCCTCAATATGGAGCCGTTTCTTCATAATGGCAATCAACAC
>Ga0208462_1000279_pt1 | contig 62221 bp, 51 predicted proteins | sample AD_SCU001_MetaG_FD_184452 | JGI IMG/M metagenome (GOLD analysis project Ga0208462, IMG submission 184452) | Active sludge microbial communities of municipal wastewater-treating anaerobic digesters from China - AD_SCU001_MetaG (SPAdes) (version 2) | ecosystem: Engineered > Bioreactor > Anaerobic...
CAACCCCTTCTTTGTGCAGGAGAGGCTTGGAAAGAACGGAAAACCCTTCAAAATAATAAAGATACGCACTATGAGAAAAGAAGGAGACCACACAGGCTGGACGAGGGACAGTGACGACAGAATCTTCGCCGCCGGGAAAGTGATCAGAAAGCTCCGCTTCGACGAATTGCCCCAGTTCTGGAACGTCCTCCGAGGCGATATGGCGATCGTCGGTCCCAGACCGGAAACACCTAAAATAGCCGCAGAACTGGCCGAGGAAGTCCCCTTCTACAGCCTCAGGATGAAAGTCAAGCCCGGCATCACAGGCTGGGCCCAGCTCAACTGGGGCTACGACCGCAGTATAGAAGACGTGAAGATGAAACTCTCGTACGATCTCTTCTACATAAAAAACCGCTCGATAATGTTCGATCTCAGGATAATGCTCCAGACTATGGAGACGATGTTACAAGGTAAAGGAGCAAGATAATTTTGCGCCTCAGAGTACTGCAGTTGATTACCAAGAGTGACTGGGCAGGCGCTCAAAGAATAGTTTATGAGATATGTAAGGGAATAAAAGAAACAGCCGATACCGGGATAGATGTTGAAGTGGCTATGAATGGTGAAGGTCCCCTAGTGAAGAAAATCGAAGATCTCGGCGTGAAAGTTCATATAATAAGAAACTTCGTGCGCGAGATAAATCCGATAAAGGATCTCGCCGCTTATATTGAGATAAAAGAGCTTCTTAAGAAAAACAAATACGATGTTGTTCACTGCCATAGTTCAAAAGCAGGTATTCTAGGAAGAATAGCGGCCAAAAAGACAAAGATAAAAAAAGTGATATACACAATCCACGGCTGGTGGGGAATAACTCAATATAAGGGATTTAGAAGAAAAGTCGCACTTTCCATCGAAAAGCATATGTCCAAAATGACGCATAAACTAGTATTCGTCTGCAACAAGGACAAAGACTTTGCGATGAAGTATAAAATCGGTAGATCGACTCAGCACATGGTCATATCGAATAAAATAACAGTTCCCAGGTATCAAACCGGTAAACTGCGTTCGATCCTGGGCGTTCCTGAAACTACAAAAATCGTAGGCAACGTCGCCAGGTTGTCTCCCCCGAAAAACCCTATTCGCTTTGTCGAAGTGTCGAAAAGAATTGTCGATACTCTAAAAGAAGTGATGTTTGTCTGGATTGGGGATGGAGAGTTGAAGCAAAAAGCCGAGGAGCTTTCCGAAAGTCTTGGTATAAATGAAAGGACCAGATTCATAGGGTTTCATGAAAACGGAGCCGAATTAATGGCCGATTTCGATTGCCTTCTGATGACTTCCGACGACGAAGGATTACCAATAACGGTTCTCGAGGCAGTAGCGCAGGGGATTCCTGTCGTTTCAACAGATGTGGGTGGAGTAAAAGAAGCTCTCAGCGACAGAGATCTCGTGATACCGATCGGCGAAACGATAATTTCCGACTTGTCAAAGGCGGTTGTCAGAGCTCTAAACTCAGAAAGTAAAGAAGTTCCTCTCTATAGCCTGAGTAGTAAAGATATGATAGACGCTTATGTGAAAATATACAAAGAATGAAAACTCCCATCGATGGACCTGAGCATCTACCATTGCTTAGATCCAGGAGGCCCCGACTTGAAGATAGCTTATCTTGACCTCAGTAGTATATCCGACCCGAACGCCGGATACAAAAAGAAGATAGCAAAACAAGCTGCTGCTCTCAGAAGTCTGGGTATAGAAGTGACCGTACTAGAAATCGCATTGAGTGAATCAGGCAATGAATCTTGGAAATACAGTGGTAGTGGAATAATTAAGACTATTAAAAGAAGAAAGATGCTTCTAGACAAATGTGAGGAGCTAATTATATCTCACAAGATCGATGCAATTTACGCCAGATATCCCGGGGGAGATTCAGCATTTGCAAAGTTCGCATCGAAATACGGACGCCTAATTATTACTGAGCATCAGTCGCTGGAACTTCAAGAAATGCGAATAAACAAAATGTGGCTCAGATATATTTCTGAAAGCATTTATGGAGCTTCCTTATTGAGAAATGTAGCCGGCCTGGTTGGTGTGACAAAAGAAATATGTGACTACGAAGTAAAGCGATCGAGGGATTTGAACAAACATTGCCTCACCAATGGCAACGGTATTGAAGTCTCTTCTGTGCCTATCAGAAAAATCCCAGTATTTGACGGAAAAAACCTAGAACTCCTTAGTGTTACTCAAGCAGCAAAATGGCACGGACTTGATCGTTTGATTTGTGGTATAGCTGAAAACAAAAACGGCACAAAAGTCAGGCTTCATATTGTAGGACACGGCTCTGAGATCTCAGTTCTGAAGAAACTTGTTTCCACCCTGGCACTTGAACGATCAGTTTTGTTTCATGGTTTCAAAACGGGAGAAGAATTGGATGCGTTCTTCGATAAGTGCCATATTGCCGTTGGAAGTTTAGGTTTACACAGAATAGGGGTTTCTGAAGGCTCTATTCTAAAAGTGAGAGAGTATTGTGCCAGAGGGATTCCATTTATCTATGGCGCAATGGATAGTGACTTCAACGAGGAATTTCCTTATATTCTTAGAGTTCCGCCAGATGAAAGTCCAATAGATTTGATTGCTGTATTTTCTTTTGCAGCTATAGCACTTTCCGATACCGAGCACTCCGTCAAAATGAGAGAGTATGCTGAAGAAAATCTAGACTGGTCTATAAAAATGAAGAAGCTTATTGATTTCATGAACGAAATCTTGGAAAGTAAGGTGAGAAGATGAAAATAATCTCACTCATAGGTGCCCGTCCGCAATTCATAAAAGAAGCGATCGTAGGATCAGAACTGAGAAAAGCAGGTATTGATGAAGTGCTTGTCAATACCGGCCAGCATTACGATGCGAATATGTCAGATGCTTTTATAGAAGGTTTGAGTATCAAGACTCCCGATTACAACCTGGGTGTCGGTTCAGGCTCTCACGCCTATCAGACGGCGACGACGATGCTCAGGCTCGAAGAAGTTGTTCTGAAAGAAAAGCCAGATATGATAATGGTCTATGGCGACACAAATGCGACTGTTGCAGGAGCGCTTGTCGGTTCAAAATTGAAGATCCCAATAGCTCATGTCGAAGCCGGACTAAGGCAACACCCTAAGGATATGCCCGAAGAGATAAACAGGGTAATTACCGACCATATCTCCTCGCTTCTATTCTGTCCAACAGAGAAAGCCGTCGATAATCTCGAGAAAGAGGGATTAACCAAAGGCGTACACTTCGTCGGCGATGTAATGTACGATCTCTTCGTAAAGATGAGAGAGAGTCTCGATATCAGTAAGATTCTGGCCAATTACTCGTTAATCAGAGGAAAGTATATTCTGGCAACGCTACATCGCGATTTCAACACAGATGATAGAAAGAGGCTGAAAAACATCCTTGAAGCTATAAATGAAGTAAGTAAGAAGATCAAAGTAGTCTTGCCGATTCATCCAAGAACGAGAAAAGCAATCTCTGTGAATGGTTTTGAGGATCTAATAAAAGACATCATGATCCTTGACCCGCTTCCATACAGTGATATGATGTCATTGCTGATTGGATCAAAAAAGGTAATCACTGACAGCGGCGGTCTCCAGAAAGAAGCTTACTTTGCCGGGGTACCCGCCTTAGTGATGATGCCCGATACCGGTTGGATAGAACTCGTTGAAGCTGGGTGGAATGTACTTGTTGATGCTAATAAAGATCTGATTATTGCCAAGGCTTTCAGTCACCAACCTCCGGTCAATGCTCCAGAGAATCTTTATGGAGATGGAAAAGCTGGGGAGAAAGTTTCGTATTTGATTATCGACAAGATATCATATTAGAGATCATTCAGCCCAGAAATTAGAACTGTGAACGATTATAGAATCTATAAGTGTTGTGTGATGGGCACCACTGATCCGGATATTTATCAAATCTTTCATCAACTTCATTTCTTTCGGGAAATGAGGTTGGCTTGAATCGATTACTCTGTAAGATATAACCATATACTGATTGAAAACATCAAACCTCAACGCCTTATTCTTAACTCTCTCAACCTGTCTTCTTATTCATAGTTATGACCTGACAAGATTCAGGTCATTTAGCCATCTTACTTCTAGCCCTGACCCTGTTGTGTATGGCAAAATGGAAATACATAGGACGGACAAATAAAAGACCATAAGAGTCATTGCCAGCGATCCGGGGAAATAATACCCTTTAGTTGTGACCAAACAATTAGAGGGGAGATAAGGAGTAGATGCTAACAATGACTCAAGCACATCATATCAAATATCTGTACGAAGTAGAGAACAAATCGTTGAATTCAATCTCTAAGGAAACAGGATTTGACTTTAGAACTGTGAAGAAATATGCCGACAAGGTTGACTGGAACGAAAAGCAGACGAGGAACAAACCCTCGAAGATAGAATCAGTTAAAGAAATCATAGATGGGATTCTGATCCAAGACATGAAGCATCCCAGGAAGCAGAGACACACAGCGGTCAGAATATACCAAAGACTCTTGGAAGAATATCCTGACAAGCTTCAGGTAAAGGAAAGGACCGTGAGAAGATACGTTTCTCAAAAGAAGAAGGAGCTTTACGGTCAGATGGGATACCTTCCACTCAAACACCCCGGAGGAGAAGCCCAGGCAGATTTCGGAGAAGTACTGGTCATTGAAAAAGGCAAAGAGAAGAAGTTTTACACATTCAACCTGTCTTTCCCATTCAGTAATTCCTCGTATGTTCAGCTTTTTAAGAGTACAAACACCGAATCTCTTCTTACAGGGCTGAAAGTTGTTTTCGAGTATATGGGCAGAGCACCGAAAGTCATCTGGTTCGACAACCTCTCCAGTGCCGTAATAAGCATACTGAAGAACGGGGAGAGAGTTCTGACGGATAGATTTCAAAGATTTGCCCTTCATTATGGATTCAAGGCAAGCTTTTGCAATCCCAATAGCGGCCATGAGAAGGGCAACATTGAAAACAAAGTCGGCTACAACAGGAGGAACTTCTTCGTTCCCATTCCAAGTTTTGACTCGATTGAAGATTTCAACAGAGAACTCTTGAAAGTCTCGGATGAAGACATGAGGAGGAACCACTACAAGAAAGATGTTCTCATCTCGAAACTCTTTGAAGAAGAGCGGGATAGGATGAACGAACTACCTGCCACACCGTTCGAAATCTCGAAACTGCTTAGTGTAAAGGCAAACAAATACGGGATAGTCACCTTTGAGAAGAACAGCTACTCGACAGCACCGGAACTATCCTTGAGGGAGTTGTGGTTGAAGGCAGACGCTTTCACAGTAACGATACTGGACGAGAGATACGAAAGGATCGTAACTCATGCGAGGTTGTACGGAGAGAAGCAGGAAGCATTCAACTGGTATCTTTACCTGCCGACGATAGTAAAAAGGCCAAATGCGTTGAAATACGTGGCCTTCTACGACCAGCTACCAGTTCAATGGAAAGAGTTCTTTGAGAAGAGCGATAGAGACAAAAAGAAAGCCGGACTAAAGTTACTGAGCAAGATGTTGAGCGAGAGCGATATGGCCACTGCAACGAGGGCGCTTATTGAAAGCGATGGAGAGGTCGATTCAATACTTGTCACTTACCACCGTCTAACTCAGCCTCAGATGAGAGAAGTATCGCTCTCTGAAGACATACCTCAACTGAACTACGAAGCAGACCTAAGTGTATATGACGGCTTATTTGGAAGTGCGAAATGAAGGAGCTCATATCCGACTACTGCAAAAAACTGAGACTTGGCAAAAGCATAGCGACGAACTATCTGCAAATTGAAGCGAAAAGTCACGAAGAGTTTCTGGTGAAGCTTCTTCAACAGGAAATAGAGAACAGAAACATTTCCAGGAAGAATCGGTACTTGAAGCAGGCGAAGTTCGAGATAGTGAAAAGCTTCCAGGGGTATGATTTCCAGAACGTGCAGATACCGCAAAGCATAACACTTGAAGCGCTTAAGAATGGAGAGTTCATTGACAGAGAGGAGAACCTAATCCTGTATGGACCGGTGGGTACTGGCAAAACCCATCTGGCTACCGCGATAGGTGTTCAAGCCTGTTCACAAGAGAAGAAGGTAAGATTCTTCAGGACTGTAACTCTCGTGAACGAACTCATCCAGGCCAAAGAAGAAGGCAAGCTCGACAGATTGCTCAAGCAACTCAACAAGCTTGACCTTCTCATATGTGACGAGTGGGGATACATACCTCTTGACAGAGAAGGCTCGCAACTGCTCTTCCAATTGATTGCAGACTGTTATGAGAAAAGGAGCGTGATCATAACCACCAATCTTGAATTCAGCAAATGGAACGGCATATTCTACGACGACAAACTGACAAGTGCAATAATTGACAGACTAGTTCATCATTGTCATTTGATCGTTTTCACCGGAAGAAGTTACAGGTTGGAGCACTCTAACATTAGAGGCTAAACAGTTAATCCCGGATTCTGGATTTTTATCTGGCCAAGTACTGTATTTACCTTTGCCAAAAACAGAGGTAGCATTACAGATTGATAATCGGGAATAGGCATAAAATACCTCCATGCTAATATCTATGTGCTATATGTATTCTCAACTCATATCAGCATTCTATTTCTTGGCGGTAAAGCCAACCATGCCTAATAAATCACGAAATTCACAAGCTTTCCGTCTACATAATCTCCATAAGCATATGGTTTATCATCAAAAAGACTCTTGTACGCAACTACTCTAATTGCACGGGTTTTACTATGGTTGTTCACAATAACTCTGAAAGTGGATTTCATGTTAAACACAGTAGGCTCGATCGGAAGATAATTGCTCTTGAGGAGAATGACGATCCTCCTTCCTGATAACGTTCCGTACTGCCAACTACTGGAAAGAGCAAGCTCCTCATAGTACGGGACCGGAACAATCATCAGTACGATAATTATCAAAACTGCAACAATTCCTATTGCGATAAAGATTTTAGCAATTATCTCTCTTATATTGTCAGGCTTGGAAAAATTTGTTTCATTCTCAAAGTTGTCCGATAGTGTATGATCCTTTTTAATCCCTAAACCGAAATGTCTTTGCCAGATCGCTTCCGCTCTCTTCCTAATCTCGAACCCATGGCTATCTTCAAAAAGAGCCATTGTCTCCTTATAGCTCAGCTTTTGCCTTTTACACCATTCGATGTACTCGAGTATCTTCTCGTCAGTCACAATTTATACTCCTGAAATCCTTATAGTTAGCCGTCGTGATTACCTTTAAACATCTGAACGACTATTATCAGAATCGTCTATCATTTTTTCTAGTTCATTGAAGTCTATTCTGATTATCTGTGGATCGTTCTGTCTCACTATGCTTAGTACCGATACATCTACTGGATCGACAAAGCCTTGTTCCGGGACACTCTTTGATATATTCGCTCCAAACACGTAAAAGCGTGCGCTTTCCAGTTCCTTCAATTCCTTATTTAGCGCTCTTTCTGCATCGAAACGTCCCTTGATAGGAAGGTCAGAAAGAATCTCACCCCATTCTGAGCACAGTTCCAAAAATGCACCGATTAACTCATACTCCCAGTCTTCCAAATCTTCTGGCTTGTGAAATTCAAAGACCAAACCTTTTCCGATTGTGTGGATGAGGTCTTGCCCGGTTAAGATTCGTGGAAGGAAGTCCGTCTCTAAGCCTATTGTTTCATCAACAATGAGCTCATGATTTTCCGCAATCATCACTTCATGCTCATGTTTGATCTTTCTAAGCTTATCCACTGTATAAATATCGGGATATTCATCAACCATCTTATGGCAGTTCCTGCAAAGGATAATCAGGTTTTCATACGAGTCTATAGATGGAACTTCCGATCTCAATTCGCCTCTCGGTCCATCAGGAGCTCTTGCAACTATATGACATTCATCGCCAACTATTGAATGCTTCTCCCCTGACTTCAATTCCTTGAGAACTTTTGTCTTACAGATCGCACATAAACCCCCTGAGTTCGCCCAGAGGCGCTTTCTAGTTTTGTCGGAGATAGCCATCATGAACCTCCGTGAATTAGTAGCTTCTTACAGTTTCTTAAAAACCATTACTTATTACGTATGGTCCAATTTAATGGATGACATCAAATTTCATAATATCTTCCAGTTTTTTGCGACTACTCACAGATACATTCTCGTAGAAAAACGAGTAATCTCCATTTGCTTCATATCCACATTCTTCAGAAACCTTATCAAAAGCAGCATGCAAAGAGGCATATTCTGAACTCTGGTTTTGAGAATCGTATAATCTGCATCTGCAGACACAAAGATTTAAGGGATTAGTACCTTGCTGAATAATCTTCAGGTCTTCAAGGAGCTCAAATCTATATTTTCTGAGTTGCTGAGTCCCTTTGTCACGTATCCCTAGCTTTAGCTTGTCATTACCAGCTCTCAGTATCGTATTTGCTTTGATGTCTTTGAGTCTTTCGACAAGTTTGATTCCCCCTTCGATTTCGGCTCCATAATGTGGCGCTTCAAGATCATCATGTGATAATGGGTTGAGTACAATCTTCTTGTATGTCTTAAGCTCCCTAAATGGTTTGTCATCAAGGCCATTGTCTTGTAGAAACTTAATGAAATTGGTTTCTAGGTTCTCTAGTTTACTTATCTTGCGGACCTCGCCAGTCTCGCAGTTCGCATCCAAGGTCAGATGCCTTGGTAATATTCGCCTGAATTCAGATTCGCACGCCTTTCGTAAGTAATTAGCGGCTGCGGGATAATCACATGCTTCATAGTACGCTATTGCTGTTTCTAGGTATGACATCCTATCTTGTTTTGTGATCGAGTAACTGGCTTTCTTGGACTGAGAGTCTTTCCCAACATATAGCTCTATACACTTTAAGTGAGAACACGTATTAGCGAATACGCTTCTTGACAATTCAAACCAATAACGATCGAAAGTTGATAGAAATATTTGATAATCCTTTTGCACGAAATACTCATTTATTATCTCTAGCAATGGTCGTCTGTTGCTCATATCCAAACCTATACAAATATCATCGAGAAATATTACTCTGAGTTTTCCTGCTGGGACTATGAGTATAGAGGCAAAGTATATTGAGATTGCTATTGCTGAAAGTCGCGCTTCATTCAGGAATTTATGATGTTGATCCAAATTCCTCCCGAAATACTCAGCGTTAAGTATTATTTCTTTGCCAGTTAGCGCTTTTTGGCCGGTAGCTTCTCTAACACCTCCGGCAGCAAGTGAGATACTAATTTTTACGTTTTGCTCAAACTTTTCCAGAATCTCATTGGCTTTATCGGAAAGCTCTTGAAGTGTTGTTACCAAGCCATTGTTGAATTTCTGTAGAGCTTTCTCGAGGCGCTCGCTTCTTCTATCAGAGCGCCTTTCGGAAACGATCAGTTCTAAGTCCTCGAACTCCTCCTTGAATGTTCTTGATTCGACTGGATTCAAATGGTTGGCCAACAGCTTGTTTACCACAAGATCAAAGATATTTACTCTATCGTCATTCCGAAAGAGAAAGTGGGTTTCTAGAAGCGCTTTGTAATCAAGGAAACCTTTTGTTCTGGATGCTTCGACTATCAATTGCTCGTTAAATGGATCTGCCGACTCTTCCCATTCGTATATTTTTGGTGCTTCGCTATCCTCTTTGATTTCAAGCTTGACATATGACTCTTCATCAGAGGAGTCAATGTTTGTGAATTTCTTGATATCTTGAGGAGATTCGGCACCAGAGCTGAGAAAGCAATTCAGCGCTTGATACAGCGAAGACTTGCCACTTCCATTTTCTCCATAAATTAGAATACTTTTGCAATTGTTATCGAGCGAGATTTTCGTCTCTCCGCGAAAGCTTCTGAAATTCTTAAGAGATATGCTGTAGATTCTTGCGCTCATAATTCTCTCTTCTTCTCGATTTCTCTCAGGATCTCGATCTTGCCAACATGATAAATCATCTTTCTTATTTCGTGATTTGGATTGTAAATACAGTTAAAGAGATCTGTGATCATTGCGAGCTTATTTTCGCGCATCTCTTCAATATCTTGCAACCCTTCACTATTAACAAGCTTGCTCGGAACTGGCACCTCTTTGCCGAATTCTTCGGGGAAATAAAGTTCGTAGACCAACAAGTCTATGATTCTCTCAAAATAGGAGGTCATGACGTTACGATTAGCTTCGAGAGATTCGTCTTCTGGCTTACTTTGAGCCTTTAAGAAGAGCACATAGTCAACAAGTGTTGATATAAGCGTTTCTTGTAATTTCGTTGACTCAGGAATAGGAAAAGGCTTAAGATAATTGGTTTTGAACGTAAAATATCCACCTCTCAATATATACCCAGTACTTGAAAGGAAGAACCAAAGGATCTTCGAATTTAGAAGGCCGAGGAGATACCCTAAAGGAAGATCAACTTCTGGCTTGAATGCGAAGCTATAAACTTTTGTAGTGTGGTAGAACTCTCCCATCTCATCGATGGTCATGTTACAGCCCAACGATATCTCTGGTGTCATGATTTTAGGGACTTCAAACTCAGTGAGGTTCTTTGGATAAATATAGGCATAGAAGTTCTCACCACGCATTTTTCCTTTCTCTCTATCTCCAAGAGCCTCTTCGTTTTCTTTGAGATATTTCCATCCGAGCGGGTACCTGTTTTTGAGATATTCCTGGCTCATGAGTGAGGCTTTTCCATTTTCAAGCAAGTACGGAAAGATCACAACGTTCTTAGGATTTGCGGGTTCATATCTGTGCACGTCTTTTCCCATCAGAAAGGGTTTTGTCAATTCCGTTTCGATTTCTATTTGTCTTTCAAGATACTTGGAATAAACAATCAGCTTTTCAGCATTGGCAGATTGTGTCTCGAGAACATAGATTTTGTCAGCGCTTGTCGCTAATCCCTGGAAAATTTTCCTAGTTATATCACCAAGAGTTCTACGTTGTTCTAGTAACCTAGCAATTATATTAGTACCTTCTCCAACCGAAAAATTCCAAACTGTTTTGTCATCATCTAATTCAGGCGCCGGCCTACGCTCAAGATTATAACTAGAGTCTTTCGTACGGCTAATAACTCTTTGAAGAGCTATAGATATATCATCCTGTGATTTGATTTCTACTAGATCGAATTCGTCGCTTGGAATTTTCCCCAAGAACAGAAGGCAAGTATATGTAGTGACCTCATCGAATACCTGCGCCGCACCAAAACGAACGATCTGTCTTAACGCTTTTCTTCTTGTCAAAATCTCTCTGAGCGCCTTACCAAAAGCCGCCTGGAAAAACTTGTGAGGTACAATATACGATAACCAGCCAGTTGGATTTGCAAGATTATAGCCACGCTCAATAAAGAGCGCATAAAGATCAAAACTTCCGCTGGCAGCTGTGTAATTTCTTTTATAGTAATCAACATACTGTGGCTGTGTTTGTTGAATCCCCTGTATTCTCATGTACGGCGGATTCCCAATCACAATATCGAAATTATCGTTTGCTCCAAACATCCATTCAGGATCGAAGAAGGGACTCGATGCATTCTGATCGTATGGATCAAAAGCAGAGATCTGTTTTGCTGAAGTCCTGTTCCATCCATCTTTTTCAAGCAGTTCAGCGATTCTCTCGCGGATACGTTTGTCTTCTTCCTGGTATTTCAGTTTGTCTCTTCTTGTTTTGACACCGAAGTGCATATGTCTAACACGCTTGAGCTGGTCCTCGAGTTCGGTTATCTCTGGATCCTTTAGTTTCATCTGCTTTGGCTTATCGAGCTCGATAAGCGTGTTAGCCGCAACAAATTTTGTCTCAAGATTTGGCAAGCTGAGAATGCCCATGTTTTCCTTCTGTGTATCCTTTTTTTGATCAACAATTAGTGAAATGAAGAATCTCAGTTTTGATATCTGAACTGCGATAGGTTGAATGTCGACACCATGAATGCAGTTCTCAATCAAGAATAGCTTTCTTCCGTAATCAAGCTCATTTGTCAGGAAAGCATTTTCTATGTCCTCAATAGCTTGTTCTCGCATTACTGGGTCTTCGATATTCTCAGCTTTGCGAATCTGTCTTTCCTTCCACTGAATGTTTTTGGGATCAAGTTTGTGAAGTATATGTACGAGTTTATGAAGAACACCCATTGGAAAAGCTCCGCTTCCACAGGCTGGATCGAGGATTTTGCAGTTATCTATGGCTTTGATTAACTCCTGAGTCTCATCGCCGTTGAATGGATTTCCCTTTTCGTTATAGCCAATCAGAAAATCAAGACCGACTTCAGCATCGTCAGAACTCATGCCCGTTTCTTCAAGCTTTTGTTTTAGGTAGTATTTCAGCGATTCATCGACCATGTAATTCACAATCTCTCTGGGAGTGTAGAAACTACCGGTCTGCTTTCTGGCAGTGGTCTGTGTCTCGGGATTATAACTTGCAAGGAGGTTCTCAAATACCCTGCCCAGGAGCTCCGGATCGAGAGCTACTTCTTCTTCAACGGGTGTGTTCTCGGCTATTGTGAATTTGTAGCTAGATAGAATGTCTATCAACCCTCTTACTTTGTATGCCTTGTTTGTTGTTCCATAGATTTCGTTCAGATCGATATTCGTCTCTTCGGAGAAAAATAGATGATCGGGAACAAATGCTTGTTTTTTGGGGTTTCTCGAGAAACCGTCGATGTATTTGACTTTTCCATTGTTATCCGTTATATCCAGACAGTCAAAGAGGCCCCCATTCAGAAACGGGACTTCTTTGAATAGCTCCAGAACTTGACTTTCTTCAATTTTGAATAGTTCGGAGTACCTAAGCAGCGACTTCACACCATAGTGTGTTTTGTTTTCATGAAAAGATCCGTTCTTTGCAAAAGCCCTTTCTCCCATCTTTTGATTCAATACTGCAAAGAAAAGATTCTGGAGGATCGCTTTGTAATAGGAGCAAGATTCCTCAGACTCGAGAAATTCTTTCAAAAGGCTCTTGATACTATTCTTGACAAAAATTCCTTCTGGAATCAGCCGCTTCTCTTTTATAAACCAAACGAATATAATCCTTGTAAGAAACCTGATTAGGTTAACTGAATTCCTTACTTCGTTATCCTTCTCGATATCATCCGGATACTCTACTTTATTCATTGCCCAGAAATACCAATTTGACAGTTCGCCATAGAAGCGCTTGTTGAGTTCCTTGGTATCGAGTATCTTGAGCCAAGCTCTATGAAGCTCTACAAAGTTAGTAACCGGAAACTTTTCCCTTAGTTCTACAAGCGAAAGATCATGAAGTATTTCGATATGGGCTCTGTGAGGCTTTTCAATTGATATGTCCTTAATCAATGTGACCTTTTCAAGTACATCTTTGCTTTCATCTCTTTTGCTTATTCTTCTGTCAATTACTGAGAGCGTAAGATAGTTTCCGTACTTGAAGAGAATCATCACCGGCATCGAGAATACTCTGTTCACTTGACGAGTTATTTTCGCAAGAGCCGTTCTTGAATACTCAGAAGACGAAAGCTCAACTGCAAGAAAGAGATAGGATTCAACTATTGTGTTGTCAATTCTTCTGTTATCAAATAAACCTACTTGATCGGACAGATCGTCTTTGGTTAACTGAAAGAGGAAATCAACGTATTTCCACTCATCCGCATAGAATTGCGAGTCATCAAGGGGTTTTCCGGAAGATTCAACTAGACTCTTGAAGTACTCAAATGTCTTTTCGGAAAGAGGAGCACGACGTTCTGTCTTGTAACCTAGAGTGGAGAACAAAGCCAGTGAGTTCTTCGAGAAGTCGTTAGTTGAAAAAGCTCTCAGGGCCGATCCAATACTCTCTTTCGATGTTGTTTCTGTCATTGTCTCACCTCACTATCAACCAGGTCACGAGTTCGAAATCTCCTACTTCTCTCGGTTGATGATTCTCCAGCGGAAGAACGGCATCTCTCTGGCTCATAAGCATTTGTACCTGTCGTCCAGAGAATATGCGGATGATCTCATTAACTGCTCTTCTTAGTAGTTCTGAGTATGCACCCATATTCTCTCCGTTTTCAGTATCTCTGTTGAAAACCTCAACGAGTATTTCGTTGGGTGTTTCCTGGTTTTGACATAAAAGTCTGTATATCTCAAGTATGTGTTTTGCATTTGTGTAGTTGAATCTTACAGTCCCATCTGCTCTTATATAAACCAGAAAATAAGGGTTCAGCGGATTTACCTTTTCGTTCCCATCAGAAGCCTCCTTCTGACATAGACAGAAAATGACACCGGGTTTAATGATGTCTCTTTCTGATTGAGAGTATTCCTTGGGATCATTATAGCCATCAGGTTCATTTCCTGGAGCAGGTACTAGAGCATAGAGCCCCAGGGGGGCCTCCTCAAGCTGTTTCCTGTTTTCTCTTAAGAAGTTTTGCAGTTCAATTCTGAAGTCATCCAGAGTGAAGTCGGTAAGCGATACTGATTCACCGATATCTTCAATGTCTAGAACTTCGTTCTGTAGCTTTTTTAGCTGCCGATTTCTATACTTGAGATCATCTGCAATTAGTTCTTCTATCTGCTCAGTATTCAGAATATTGTCTTCACCGGTAGCTGTGACGTCTACTAGTGCCATCCTCGCTTCAACTCGTTCCCTAAGATTGATATAATTGTCGAGATCCTTAGTCGGCCAGAAATTGACGAGTTGAACTGTTTTATTTTTGCTTCCCAATCTGTCAATACGACCAAATCGCTGAATGATCCTGACTGGATTCCAGTGAATATCGTAATTTATCAGATAATCACAGTCCTGAAGATTCTGGCCTTCGCTTATACAATCAGTTGCAACCAATATATCGATTTGTTCATTGGCATTCATGCCAGGAATTTGGGACCGATTTTTGGAGATGGGAGAGAAGTTGGTCAAGATACTATCAAAATTGTTTCTCCCAAAGGTTGTTTGCGTGAAGCTCCCGGTAACAAGTCCACAATGCAAACCCAGTTCCTCATTGATCCACTCTTTGAGATTATCGTATAAATACTTCGCCGTATCGGCGAATGCAGTGAAGATGATGACTTTCTTGTTCAAAGGATTAAAGGGATTATTCACCTTTTTCTTGATTATCTCCTTCAACAGCTCCAATTTCGCGTCTCGTGATGAGGTAACAGCCAAAGCACTGTTGTAGAGACCAATTAGTGCATCTTTATCATTCTTCAAGTCTTTGAGCCAGCTTTCAACATCGATGTCTGCAAGATCAAAACGAAGCTTTTTTCCCACCTGCCACTGATCTATATCTTCCCCATCCTCTTCAAGTTCATCTTCACTGGGCTGATACTCTTCAAGCGATTGCTCTTGAGAACACCGATTCATGGCGATGAAATCGGAGATCTTATCTTGAAGTTTTTCAATCTTCTCGATTGTTCGATTCAATGATATTTCAAATGACCTGATCGAACTCTCCAATCTCTTCAGGAAGTTTACTTTCATCATACCGATGAGAAAGTTCTCTCGATCTTCCTGAGTGAAATTCAGAACTTGTCTTCCGGCCATTTGCTCGTATTTATTTCTCATCTCGGGTTTTAAGTAAGACGAAGGATTGAATACTGATAGCTTGTATTCGAGAATTTGTTTGTTGATACTATCATAGGAAGGAAACCTATTATCTAGATCAATGTCCGGATATACGGAATAGGGCTTTTCTCTTGCCGGGAAACCACCTATCGCCTCTATCTTGTAAAAACCCTTAATATGCTTTCTTGAACGTGCTATTGTCAGTTCATCAAGCAACTTGAAGAAACTCGAATCTAACCTTTCAAGTAGAACTGACGTTCTCCTTCGTATTTCTTCTGTTTCGGCCCAATTCGTGAAAGCCGTCTGGGCATTCTTCAAAGTCTGACCTATATCCCTTATTCCGCAGGCCTCATACAATGCGTCTTCTCTTCCCTCTGTTATAAAAGCAATTTGATTCCTGAGATCACGAAGCGTGTTATTTACAGGTGTTGCCGATAGCATTAACACCCTGGTTCTGGGGCCAGATTTTATCACTTTCTCCATAAGGAATTTTGCGCGATTCATTCTCGTGTCCCCGTTGTCTCTTTCAGTCTCCATTGGATTGCCGCGGAAATTGTGTGATTCATCTATCACAACTAGATCGAATGCTCCCCAATTGAAGTTCGCTAAATCAATGCCGTTAGCGTGCGATGTACCACTCGTCCGCCCTATATCAGTATGGTAAAGAACGGTATATCCAAAACGGTCACTCTTGAATGGATTCAGTATGTTGTTCTGGCTAGCTTGATATATTGTCCAGTTATTTGACAGCTTCTTGGGGCAAAGAACAAGCACCCTCGCGTTGAGCAACTCAAAATACTTAATCACTGCAAGAGCCTCATAGGTCTTCCCTAGTCCAACACTGTCGGCGATAATACAGCCATTGTGCTTCAGAATCTTGTTAATGGCACCTCGCACGCCATCTTTTTGGAAGTCATACAAAGCGTTCCAGATTTGACTGTCGTAGAAGCTGCTTTCTTGGTCAAGAAGATCATTTGACTCCTGATCCTTCACATAATCTCCAAAAATCTCAAATAGAGTCTTGAAATAAAGGAACTTCGGAGAATTCTCAACATAGAGTCTTTGCAGGTATTTCAGCACTTCGCCTTTCACGTCTTCGACAAGTCCAGTGCTGTCGTTCCATATTGAATCAAACCATCCCAATAATTCGCTTCTATCCCTGTCACTATCGATTATTGTATTTAGCTCAATGTTCTTGCTTCTTCCCAGCCCTAATCCATTTACTGTGAAATTCGAACTACCGACAATAGCCTTTTTTATACCGGATTTTTGCTTGACAAAGTACATTTTGCCATGAAGAAAGTTAGGTTTTACGACTGACCGGATGTCTGCTTTTTCACGCAGCCATTGTGAGCATTCGTGAGCGATTTTCTTTTGCACAAGCCTGTTTTCAATTGGAATAGATATTTTATCATCAACAATGTTGTATTCGCGGGTTTTTGCATCAAGGAGAATGCCATTTTGTACAAAAGTTGGTTCCCCAAAAAGGAATCGGAGACGACCTATTTGATTAAGTTTGCTCTTCAGAGCATTATAAGCATGTATCGTGAAATACGCTGAGACTATGGAGAGATCACTGTTTTCTTCAATGATTTCATTCAGATAGTCTCCTACAATACCATTTGAATGGTTGTCACGTATAGAATAGTATGGCATATTTCTCCCTCCGATTTTCTATTTAAGAGGCTTTGATGACTAATCTACCATGCAAAGAAGCTTCATCGTTTAGTCAGAAACAAAGGTCATTCTAGATCAACTGCCTATTCCGCTCTGAACAATGTTATAAGCAACACTAATTAAACTATAAACGCCGCAAACTATTTGTTTGACCATTTTTCTCTCTCGAAAAGCTTTTATGGAATAAGTTTTCCCCCTTTCGAAATATTCAACACTCTTTCGGGGATGGGTGTTCTCAGGAACTTTCAGTTCGGAAAGATTTGAACTCTTCACAAGATCAGAAGGCTTTATATTCTTTACAACAATAGTAATTCCGGCAGCAATGAAGTAGAAGGTACTCTTATCTAATTTAGTGATGTATTTCCTGTAGTAATAAAAACAATGAAAACAAAGGGGAATTAGTTTTAAAGCCAAAACTACTATCGATACAACCGACAGTAGAAGAAAGATGTTTCTTCTCATCGTGATCCCCCTTTTTCTCGTTTCTTCTTTCCCCCAGAAAAAGATAATGCATTCAGAGGAATTATAGAAGATTTAACAATAAAAACCAAATTGCCTGATTGAACGATATTAAAAGACCAACTCCCCGTTATCGATTCCACTGAATCTGGCCGGATTCAATCTCTCGAGCAGCGATGTCGGTACCTCAAAAATGCACTTTTCGTTCTCAATCCTCGATTAGATTAACTAAAAGGACTCAAGCCTCAATACCCGACATACACGACAGCGGGCCTGCAGACGCTGCATGGCTCGTAGCCCATCCGAACTGCCTCGGACAGTTTTATCTCCATCTTGCTCTGGAGAAGGTGCTGGCAGTGGTATTGGTGGTATTTCTCCCCGGTGTTCGTTATGTACACTACCGGGTCGTAGAGGGGCTCGGGCGGTGTGGCGGAAAAGTTTTCATCGCTCCACAATCCCTTTTTGTCCAGGCCCGCCAGTCTTTCAGCTTCTGCGAATATCTCCATGTAGCTGGCCTTGAAGGGGTGTATTGAATAGGCTCGAGCGTATCCGCCGGCTATCGCGAGAAGGTTGAAGAGGACATTGTAGGTCTCGCCCCGGTAACTCGCCGGGATCCATAGATAGGCCAGATGCAGCCCGTAGCTGTCTCTCGGCAGCTCGTCGTATGAGAGGAAGACCTTCCTGTCTTCAAGCAGCAGCTTCGCGAAACCCGAGGACTCCGATCCGAAACGGGCAACCGCTTCGTCCGGATGTTTGCTGTCTGGAGCATCGGCCCCTATGAGACGGACGACCTCGATGAGATTGAGGGTCTTGTGACGGATTAGCGTGAACATATCCCCGTCTATGACGCTCAAGAGAAGAGATTCGTCGTATTGTGTCACACCATCGAAGAGGTCCAGGTATTCTTCGTAGTAAGTAGCGGTGGCATCGCCGATTTGTAGGGTTATCGGTGTCAGGGCGGAGGCGATCGTCGATACGGCCGACAGGAAAAGGAGCAGGACTTTTCTCATTTTCATCCTCCTTTCTAGGATATCCTGACTGTATTGTATCTTCTCTTAGAAAAGATTACGTGATCAAACAAGATTGTGAGAATACACAACTAGAAATAAAGCGCATCCTCAATTGGTATAAAAATATACATTCGCATCAAATCTACAGTAGTCGTCCCATCCGTCCCAATTTGTCTTTACCCATCCATAGTCAGTATTGTCAATCACTACCCGGTAAGACTGCCCCGGTGTTATCGCAGAAGAATAGAAATTAGAGCTTCCTGAGTAGGCAGTGAAGTGAGCAACAACACTTACTTTATCGGAATTAACGAAGTCAGCAAACTGATTTTCAGTCATAATCCATATTTCAAAGCCGTAATTGGGAGAAGTAGAGCAATTGACTGAAATCTTGACCTGACTGTTATTGGAACCTACATACAGCGAATAAGAATAAGTGTAGTAATGTTCTGAAAGTAAATAATGTTGCCAATGATCTTTCAAAACCCATTGCCCCGGGTTTATAGGAGGAACAACAATACATCCTGACAGAAGAATCGTTATAACGATTAGTAGTCCTAAAAACACCTTGATTCCCTTACGCAAAGCTGACGCCCCCTTTTTATTGAAATGGCGAAGCATTTGGCTAGTCAATGTGTGTGATGTCTTCCAACTGAAATCATAGCACTGCTGTATCAAATAACTACTATTAGAGTGTCTTTATAGCGTTCAACTTATCAGCAGCTTTGAAATTTCACACACATACAACAAATACAGTGCTACTACTGGATACGGTATGAGGGCTAGCATTAAGATAATGCTAAACTCTACTCAGGGGGTAAAGAAATTTGTTGGATAGATAAGGAAATATGGCAACCGATATTCATAAAGTCTTAGGATATAGACTTCCTTATCGTGTGATTCGCGGTGGCGACTGGACATCCAGCTCAAGGTATTGCAGGATTTCATATTACCAATATATCTTACCAGCTTACTCATATACCTACATAGGATTTCGCATAGCAAAGACAGTACCGTGATTTAATGGTTATAAAGTTGAACTTGTTGAGTTTTGATTCTTTCTTTTGAGCTCAAGATAATAATCCAATAGATGTTTGATACATTGTTTTGTTTCCCGTGCAACTTAGTGTATTATCAGGTGTGCCAAGAATATTGGTTAGGAAACGGGTCACATTGTCTGTCATTGAGAAGCAAATTTGCTGAGTTATTCCGCCCACTAATGCACAAAGTGGATAGTTGAGAATCAGAAGGAGGAACCGGCTATGAAATTGAAGATACCAATATTAATCTTTTTGCTGGCAGCCATTGTAATCGTGTTTTCAGGTTGTGGGCTTCTTTTCTCACTCTTCTCCGGGAAAGAAGAGGGGGTAACTGTATTACAGGGAATGCAATTTGAGAGGATAACTGATACCAGGAGTGCAGTTGAAGCTTATCCCAGACTTATAGACAGCGAAAATATCATTTACACTTCTGTCGATGGGACGGGTCAATTCAAGATAGAAAAGATGAATCTAGGGAACTTATCGAGAAGTACTGTAAGAGATAATGCATCAGCTGCTTTTCCAATACCCGGAGAAGATAAATACATTTTTACTCTCCTTCGGGAGGACGGCATATATCTTTGTGAAGGATCCTATTCTTCTCATGCCTACAGTTTTCTGTTGATGACAGGCTTTTCCACCGAAACATCACTTCAGCCCTCTGTTAGTCCTGATGGTAGCAAAGTAGCGTTTCACTTTGGAAGCTCAGGTACGGCGTCACAAATTGGTCTAGTGGAACGAGGAAAGCCATTTTATTCGGTGTTGTGCGAGGGATCATCGCCTACCTGGTCCAAAGATGGAAAATATATCTACGCTGATCACAAACTGCCAAATGGTAATTGCGAGATAATTCGGATAGATACTACGACAGGAATTGTATCCACAATACTATCTAGCAGTCAGAAAAACTATGCGTTTCCTCAAATTTCTCCAGATGGTATGTGGCTGTCGGTAGAGTACGAGTGGGATAGCATAGCAATTTGTGATCTAGTGGGCAACAAATTTACAGTTGTGATAGAAGGACTTCGAAGTTTATGGTCCAGCCATTGGGGGACTGATGGGTTCATATACTTTGCAAGCGGGGAACCTTATAGAGACGATACTGACATCTTTAGAATTAAGCCCATTATCCCTTGAAACAAAAAGCGCATAGTATAGTTGCGCACGAAATTGACACAACTAGTAGGGACTCCATTTTTTGTCATAGATCTGTGTTGAATCAGCAGATAGACTGATCAATACAGGTGCACAAAAAACAGACGTTAGGAGAATCGACAGTCCCGATTTTCGCCAGACTACGACAACGTTGAAAATAAAACCCCGGCAAGCCGGGGTTTTGTTTCAGGTCTCTATTCAGTTGTCGAAGCAGTGTGTGCAGTGGCAAATGTCCACCAGGTCTTGTCTGTTTCTATTCGCCTGGTCGGTCTCTCGCTCTGTGTGTCATAGCGCTGCCTTCACTTCGCCAATACTTTCATGGCGCTTTTCCAGAATCCGTTTTTGAGGAACATGACCACCACATCTATCGAGATGTCGAGGATGAAGTCGAAGAATTCCGGATCGATCTTCCACTGCTCGTCTGGCAGTGCGTCTTTTATCATCTGTTTCACTTGCTCTTTCTTGGCCGGACCGTCTCCCGGGTGCTCGACGTAGCTGGCGAAGAGAGCGATGAGATTCAGCAGTTCCTTGAGCCAATTCATGGGGTTGGGCCTCCTTGGTATTAGTTCCGGCGCGCTGCGCGTCAAGCCGATCAGTTCTCTAAAGAAACCCGGGCTGTAAGCCCGGGCATCCAGGAACGAAGAACAGATCCTCGCTCTGGAACGAACAACTTTCTCTTACAGCAGGTTGAAGAGTTCGTCTTTCTGGGTGTCCACTACGGCGGCGTAGTCTACGGCGTGGGTAGCCGGGATGACCTTGAGGGTTACGAGGTTGCCCATAACGCTCTGTACGGTCGCCGTGGCGAGTTCCTCTTTCGGTTCCTTGAGGTTAAAGCCCTTCGATTTGCCTGTTTCAGCGCTTGCGTTGTACCATCTCATGTTCAAGACTCTCATCTTGTGTGCCTCCTTTTACCCTACAACTCTAGTTCTCAGTCGATGGGTGAGAGTGTTTCCTGTGTGACCAGGTAGAGGTTGCTTATGGTGTAGTCGGTGAGGCTGGCTATGTTGTAGGCAGCGTCGTATGCCTCCTGGGCTGTGATGGTCGAGTCGACCTTCAGGGTCTGCCTGGACAGCACGGGTTTGTCTCCCTCCAGTACACCGGTATCCCACACGATCACCAGGGATTTCTCTGTTCCAATTACGCTTGCTGTTGATCCAAGTCCCATATCGGACCTCCTTGTTTTTTCGTCCCCCGTCGGTGGACGTTCTCTTTCGGCGCGCGCCTGGTATTAGCCTATTACAGCCGGTTCCCATTCTCCAAGCACACAAGCGGCGTTTGTGTCCGATCAGTTCCGAAAGATATACGTATAATCTTGTATTGTTAAGATAAAGGTTATATAGAAAAGAATAGTGCTTTTAATCGCATTTAATCGGCCATAATCGTTAATGGCGCTTCTTGACGAAAAATGCACGCGTAACCGGCTCTGAAAGCTATTGACAGAGAGCATAATTATGATATAATCTTTGTGTGACATAACTGGTCGTGTTAACAATAGAGATGAAGGAGGTGAGTCGAAGCATGCACGAATCCGGTTACGGGAAAGGCACGGGATCGCCCTGCAATTCCTTCTCTGCAAGTGTTTTGTGTGTTTTCTTTCCACGTTCTGTCTTCAACGACTGCAGTTGAAACACCAGGAAAAGGAAGTGATCGATGGATCTATTTCTGGATGAGAGGTTGAGAAACCGTTTCACTCAGAAGCAGCTGGGAGAGGTTATAGGAAAGACGCAGCAGTACATTTCAGCCATCGAGAAAGGGAAGGTAGTCCCGCCGTTCAGGGAGGCAGACAGATTGGCCAGGTATATGGGAGTTCCGGTGGAGAGGATCTTCAACTGTTATGTGAGGCTTTCGAAATTGCCGACTTTCAAGGATCTCATGTATCTGTACAACACAGGGTACGATATCGGGGCGTATGAAGTGGAGGAAGTGTGAGGAGAGGAAGAGCGAGAAGAACCGTCCAGCGTCCATCGTCCCAGAGCGCGGACCCGTCCTTGGAAAGGGCAAAGAGCGGTTCTTCGTTGCGGAGCTAGGAGCTTTGTTCTTCAAAAAAACGGTGAGCGGAAGAGCGAGAAGAACCGTCCAGCGTCCATCGTCCCGGAGCGTGGACCCGTCCTTGGGAAGAGCGAGAGAGCGAGAAGAGCCGGAGCGAGATCCCGTATTAGAGCATTACGGGATGACGGTGCGAGGGCACTCCGCGGGATGACGGTGTAGGAGAAGAAGGCGTGAAAGAGAAGATGTGAAGGAGAGAAGGTGATGTTTTGATTGGACCTGTTAGAAATGAGAACGGGTCTCCGGCCAGAGACCCGCTCGAAAAAACAAGAAATAAATCTCACGATTATTGTATCACTACAATTGACAAAGTTTATGACAAAACTGTCAAAACTACCACTATAGTAATAGGTCGATACTATAGGTCTATACTCTTCAGTTGCGCCAGCAGGGTCTATCCAAGGCAATCTTCGAGAAACAGCCGGATGACCAGGATCAGGAACACCTTACACAAGGAGTGGCGGGGAGACCGCCGCTCCCCTGCCTTGAATGCTTCTCTCGCTTTTGGAAGGAATGAGAGAGATGAAGAATCTTGACGGCGAATACATCGACGATGATGACGAGCGCGACGGAGAAGACCTCGAAAGCATAGTGATAACAGACAGGGAGGCCGTCTTCGATTTCATCACCCATCTCGAAAACCCCCTGAGATATGTCTCTTTCAGAAATCTCAAGGAGCTCGTAGAAGAGGAGCTACCTCACATGTTCTACGAGAGGAGGTACAGGACCAGAAGAGCGTAAGGAGCAGTTCCTCGTTCCGACGCTGCGCGTCCAGGTTCTTGGTTCAGAAGAGCGAAGAGCCGTCCTTGGTCCTTCGTCCCGGAGCGTGGACCCGTCCTTGGAAAGGGCAAAGAGCGGTTCTTCGTTCCGACGCTGTGCGTCCAGGTTGTTCGTTGTTGGTCCAAGACCAAAGACATAGTAAGAGCCGGAGCGAGATCCCGTATAAGAACACTACGGGATGACAGGATGGGAGTGTTAACGGGATGACAGCCTTACTCCCTTCACGTCATGCCGGACCCCGATCCGGCATCTCGGTCTTTTTGAGGAAAGAGTAAGAACGGTATCCCGTATAGGTTTCCTGAATTTGATCCCTGAATGAGACCATTTCAAGGGCAGGCTCTACGGAATGACAGTGCATGTGAGCATTTTTGGAGGTATTCATGAATTACATAGAGCTAATAAACAATTTCTGGATAGCCAACAGGGTTCATAGTTTCAATTCTCTCGAGACATCGCTTTACTTTTTCATTCTCGATTACGCCAACAACGCGAGGTGGCCCGGGAGCTTCAATCTCCCCAACGGGATAATCCAGAGCGTGTATGAATGTACGAAGGGTCAACTCGGGAGGGCAAGAAAGAGGCTGTGCGAGGCGGGGCTCATAAACTACGAAGCGGGCGACCGATTCAACCCTGGAAAATACACGATTCTCGCGTTCCCGACTGATCCCCGATACGTTCCCGATGCGTCCCCGAAGGATACCTCGACAGGTGCCAGAAAGCGTACTCTGGAATCAGCCGGTAGAGCTAGAGATAATGCCATCGTCGAATCAACGGCGCTCCCGGATGAATCCCCGGCGCGTTCCCGATGCGTTCCCGATACGTTCTCGACTGGTCCCAATAATATAAACAAAACTAAACTAAAGAAAAGAAAACAGAAAATCACTGAATTACCTTACGGTAATTCGTCAGCGAAACTGACGGACGGGGGTCGAATTTCCGGGGAAGAGAGTGTGATCGAGTCTCTCGCGGTCACTGAAGGTGAATCTCAGGCTCTGGACAATTCAAGGGCGAACGTTTCATACGAATCGACAGGCAATGACCAGATTGAAGAGATCGATCCTCTTGCCGTTCAAGTGTTGCGCGTCCAGGCCGTTGAAATGCCCCGCGGCGAGTCAGACGGAGCCGTCCCGTATGAACTGATCCGTAGAGCCTTCATAGACCTCTGCCCTTCGCTGCCCGCGCCCAAGGAGTCGGGGTTCTGGTCTCAGGCCAGAAAGCGCCTCATCCGCTGCCGCTGGAAGGATTATCCTTCGCTCGAGTTCTGGGAGGATTACTTCAGCAGGGTGGAGAGCTCCGATTTCCTCTCCGGCAGGGTGACCAGATGGAGGGCGGACTTCGACTGGCTCATGAAGCCTTCTAACTTCGAGAAGGTCCTCGAAGGCAAATACGCCAACAGGCAGGAGAAGGTGGCCGAAGTATTGAGGCAGTTCGTGGAGGCCGGATGATGGAGAGGGCCGTGTTCGCGAAGGGAATCGGACTGTTGCAGATGGTCTTCGAAAGCTTCAGGCTCGACGGACAGACCACCGAGCTCTGGTACAGGCTGCTGGGGGATCTACCTGCCGTGGCCTTCGAGAAAGCCGTTCTGAAGATCGTCATGACCCGGGAGAAACCGCCCACGATAGCGGCGATCAGGAAGGCGGCCACCGAGGAGGGCGACGAATCGCTGAGCGCCGAAGAGGCCTGGACGAAGGTGATAGACGACGTTCACAAGAGGGGCATATACGACGAGCCGATCTACGAAGACCCGAAACTTGAAAAGACGAAAAGGGCGATAAGCTGGCGGGAGCTCTGTGACATGACGCCGGACTCCAGAAGGATAGTGAGGGCGCAGTTCATGAAGATCTACGATTCGATCTGCGAGAGGGAGAAGCTGAAGGCCATCACCGGGGCAAAAGACGAAGTCAACCACGCGCTATTGCAGAGGCTCTTCGGAGGAATGCTGCCCGGGAAGGGATGAGGAGGTTAGAATGACAGAGAAGATAAAGACGCTGCTCTTTCTGCTCGAGATGCAAAGGCAAGAGGAAGCGAAGGCCCTTTACGGGCAGGTGATCGAAGGGCTTGGCCTGAAGGCTGGCGCGCTGGCAGGGTCGATCGCGCCTTGCCCGGGCGGTGAAAAACAAGGCGATCTTTCGCTAAGGCAATACCTCACTCTGGCGAACGTGGCCTCTTACTTCAAAGAGGACGGAGTCGCCGAGGCCCTGCTCGAGGAGTGCTACAACAGATGGCCCGAGGACGTGGGCTGCATGATAGAGCTGGCATACATATACAAAAAGCTAGGCAAATACTCCAAAAGCGAGCTGATGTACAGGGCGGCCCTATCGCACGAGAGCGACAACGAGATTGCCGTCAGGGAGCTCGGCCTGCTTTACATGGAGACGGAGAGGCCGCTGGAGGCGCTCTGCTGGTTTCACAGGCTGCTAAGGCTCTGCCCGGTAAATCCGATCGCTTACTTCCTGGCTAGCGAGGCGCTTGAAAGGCTGGGCAAGAAGGAGAGGAGCAGAAAGTACCTGCTCTCCTCGATCGTCATGAACCACGCGCTCAAAGAGCCGGTGATACACTTCACAAACAGCGATTTCTGCGTCCGGAGGTTGGGAGAGAGCGTCAGCACCGTGGAACTGCTCGAGAGCAGAGACGTGATAGACGAATGGCTGGGGGGAATAGATGAAGGAATTCGGAGAGAGGCTGAAGAAGATCATGATAGAGAAAGGGGTCACGGGCTTTGAGCTGTCTCAGAGGCTCGAGGTGATGCCCTCGACGATAATAAACTACACGACGGGCAAGCGCTTCCCGGGATACTACTGCCTTAGGAAGCTGGCGCAGGTACTCGGTGTGTCGGCCGATTACATGCTGGGCCTGAGAGATAGCGACGGGAAGGATGCGCGGACCGGATTCATTCCAGACGATTTTCTGAGCGAGTTGGTAGCGCTCGCGCAGGAGTGCGCCAGGAAGCCTGAAACCGTGGAAGTGGGAGAAAAGCTGTACAGGCTGGCGTTGCAGGAAAAAGAAGACCTCGAAAGGGAAAAGCTCCTCCCGCTCGCGGCCCTGGCCATGTTCTTCTCCGACCATGAAAGCTGTTACGAACTGCTGGGTATCTACAAAAAGAAAGTAAGCAGGGTTGCTTGAAAGATATCACAGACTTGAGAAAAAAAGGCCGGAGGGGTCAACTCTCCGGCCTTCTTATACCCATTGCCAGATCTGAAGATGCGTTTATGAGGTCCTGGCTAGATTACTGATATAAAGCGATGATTAAGACCTATCCACCAACAAATAAATCGTAGAAACGGATATTCTCACAAGTTAATATTCCTTTGTGCAGTATGTAACAACTGCTATATTAGTCTTATGAGTGCATTGCACCGCTCGCCGTATATTGCCTGAGTCTTCACGTGCTTACTTCAAGTGCGAGGCCTCGCTTATGGAGGTGGGGTAATGAAGAATAGGTTCCTGTCTGTATGTTTATTTGCAGTTCTTTTTTCAACCATCTTTCTACTTCTTGGATGTCCAAATGTAAGTGAATCACCAACACTGAATATACCAAACCAGACGGTGGACGAAGGGCAAGTGCTTCAATTTGATCTAAAACAGTACGCCGCGGATAAGAACATAAACGCTCTTACCTTCACAATAGTATCTGGCGTTGGAGAAATAGTTGGAACTGATTATAAGTATCTGCCGAATTATGCAGAAGCAGGTTTGAAAAGTGTGACCATTAAGGTCACGAACCTAAGCGGAAAGTCGGTTCAATCGACTTTCAACATAGATGTTGTAGATACACCCATTGAAATAGAAGTTCAAAAGATATTCAACGAGAACAAGACTCTTATTAGCTGGCAGGAAGTAGCAGATGGTGCCGACAGAATAGTAGTTGAAAAGAAAGTTGGGGATGGAGTATTTGCACAGATCGATGAACTAACAGCGGATGCTACTCATTGCGAAAACATAGTAGTAGCAAATGTGAGAAACACATACAGGATCAAACTGTATATGGAGACTGCTTTTGATACTAGCAATGAAGTTATGTTCCAATTCTTCGAATCAGAAGATGATATTCAGTTCGAGTTTGATGGAGTCATTTATACCATTGACAAAGAGTTTTCAGCTGAAAATACTGAGTTTAGTATTCGGGAGGAAAGCGGAATTCTCCACATTGATATGCTGGTAGACGATCAAGCTCCGGAAGCAAGCTATAAAACCTCGCAAGAGTATTCGACATACCTAACATGTCCATTGGTATGGCCGATCAGTCTTTCCTGGGCACATTCTCCGGGAAGTTATTACGCCGAGGTGAGCAGAAGAATAGTCCAAATTACACCTATAAGCTATTTCGAATATGAACCATACGAGATACCTATTACAAGCAAAGAAATATCTGGCCAAGTCACAGATCGTCTTATTGTGGATTTTGTTCCACTTGACGCTGCTGCTGCTTTTTTCGAATTTATAGAGCCAATAGGCCTTAAACAATACACAGCGTCGATTCTCGGATACCATGAGATTGAAGAATATGAGCATCTGGTATATTTCGAGCCATCCAACAGCTCAGTTACAGGATACAAGAAGTATTCGGAAACAGTTGATAACAACTTCGAACCAAAGAATGACTTTGCCCTTATATTCATTCACGGAAAGCAGGGTACCAGAATAGGAGAATCTGCAGTCACTGGGGAAGACGAGGAACAGAGAGAAAGGTGGGCGGAATTTTATAAGAAGTTCAACAGTACATCCAACACTTTCGACTACTTCGAATACTACTACGATTCCAATGTTAGAACCGCCACTGAATATGGTGAAGAACTATACAGGATAATGGATACTGCGGGTATCTTCGACAAATATGAAAAGATATTCATAATATCCCACAGTATGGGCGGATTGGTTTCAAGAGGTTTACTCAAAGAGTTGAACACAGCTGAAGTTGCAAAAATCGAACAAGTCTACACGCTGGATACACCACATGAAGGTTCTCCTTTGGCTTCGCTAATAAGGACTATGACAGATGAAAATGAATACAACAGATTGTTATGGTATTTCGATATATTAGAATTACGGCAGAGGTTTATTGATGATCTTCTTTTGAAAGGTATAAGAATCATCACTGGTACCATTAAGGCAGGTGATCTTGCTGGTATAGCTATCTCTGAGTTGAGAGAATTAGCATACGTGATTGTGGATATACTCAAAGAAACACCTATACTGTTTACTGTACTTATTGCAAATTATGGCAGAAATTTAGGGCTTGAGCTTGCGCCTTACCCTGGATACACTTCTATCGAATACACTTACCAGGATTACCTTGATAATCTTTCTACAGAGCTCAACAACGTTAATTTCCCCGCAAATACAGAACTGAACGGTTTGAAGACTAATCTCGATAAGATAACGTACATAAAAGGGAAGATAGCAACAACCAAATTCCAACCTTCAGAAGAAATAACAATATATGATGTTGGTCTTTTGCTATGCCAGATGATATTTGAGGAATTTGCGGACATTGCAGGAATGCCAGCGCACTCAGAAGGCGATGGCTTCGTTTCACTTATTAGCCAGTCTCTCGGCGTTAACGAAGTCCTCTTCGATGGAATTAACCACGATCGTATAACAAAAGATGAAGACGTTGTCAGTTATGTCCATAATGATGTGATTGGGAGATTGGATAATAGCATTCCTTCGGTAACAAAGGTAAGCGGTCCAAACGGAGAGATCTCAGGAAACAGCAGCACCTTCACCTGGACTGGAAGTGACTCAGACGGAACGATAACAAAGTACGAATACAGAAAGGACGAAGGCGGCTGGGTAAGCAATGGTACGAGCACGAGTTACACGTGGAACGGTTACTCAGAAGGGCAGCACAAGTTCGAAGTTAGGGCGCAGGACAACGAAGGTGCTTACTCAAACATAATAAGCTGGAGCTTCACATACTCTACAGGAACGATAGTCGTCGGAGAAATGGTACTCGTAGAGGGCGGTACGTTTATGATGGGCGACACCTGGGGGGATGGTAGGCAAAATGAATTACCGGTTCACGAAGTCACATTATCCTATGACTTCTTTGTCGGTAAGTATGAGGTAACCTTCGAAGAATATGACGCTTTCTGTGACGCTACCGGCAGGAGCAAACCTAACGATAGCGGGTGGGGAAGGGGAACTAGACCAGTAATAAATATATACTGGAAGGATGCCGTGGCATATTGCAATTGGCTCAGTGAAAAGAATAACCTTCCGAAAGCATATGACAGTAATGGAAACCTACTGGATGCAAGTAGCTATGAAACCACCGACATAACGAAGGTAGTTGGATACAGACTTCTTACAGAAGCTGAATGGGAATACGCAGCAAGAGGCGGAAATGAAAGCATGGGATATAAGTATTCAGGTAGTAACACTGCATCTGATGTTGCATGGTATTCAGAGAACTCAGGAGGAAAGACTCACGAAGTTGGAACTAAGTTACCGAATGAACTCGGTATATATGACATGTCTGGAAACGTCTGGGAATGGTGCAGCGACTGGTACAGCTCTAACTATTACAGCACAAGCCCATCTATAAATCCGTACAACCACACTTCTAGTTCACGACGTGTAGAGCGGTGCAGTGGTTGGAGGGAAGGCATAGGAGGAGTGAAAGTATCCAATAGATACGGTGAATCTCCTTCAACATACAGATACAGCGACCTAGGTTTTAGAGTTGCTAGAACAGCAACATCCAGTAGTTCGGCTGAATCAATGCCAACAGCGAGGAGCTGGTTGGCAGCAGTTAATGTCGGTGACAAAATAATGGCTATTGGTGGTGGAGACAGAATTACGAAAACTCCTTATGCTAAAAATGAAATCTATAACCCGATAACCAACAGCTGGGAAACACTCACTCCTATGCCGACTCCAAGATATGCTCTGGCCGCTGCAGAATATAACGGGAAAGTCTATGTGTTTGGAGGACAACAGATTTTCGGAAACGCCTCACCTGTCAATAATGTCGAAATCTATGATCCAGTTACCGATTCCTGGAGCACAGGATCACCAATGCCGAACGCAAGGTGCGAACTTGCTGCTGCAACCTGTGGAGACAAGATTTTTGTCATAGCAGGCCTCAACTACGCGACACGATATAATACGCTTCAAATCTATTCACCCGGCACAGACAGCTGGTCTACAGGTGCTTCCTTACCTAAGTCGTTCTCACAACACGCCGCGATAGGATATGGTGGAAAGGTATATGTTTTTGGAGGAATGGACAATTCCAGAAAGAGACTGGATACAGTTTATATCTACGACCCTCAATCAGATACTTGGTCTTCAGGTGCATCTGCTCCTACAGCACGTTCAGAAATAGCGGCCGCAGTTGCCGGAAGTAAAATCTACATCTTTGGTGGTATTACTAAAGACTTCACAGAAGGTCTTACGACTGTCGATATATATGATCCATTGAGTGACTCCTGGCAGAAAGGAGATCCCTCTCTTTCAAAGAGGAGCGCGCTTGCGGCAGCTTCGGTAGGCAGTAAGGCTTATTTGATTGGTGGTTATCTCTACGGGAATCCGATAATAGAACTCAATTCAGTAGAAGCTTATTCGACCGAATGATCAACAATACCGGTTTTTGAGAGAAGGACACTACTTGACTTACGCTCTATGAGTTGAATGCCAAATGCTTTGTAGAATGAGATTTAGATGGAGGAGGGAAATGAGTATGAAACTTACAAGGATAATTTTGATCATGCTTTCTCTTGCTTTGTTTGTTCTTCCTGAAATGATTTTGGCTACAGAAATGGAGACGAGCTGCACTGTCTTATTCAACGATGGTCAGGTGATTCATGCGGAACGGTTCATACGTTTTTACTACGGCGATGGATCATCGTATTCTCTATCCAGTAGTCTAGGTTTTGTCAGGACTCTCGAAAGTCAAACTTTCTCGGTGAAAATATCCGACATATCGAAGCTTGAATTGCTTGACGGAGGTTGGGGGAGAAACTCTCTGATAAGAGTAACCCTACGCAACGGCAAAGCTGATAATCTTTATTTGGTCGCCACTTTGTCAAATTTGTATGTAGATTATTTGGATGGCTTCACTGGACAGATTATGGAAAACTATAAGCTTGATATGTCCAAAATCACAGCCGTTTCCTTTGGCCAAGACATAGGCAATATGAAATTCAATCCCATCACAAAACAGGTATTCCCCAAGGAATTCAACTTTGATCCATATACAGGAGAAAAACTCAGATTTATCAGTAGCACTACATCTGCGCCGTTCTCGGATAGTTATCAGTACAACACGGATGTTCAGTCATCCAACTACAACACTTATTCAGAAGGAACGGGAAAGTTAACTCTCGTGGTCACTGTAGGACTTACAAAGATATTCTTCCTCACGACGCACAACCTAGTGGTTTCTATTAGAGGCCCTGTATCGAAAGAACAGACATTCACGGATATCTCCGCGGGAAGTCCGGTACAGGTTGCATTCAATGACATACCCAACGGCGAATACCACGTAGAAGCGAAGTGGGGAGACGACGTTATAGCAAAATCAATAGTTGTAAATGGCGACACGGTTGATTTCCAGATGATCATCTATTGAGTCGGTTGCGAACAGATGTTCCGAAATCCATAAACTGTGGGCCTATAAGACACAAGTAATTGCCAAAAGGGGTGAGCATATGAGAAAGATCCTGTTGCTGTTACTGGTGGTAGCAAGTTTTGCTGCGTTGTTCGGTACGGAAGCCCCCGGATATGTTGCGATAACCTCTTCGGACGGGGTCAAGATTCTCGTGGACGGTGTTCACAAGGGAACGGTTGTCGGAAGCCAGCTCATACTTTCGCTCGCACCGGGAACGTACACGCTTACCGCTCAGAAAGAAGGATATGAGGATAAAAGCGTTGTCGTGACTGTCCAGTCAGGCAGATCGACGTCTGTGAGTATTGAGTTGAGCCAGGCTAAGGTTATGCAGGAGAAGATCCCGACGGAACAGAAGAAGGTTGTTCTGGGGCAGAAGACAGGCACTATAAACATATACAGCATACCTTTCCCATCGGCGAAGGTGTCCATAAACGGAGTCAACTATGGAGAGACGGATATAAGACTCACGAACTTTCCTGTCGGAAAGCTGACGGTGAAAGTAGACTCCGGCGGCAAGAGTCTTCAGAACGTTTTCACTCTCAAAGAGAATGAAGTTATGGATCTCCAGGCGAACTTCGTTGACGGGAAGATATACCAGCTATTCACTGTCAGTTTTGACTTTCCGGACGATGTGGAAGTGACTATCGATGGGAACACCGTAAAGAAAAACGAATCCGTGGTCTTGATCGGTCCCGATCACCGTGTCGAAATGAAGGCGACCGATCTATCGCGCTATGAACCTTTGAGTGTTAAGCAGATCACAGTAACGGCAAATGGAATTTATAAATTAAGCCCGGTTTTTTTGGGAGAATACATCAGTTATGTCTCTACTCTTCATCCTGGAGAGCTGGTTTTGGTAGAGAAGGGTAGTTTCACAATGGGAGATACCTGGGGAGACGGCAGCGATAACGAGAAGCCAATCCACCTCGTTGAGTTGACCTACGATTTCCAAATAGGAGCGTACGAGGTCACTTTTGATCAATACGACTGGTTCTGCGAAGAAACAGGTCGAAAGAAACCAGGCGACAGCAGTTGGGGAAGGGGAACGAGACCTGTGATCAACGTGAGCTGGTGGGATGCTATGGCTTACTGCAACTGGCTGAGCGAGAAGGAGAAGCTTCCAAAGGCATATGACGATAAGGGAAACTTGCTGGACCAAGACGGAATGATAACAACAGATCCATCGAAGGTAGTCGGATACAGACTACCGACAGAAGCCGAATGGGAATACGCGGCCAGGGGAGGAAACAAGAGTGGGGGTTACAAGTATGCCGGTAGCGATAACGTTGGTGACGTCGCCTGGTATACTTCGAACTCGGGAAGCAAGACTCAAGAAGTTGGGACGAAAGCCTTTAACGAACTGGAAATATACGATATGTCCGGGAACGTATGGGAATGGTGTTCAGACTGGTATGGAAGCTACTCTAGCTTGGCACAGACGAATCCATATAGCAACAGTGGTTCCCTCCGGGTGCATCGTGGCGGTAGCTGGGTCAACGGCGCGACTTACGGGCGGGTGGCTGACCGCGACTACTACTCCCCTACTCGCACGCACAACAACCTGGGTTTTCGTATTACAAGGACGGTGCCCTGATTACACTTTAGCCTTTTTACCTTTTTACACTTTGCTGCGGCTTCGAGCGCCGGGCGCGGAGTAGCCCGCAAGCGCGAGGAGACGCAGGAGATATCGGAGGTTTTATGGCCTTCAGGATAATAACGGTCCCCTTCGACAGTGAGGAGAATCGTTAGTCCCCATTTTCGCCAGAACAGGATCCCGTATAGGATCACTACGGGATGACAGGATGGGGGCATTCTGGATGCGTAATGTCGAGGAATTGCTCCTAACGCTCTCACGAAGGACGGGTCCACGTTCCTAGACGAAGGACCAAGGACGGCTCTTCCCGCTTTTCCGAAGGACGGCTGTTTTGATTATCAGGATTTAACTGCCTTCGCGAAACGAGCGATGAACGTGTCGAGGTCGGAGCGTGAAACGTCGAGGTTGGTCACCAGTCTCCATTCGTCGCCCTCGGGCGGGTTTATCTTTATTCCCTCCCTGTAGAGCTCGTTGACGATAGCTTCCGGCCTGCCAGAGCCGAGTTTGAAGAAGACCATGTTTATGTCCAGTCTGTCTCTCATGATTTCGACACCCTTGATTTCTTCGAGTTTTTTTGCGAGATACCGGGCATTTTCGTGGTCTTCGCCGAGCCGGTCGATCATCTTCTCTATAGCCATGATCCCGGCCGCGGCTATGATGCCGGCCTGTCGCATCGCTCCGCCCATGATTTTGCGTCCTTTCCGGGCTCTGGCGATGAACTCTTTCGTTCCGACCAGCATGGAGCCGATCGGCGCCCCGAGTCCTTTGGAGAGGCAGAACATGACGCTGTCGGCTTTCGAGGCGATCTCTCCGGCATCTATTCCAAGGGAGACGGCCGCGTTGAATACCCTGGCTCCGTCGAGATGAACCGGAACCGCGCGCTCACGGGCAAGCGAATAAACCTCTTTCATATATTCCATAGGGAGAACCCTTCCGCTAGAATGCGCGTTCTCCAGACAGATCAATCCCGTTCTGGGATAGTGAAGGTCCTCTCCCCTTATCGCTTTGAGTATTCTATCGACAGAGGGCATTCCGTCATCGCAGTCGAGCGTTCTCATTTGAACGCCGGCTATGACGGCCGAAGCGCCGGCTTCATGAACGATTATGTGGTTCGAGGCCGGTATTATGACCTCGTCTCCCCTGAGGGTATGAGTCAGTATCGAGAGTTGATTTCCGAAAGTTCCCGAGGGAACGAAAACGGCCGATTCCTTTCCGAGGACTTCGGCAGCGATCTCTTCCAGACGGTTGACGGTGGGGTCGTCGCCGTAAACGTCGTCGCCGACTTCGGCGTTCGCCATGGCCGCGCGCATCTCTTCTCCCGGAAGCGTCACGGTATCACTTCTCAAGTCTATCCATTTCAAGGGCGCACCTCCGATATTTGGTTAGGATTACAGATAATTATAGACCAAAACAAACAAAAAAAGCCGGATCGGATGATCCGGACTATATAGGGTTCCTATCTAAGGGGGATAGGGGGGTTATAAACTAAAATAATTCTAATTTGTTTGTGCTAATAATGCGTTGTGTTGAAGTATCAAGTAACTTTCTTATAGATTGCTTAATCCTTAAATTCTGTCAGAAAAATTCATACGTCCCATAGATGGAGAGCATCAATAAGAGTACACCGAGACAAGGTTTCCGGAGGAATCGAACAATCTACCTTCGGCCTTTTTATTACGCCAGATGTAGCTTTTTTTCCATACGTTTACACTCGCCTCCGGACCGGAGTGGATGTGGACCGCCATTCCCGGCTCGAGAATCAGGTCGTCGAAGGTGTATTTCTGGCCGTTGGTGACGGCCAGTATCTGCCAGCCCTTCAAATTGACGGGTTTGTCGCCTATGTTGTATATCATCACGTATTCGTCGAGAGAATCGGCCAATATATAGGCTATCTGAACCGGTCCGTCGTAGTAGATCTCTTCCTCTTCATCCTCGGGTTCGTTCCAGAGACCGAGAGAGAGAGTTCTCGGAATGTCCTGGGCCTGGGCGAAGAGATCCATAAGTTTCTCGTCGAAGGCGAAGGCCAGATAGGCCCGCCCATAACCGTTGATAACCCCGAGCAGATTGTACATGATGTATTGTTTGAAACCGTAGTATTCGACTTCCAGCCATACGTACGCCAGGGTTCTTCCGTAGACGTCCGTGGGGTTCCAGTCGTAGCTTATGATTATCTCTTTGTCGGAGAGAACGCCTTTGGCGAGGTTCGAGGCCTCTATTCCGAAGAACTCGACTTCTTTGGTGGGATGAACAGTCTCGGGCGTATCGATCCCGATGAGCCTCAGGGTTGTCTCAACGCCATCTATGCTCACCAGAAGGGTATCGCCATCGACAACGTTGATCACTTTCGCGTGCGTGTAATCCTGAACACTGTTCCAGAGATCGAAGAACTCGGTGGCGTAAGTGAGGTCCTTCGGGCCCGAGGCGGTTTCGACCTTCACCGGAACGAGCGTCAGCGCCAGGATCATAGCTGCAAATATCACTTGAAGAATTAATAGTGTGAAAGCTTTTTTCATAATTAAATACCTCCGTGAAAATTTCTATGGATTTCGTCCAGGCTCGCCCTCGCTTCGGGGATCGGGCGAAGAAACCTTTCCAGTGTCTGACAGGGGTATTCGGCGCACTGGCCGCAGTTGTCTATTCCCTTCTTCGAACAACAGTCCTTGAAAGGACAGTCGAAGCACAGTTTGAAGAGTATCTCGCTCCTGCATCCGGTGCAGTTCATGTCGCTCTTTTCAAGAACAAAACCGAACTCCCTTCCCCATTTATCGGCCGTCTCTCTCTTCAGGATCTCGTCGTTCGTCATAGTCGCCCTGTAAACCGGGCAATTTGAACAGTCTATTCCGCAGTAAGCCAGCATCTTCACAACCTCTCAAGACATCCCGTCGAAACCGTGATAGATTTGAATTGCTATTAAAAGCATAACACGTTCACATGTTTAAGTTCTGCAAAGGATTGGAGGTTTTCTTTTGAATCCCCGCGTCACCGAAGAGAGATACAGAGTGAGGTACTACGAACTGACCAGGAACTGGAAGGCTTCAGTCGCCTCCATAATGGACTATTTCAACGACGTTGTAACCCTCCAGAGCGTTGAGGTCGGCCACGACGTCGAAACGATGCGTTTCAGCGGGTACGCGTGGCTGTTGCTTCGCTGGGAGATAGACATTCAGAGATCTCCGGCCTTCATGGAGAACCTAAATGTGAGAACCGTTCCCTATTCTATGAACAAATTCTACGCATACAGGCGTTTCGAGGTTATCGACGACTCGGGAGCCCTGATAGTGCACGGCAAATCCCAGTGGATCCTCATCGACGCCTCCAGGCGCAGACCGGTGAGGATAGCCGACAGACACTACGAAGTCTATGGACTGCCGAAAGACTTCAACGAACCGCTCAAATTCGAAGACCCGCCAGAACCCGGAAAGTCCGATCTTTCAACCGTATTGAAAGTGAGAGAGTCGGATCTGGACACCAACGGTCATGCCAACAACGTCTCGTACGTCCGCTGGATAATGCAGACCGTTCCCGGGGATTTCGAGAGCAAGGAGTTGAAGAAGCTCTGCATTCAGTACAAGCATGAATCCATGAAGGGAGAGGAAGTGCTAGTCGAAAGCGGTTTCGAAGATCTGGACGGCCTGAAAATCGGTCTGCACAGGATCACTTCAAGCGGGAAGAAACTCGCTATCGCCTGTACGAAGTGGTTATGAAAAGACGGCCTTCGCCGCCTTTTCTATACCAGTGAGTCGGGATCGACGTAATCGTCCAGCCAGTAAGCGTCGGGATTTCTGTCGAAGGCCATGAAGAGATCGTATCTTCTCGGGTCGGCCGCCCTGTGGTATTTCATATATATCTTGTTTTCGTCGATGCCCACGTACTCTATCTTTCCAGTCGCGTGAGACATAACGAACCTGGCGCGTTTGGCCAGACCGGATACCCTGTCTATGGCCTTCTTGAAGACTGTGTATCCCTCCTCCGCGGGCACGGCGTAGGTGTGGTTGCCCCTGGTCGGCCTGCACTGGAAAACGTAATAGGGCGGGATTCCTGCGAACGACAGTTTCCTGAAAAGCTCGGCCATCGTATCGGCGTCGTCGTTGACGCCCCTTATCATAGGCGTCTGGTTGCATATGACCGCGCCGGCGTTCCTCAGAATGTTCAACCCCTCCACGGCAACGTCCGTCAGTTCTGCGGGATGATTGAAGTGCGCCATGATATAGATCCTCTTTTCGCTGGTGCTGTACTTTCTAATCATCTCGGGCAGCGCGGGATCGTTGATTATCCTGTAAGGGTTGAAGGCCACCATCTTGCTCCCGAACCTTATGATTCCAACGTGTTCGATCTCGCGAAGCCGCCCGACAATATCGGATAATTTGTCGGTCGAGAGGATCAGGGAATCTCCGCCGGTGAGGAGTACGTTGGTTATCTCTCTGTGCTTTCTTATGTACTCGATCCCCGGTCCGACGTCGTTTGTAACTTCCCTGTTCTCCGTCGAGAAGAGCCTCTTCCTGAAGCAGAACCTGCAGAAGCTGCCACAAACTCTGGAGACCAGGAGCAGGGCGGTGTCTTCGTACTTGTGTTCCATGCCCGGCACGACACTGTAGAGATGCTCGTTCGAGGCATCCATCTCCCCCCACTCGTCGAGCTCTTCGATATCGGGCATTATGATCCTCTTTATGGGATCGTTCGGATCGTCCCAGTCTATGAGGCTCAGGTAATAATCGTTGGCCCTGAAAGGAAACTGCTCTATCACTTCGTTCATCTGTCCGATCTGATCTTCGCTAAGCTCTTCGATCAGATCTACCTTTGTAAGATATTTTGGTTTCTGCAAATTACTACCTCCCTATTCTGTTTGATTCGATATTGTTGAGCATGAAAAAACTCCGTGTATCTCTGCACTCGCTGGATATAACTGTTCAATTGTTCGAACAGCCGGTCCTATCAGATGACTACGAAAGAATTACGATACGGAATTTTCAACACCATTCACTATATATTATATCTTATGAGCCTCCTGGATGTGTACCCCGCACAGGTATTGGCAGTGTATTAAAATGCGGCGCTTCGAGGCGCTTCCAGAGGCATAAGTTACACGCGGTTAATCGCCAGACCGGTTGACTTTAAAGATTATCCGTGATAAAATATAAAAAGAGACGTCGAAAAGGACGTCTCTTTGCTATTATCTATCGGCCGTTTCCGCTTTACGCCGCTTTCGCTTTCAGAGGAACACGATGAGCGCTATCACTCCCGCCGTGAGAACCCCCAGTCCGACAAGACCGTATATCTCCCACCTCGCCAGTCCCTTCATATAGTGGAACTCCCTTATCTGTCTTATCCACTCGGGCAGCAGCAAGATCTGTTTGAACGTGAAGTTTTCCCTCAACCCGAAGGTTATCCAGGCCCTCCCGGCCTCTCTCGAGGAGATCTCGATCCTGTAAGTTCCCTCCGATTCCATTAGGCTGTCGTAGCCGAGGTGCTTGTAGGAATTGGTGTCTCCGAAGAACTCGTACATGACCTCCGGCTCGGTCTGCGTGAAATCGAAGCCGTCTTTCAGCTGGCCGTCGGGCCTGTATATGGCCAGTCCCGGCCTGAAAGAGTAGGTGGTCTCCATGACGGGTACTCCCACCGGTACGCCGAAAAGGATGTGTAGATTCTTGCCTGGCAGGCCTTCGAACGAGAAGACGATCGTCTCCTCTCCTGAGAACTCGTAATAGAAGATCTGCGAGAGATCGATATCTTCCACGAAATATGAGCCGCCTGAGAAATCCTCCGCTTTCAAGAATGTGGGAATGTGAGCGAAGATCAACGTGCATGACAGTGCGAAGAAAGCCATAACTGATAAATATCGCTTCATATAGTTCCTCCTTGTTTAGAACAACTATAATTTATTTTATCAGATCGGGGATGATAATCACCGGAGACTGTCTATCCTCTCGAGGTATCTCACGATCTCCTCGATCGAAAAGTACCTGCTCCATCTGTTCAATTCCCGGCCTTCCAGCAGGATCAGCACCGTAGGCACGGTGAAAACCGAGTACTCCCCGGCCGCTTCGGGATGCTTCTTTGTATCGACACTAACAAACTCCCACTGAGGGAAATCCGCCTCTAAACTCTCGAGCCTTCTTTTCACGGCGGCGCAGACACCGCAGGCGTTGCTGAAAAAATCCACCAGCATCTTTCCGCCGAGTCCTCCGAGCGCCCCGACTGTTAGCTCCTTCAAGTTCTCACCTCCCGTTAGTATTATAATTGAACAAAAGAGATCGGACTTAGAGGTGGAGTCTTTGGAAAGTACCACGGCAGTTCTCGTATCGGTTTTAAGAATATGCGGCGATGACCATCTTATCCTCACCAGAAGGTCGCGAAAGATAAGCCATCCCGGCCAGATGAGCTTCCCCGGCGGTCACCGCGAGAATGGGGAAACGCTTCTCGAGTGTGCGGTGAGAGAGATGGAAGAAGAGATAGGCGCCTCTCCGTCACGGATCGAAGAGGTCTGTCCGCTGGGTGTCACAACGACGGTCACGTCCGGCAAGGTGATCGTTCCCTTCATCGGGTTCATTGATCGTCCCTTTTTCAGGTTGAACAGATCGGAGGTTGAAGATCTTGTCTTTCTCTCTATACCGGCGCTGAAATATGTATCGCCGGAACCTATCGTCATGCCGAGCGGAAAGGTGACGATCAGGTACAGGTTCCCCGGCTTCATCGTCTGGGGGGCGACGGCGCGGATAATCGAGAGCTCGCTGAACAGGATAGTCGAACTCATAGACCGGCGGAACAGGGGAATGCCGCTCTGCAACGATGGACTTATTGATAATAAAAAGGAGTGAAGAGATGCTTGATTTCGTATTCAGCAACGCAACCAAAATAATCTTCGGAAGAGGAACGGAACTGAAAACCGGCCAGGAGATATCGCGCTACGGAAAGAAGATTCTGCTCCACTACGGCGGGGGTAGCATAAAGAAGTCCGGCCTGTACGACAGGGTAATCGAGAGCCTTCGCAAAGCCGGTGTCGAGGCGATAGAGCTTGGCGGGGCAATGCCCAACCCGAGGCTTTCGCTCGTCAGGGAAGGCATAGAACTGTGCAGAAAGCACGGGATAGACGCCATTCTCGCGGTGGGCGGCGGAAGCGTCATCGATTCGGCCAAAGCGATAGGCATAGGCGTTCCCTACGCAGGAGACGTCTGGGACTTCTATTCGACCGGCAGGAAGGTCGAGGAGATGCTTCCGCTGGGAGTCGTTTTGACGATACCGGCGGCCGGCAGCGAGTCGAGCGGCGGTTCGGTCATTACCAACGAAGATGGTCTTTACAAGCGCTCCGTGAACAGTGTGAACATGCGACCGAAATTCGCGATAATGAACCCCGAACTGACCTTCACACTTCCATCCTACCAGACGGCCGTCGGCGCGGTTGACATAATGTCGCACGTTATGGAGAGGTACTTCACCAACGTCAAAAACGTTGACTTCACCGATAGATTGTGCGAGGCAACGTTGAAAACGATGATAGTCAACACGCCGATCGCCCTGAAAGAACCCGACAATTACGAGGCCAGGGCCGAGATAATGTGGGCCTCGACGATAGCCCACAACGACCTTCTCGGAACCGGAAGAATCGGCGACTGGGCGACGCACGGCATAGAGCACGAATTGAGCGCTATCTACGACATAGCGCACGGCGGAGGCCTGGCGATAATGTGGCCCGCGTGGATGAAGTATGTCTATAAGCACGATATAGAAAGGTTCGCGCAGTTCGCCTGCAGAGTCTGGAACGTGGAACCGGATTTCAGGAACCCCGAAAAGACGGCTCTCGAGGGCATAGAGAGTCTGAAAGGCTTCTTCTCGAGTCTTGGCATTCCTGTAACGCTCACCGACGCAGGCATTCCGTCGGACAGGCTCGAAGAAATGGCGCGAAAGGCCACCGAAACAGGCCCGCTCGGGAATTTCGTTAGACTCAAAAAAGAAGACGTGGAGAAGATTTACAGGCTGGCGCTTTGAATCTGTAAAGAGCGTTAGGAGCCGCGGTGAGTAGTGGATAGTGGGTAGTGGTGGGGGCAAGAGCTATGGACAGATTTTCGCGATGGACATAAAGCGCGAAGAACGATTCATCGTTCCGACGCTGCGCGTCCAGGTTTTTGGTAACCCTGAGGTCAGAGGCCAGAGGTGAGAGGTGTGAAGAGCGGGAAGATCTTGATTTTCTAACCTCTAACCTCATGCCTCTTATCTCTTTTCGAAAATGGGGACTGACCGGCTCCTGAGGTCTGTAACCGATTTTCGCAAGCCTCGGCTCCTATGCTGTCATCCCGTGTCATCCCGTAGTGCTCTTATACGGGATCTCGTTCTTCTCGTCAGTCTCTCCCTCGCGATTTAATGTGTTATGATGTAGGTGGAGTTACTCCACCCGGGTGTAGTAACTCCACTCATTCAAAGCGAGGTGAACACATGCTTTTCTCCATCAGCCCGAAGACAAAACGGAGCGAGCTGTTCGACCGCGAAAGAGAAATGAATGAATTGAAAAGGGCCGTGGGCAACGATCGTCTGATCGTACTCGACGGTATAGTTGGCTACCTCGCAATTTTCGGATATGAAGTCTACAAGAATGGACCTGATTTCGAGACGGCTCTCGAAAAGGCAGGAGTCATGGCAAAAGGACTGGTAAAAAAGGAAATCGACGATTTGCTCGCCAGATCAATAAACTACGGCTATGCCCTAAAAGCGGTAGCGTTCGGCATGGAGAGGTATTCTCAGATAAAAAAATACATAGAAGCGAACTTCGGGTCTATTCACGACTCTACACTCAGCAATATTTTGAACGGACTTGTAAAACAAAGTTTCCTCGAGATCTCCTTCTCAAAATCGATAAAGAGCTACTCTATACCCGATCCGATAACTCGCAGCTTCTGCGTTTCGATGAACTTGAAACAGTAACAACCATCTCAACCAACACACTTTTGAATTTATAAGAGCACTACGGGATGACGGTGCGAGGGCATTCACGGGATGACACGCGAAAAACGGGACAGACGTGAGGAGAATCGTCAGTCCCTATTTTCGCTCCCTTCCCGTCATGCCGGACCCCGATCCGGCATCCCGCTCTTACCCACAATGGTTCTTAATAGGAGCATTTCAGTGCAGGCTCTGCAGGATGAGACGAAGAGAGCGTTTCCCGGGCAGTGTCTTTCTGTTATCATATATCGATGAATGAAAGGGGGGAATTGTATCATAAGGCTTATCGAAACTGACAAGGGCAAGGTTGGTATTATGGAGAGACGCGACGAGGTTTTCAGGAGTTCGCAGGACGTTCTCGATGCGATAGCCGATCTGTGTTATCAGGAGTGTGATAGATTCATTTTCTATAAAGAGAACTTCCCGGAGGATTTCTATGATCTCCGGACGGGCCTGGCCGGAGACATACTGCAAAAGATGTCCACCTATTATATAAAACTGGCGATTGTGGGCGACTTCAGCGGCTATACGAGCAAAAGCCTTAAGGCCTTCATTTACGAATCAAACAGGGGAAAGCAAAACTTCTTCGTCGCGAGCGAAGAAGAGGCTATGAAAGCCCTCGGTCTTTCTTAAGGCGGCTTTTTCGCTTTCCCGCAAATCCTTGCAGGAGCTTTCATCATTTTAACAGAGATGCCAAAACAGCTTGACAGTATCCGACATGCCGTTTGTATGAAGGAAAACCATATAATCGTAGCTGGAGGTGACTATTTTGAAAGTCAGAGTATTGGTCGCGGCATTTATAACGTTGGCAGTGTTCTCGTTCGCAGGGTTGTTGAGCGGTCCGGCTGATCGTTTTCGCCTTGAGCTGGATTACGAGTCGGGCTTCACCGGCGTGATTTTCCACACCGTTCAGTTCGGCCAGGGCGGTACGGTATTCAATTACGTGAAAGACGGAGGCCAGGACGTCCTCTTCCCCTTCGAGAGATTCACCGCCAGCGTAGGGATCGACAGGCACACCGTATATTTTCTCTATCAACCACTGACGGTGCAGACTAAGGTTAAGCTGAAGAGCGATCTGCTGGTGGACGACGTTCTCTTTCCCGCGGGCACCGGGATGGTTTTGAATTACGGCTTTCCCTTCTATCGTTTGAGTTACACGTACGACGTCTTGAGAAAGGGCGACAGCTATCTGGCGCTGGGGCTTTCGCTTCAGATTAGAAACGCCGATATATACTTCGAATCGCTCGACGGGACGAAGTTCGTGGCCAACAAAAACGTCGGCCCCGTTCCGGTAATCAAGATAAAGGGCGAGCTCTGGTTCAACAACAGGGTCTACATCGCAACGGACATAGACGGTTTCTACGCCTCCAGCAGTTTCTTCAACGGGGCCGACTTCGACTTCGAAGGCTCGGTGCTTGACGCTTCTCTGCGCGGCGGGCTGAAGCTTACGGATTATCTGGAAGCCTACCTGAATCTGCGCTTCATAGGCGGCACGGCAAAGGGCGTATCGAAGAATGCGGACAGCCCCGACGGCTTCACCGACAATAGACTGGCAACTATAAATGTGAGTATCGGTTTCCAGCTCAAGTAGCTACTGAGATCGTATCTTTCAAGGCGGTCTTCCGGAGTCGCTTCCGGGGGCCGCCTTCATTATTTAACCTCTTCTTCGGGTGCGATACATATCTCCGTCTTTCGCAATTTTCTTTGTCAGGCTTTCCAGGATGAATTTTCGGTGGTATGATCTCTCTCGGCAGCATATGAGGGGGCATTGGGACTTGCGTAATATATACGAACTATTGAAAAGAACCATCTTCGATCCGGCTTTCGTTAAGAGACACCTGGTAAGAGAGATGCTTTTCTGGATATCCATGGTTCTGTCGATCGTATCTTCGATCTTCATGGGCGCGAGACTCGGGAGTATCGACTGGGAGGTCATAGCCAAGCTCTTCAGTCTTATGCTGGTCGTTCAGGCCTTCAAGGAGTACGGCGTTCTCGAGTGGATGGCCCGCTCTTCTCTGAAGAGTCTGAAAAGCCCGCGCAGCATAGGCGTGATGATCGTGCTGCTCACGGCGTCGGTCAGCTCTCTCATAACTAACGACGTCGCGTTGATCACCCTCGTCCCTCTCACCATGTTGATAGCCCTGAAGGCCGGCTTCGAACCTATGTGGCTGGTGATGATTCAAAGTCAGGCCGCCGACGTCGGAAGCGCGCTGACGCCGATCGGCAACCCGCAGAACCTCTTTCTCTTCGAAAAGTACCAGGTACCGGTCGGGGAGTTCGTTTCTTTTCTATTGCCTTTCACTGTATTCGGCGTCTGCTGGACCCTGGTGATGAACCTCCTTAACAGCAGGAAGAAAGCCTCTTTCACGGTCGAGCCTTCGAAGATACGCGAGCCGAGAAAGCTGATGATATTCGCGCTGGCTTTTCTTGTGGTCATGCTTTCGGTATTCAGGGTCATAGACTACAGGATAGGTCTGATATTGACCTTCGTCGTGACTATGGTGCTGGACATGGGTTTTTTCAAGAAGATCGACTACTTTCTGCTGGGAACTTTCGCCTTCTTTTTCATATTCATAGACAACATGGCCAGGACCGAGTTCATATCCGGCCTTATGAGATCGGTTGCCAATGGGGATATGGAGACGATGGTGAATTCGGCGCTCTTCTCGCAGATAATAAGCAACGTTCCCTCGGCCATACTCTTCTCTTCTTTCACCGACAGCTATAAGGGCCTTACTCTGGGCGTCAACATCGGCGGCAGCGGAACGATAATCGCCTCGCTCGCCAACCTGATCGCTTACAGGATCTACGTGAAGGAACGGGGGCAGAACGGCAAATACCTGATCATTTTCATGGTATCCAGCACCGTTTCGCTCCTTCTGAGTCTGACTTTCGGCTTCTTCCGGCTGAAATTCCTGGGACTGTGATCACCTGATCAGCGAGAGTTCGGTAACGTTGTAACTCAGGCTGTTCGGTGACTGTAGCTTGATATAGATAAGCCTGCCGGTACTTTGATCGTAAAGATACTGGTTCATATAGGTGCCGTTGCTCATCTGAAGCATTATCGCGTTCGTACCGTCCTGAAGCTTTCCGGCGAAGGCCACTTCGGCGACGACACCGGTAACGGGGTCCTGGTCTATCGTCTGAACCCTGTTCAGCGATTTCAGGGCCTGAGGGCAGAGCCAGAAAGCACCGCTGATCTGGGCGATCCCGGTGACGGTGGTCACCTCCGAGGGCAGGATACCGTACTGCGATATTGTCATCTTGATTAAATCCCAGCTCTGGGAGGATTTTACGGGAGTGACGTTCACCTGCATCTGACTGGGCGTGGTGTAGGAACCGGGGATGTTTATCGTGTACGTCCCTCCGTAGAGGCTTTCGGCCATGCTCCAGGAAGGTCTGGGAGAGTTGGCCCAGGGGAGATCTATGTATCTTGCCGAGATGAACTCCATGTACGACTGATGGATGTCGGCTCCCGAGGGAGCCTGAATCAACGAATAAATAAGCAACCCGGACGCCGTGTCGTAAGCGTGAACATGCTTCGTGTCGACCCCGGTAGTTTCGATTCTCACTATCTGAAGCGTCTGTCCGCCGAACTGGAGGGGCATTGCCATCGCCGTAGTGTTATCGCTGTTGAAGCGGGACAGGTCTTTGAAAACCTCGGGATTAAGCCAGAAATCGGATATTCCGGGTTTTTCAAGTGTGCCGAAAGAGGTTCCCGGGTAGTAGCCTCCGTTCATAGTCATGAAGTAAGTGCTCAGGAGTGCCACCGAATCCTGCTCGACCGCCACGAGATCCATTTGCTGAATACCGGTTCCGGAACCGCCCGTATCGGACAGACCGCCGCCACGCTTCATAACGGCGATATCGGCCCTGTAACTGAGCCTCAGGCCCGGTGCCATCCAGGGTAGAGGACCGTTCACGTATTCGGGGAAGTAACTCTCCCAGAGGCTGTAAGACATCATTGAAGAGAGAGCGAGAAAGAGAAGAAAAACAACCGCCAGAATCCTTCTGGTCATAGAATCATCTCCTTATGCTGTTCCACTATGAATTCTACCTCAAGTCGCCCAAAAAAGAGCCATTGAATACAGTCGTTCGAAGTAGAAGCGAAGCGGGTATAAAACCCGCTCCGCTAGAAGCTGAAATCGTATCTGCCGATCAGGTGAAAGTGGGGGAAAAAGGTGGTGTGCCTTGCCAGTTTATTCCCTATATTGAATCCAACGTTTATGATCGTGCTTCCGGTTTCGATGCTGAAATCCCCTATGGTGTAACCGGCCCCTATGTGAGAGACGATAGGGAGGTACTCGATTTTCATATTCAAAACGCTCTGCAATTCCGTCATTAAAGTCGCTTTGAGGAAAATCGACGGAAGAGCCGCCGAGAAGTCTTTCAGCCGAATCTCGGTGTAAAGACCGAAGTTGACCTGAGAAGGATCGAGAGTATAGAACTCGAAATTCTTCAGCGTCACGCCGAAGGCCGGGATATCGGCTATAACCCCGAGAATCGGTCCGCCGAAGATTGGCCAGCCGGCCTGAAATCTCCCGAAGAACTGGATATCGAAATCTTTAGTCTGACGGTCCCGGTTAAAAACAAAGCCCATCCCCACCGAGAATTGCGTCGCGAAGATCGCCCCGGCCAGAATTAAAGCCAGAGCCAGTACGAGTGCTTTTTTCACCTGAACACCTCCAAAAAGCTATAGTTGTTGATATTGAGTTGGTAAAACACGAGCGAAAATAGGGACTGACGGGCTCCTGACGTCTGTCCCATTTTTCGCGTGTCTCCCTTTCTCTCTCTCTCCTCTTCCCGCTCTTCAGTATCTCAATCTGGCTGCGATACCGCTCTCGAGGACTTCCCCGTTCACGACCACTATTTTACCGTTGCTGGCCGTTACGCTCCGCACTATCCACGGGCCTATGTTCCTAACCTCTCTGCTGTCTTTCACGGCTCTCGTGTAGACGAGCTCTTTATCGAGAATATACCCTCTCTTCCTTACGAGCGGGTTTATGAACAATGTATCTATTCTCCTGTCGTTGGCCATTCTGGCGACGTCGTTCCAGTCTTGAGCGTATCGATCGTGGTTCTCTCTGGCCTTTTTCATAAGCCCCCTGGCAATCTCCGGCTTTTCTTCTCTGACTATCTTCACGCTTTCGGAAAGGAGTTGCTTCTCCTGGGTGATGTTTTTCTGGATCAAGACGCGGTGGGCCGCGGGGAGCGTTAGTCTCACTTCATCTTCGATCCTCTCTACGAATTCGCCGAAAGAAGAGGAATAGAAGACGATTATGAAGTCGGCGTCGCGCGGCGTCCTTTCCTCCTCTTTCAAAACGCTGGCGACGTGCTGGAGAAATCTGCGGTTCTCCTCGTCTTTCAACCTCTCGATCTTCTCCGAGTCGCTCCCGTGGAAAACCGTTCCCGCCGATGGTGAGGGCGAATAACCTTCTAGATACTCCTTTTCCCTCTCCTGAATGAACTCGTTTTCCAGTACGGCGATCTCAAAAAGTCTCTCTCTATCGAGCATATACAGGGCCGCCTCTTCTCTCCTGAGACTTAGGACCAGCGCTTCGACCGTGGAATTGGTGAGCCATATGAGCTGGTCGAGATCGAAAGTTTTGCCCACGTATATCTCCCTTTCGGGTCTTCTCGATAGGGCGAGCAAATTCACCTCTCCAATGTTCTGTTCTCTGGAGCTTTCACCGGCGCTGAACTGCAAGAAAACGGCCAGGCCCACACCGAGGTCGGCTGTGTTTCCCATTTTCAATACGACGGCTTCGGCGATCTTCTGGTGAAGCTTTCCAAGTCCGGCCAGTTTTTCGTCCGAGCGCATCGCTTCTAGAATCAAAGATCTCATGTGTTTTTCAGCGTCGATTCTGCCGATGTTTTCCAGCGGGAAGTAAAAACTGAGAAGATAAGAATCGGATTTTATTTCTGTTTCAACGCCTAGAAGTCTCTGTAGTTCCCTTTCCATCTGAGCTTTTCGAAGAGTATGTGGAGTGAGTTTTTCCATCGTATTTCCTCCTTCTGTGCCCGGTGGTTGTGAGTACTTCGATCGTTGACCGCTTTAGATTCTATGCTTTTTTGATCGGATGGAGACGATATATGTTCAAATGTTCCGAATAACTTATCCGGGAAGCTCTTTCCAGAGCGTTACTTTAGGGTTCACCAGTGAGTAGGCTATATCCACCAGCAGGTTCACCGTGATCATAAATATAGAGATCACCAGGATACAACCGGACAACGTCAAGACGTCGAACATAAGGGCTGCGTCGGCGATCAAGCTCCCTATGCCCGTTCTGGCGAATATAGTTTCGACGAATACGACCCCGGTCACCATGGAGGCGAAAAGTTCGCCGCCGACCGTGAGCACGGGGATCATAGCGTTTTTTCTCACGTGTTTGAGCATTATCTCTCTCTCGCTCAAGCCTTTCGAGCGGGCCGTCCGTATGTAATCGGCGTGCTTGACTTCGAGCGCGCCGGCCCTGCTGATCTGGTATATGTAGGCCGAGTTCACCAGAAAGAGGGTCAATACCGGCTCGAGGAGAAAGACCAGCTGGTCGAAAAAGATCCCGATACGGCCGTTCAGGATAGAGTCGATCAGCGTCGAATAGGTATAATCCTTCCAGTCTTTGATCGCGACCAGTTTAAGGCCGCCTATCGGAAGCCATTTGAAAAAGACGAATCCCCCTGTCAGGATTAAGAGCCCGAGTATGAAGTCGGGCGTCGCCCAGCCGACGGTTGAAAGAAAGCCGAAGACTGAATCCACCGGGCCATTGGGATTCATGGCGGCTCTGAGACCCAGGCGAGAACCTATCAGAACGATGGGAATCAGCGAAAGAAAGATCAGCTCTAGACTACTCGGCAACATCTGGAGAATGGCCTCGCTAACATCCATTCTTCCGGCCATAGAATACCCCAGATCGCCCCGGAGCGTATTCGAAATCCAGATAAAGTACCTGGTTATGGCCGGCTCGTCTAAGCCGTACTTTTCAATAATCCTCTCCGCAGCGTTGGGAGCCCTGCCGGTGCTGCCCGTCATATAGGCGTTCAAAAGAACGTTCGGGCCGAGCGACCATATAACACAGAATACGATCAGGGTGACTCCGATCACCGTTAGAGGAACCGAGATAAGCCTTCTTAGAATGTAAGCGGTCATGTATAACCTCCTGAACGTACATCTGATTATAGAACAAAAAATGTAGTACAATTGTACTGGAGATGATTCGTTTGGCTAACGGTTTGCAGGGTGTACTCCTCGGTCGTATCGGCAAAGCCTTTCCGGCTTTTAAAGTGAAGAATTACCGGTATTTCTGGATCGGTCAACTCATTTCGGTCATGGGCACGTGGATGCAGACCGCGGCCCAGTCGTGGCTCGTGTTGACCATAACGGACTCGCCCTTTCTTCTGGGACTCCTGGGAGTTGCCCAGTTCACGCCGGTACTCGCCTTCTCGCTACTGGCAGGCGTTTTCGTCGATCGCTTCCCGAAGAGATCTATTCTGCTGATCACCCAGTTCGCCTCAATGCTGCTGGCCTTCGCGCTGGCCGTTCTGGTTTTCACGAACACTGTGCAGTACTGGCATATCTTTCTGCTCTCCTTCGGCCTGGGTGTGGTGAAAGCTCTGGATATACCGGCCAGGCAATCCTTCATGATCGAGCTGGTAGGCAAAGACGTGCTTCTCAACGCCATCGCCCTCAATTCAACTGTTTTCAACCTCGCCAGGATAGTCGGCCCGGCAGTCGCCGGGATATTGATGGCGATGGTCGGAGCCGGCTGGTGCTTTCTCATAAACGGCATAACTTTCATAGCGGTCATACTCGGCATCTTCAAGATAGACGTGAGGCCTGTTATAAACAAGAGACCACGCGGAACGGTTCTGCCGGATATCAAGGAGGGGCTTGCATATCTCGTGAAGAGCCCAATACTGACCACCACGACACTGATGCTGGCGATAGTGAGCACCTTCGGGATGAATTACAGCGTGCTCATACCGGTCTTCGCGCGCAACCAGCTCGGGCTGGACTCTCAGGGGTACGGCTGGCTCATGGCCTCACTCGGAGTGGGCTCGCTGATCGGTGCGCTTATAATCGCCGGAAAGAGCGCGAAAGGCCCCAGCCGCGCGCGACTCTTCGTGGTCCCCTTCATCACCTCGGCGCTCTTTCTGCTGATCGGCTTCAACAGGTCGTATCTCCTCTCCGCCTTCCTTATATGCCTGATGGGCCTGGCCAATATCTTCTTCACAACTTCTGCCAACAGCCTGATGCAAATAAACTCCAGCAACGAACTGAGAGGCAGAGTCATGAGCGTCTATTCGCTCGTCTTCGCCGGCTCGACGCCGCTGGGTAATCTCTTCGTAGGAACGGTCTCCGACAGGTACGGAGGGGCGAGCGCCTTCGTCTGGTCGGGCGCGATCACCTTCACGCTTGTCTCCACGGTAGTTATCGTACACAGCCTCAGAAAAAGGATCAAACGCTTGAGTGCGAGCGGGCAGGTTTGAGTCATTTTCTCCTGAATCTGTAGTATAATTCTTTTATTGTATTCCGGGGTGATAAAATGCCAAAGATTCCCTATGCCCGGATTTCCAGGTTCTGGGGGTTCAAAGACAAGATCAAGCTCGTTTCCGGGCTCAATGGTCGTGCATATATAGTTAGTTCGGGCCGGTCTCTTTACGTCCTCAAGAGGCGGCCGATCGTTGTTGCGGGTTTTGCCGTGCAACAGTTTTTTCTCTCCTCTCTGTTTCAAAATGGGATAAATGTCTCGCTCCCGCTCGAGAATCCCGACGGGCTTTTCGAGGTCAAGATCGGAAAGTTCGTTTACTCTCTCTTCACGTACATAGAGGGAAACAAGGCAGATCTGGATATATCCTGCGCCACTCCGGAAATGGCCCGCGAGATCGGCCTCTTCACCGGACGGCTGCACTCGGCGCTCTCCAGACTGAACGACAACACCATCCAGAGAAGGAATCTCTTCACGACGTTATCGAGCTCGCTGCGTTTTCTCTCCTGCCAGGGAGACCGTCTGCCGTATTTAGACCGCGAGAGGATCGAAGAGTTTTTCGGCGAGTTCTTCTCGCTCTACTACAGGCTTCCGGTTCAGGCGATACACGGGGATTACCACCCGGGCAATATAATCGTCAATTCCGGAAGGGTTTCCGGGGTCATAGACTTCGAATACTCCTGCAGGGAAGTCAAGGTTTTAGATCTCTCCTATCTCATATCCAGCGTGTTGACCGAGTTCAAGAGAATGGGCTCTCCCTCGCTGGCGCTCTACCTGATCCCTCACCTTCTGGAGGGGTACTGCCTCGAGAACACGTTGACGATTGAAGAAAGGGAGAGCATCGTGTATCTTCTGGGGGCCGTTCTCCTGAACCAGGTTCATTTCTTTCTCGCCCGCGGCTGTACCGAGGAGGCCGCCTTCGCAGAATCGATTCTGGAATGGGTCGTGGACAACAGGGAGAGAATAAACGACAAGGCTGGCCTGACTTACACTCATTCCACTTCCAGATGAGGCGACTCAGCCGATTCTGAAGACTCCGCCGTGACTCCTGACAACTTTACCGTCTTTTTTTCGCATCTCTGAGGCTCCTTCTGATTTTCCTCCAGATCCTTTCATTTCGCAGACTCTCCAGTTCCCTCTCGATTTCGATCTCCCCGGTCTTGAGATCCTCTATAGTCGGATAGTGGTTGTGTATCATCTACGATCCCTCCCTTCGCTATGAATATATCACCGCCCAGGAACGGCTGTCTTTCCACCGGCAAAGGATTGGAACGATCCATTTCCTCTGCCAGCCTATTCAGCATCAATTGCTGAAAGTCTCTTTGTATAAGCATTTAATAGACAAGAGATAAGTGGTACGCTCTGCTGGCCTGTCAGTGGTATGGTAGAGCGGACCGCAAAAGTTATAATCGTTTCGTAGGGGGTGAGGCCGGTGATAGGTCTGAAAGTATCGATCGAGAGAAATACGAACGTACCTCTTTTCAAACAGCTCACCGAGCAGTTGAGGGCTGCGATTTTAAGGCGGGACATACCGGAAGGAACGAGACTGCCCTCCGAGCGCGAGATGGCCAGACTCCTTAAACTCAACAGGAGCGTGGTGATCAAAGCCTACAACGAGCTGAAGCTGGACGCTCTCCTCGATTCGAAGTCCGGCAGCGGCACTTATGTGGCCGCGGTGACACCGCTCAAGAAAGAGTTCGGCATGATATCCTGGAGCGATCAGCTCAGCACCTGGGCCACATCTTCCTCGGGCGAGGCCCGCTGGTCATCGCTCGCAAAGGGTCGGCCGGCCGACTGCATAAGGCTCGACACGGGAGTTCCCGAGGTGCGGACCGACCAGATGACTCTTCTGAAAAAGATACTGGAAGGTCTAACACAGGAAGAACTGGACGAATCGCTCCAGTACCCCTCGCTGAGGGGCAACCCCGAGCTCCTCAAGTATCTCTCCATAAGGCTGAACGGCTCGGGTATGAAAGTCTCCGCGAAAAACCTTCTCGTAACGATCGGAACCGAGGAGGCGATCTACCTGTTGTTTTCCGCTCTGGCCAGACCGGGAGAGGCCGTCATAATCGAGAACCCCACATATTTGAACGTTATAAAAATCTCCAGGATGTTCCAGCACCGGGTCCTGCCTGTAAACAGGTTCAGTGAGGGCTTCGACATGGCCACGCTGGAAAACACTCTCCAGAGGGGCTCGGTGAAGTACATATACACCATGAGCTGCTCCCACAACCCTACCGGGGCGAACATGCCCGAACGGAAAAAGGAATCGCTCGTCAGGCTTGCCGAAAAGTATTCCGTGCCTGTAATCGACGATACGGTCTTTTCGGAAATCCAGTACCAGAGCCCTATGCCCAGAACCTTGAAATACTACGACACTCACAACTGCGTTATCGAGATCGGCGGTATTTCAAAGTCATACGCGCCGGGTTTGAGGATCGGCTGGATCGTGGCCGACGAGGCGCTCATAGAAAAGCTGATCGAGCCGATGAGAATGATCTCGCTGGGTGTGCCGAACCTGAGCCAGCTGGTGGCCGCGAAGCTCCTCTCCTCGGGTGAGTACGACGCTTACCTGGAGCGCTACATCAAACTATCGCTCAGGAAATGCGAAAAGACCCGGATGGCCTGCTACCGGTACCTGCCGCAGTACGTGAAGGTGAACGAAGCGCAGGGCGGGAACTTCTTCTGGCTGGAGCTCCCCGATTCCATGGATTGCTGGAAAGTCGCCGAAGAATCCCTGAAAGAGGGCGTCGCAGTCTCGCCGGGCAGCCTCTTCACTTTCGATTCCTCCGGAAAGAACTACTTGAGACTGAACCCTCTCGGGGTACCGGAAGAAGAAATCGAAAAAGGTATAGAAAGACTCTCGAAGGCCATCGCGACGGTAGCGTCTCACTACAGGAAGGAGGAGCAGAGCCTCTCGGTTATAGTGTAGCAGCCTCCGGGCCTGCAAGAATGAGATAGGCGCAGTAGAGAAGATAAGAGGAGTGTTCCGTCTTCAGTCTTATCACATCGCGGTCGTAGTTGAACTCGTTCAAACGCTTCAGATAAGTGGAGAAGCCCCTGGCGTTTTCCAGCCGATAGCTCCTCTCTCCGACCTTAAGCTCGAGGCCGTCGATCGAAACCTCGCCTCTGACTTTCACTATAACCTCCGTGAGAGTGTTCAAAATCACGGCCTCTCCCGGGCCGACCTTGAGGGAACCCTCTCTCGATAGATATGCCGCCAGAAGCTCTCTCTGGACCTTCAAAACCTCAGGCACGCTCTTTCCTGAGATATAGCCATACTCATCGACTATCAGAGCGGCACCGCATTCAGCGCAGACGGCCTCGTCGCCTCTGGCGGCGATTGTGCGAAAGCCCCCGCATTTCTCGCAGAACCATACGATCCTCTCTATGCCGGAGGCCCTTTTCCGCCCTTTGAAAAGTATCCTCTTCTCTCTCTGCCATTCCCAGTCGGAGGAACGCGAAAGAAAATCCAGCGCCTCGCTTCCGCGAAAGACCTCGAAAACGATCTCGATCCTTCCCCAGCGGTGGTGATCGGCCCACCTCGGCCTGGTAAGATAACCCCCGTTCATCCTCGCCGCCACCACGGGAACATCGACCCTGTCGAGAAACTTCTCAGTGCCGGGTGGCACCTCGCCGAACTCGCCGTCCCAGGTTACAGAGCCCTCGGGCATCAGACCGATTATGCCTCCGTCCTTCAACACCCTGAGGATCTTTCTCATCGCGGCGACATCCGGGACTCCCTTCCTCTTTTCGATCGCGCCCGCCGCCTTCAAAATAGAGGCTGCCAGGGGAAGCTTGAAATTGCCGGCCGCGACGGCCCACACGATGGGATACTTCACAAAAGCCTCTATCAGAGCGGCATCTATGAAATAAGCGTGGTTTCCGACCAGAAGGAAGGGCGGATCGGGAAGCTTTTCGGCGTTCACCGCGTGAAGATTGTAGCGTTTCATGAAGGGGCGCCTCAGAATAGGCCGCAAAGCTCGCCAGATAAACCTGTCGCCCGGCATTCTCTCTCTCCGCAAATCCGTCACTTCCCCAAGAGTATAAATATAGTAGATTATACCAGTGGCAAAAGGACTGAAAGCTAATCGAACTGTAGACCGCATGTATAATGTTAACTAATCGGAGTAACGGTACCTGAATGAGTCGGCACAAAAAAGACGATCCGGTCGACTATGCAATGCACTGGAATTGAGCTTCGAATGGGGGTAAGCTTATGAGAGACGATCAACGGAATGAGGTGTCAAAGCAATTGAAAGCGGGAAAAGACAACTTATCCCCCGGAGTGGAAATTAGAAAGAAGAGCCCATCGAAACCAAAAGGCGAGACTTTCAATCTATTTGATTACAATATAGAGGCGCCCCCGGAAAGCGAAAGCAAGATCAGTAATTCACAACTTCGGGAACAAATGAATGCGAGATATATATACCCGAATACCGAACAGGCTCTCGATGAGCTCGCCAATTTAGTAGATTCCACAGTGTTAGCGATAGACACCGAGACGACGGGATTGGATCCCATAACCGACCGCGTAAGACTTGTGCAGCTTGGCGTTCCCGGAAAGCCCGTTCTCCTCCTTGATATGGATACGATAACGTCTGTCTCCGGCCCTTTAAATGAATTACTGGGCAGTGAAAAGACTCTGAAGCTCTTCCACAACGCCAAGTTCGATATCGAGTTCCTTAAAATCGCCGGAATAGACGTGAAGGGACCTCTATTCGACACTATGCTTGCCGAGTTGCTCCTGACCTCCGGGCTTGCCGGCACATCCGCCAAACTGTCTGACATGTCGAAGAAGTACTTGAACGTGGAGCTGCCCAAGGAACAACAGCTGAGCGACTGGACCGGAACACTGACACAGGAACAGCTCGAGTACGCCGCCAGGGATGTTGCAGTACTGCTGGAGCTCTACACACCGTTATCGATAGCGATAGAGGAATCAGGACTGTCCAGAGTGGCGGAGCTCGAATTTGAAGCACTTCCGGCAGTGGTCGCCCTTGAACTGAACGGGATTTTTCTCGACACTCGCAGACTGGAAAAATTGACCGCAGTTCTTCAGAGTGAACTTGAAGAATCGGTTATGGAATGCAGAGAGCTTCTCGATGCCGGTATCAATCTCGACAGCCCCAAACAATTGCTGAGAGCATTGAGCGCTAAAGGTATAAGAGTCGATAACACCAGCGCCTCTACACTCGAGAAGCTGAGAAACAGGCATCCCGAAGTGGCTGCGATATTGCGCTATCGCAGGGCCGCAAAGGCCATCTCGACTTTCTCGAATAAATTGACAGACCACATTCACCCTGTCAGCGGAAGAATCCATCCATCCTACTGGCAAATCGGAGCCTCTACGGGTCGTTTTTCCTGCTCGAACCCGAACCTTCAACAGATTCCCAAAGAGGCCAGATTTCGCGATTGCTTCGTACCGGCGCCGGGAAACAAGTTCGTTATCGCGGACTATTCACAGATCGAATTGAGGGTGGCGGCAGCTATAAGTCGAGACCCTGTAATGATCAAGGCTTACAAAAACAACGAGGATCTCCACCGGGAAACCGCGGCCGTGCTCATCGGAAAGAAACCCTCGGAAATAACGAAAGAGGAGCGCCAGCTAGCAAAAGCCGTGAATTTCGGCCTGCTTTTTGCAATGGGAGCGAGGGGACTTTCGAATTACGCTGAAAGCGGTTATGGTGTGAAAATGAGCGTGAAAGAAGCACAGGAGTTCATTGAGCGATTCTTCAACCACTACACCGGATTGAAATATCTGAAACGAAGAGTAGGTTTGAGTTCACAACACGAAGTCAGAACTCTCAGCGGCAGAAGATATTTATTATCGGAAGACACCGGTCTTTCTGTGAAATTGAATATTCCTGTGCAAGGCACGGCGGCAGATTTGCTGAAAATAGCCCTCGGCAGACTCCCTCGAGCTCTTGAAGACACGGGGGCCATGATAGTGGCGATCGTTCATGACGAGATCATTCTGGAAGTTCCCGAAAGTGCCGCTGAAAAAGCGAAGAGGATACTGGTGGAAGTTATGGAAGGCGCCGGTGATGGTCTCATGGACGTGCCTCTCGTGGCAGAAGCAACCATAGCAGACAGCTGGGCCGGAAAAGCTTAACTGACTTTGACAGCAAAAGAGAATCGGTGGTATAGAAAGCGCATAACATTTAGGACTAACAGATCCATTTGGAAAGAGCCGTCCTTCGGAAGAGAGAGAGGAGGAGAGAGAAGAGAGAGGAGAGACTGAAGAGAGAGGATCCCGTATAGCATTACGGGATGACACGGGATGACAGGCTTCCTCCCTTCCCGTCATGCCGGACCTCGATCCGGCATCCCGCTCTTACCCACAACACACCACGCACAACCAACAACGTTTCTTAAGAGAATTCTCGTCTTCTCGTGAGCGAAGCGAACTCTTGACGCTCTTTCTCTCGTGTTTTTACGAACAACCAACAACCATTCTTATTAGGAACTTTCGGGATGACAATTTCACAGGTGCGTGCGAATGCATGTCAACGGCTATGGATATAGGTTTCAAATTCTCCCTTCCTTACTCTAATTCGAAGCGCATAAATTGAGAAGAAGAGTTTAGATCACTATACGAATTGATAAATTAACCTAACTAATAGTAAAATAGGAGAGCCAGCGTTCTTAAAAACCTTTTTAGTGAAGTCTTCTTTGGTAGTCTCTGCTGAAAGGGAAAGGGTGAACGGCATGCTAACGTTGATTACTTCACTATTATTTTTTGCCGTGGGTACGGTTGTGCTGACCAGCGGGATATTTACGTTACAAAGCAATCATAAGACTCCGGCCAACAGAGCCTTTTTTGCCCTTACGGCCGCGATTGCAATCTGGTCATCTGGCATGGCGATGTCAACCACTGCCAATGACGCTGCGACATGCGAAATCTTTCGGCGTATTTCGGCGGTCGGTTGGAGCACAGTTTACGCGATATTACTCCACTTCATATTGATCATAACGGGTAGAGCCCCTTCGCTCAGAAAGTGGTGGTTCTACTTATGTCTGTATTTGCCAGCCTTCTTTTCCGTTTTCGCTTTCGCTGTTCCCAATCCGATGAACCCTTTCCCATATAATCTTCACCAAACCGCGTTTGGCTGGACCAATACTTCACAACACAATATCTGGGACTGGATGTTCTATGCCTATTACATAGGTTATGCGCTCATAGGGTTACTGCTTTTGTATAGATGGGGCGCAAAATCAGCAGCTCCTGTAACAAAAAAGAACTCCCGCATTGTGAGAGTATCAATCATCGCGGCTCTTTTTCTAGGAACGATTACCGATGTCGTTTTGAGCAGCGTATTTTCTGAGTTGCCTCAGATGGCCCCGGCTATTATGCTGATCCCCATCATCTCCATATATCATGTTCTGCAAAAAGACAGCTTTGGTATAACGAAAGGTATAGACAAAAAAAACGAGCTACATGATTCTATTCGTAAGTGTTCTTGCATACATAATCCTTTCTGCACTGCAAGTGTTGCTTCCAGAGAAAAGCTTTGCCATAGCGTCTGTCGTACTCGACAAATCGGAAATCAGAGGAATCTTTGTTCAAATACAGATGTTCATTTCGATATACCTGGTATTGAAAGGAAACAGGCCGGGGTATATCGCGTCTTTGATAATTAACTCCATCAGTCTCGTAACTGCAATTGGATTCCTGATTCGCAACAAGTCGACCTCATCTTTACCAGGAATCATCTCTTATACCGGAGTCCTTGTGATCATTTCTTTGATAAGAGCTTATAAGGAGAAAAATGATGACTATATCAAGAGAATTAATACCCAGACGGTCCGAGAGAAATTCTATTCCAGTGTATTTAAACAAGCCCCGGTTGGGATAGCTATTATAAGCGGGACTGAATTCACGAGAAATGAAGAATTCGATGACTTGAATATTAACCCGGCGTACGAACGAATTCTCTGTCGAACGAGAGAAGAGCTGCAAAACACCGATTGGACGACGATAACGCATCCGGACGATCTTGCTACCGATCTGGCATACTTCGATCAGTTCAAGAAAGGCAAGATAGATTATTACCCGCGGGAAAAGCGCTATATCAAGCCGGACGGCTCCGTTGTTTGGGTCGATATGCTTATATCTCGTTTTGCCAGTTCAAATGAAAAGCCCGGTGACCACGTTTGCATCATTACGGATATTACAAATCGAAAGAACATCGAGGCAACCTTAAAATACAACAGTGAACACATGCTGCTGACAGGACTTTATAACCGTGGAATACTGGAAAAAACACTGGAAAGCGACGCACTCATACCCTCGTCATACAAGCGCGCTTTGGTGAGTATCAATCTCTCTGCCATGCATGTCTTGAGTCTTCGTTATGGGAATAATTACAACCAGACTCTGCTCAGGAATATCGCTGATTCTCTAAAGGCTTATAGTAATGATAAACGTGTGTTATTCAATACGTACGAGGATCGATTCGTTTTTTATGTGAAAGATTATGAAGATGAAAAAGAACTGACTGCCTTCTCTGAAAGACTATTATATACATTGTCTTCTTATCTGTATATCCACGGAATAGCTGTGGGCATAGGGATACTTCAGATAGATAAATCGACTGCGCACGACACTGACGAGCTGTTGACAAAACTTGTGAATACAAGTGAAATAGCAGCAAAAAACAACGGCAGTGGTTCTAATATTTTGTTCCATAGTACTGAACTGGATATTCAGATTACACGTGAAAACGAGATCGGCCAGGAGATAAGAGAAATAGCCGAGGGAATAAAGATTGACAGACTCTATTTGCATTTTCAACCGATTCTTGATGTTGCTACAAATAAGGTCTGTAAATTCGAAGCTTTAGCCAGGTTTGACAGTGAAAAACATGGTTTTGTTCCCCCTTTGGAGTTCATTCCGGTGGCCGAAAAAACGAACATGCTTGCTCCGTTTGGAGAAAGAATCATTATCCTGGCTCTTCGTTTTCTGAAGAAACTGAAGGAAACTGGCCACGATACGATAGCTGTATCGATCAACATTTCGATAATTCAGATACTGGAAAATGGATTTGCCAGTAGGTTGCTGAACATGATCAACGATATGCACCTGAATCCAGAGAATGTTGAAATTGAACTTACTGAATCGGTATTCTCCATAGAGAGAGAAGAAATAAACACTGTTATTAACGAGCTTAAAGCCGCCGGGATCAAAGTACTGATCGATGATTTTGGGACAGGCTATTCCTCTTTTGCCCGTGTAAGTGAACTGGACATCGATTGCTTGAAGATTGATAAAAGCTTCATTGATAAATTGCTGGTATCGAAGACGGAAGAGGCGATCACCGGAGATATAATATCCATGGCTCATAAGCTGGGCCATTGTGTTGTTGCCGAAGGGGTTGAGTATGAGGAGCAGCTCAGTTACCTGCGGGAACACAACTGTGACATGATACAGGGATATCTGATAAGTAGACCACTTGATGAAGATTCAGCACTCAACCTCTTGAAAAACAACAAGAAGTAGATACAGGGACACCGCGATGCCACATCTGTTTTTGCAAGAGCTATTCTCTCTTTCCTTGCGGTTTATCGTGGCGACAAAAAGCATTTCCGGTAAACATTTCCATGCTGTAAAGTTGAATAGAGTTTCTTGCGAAACAAGGCGCGTCGGTTTCTACATATCGGCAGACATGCCGCAAGGTATCGTGTGAAAAAACCATCTGAATTGAGAGGGTTCATATGTTTTCTTTGTTGCTGGTTATCATTTATATCGCTTTTATAAACAGACACCAAGGAGTCTCCCACCTCTTAGGTGGTGAGTAGTTCAACCGGTGCTCTATCCCCGTCGTTCAACACTTCCAGTCGATTTTCGCAGGGTTTGGCTCGTTTTCAATCGACACTTCACGCAGCGCGTCAAGCATACGCTCGCATTCTTCGGCGACTAGCCGCTCCAGTTGTTCCCGGGGCGCGTCCGTTCCAAGCGCATCGTACGCAACCGCTAACGCTCCATATAGAGCCAGTCCGATACAGTGCCTCGCCGAGTGCACGGTCGATGCGCTCTGACCTATAGCTCTCGCGGCGGTTCGGGCAACGGGATTGTTTTCGGCTTCTCTGGCGGCCGCGTGGCACTGGAGGATTCTCCCTTTCGCCTCCGGCAACTTTATCCTTCCCGACAACCACTCCCGGGCGGCTTTCAATGCGTTTTGTGGACGCGGGTCGTCTGGATAATACTTACCCCAAAGGGGCAATAGAACTCGCCCGGAATAATCGACAGCCCAATTTGCAAGCGTCGATTTGCTCTGCGTTTCTATCAATTTCACGAGCGACTGTATATACGGCGCATCCCAATCGCTCAGCATTTTCCTCGCCTTTGGCATACTCAACCTCCGATAGGCTGTAATTAAACTTTTCACGGGCTCAGCGAACAGTTCCATCCACGTATTCGACTCGTGCCGGCACATCTTTGTTGGCGGTGGGTTGTACGCTGTAGATTGACAAAACTCGAGAAAAAGAGCATCAGCGAAAATAGGGACTGACGGGCTCCTTGCGTCAGTCCCATTTTTCGCGTCTCTCTTCTCTCTCTCCCTCTCTTCCTCTCTCTTCCTCTCTCTCCCTCTCTCCTCTTCCCGCTCTTTCGAAGAGGCGTGAAAAATAGAGTCTGTCCCCATTTTTTCCTCTTCCCGCTCTTTCGAAGAGGCGTGAAAAATAGAGTCTGTCCCCATTTTTTTGCCCATTTTTTTGAGCGTTGTGTAACCGTCTGCGCCCAATATTTAAGCTTATGTACCAATAATACGAAAAGTTCGCTTGTCATACTGTCTCTTGCTATAATAACCACTGGGATGATTCTTCAGGCAGGCGATTCGGCCGTCCTTCGATATCGGATTACGAACGGGGAAGTAATTCTGACTCTTTTTCTGATTCCGACCGGATTTGGCTTGTATAAAGCTGAATAGATTTTTTGTTATCGAAATTGATGGATGCTTTCTTTGCCATCGGCGTTTTTTCAAATGCTT